>OBLW0100001220.1_pt1 | contig 21973 bp, 16 predicted proteins | sample 1520161 | NCBI WGS metagenome assembly OBLW01 (sample SAMEA3539309, study PRJEB22396) | soil metagenome | biome: tundra; feature: field; material: soil | place: USA | collected 2010-05 | depth 0.15 m | reverse complement strand
AAACAGCACCAAAAGAACGATCAATATGGTTGACATGTTGTACCTCACTTGTGAGAAGGAAGCTGACGGGCCTTTGGAACGGTCGTCTCACTTCTTCACTACACAACATCATAGAAGTGGCCAAGGGGGATGTCTGATCACATTGGACCACTTTGAGCGCTCAATTTGTACGGCGCGCTGACGTGACCGGCGAAATTTGTACCAGGTGGAATGAGAGAGAATCCACCTGGAGGAAAAGCGGGTCATGCCCATCAGGAGGTACAAGCCAGAGCAAATCGTGACGATGCTGCGGCAGATTGGACGATTTAGGTGTCAAACAGTCGACGACATTCCCTGAGCCCTGATCGCCCGATGCCTGCCTTGCCTGACACCTGACACCTGATACCTGACTAACTACCACATTCTTAAATACTTTACTTCTAACCCCTTTAGAATCAATGACTCTTCCGCCAACCTTCCTAAGTCCTTGATTCCACAAGACCGCCACAGGAGGGGTCTCGCAACCCAGCCTCAATCCCGCCCCATGCGGAAACCTTGTCAAGAGGCGAAATCCCCAACTTTCCCCCTAACCAACTCAAGACACGCCAGATATATTTCCCCGGAAAATGTCCGGTTTACCCCTCCCAATCTGAAATAATAGAGATATAGGGTAAAAAAAATAGAGATCGAAATTAATAAGACCAAAGAAATCAGCGCGGCCAAAGTGGCCGCGTTTTTATTTTGTAACGAAGGATGGCACTTATGGCGAATTATCCAATTGAAATCCGGCGCTGCCGGCACGTTAAGACCAACGGCACCCAGTGCGGATCTCCCGCGCTCAAGGCCAAGGAACTCTGTTACTACCACGACCAGAACCAGCCCCAGCCCGTCGAACTCTACATCGACGGAGAACGCTACGCCGAGGGCTCGATTGTCCTCCCCGTCTTCGAGGACGCCCACTCGATTCAAACCGTCATCCGCCAAGTCGTGCAGCTCATGCTCTCGCGCCGCATCGACCGCAAAGACGCCGGAGTCCTCCTCTACGCCCTCCAGATCGCCTCCGGCAACCTCAAGACAATGCAGGCCGAAAAAGCCATGCCCACCCAGGTCGTCGTCGAAGTGGAGAAGGCCGGAGAGACGCCCATCGGCATGACTCCCTGGTCCGCCAACGGTCCCGGATACGACCTCGACAAAGCCTCCGGAGGCGAATGCGAAAAGTGGAGCTCCCTCGGCCGTCCGCCCTCCGCCGAAGAATGCTACAACGCCATGAGCTTCGACGAGAGGTCGGCGATGACAGAGGGCCTAACAAAGAAGGGAGTGATTGCTAAGGCCGACATGGATGCATATTTCCATGGCGAACCCCACCCGTTGCTGCAGGCGATGCAGTTGCTCCGGGAGGACCACGAGCGCAGAAGTCGAGCCTGACGGCCTAAGAAAAAAATCCCGCACGACCCAAGAGATCGAGAAGAAAATGTATGTCCTGTGAGTGTGTAAAGAAGCCCGATGTTTCTCTGTGCCTCTGTGTCTCCGTGGTGGGTGTTCACCCATTCCTGGGTCGGTTGTCAGGACGCGCTCGATGCGTTTCGCCCCCCGATATATGGCAGAAAAACCTTCTGAGCTTTTCTCTGCGCACTCGGCGTACTCCTCGGTGAAGCCGGTTCGGCGCGGATCAAAGAACCCCATCCGTATGTTGGCGCGGTTATTGAAAACTAGGGGAGCGAAACGCAACCTAGTGCAGTCCCACTCCTGAAAGGTGCCCGCACGTTTCCAGCAATTGCTCCTGCTTGCTTGTGTCTCGCGCCGCTGGGTTCGGTTTACGAAGCTCCTTGTGAAAGAAGTATTCTCCCGTGACCGTGGCAGCCGGTTCGTCGCTCACCGCCAGCCACGCTTGGGTGCGATGTGCTTGATCGAGATCATCCGGAGCCTCAGGGCCTCCCATTTTTGTGGGAACCCAGCCAGGCTCGAGCGAATTTGAGAGCACGTCGGGCCAGAGGCGCGCGATCGCAAATGCCAAGATGACGTCATGCAGTTTGCTGTCGGAGTACGCCTGTGTTCCCTGCCACGGGCGATTCTCCCAAGTGAGATCTTTGAGGCTGGCGTCACCGTTTTTGTGCAAGCCGGAGCTCAGATAAATCAGGCGCTTCGGCTTCTTGATGAGCGCGGTCAAAATGTACGGGGCGAGCGTATTGACGGCGAACAGTTGCGGCAGTCCGTCTTCGGTTGCGATGCGATTTGGTTCCTTGTATCCGACGGCTGCGTTGTGGATGACGGCATCGAAGTGGCCGAGCGCATTCACTTGTTCGGCGACGTTGTTGGTTTGAGCGATGCTTGAAAGATCGCCGACTACTACCGACTCGGCTTGTGGAACCGCGGCTAGCGCGTCTTTCGCGCGTTGCGGATTACGCGCATGCAAGACGACTTTGTGGCCTTGTTCGATGAGAAGTTTTGCGGCCATTTGACCGAGTCCGTCAGACGAACCCGTGATGAAAACGCGTGCCATTTATTTTTGCCTCTTTGGTTACAAGATTATTTGCGTTCCGTTTAGTAAGGATGTGTTCGCGAGCGGACGCGATGCTGGAATTTCCGGGCGTGCGCGGCTCGGCTTGTCTCAGGGATTCGCTGGACATTAATGGACATTAATAAGGACTGGGAACGACGCGCTGATTTTGCTCGCCAAGACCTTCGACGCCAAGCTTCAGCTGGTTTCCAGCTTTGAGATAAATGGGAGTCGGCTTCTGGCCCAGGCCTACTCCTGGCGGAGTTCCGGTTGCGATGATGTCTCCGGATTGAAGGCTCATGAAACGACTTACGAAGCTGACCAGGTGACGCACTCCAAAAATCATGGTTTTGGTAGAACCGTTCTGATAACGATGGCCGTCGACTTCCAGCCAAAGTTTCAGATTTTGCGGGTCAGAAATTTCGTCGGAGGTCACGAGCCATGGACCGATCGGACCGAATGTATCAGCGCTCTTCCCTTTTACCCATTGCCCTGTTCCATCGATTTGAAACGCTCTTTCAGAGACATCATTGACGGTGCAGTAGCCCGCGATATGTGAGAACGAGTCAGCCTCGCTGATATATTTTCCAGGCTTCCCGATCACGATGCCTAACTCGACCTCCCAATCCATTTTTGTGCTGTTTCTCGGAGTAACAATATCGTCGTTCGGCCCACAAATAGATGAGGTGGCTTTCATGAAGATGACGGGCTCGGTTGGAACTTTCATTCCGGCTTCGGCGGCGTGATCGGAGTAGTTCAATCCGATGCAGACGAATTTGCCGACATTGCCAACGCAAGGGCCGATTCTGGGATTGGGGGTTTTCGTGGAGACAAGCGGCAAGCTGGAAATATTCGTATTTTTTAACTTTGCTAAAGTCTCGGGCAAAAGCGAGTCGCTTGCGATGTCGGGAACGATTCCAGAAAGGTCGCGGAGTTGGCCGTCGGAATCCAGAATTCCGGGTTTTTCTTGATTGTGTGCACCGTAACGTACAAGTTTCATTCGTTCTCTCTCAGTCGTTCACTCTGTCGTTCACTCTTTAGTTAAGTTTTAGTTTTCAGAATCCGGGAGTTGCAATCGGTGGCATTCGTGCGCCCATTATTTCGGCGTACGCGTGCGATGGTCCGACATTGTGTAAGTCTCTTAGTGCCAAGTGGTAGTGCAGATCTAAATCGACGAATGTAGGGAGGACAGTCCTCCGGTGGGATCATGGTGTCGGTATTATATCCACTCGACAATTAACTTGCGGCGCGGCGTCAATTACGGCCAGCGAAATACGAGGTTTCGCGCGTCGCCGTAATGTCGGCTGCGAAAGAAACGGTTCGTTCCAGGTTGTCTTTGATTGTCGATTGTCGATCGTTGATCCGTTGATCGTCGGTCGTCGCGCAGCGGCTGCGCTAGTGTGGCAATGACATGGTGTAGCTGGTGGATAGCGTATTAAATCCGAACCTTCTCAAATTACGCGACGAAGGCCCAGGTTTGTCGGTGCTCGAGAATGCGAAGCGGCAGCCTTCGCGGATGGCTGCATTCAGTCGGTGGGCAAGCAGAGCGCGCTGAACGCCCTTGTTCCGGTACTTCACGCGGCAACTAGTCGTGCGGATGGACGCCATTTCGCCGGCAATATGCACAACTCCTCCGCCAGCAATCTGACCCTTGTATTTCGCGAAAAATGCCTGAGCTCCATCGGCGAAACCGAGACAATAAAAAGTGTCGAGCGCTCGTCGCGGAATTCGGGATTCGTCCACCGGCAAATCTTCCTCTTCGAAACCAGCGGCTACGGTTCGCACCCATAAATTCGCCTGGTTCAGGCCGGCAGAAACAATTTCAATTTCTTCCGATCCACCGAGCGCCGCTTTGCTCTCGAGCGGAAGCCACCAATTCTGCATGAAATCGCCCGATTCATATCCTCTCTTTGTCAGATTCACGGGAAGCCATGGATCGGTACGCTCGGAAATGACCACTCTCACCGCCGATTCTCTGCACTTGTAAAATGACTCCACCGATTCAACTTCATGCTCTCGGACCGAGCCTGACGTTCCCACTCCGACCGCCCGTGTCAACGGCACGTCAGCACCGCTAAACGCCAGACAGCCTCCCGCCATTTCGGCTAACGACAGTTCCGTGATCGGACTGCGTACGGACATTGCCGTGGTAGCCGCTTTCAGCATCGTGACCGATAAATCTTGCAGGCGCTCCAGCAACAGGCCGCGGTTCGAAGCTTGACTCGTTATGTGAGAATTGATCAAGGTCGTAATCTCCTTTACCCGACGATGTCCGAACGGTTATTGCAGCTTCTCGTATTACGGATCAGTTATCGCCGTTCACGGTGATATCCATTGCGTCGTTCGTCGTCGTGTTGCTGCCCCACAGTGCGGAGCTTCCCCAGAGAGCCGAACTGCCCCAAAGAGCGCTGAAGCCTTGCGTCGTGCTGCTTCCCCATAGTGCTGAGCTTCCCCACAATGCCGAACTACCCCAGAGAGCCGACTGCGTACTTGTAAACGCATTGGAGCCCCATACAGTCGAGGTTCCCCACAACGCAGAGCTGCCCCACAATGCCGACGAATTATTTACGAAATAAACAGAGCTCGTAGTTGGGTCGTAAGCGGCAATTGGAGACTGAGCAGGGAGAGTTGCGACGCTGCTGTCGGCCAACGCAGCCTGTATGTCTAAGTATCCAGCGCCAACCGTAAAGACGTCATACTGCACCACAAAAGTTTGGCCGCCGCTGACGATAGTCGAACTCTGCGGAAAAACTTTGTAGGCTGTCTTCATCAGACGCGCCTTAACCTGATCGGGAGTTAAGGTCGGATTCCGCTGTAGCAACAACGCAGCGGCCGCGCTAACCACCGGGGTCGCCATGCTGGTGCCGCTGAGGGTGAAATATCTGTTCGATAACGCGTTCGGATTTCCACTCGTTTTGTAATAGCTCTGCAGGGGTATGTTAGCCGGGTTCTGTACCACGAGCGTAGCGTTGTTAGACGCCATCAGCGACACAACCTGGTTCCCCGGCGCAACTAGATCGGGTTTCACAACATGATCGACTGGACTCGGCCCTTTCGAGCTGTAAGTCGTCATGATATCGTCGCCGCGATTGGGCGTGCCCATCGCATTCATCGCGCCCACTGTGATTACGTAGGGGTCGTTTCCTGGCGCTGTAATTGTCCCGTAGCCATTGGTTCCAGCCGTGTTATCGCGACCGTCGTTTCCAGCGGCGACCACAACGACGATGCCAGCCTTCCAGGCCGCCTCAACCGCCTGGCATAAAGGATCGAGCGTATAGCTCTCGTATACAGGACGTCCAATCGAGAGATTCAGAACTCGGATGTTGTAGAAGTTCTTGAAGTAGATGGTGCCATAAATGGCGTAGATTACCGACGCGTCCGTTCCCTGCCCGTTCAGATCCAGCGCGTGAAAATTAACTAGAGACACTCCCGGTGCAAGGCCGAGTAGTTCGATGTTACAAGTTTTGCAATTTGACGACGCGCCGTTGCCAGCGATGATGCCCGCTACGTGAGTACCGTGCCCATAGAGGTCAGCCGGACCGCCGCCAAGCGTATCGAAATTTCCTACAACTGTCCCAGGATTACCTTTCAGATCGGTGACGTTGTTGATGCCGCTATCAATCACCGCGACGCCTACACCTGTACCGTCGAGACCCAAATTCGAAGCGGTCGGTGCGTTCACCGCTCCAGCTGTGTTGTAAAGCTTCGAACCCAGTGGTCGATTCGGCGTTATGAATTCCACGTCCTTATCCGCCGCTAAAGCTGCCAGACGTGACGCCGGAACCGAAACATGTAGTGCCTTAATGAAAGAAAAATCGCTCCGAACTGTCCCCCCGTGCGTCGCGACCCGATTCCAGTGCCGATTCGACGGAGCAACCTTGTACCTGATGATGACCTCCACCATCGTTCTGTCGTTCCGGCCGACGAGATCCGTTGCCAGCTTCGTCCGCTGCGCGAATGCTGATATCGTTCCGAACAGGGTCAATGCCACCAGTACTACGAGCCTTTTCATGGACACTCCACGTGAATTCACCACGGCATAACCAAAGCACGCGCCCCGCCAACGCAAAGTTTGCGCATACTACTCAAAACACGATGGATTGAAAAGTAGCGACCCAGAGTAATAAGGACAGATTGTCCTTCTTCCCAAGAGTTGGGCCACTCTGTCCCGCTTGATTCGCGACCACCCAACGAGCGTAGAAGATCGCGTCGAGAGTTCTTTTTAGGAAACCGGTGGCAACAGTTCCTTAGCAGAAACTTTCGTAACGGCCACCGTTCAGCGTCGCACACAATCCCCGGTCCCTTTCGACGACAATCGTTAAGTATGGTTCGAGCTGACGTTACCAAAGCGTTCGTCCTGGCGAATGCCCTGGCCGCCTTGGGATGCTTTGCGGCAGCCATCGCTCATCCTGCGCTCAGCGCGTCCCAGTATGGGGAGTTTCTTTGCTATTTCTTCGTCGTATTACTAACTTCGACACTCAAGGTCACGCTTCCCGGCATCGATGGAACCTTATCGGTAAGCTTCATATTCCTCTTCCTGGGTATGCTCGAAATGACCTACGCCGCGATCCTGATTCTGGGCGTGGCGTCCGTCTTCGTGCAGTGTTATTGGCATTCAGCCAGGCGGTTGAAGCCGATCCAGGTAATATTCAACCTTTCTCAGTTAACAGTCTCGACCACTGCCGCGTACTGCACTTTTAAGTGGCTCGGCCTGCATATTCTTCAGCAGCAGCGGCCGCTCGCGCTTGCTTGCGCTTCCATCGTTTACTTTTTGTTTAATACCTTCGCGATGGCCACCATCCTTTCTCTAACTGGAAAGAAGTCAATCCGCCAAGTTTGGATTGACGGTTACGTGTGGTCATTTCCTTACTACTTGATCGGGGCCGCGATTGCCGGACTCGTCAGCTATCTCAATCGGCAAATTGGATGGCAGACCGCCCTCCTCGCCCTTCCCGCGATCTACGTGGTTTATCGATCGTACCGGCTTTATGTCGGCAAGCTGGAGGACGGCAAGGTTCATGCCGAAGAAATGTCTCATCTTCACTTGCGCACGATCGAGGCGCTCGCTCTCGCCATTGAGGCCAAGGACCATACCACCCATGAACACCTCCAACGCGTGCGCGTGTATGCCATGGAGGTTGCAAAAGAGCTTCGTTTGACCAATGAAGAAATCGAGGCGCTGCGAGCAGCTTCGCTTCTTCACGACATCGGCAAACTCGCCGTTCCCGAACACATCATTTCGAAGCCCGGCAAGCTTACGCCAGAGGAATTCGAGCGGATGAAAATTCATCCAATCATTGGGGCGGAGATTTTGGAACAGGTACGATTTCCGTATCCAGTCGCTCCCATTGTCCTTTCGCATCATGAAAAATGGGATGGATCCGGTTATCCACGCGGCCTGAAAGGCGAAGAAATACCAATCGGCGCCCGCATCTTATCCGCGGTTGATTGCCTTGACGCGCTAGCCTCTCACCGACAGTATCGGCCGGCTCTACCCCTCGATCAGGCGATGGCGCAAGTCACTGCCGAGTCAGGAACCAGCTTTGACCCTCGAGTGGTCAACATTTTGCAAGAACGATACGTCGAGTTAGAGAAGCTCGCCCACGAACAAGATGATGAAAGACCCGCGAAACTTTCTGTCGACGTAAAGGTTGAACGCGGATTGGCGCCAGCTGCCGGGTTTGAGACCCATGAAGACTCGATCGAGCAGCCCGCAGGTAAAACGTCTGACTACCTCTCCAGTATTGCCGCGGCTCGGCAAGAAGCGCAGATATTGTTTGAACTCAGTCATGACTTGGGAACGTCGCTGCGTCTCGATGACACTCTCTCTATGTTTTCCGTTCGACTGAAGCGTCTCGTCGCCTATGACGCGATGGCGGTCTACGTTCGATACGGCAAACTGTTAACTGCGGAATACGTGAGCGGGGATAACTTCCGCCTGTTTTCCTCATTAAAAATCCCCGTTGGCGAGGGCCTCTCGGGCTGGGTTGCGCATAACAGCAAACCGATTGTGAACGGAAATCCTTCAGTCGAGCCCGGATATCTGAACGATCCGACAAAGTTCAGCAGTCTGCGATCCGCACTGGCTGTGCCTCTGCGGGGCGAGTCCGAAGTGGTGGGCGTGCTCGCCTTATACCGGACCGCGCAAGACGCCTTTACTCAGGATCATTTGCGTATCGTGCTCAATGCCAGTTCAAAGCTCGGATTCACCATCGAGAACGCGGTCAAATTCAGGGAAGCTGAAGACTCCGCCACCACCGATTTCCTGACAGGGCTTCCTAATACGCGCTCCCTTTATCGACATCTCGAAGCGGAACTCTCTCGCTGCAAACGTTCGAATAGCCCGCTCAGCGTTCTCGTGTTAGATCTGGACGGCTTTAAACAAATCAACGACCGCTTCGGACATATCGAGGGCAACAACCTCTTACGGATGTTTGCCGCCGCTCTCAAAGACACATGTCGTGAGTATGACTACGCCGCTCGAATCGGCGGTGACGAATTTGTAATCGTCGCCCCCGGTATGCCGCCCAAGGCCGTCGCGGAAATCGTTGAACGACTACAAGCGACTGCGGCCGATGTTGGGAACGAGGTATGTGCCCCTTACGTGTTGACCGTGAGCGTGGGAGAAGCCTCCTATCCCACCGACGGTGATGATGCCGAAACCCTGCTATCGGCGGCCGACCAATCGATGTACGACATGAAGCGCACTCGCCACGCAACCGATACCGATAAAGACCACAGCGTCTAACCCGAATAGATAATCCTGGTGAGTCATCCCCCTGCTAACATCCTCCGCTCACGCGCAAACAGTAAAATGATTTTGTGCAAACGCTGAACGAGCTCTATTCGTCCCTCTCATCGCGGCGCCGTTATGAAGTCTGGTTCCTCCGTTTGGGACTCTCCAACGGCAGCGGTGCCTGGTGGTTTCGATATTTGCTGATGAATCCGGGACGATGTGGTTGCCTGGGCGACTCGCAGGCCGCACCCATACAAGTTTGGGCAACATGGTTTCCACAAGGCGGAAAACCTAAAACTTTCATTCAGGGATTTCCTCTCGACGGCGTCGATCTCAGCGACAGACGCGCTAGTCCATTTCACTTCCGCATTGCGGGCAACGAAATCGGCGAGAATTTTTGCCGCGGGACATTGCAAGTTGACGGTCACGAGATTTCATGGGATTTGCGTTGGCGTTCGATGTTTCGCGTCACACTCAGCAACAAAGGTTGGATTGGATTCTCGCGGACGCCACATTCCGATGCAATGTTTTCCGGACAAATCTGGCTCGATGGACGCAGGTTCGAGGGCGATCCTCTGGGATTCGGCGTGCAAGGACACAATTGTGGATACAGGCATCGCAATTTCTGGACTTGGACCCACATCTACTTTCCTCGCGCCGATTCGCGCCCAACCACTTTGGAAGCTCTGGTTTATGAAATGCCCTTCGGGCTTGTCTTTCGCAAAGCGGTGCTCTGGCATGACGGCGAGGCGCACTCGCTCACAAAGATGCAAGAGACAAAAAGAAACAGAGACGCCATGGAATGGGATTTTCGATGTTCCACGAAAAGTGGTCTGCGATTGAACGTGTCAGTCGACGGCACGGGACCGGGAATTCACCATCTTCCGTACATAAGAACTGATTGCTCTGGAAGCTTCGAAGTTGCCAACAACAGCCTTGCCAAAGCGACCCTTCATATCGAACGGCCAGACAAATCAACTGCAGCATTGGAAACTAACACGGGTGCTGTACTGGAAATGGTCGGCGGCAAGGATACTTTGATTATTTGACTCTCGGCCGGGTAAGCGGAGAGACCCCGTTCCCACGAGCGAATCATTTCGACGAATGCGCCTTAGCGAGTCGTTCGGCAACGACAGCGTAGGCGGACGGATTAAACGCCATTCCAATATGCGTTCCCGGCACTTCGAAATCTGCATCGCTATTTCCGGTTCTGCAGTAGCGCCAATCCACAATGCCGTCATCGCGCGTATAGATTGCGGTCTCAATCGTTGTGCCTGGAATATCGCGCTTCAGCGCATCCACAAATGTGCAGGTACATCTGCCCGTATAACACTTGGGCAACACGTTCGGACCGTGCTCTTGCAAGATGCGAAGGCGGATCGCGTCGGCCGCATGAAGCACTGCACGGCTGGTCGCAGTCCCGCGAATCGGCGAAGCGAGAGTGATCACCGAAGCGATGTCCCGCGGGCGCTGCCCCGCAATCGATCGCGCTATCACCCCTCCGAGGCTGTGACCAATTAAGTGAACCCTGCGGCCCGTTTCTGCGAGCGCCCTTCCGATCGTTTCACTGAGATAGCGCTGCACCAGCAGATTCGGGCACTCGGCATTGATACCAATACCCGAAAAATAAGATCTATAACCGATGCGCTGCAACCACGCATGCAGTTCCATCAAGTAAAGATCCGTCCCCAGAAAGCCCGGGATAATCACTACTCCCGAACCATTACCGCGGGGAACGCCAAATCCGTAATAGAGGGGAGTGGCATGCAGGAAGAGAATTTCCGCCGCAAACAATGCCTCTGTCCAAGGTGAAATATCCGATTCTTGATCGGCAGAGCGAGTCTGCCTTTTCGAACTTTCAACCTGCCGATTACTACGACCGTTTTGTCGTTTTTGGCCCAATTCGTTTCTAAGTCTCTCCGGCTTACGAATGCGTCTGCAACGTCGTCGTCGTTGCGATTGATATTGATGCCCCGCGCATTATACCGCCCTCTTCTTCTTGCGACCCGAGCCCTGCTTTTGTCGCGACGGCTTCTTCAGCCGCGCCTCCAATTCTGCCACCCGTTTCCGCAGTACATCAAGCTCACGGTCCTCTTCAGTTTGCCTCTTGGCTCGCTTCGGTATCCGCGAATCCGGAATCTCAGATGACGGCGTCGAGCCCAGTAGTTGCTTCATGATGTCCACCGGCGACAGAATCGCCGATTGCACCTGGCCCAGGCGGCTTCGAACCGCATCCTGCACTGTCTCGAAGGTTTCGAAGGCATGTTTCAAATACCACATGAGAAATTCCTGCCGCACTTCGTCGGATGCCAGCACCAGTTGACGCAGCAGTTCCAGCGGAAGCCCGCTGGGCCCGTTCTTCGCGTCTTCGGTGATGATTTGCGTGAGCGTCACGCGGGTCAAATCCTGGCCCGTCTTCGCGTCCACTACTTTGACATCTTTCCCCTCGCGCAGAAACGACGCGATATCCTCAAGGTTGACGTACCGGCTGTTAGAGGAGTCGTACAGCCTTCGGTTCCCGTACTTCTTGATGATCAATGCTTCCGGTTCCATTCTCACTCTATTCATGCTGCTCTGCACATAACGTAAATATATATTGACACAATCTCATTGAAATCCTATAGTTTAGTTGATGCTGCAGTGCAGCAATTATGGAGGTGTCAAATGCCGACCGCGGTAAAACACGAATCCCACAACTCTTATCTCGGGGACTCTTCTTTCGTTTCTCTTCTTTCCGGTTGGGCCCAGCAGGGCGTACAAAGCTTTTTCGCAACTCAACGAATCCTTATGGACCTGGCTATGCGCCAGAATGCGAGTTTGATGCATTCCGTACGGCAACAATTATCCCATCCCGAGCATTCTCCCACTGCTCTTCTTGGTGAAGCGGCCGCTGAACGCGTGTCGAACTTCATTGAGGGGCAAAAGATTTTGCTCGAACTTGGACAAAAACAGAACGAAATACTAATGGATGGCGTGGACGAACGTGTCGGGGAATGGCCCGCCGCCCAAGCGGTTACCGCACTCGTGCGGCGTAGCGTTGAAACTTTCATCGACATGCAGCAGGAGTTCTTGAAGATCGCGGGAAAACAGAGCCATACTTATTTGGAAGCGGCAAAATCGGGCAAGCCGTTCCACACCAAAGAGGTCGTAGACTCCGCCCGCGAAGCCATGGACACTTTTGTCAAAGCCCAGAAGCGATTCATGGATGTCATCGCTGACGAGACCGCCAAAGCTACCGGTAGCAAGCAATCCAACGGCGCTCACAAAGGACGAAAGACCGAGTTAACGCAATTGGCGCGCCATGCAACCGAATCTTTTATCGACGCGCAGCGCAAACTCGTTGACGTCGCCGGCCGCGAAATGAACGCCAACGTAAAAACCGCCGGAAAAACTCTCGAACTCTTGCAGCCTCTTCCCTTCTTGCCCTTGGCTGAGTTAGCCCGCGAGGGCGTGAAGAGCTATGTGGACGCGCAAAAGGAACTCATCCACGTCGTCTCACAACCCGCTGCTGATCACAAACGGTCGCCCAAGGTTGAACATCACACTAAGCGATCGTCGAAAAAAGCAAAAGTGGCCCACGCATAATCATTGTTTTCTGGGTTAGAACAGGAAAAATCGTCGCGATTTATACCTGGCGTTCCAAATTGGGAATTGTGCTCGCGCCAATGTATTCTTGCTCTGGCAAGTGCGTTGGCGCTTTTTCGCAGCCTAATCGGAACAACTCAAAAACAATTTTTCCAAGCTCTTACAACTCCAAATCACCCTCGCCTCCCTCACGTTTTTCATCCCTCGCCATGTGATCTCATCACATTGAAATGTGACATTTTGGCAAAGGGACGTGACGAGCGCTACCGACTCAAATCCCAACCGGTGATGTAGTGATCCTGCTTCTTATTTGAGAAGCGAGGATACGTCATGGATTTACGCGAGTGGTCCAAGTCCAACGCAAATTACAGTCGAAGACTCGTGCGTTCCGGATTCGATGGGTTTCGGTCTGCTGGAGAAGAGTTCCTGAACCGAGAATCCCCCCGCCCATTTCTCGGCGAATCGGTCCGAAGCGCGATGATACCTGCCGCGCTTGGAACTTGCATCGGCGTACTGAGTAGCTCTTCAGTCTGCCGGCAGAAGTCGCCGGCAAAGGCCGTAGCCTTCGGTCTACTGGGCGCGCTCGTTGGATTAAGTGCAGGCTTGGCATGGGAGAGCCGGCTGCTCGCGACGAACGCCGCCGGCAGTGCTCTACGGAGCATCGCTAGAGTCCGCGATGAACATTGGCTGACCAAGCATCCCATCGACTACGCCTAGAGAATTTTGTTTCTGGCGATCTGGTTCTGACCCCTGGGCAACAAAGTAGCAAATAAAGATTAAGCACGCTCCTGCAGGTAAGACGACGGCACGCAGCAAGAAGGAGCACGAATGGCAACACAGGAAATCGCGCAGCGGCTTCGAATTCCCCGCGACAAACAAAATGACTATAGCCATGAAATGGCTAGCGAGAGGCGCCATTTCGTCGAACAAGAGACAGGCGCAAATCTGTCGCATCTAGCAAAGTATTCGTTCAGTCCCTCGACGCTTCCAGGCAATATCGAAAATTTCATCGGTGTAGCGCAGGTTCCCATCGGACTAGCCGGCCCACTCCGCATCAACGGCGAACATGCCAACGGTGACTTTTACATTCCCCTCGCAACCACCGAAGGTTCGCTGGTGGCCAGTTATAACCGCGGCATGCGCCTGCTTTCGGAGTGCGGCGGAGTCAAGACCACAGTAGTCGATGATTCCATGCAGCGCGCGCCGGTCTTTATTCTGCAGGACGCCCTGCAAGCCCGCGATTTCGGCCTTTGGGTCACAGAACATCTATTCGAAATCCGGCAACAATCAGAATCCACCACTCAATTCGGAAAGCTCAAGAACATCGGTCAATACGCCGTCGGCCCCATGCGCTACCTCCGTTTCAACTACACGACGGGCGATGCTGCGGGCCAAAATATGGCCAGTAAGGCGACCCATGCGGCATGCGAATGGATCAAGAAAAACTATCCCACCCCACTTAAATATCTTCTTAGCGGAAACATCGACACGGACAAAAAACATTCCCAATTGAACACGATTTTGACCCGAGGCAAGCGGGTCGTTGCCGAAGCAGTGATCAAGCGCGAACTCATGATGCGCATCATGCGGCTGGACGTCCAGGAACTCATGTTCGCCCGCCAGGTCGGAATGGTCGGCGCCTTCATGGCCGGCTCCTCTAATAACGGAGCCCACGCCGCCAACGGACTCACTGCGCTTTTCATTGCAACTGGTCAGGACGCCGCAAACATTGCCGAATCCCATGCCGCGATCACTTACTGGCAGCCATTGGAGAATGGCGACCTCTACTGGTCGATCACCCTGCCTTCATTAATTGTCGCGACCTGCGGCGGCGGTACCGGCCTGGCGACCCAAAGAGAATGTCTAGAAATGCTCGGATGCTATGGCAAGGGCAAGGTGAATAAACTCGCCGAGATCTGCGCGGGCGTCGTGCTCGCAGGCGAAACTTCCCTCTCAGCGGCCATTCTGAACGGAGATTGGGTGACCGCTCATGAAAAGCTGGGACGCAATCGTCCGGCAAGCGAGGAGTCTCACGATGGCGCACTCTGACGCAAAGGCAGAGACGAAGGCCCAGGAATCTGAAATTCAGAGCGATCGTCTTTCCTGGGGCGATACCGTATTCCTTCATCTTGAACGCGAAGGCATGCCTCTCAACGTGGCCTGCGTATGCGTGTTCGATGGTGTAATTTCTTTCAAACAATGCGTGCGATTCGTCGAATCCAAGCTGCCGCTCATTCCTCGTTATTTAAAGCGCGTAGTATTTCCCCCACTCAATATTGGTTTGCCAAGCTGGGAGTTCGATCCCACCTTCAACATTCTCGCCCACATTCGTGAAGTCACGCTCAAAAGTGGCTCTGACACAGAACTGAAGAATCTCGCCGGCAAGATTCTAGGCACCGTGATGGACCGCCAACATCCACTCTGGGACTTGACTCTGGTTCACGGATTGAAAGATGGCCGCAGCGCACTCATATTCCGCCTGCATCATTGTTTAGCCGATGGCATCGCCGGCGTCGGAATCATGAATGTGCTCATGGATTCGAGCCCCGTGATACCGCATCTGCCTCGGCGCAAGCCCGCCGTTAGAATTCCGGCTGCGAAGAGCGTCTTGTCCTCGCTCACGGACGGTTGTGTTGACACCTGTTCAGAAGTTCTCAAACGAATTCTCGACACTATGTCCGACGTCTCGAGCGTGGCTGAGCGCTTTGCGGCGAATGGAGGCGGCAGCACACCAGACGAGTTCGAGGGTTTGTTTCCTGAAATCACGGCCCCCACAGAGCGCTTGCGCTTCAATGTTCTCTATCGCGGACCACAGAAGTTTGCCTGGGCCGAGATTCCGCTGCACGAAATCAAGGAAATCAAAACCGTTAGTGGCGCCAGCGTGAATGATGTAATCCTCGCGCTAGTCACAGCCACAATTCGACGCTATCTCGAAATGCACGGCGACAAAGTTAAAGGCCGCCTCTTCCGCATGATGGTTCCGGTGAACCTCCGCGGCTGCGTCAGCACCGGCGAATATGGCAATCGTATCTCCCTCATCCCCGTGACTATTCCACTGGATATTCGTGATCCACGAAAGCTTTTGGAAGCGGTGCACAAAAGAACAGAATTTCTCAAGCGTACCCACGCCGCGGAACTCGTAAGTCTGGCTGGCGGTTTGGTCGGCGTGTTGCCCTACACCGCGCAGGCCGTCGGCGGCCACGTCATAAGCCGCTTGCCCTTCACGCCCTTCAACATGGTCTGCACCAATGTTCCGGGACCGCAATTTCCCCTCTACTTGCTCGGCCGCAAGATGCTCCACTGCTATCCCTACGTCCCGGTCGGCGGCGAAATGGCGCTCAACTGCGCCATCCTGACCTACAACGGCACTGCGTATTTCGGATTCAGCGGAGAAGTACACGCCGTGCCCGATCTGAAGAAACTGGAATCACTTCTAAGGTTAAGTTTCACGGAGTTACGCGAAGCGGTTGGAACCAACTTGCAACGGGAAAAGGATGTTACACGGAAAAAGAAAATAAAAAAGGTGCGTGTGAAACCAACGGTCGCATCGACAGTGACCTCCCAACAGACGTCGCCGGCGGGAGTTCATCACTCGGGGGTTGTTGCCATCCCCCCGAAAGTCGCTCCGATCGGACCAGCACTCGCCCGGGGCCCCCTTATGGACGAACGAACGGTTGCAACGCACGCGATTGTCTGATGATCGTCATGCGAGAAAGTCGTGAACGTGGTAGGCATTCAGTCAGTTCCGCAGATGACATCGCCGCTGATAACGGCGATGGCCTCAGGCCGAAGCCTGTTTCTGCTCATTCATTTTCTCGGTATCGCCTGCTTCGCCTACATCGTGGCGAAACGCATGGTTCCGCTTCTTCGGGCCGAAAAGGATTTGCGTTTTGATCACCCCTGGCTGCGGCTCGCAAGGTTAGGAAAATTCTGGTTCGCTCAGTGGAAACAACCTCGCTATAAACTCGCTGGGATTCTCCACATTTTTGTTTTTGCCGGTTTCATTCTCCTTGCCCTGCGCGCTTTCTCCGTACTGATCGTCGGCGTTTCCGACAACTTCGTCATGCCCGGCCTTGCAGGCCAAACCGGTTCTGTCTACGGAATCGTTACAGATTACGCCGCTACGATCGTCTTTTTATGCATGATCATTGCCACGATTCGTCGCCTGATTTTCAAGCCCGCGCGCTACGCAGTTCCCGCAAAGTTTGGACGATCTCACACGGCCGATGCAGTTTTTCTTTTATCGCTCATCGCGGTTCTGATGCTCGCCGACAGCCTCTTTGCCGCCGCTAAAGCCGCGGGAACTCTACAACTCGGGCAGATGACCGAAACTCTGGCGCCATTTTCTCTTCCCTACATATTCCGTAATTTCCTCCTTTCCACTTCGCTACTCACCGTCAGCAGGGTTTACTTCGGCGCTTATCTTCTTCACGAGATCACTTTTTATTTCTTGCTCTGCTACCGGCCCTTTGGAATCCAATTTCACGTCGAAACATCTCTCTTCAACATCTACTTCGCAAAGTTGGATCGGGAGATTCTCAAGCCAGTCCGCTGCGGCGCGGCAGACGACAATTTGGATCAGGTCAAATCTTTCGGCGTAAAACAATTCGAAGATTTTACCTGGAAACACATCTTGGATTTTTATTCCTGCGCCGATTGCGGGCGCTGTTCTGACAATTGTCCATCCAACGCCGTGGGACGTCCGTTATCGCCGCGATTTTTAACCATCAAAGCGCGAGACCACAGTTTCCAGCATTACCCGATCCTCGGACGTGCACAGAACGGAATACCTCTAATCGGCGAGCCTGGCTCCGGCAGCATTTATTCCGAAGACGAAGTCTGGTCGTGCACTACCTGTGGCGCCTGCGAAGAAGAATGCCCTCTGCTCGTCGAGTACATCGACAAGATCGTTGACTTGCGACGGGGACTCATCGACTCCGGCAACGTCCCTCAGTCTTTACAGAAACCTTTGAAGGCCCTCGAAAGTCGCGGCAATCCCTACGGCAAAACAGAAAAGAAGAAAGCGGATTGGGTTAACGCAAAAGACTTTCAGCAAACGTGCCGGGTCAAAACTGTCGACGGCAAAACTGTTGACGTCAACAGTCTTAACTCCGCGAACCCTGTCGACACTTTGTACTTTGTCGATAGCATCACGTCCTATGACGACCGGATGCAGTCGATCGCGCGCTCGACGGCCAGAATTCTTGACCACGTCGGCATTAACTTCGGAATTCTCGGCGCTGCCGAACGGGACAGCGGACACGAGGTCCGCCGCTTCGGCGAAGAAACGCTTTTCATGGCGTTGCGGGACCATAACGCGGACGCCATAAAAGCCTCCGGAGTCAGCCGCATCGTAACCTCCGATCCTCATGCCTACAACGCGCTGAAACACGATTACAGCGATGTGCCGCCAGTCGAGCACATCAGCCAGTTCGTCGCACGCCAAATAAAGGCCGGCAAGATTAAGTTCAACTCTATCGCGAGCGCCAACAACGTCTACACCTATCACGACCCCTGCTATCTCGGGCGCCACAACCATGTCTATGACGACCCGCGAGATGTGCTCGATGCAATCCCCGGCCTCAAGCGCGTCGAGATGAGCAAGTGTCGCGACCGCGCTTTCTGCTGCGGAGGTGGCGGACTGATGCTCTTCTACGAGCCAAAAGAAGATCAACGCATGGGTGTGATGCGAGTCCGAATGGCCGCCGACGCAGGAGCCAACGTGATGGTTACAGCGTGTCCCTTCTGCATGGCCAATATAGAAGATGCGATCAAAGTTGCGGGTCTCGAAGGAAAAATGACCGCCATCGACCTCACAGAACTAGTGGATCAGCAACTGGTTCGAAAAGATGCGGAGGCGGCATGAGCAATTCAGAAAGAACATTAATTTGCGGAGGTCCAACTTGGAAATTTTAGTTTGCATACGAAGAGTGCCTGACACTTCGGAAAACGAGATTCAACTGAACAGCGCCGGTAACGACATCGAGCGCGACGAGTTGGTCTATTCCATCAACGAACCCGATAACTACGCTGTCGAAGAAGCGCTTCAGATCGTAGCCCGATCCGGCGGAACCGTCACTGTTGCCACCGTCGGCAACGACGATGACGAGGAGGTCCTACGCCGTGAGATGGCCATGGGCGCCAATCGCGGAGTCCTGATGTCAGACGACGCCTTCGAAGGATCCGACGCAAGGGGCATCGCAACCATTCTGAAGGCCTTCGTGCAGACGGGTCATTACGACCTGATCTTAACCGGTGTTCAGGCCGAAGACGGTGGCGCCCAAATCGGCGGCATGCTCGCAGCGCTGCTCGATTATCCATTTGCTTCGCTCGTCAACTCGATTGAAGTGGTCGAAGGACGCAAACTCAAAATCAGCCGCGAAATAGAAGGCGGCAATAAAGAGATGAGCGAAGTTGATCTTCCCTGCGTTCTCTCGATTCAGACGGGCATCAACGAACCGCGCTATGTCGGAATGCGCGGCATTCGCCAGGTAGCCGGCGTACCGATTCCAACCTTCCGCGCCACAGACTTGGGAATTGGCGCCTGCGCCGTAGGTGAGGCCGCCGCCAAGGTCCGGCGGGTGGATTATTTCGTTCCCGCCATCGCCAAGGGTGCCGAAATTCTGCGCGGTTCCCGCGAAGAAAATATCGACAAAGTTTTGGAATTAGTTGCCGCCAAAGGAGGGTTGAAATAATGGCTCGCATCTTCGCTTACGTCGTGCATAAAGATGGACTGGTCGACGATTCCGCGTTCGAATTGGCAGTAGCCGCGCGAAAGATCGACCCCTCGGCTTCTCTGACGGCAATCCTAACCGGCTGCGGCGCTGAGCTTGACTCTGCCTGTCAGCGTTTGGTGAGTTCTTATCCCGATATTTGGAAAATCTCCAACGAAGCGCTCGCCTACCCCAACGCCGAAGTGGTTCGCAAAGCATTAGTGAAGCTCATGCCGGCCAATAACATCGTCCTTTTGGCGCATGACCACTTCGGCCTCGATCTCGCCCCAGGCTTATCCATAAAATTAAACGCTGCTTCCGTTTCTGACGTCGTTGAGATCACCGGAGTCGCTGGCCCCCAACTCAAAGTAGTACGCCAGGAATTCGGCGGACAGATAAGCACCCATGTCGAGTGCGACATCTCCTCCGGAGCGGTCATAACGATCCGCCCGGGCGCGTTCAAGTCCTCAGAAACCGCTTCCATCAACGGTACCATCGTCGACAAATCGTCCGACCTATCTTCCGATCTCGATACGCTCACCGCCGGGCGGCGCTACCTCGAAACGATCGTTGCTGAAGCTGGCGACGTCGATATCACCAAACACGCAGTGCTAGTTGCAATCGGGCGCGGCATTCAGGACAAAGACAACGTCGCCATCGCACAAGAATTAGCCGACGCGTTGGGTGCGGCAGTAAGTTGTTCGCGGCCAGTCGTCGACGCTAAGTGGATGGAAAAGTCGCGTCAAGTTGGCTCCTCTGGAAAAACCGTCAAGCCCAAGGTCTACCTGGCATGCGGAATCAGCGGGGCTTTCCAGCATCTGGCGGGAATTAAAGGCAGTCCGTTCCTGATTGCCATTAACAAAAATCCAAAGGCTCCAATCTTTCAAGTTGCGGACGTCGGAATCGTCGACGACCTGCTTGAGTTCTTACCAGAGTTAACCAAAAAAGTTCGCGAATTGCGCGCAGTCGCTAAGTAATAACTCGCGCCGACAAGGAATGACCAATGATTACCAGCAAAACTCTGAAGTTAAGTTTGAAGTCGCTCCGCGATTTCGCCAAAAAACGTCTTCCCGACGAAGTCCTTCGCGACCTTGATGCCCGCGACGAATGTCCTCTCGATATCGTCCGTCACATGTGCAGCCCCGACAAACTCGGCATTCAACTTCTTTTTATTCCCGAAGAGTTTGGCGGCATGGGCGGCGGAACATTCGATGTGTACTGTGTCTGCGAAGAAATGGCGCGCATCGATCTCGGCGTTGCCACGGCGGTTCTCGCCACTTTCCTCGGCAGCGATCCCATTACCGTCGGCGCCACTCCCGCACAAAAGAAACTCTGGCTGACGCGCATCGCCGAAGAAGGATTGCTCTTCGCCTACGGAGCCACCGAACCAGAAGCCGGCAGCGATCTCGGTTCCCTTCGCACGACAGCCGACCCCGTCACTCAAGACGGTCGCGTAGTCGGCTACAAAATCAACGGCAACAAACAATGGATCAGCAATGGCGGCATCGCCGATGCCTACACCGTCCTGGCCAACACGCCAACCGGCCCTAGTTGGTTCGTCGTCGAACAAGGCGCGAAGGGCTTCACTCACGATAAGCCTGAAGATAAGCACGGGATCCGCTTGAGCAACACGGCCGCACTCGCCTTCAGCGATGTCTACGTCGATGCCGATCGCTTGCTTGGCGGAGTCGAGGGCCAAGGCCTGATTCAGGCTCAAGCCGTTTTCGGATACACGCGCCTGATGGTAGCGGCGTTCGGCCTTGGAGCGGGATGGGCCGCGCTCGATCGTGTGATTCCATACTCCGCTAAACGTATTCAGGCCGGAGCCCCTCTCTCCGAGAAACAAGGTTACACGCACAAATTGATCGTCCCTCACGTCGCGCGCCTTGAAGCGGCCCGGGCCTACATCGAAGAGACTGCTGAGCGTATCGACGCTGGCTCCGAAGGCAGCCTCAACACAGAAGGCGCGATCGCGAAGTATATGGCGACCGAAGCCGGCAATGCCGCCGCCGAAGCCAGCATTCAGGCGCTCGGCGGATACGGATACACGCACGAATACATGGTCGAAAAAATCAGCCGCGACGTGCGCATCACGACAATCTACGAAGGCACTTCCGAAATCATGGAAATGACCATCAGCCGCGACCGCTGGCAGTCTCACCTGAAAACGCGCGGCCAGCACTATCACGATCGTGCCCTCGAATTTGAAAAGCTTCACACTCAACATCCCAATGTAGGCGCCAACATTGCGGCTCTCGCCTTGCGCGCTTTGGCCGAAGTGATGGAAAGAGCTCGCGTCGCGCGCCTCACCCGATATCAGCACGTCCTTCTCCGCCTTGGCGAGTTAATCGCATACGCCGAGTGCGCTGGAAGTCTTTCCCACCGCGCCGCGCTCTTGGCCGACGGCAAGCTCAACGAAAAAGCCAACCGGCGCTTCGACGCGACGACATTCGCCGCCATCAG
>OBLW0100001218.1_pt1 | contig 21989 bp, 13 predicted proteins | sample 1520161 | NCBI WGS metagenome assembly OBLW01 (sample SAMEA3539309, study PRJEB22396) | soil metagenome | biome: tundra; feature: field; material: soil | place: USA | collected 2010-05 | depth 0.15 m | reverse complement strand
GCTCTTCCGATCTACCGTCTGCTTCCAAGGGCACCGCGCCCTCGACGAGGACGATGTATTTACCCTTGTTTTTTTCGATGGTGTCCGTCAGGCACTTTTCCGCCTGAAATCCGGAAGCTGCCATCAGGGTTTCGGAGTAGTTCAGCGATAGGACGTCGAGCAGCGCGTCAACAACAATCGGATGCGATGCACGAATGAACGACTCGCTGCAGCAGGTGCACTCCTGAAAGTGCAGCCACACGACGGCCGGTTTTTCTTTTTGGTCGAATACCTTGGCGACCTGAGCCGCGCCAGTTTTACCGAGTCCTGCTACGGCTGCGGCCGCGGCGCAGAATTGTAAGAAATCTCTACGGCTGTAGCCCTTCTGCTCCATTGACTGCCAAATGGAATGACCCATGCCCACCTCGCTCGCTGAGAAGGCACCGGAGGCACAACAAGTCGACAGGAAAGAAAATCGGTCATGTCCGACTGTGACTCACCGGTGGATGAAAGGCACAGTACGAAGATTGAAGTACGATCGGCTGTGAGCGGGATCACACAGCATGAAAGGTCACTGTGCTCTTGGGGGTTACAAGATGGGGGTTTATTGATACCGAGCGTAATGCCGACTCAACGAATCGAAACATTTGCGGTAGGCGCTGGCCTCCACGCCGATACTCTTCGAGCAACTCGAGAATATCCAGCTTCGATATCTCCCGTCGGGGATCCTGTGTGCTCAGCTTCTCTTCGAGAAACCAGACCCGGCTGCCGAGAAAGGGCTCCTGGCAACCATACAAGACCAGGAACCCTGAAGCATGCGGACTTGCTTTGCCGCGCCGCCGACACTTGCGTTCACGAAATCGAGTGCTTGCTGCGCCGCGCTTCAAGCTCATCGGCAATCTGGCGGCTCAGGTCCCGGCTGACGGGGTAAAAGAACATACACACGGCTGCGGCAATGAAAGCCAGCCCGGCATAGATGCTTGCGGTCAGCAGGATGCCGGCCTGCGCCTGCGCCGTCTGCAACTGTGCCTCTGACACGAAGCCATAGAAGGAGAACAGCCAGCCTGCGATGGCTCCACCCAGGGCCAGGCCCGCCCAAAGTGCGAAGACCACCGCGGCGGTGACAGTGCCGCTCGCGCGCCGGCCAGTCTTCCACTCGCCATAGTCGGCCACGTCGCCCATCATGGCCCAGATGATGGGCCCGGACAATCCGAAGGCGAATTGGCGAAGCACTTCCGTTGCGATGATGAGGACGGTCGCATGCACCGGGATCACGAACAGCACCATATTGAAGATGCCGCTCACGACCATGCTGGCGATGAACAGCTGACGCTTGCCGACGCGCGCTGCAACGGCCGTCGAGCAGGCAACCCCAATCAGCAGGGACGCCAGGCCGAATCCGTTGAACCATGCAAACAGATCCACGTTGTTCGCCACAAATCGGAAGTAGGGAAGCATTACGTTGCCTCGCACCACGATCGCGGCAAAGTAGAACAGCGTGGCGAGAAACAGGACAACCCAGGGGCGGTTTCGAAACAGGTCCGAAAGATCCTGGGACAGGGAGGTTTTCTGTTGCGGATCGGGCTGAATGCGTTCCTTAGTGCAGAAGAACGCAATCACGAAGAAGATTACACTCAGCGCCGAGAGCAGGCCCATGGTGAGCTGGTAGCCGCGCGCATCATCGCCGTGGCCGAAGAACTTCACCATCGGAATAGCAAGGCTGGCGATGATAAAGCCCGCCGAGTTGGCCGCGATCTGGCGATAAGAAGAGATGCTCGTGCGCTCGTCGGGATCCGATGTCATCACCGCCGTGATTGATGCGTACGGCACGTTGTTCACGGTGTAGATCACGCGCAGCAGAATGTACGTGGTCCACGCGTAGATGATCTTGCCGGCCGGACTGATGTTCGGCGTTGTGAAGGTAAGCACGCCGATCACGCCAAAGGGTAGCGCCGACCACAGCAGCCATGGACGGAACTTGCCCCAGCGGGTGCTGGTGCGGTCGGCGATCATGCCCATCACCGGATTGAGACACGCCACCCCGAGGCCGACCACAAGGAACAGCGTGCCAGCCTGCGCCGCTGAAAGGCCAAAGGTGTGCGTGTAGAAGTCCAGCTGCAAGGCGAGCATGGCCTGAAAAATGAAGTTGGCCGCCAGATCGCCCAGGCTGTAACCGACTTTCTCTCCAAAGGTGAGTGTTTGCCGCATACATGCCTCGTCTTTCGCGGGCGTTTGCCTACTGCGTGACCTGCAGCTTCAGTTTCGTCAGGTCGGAGTCGCGCGATGAAGTACCGACCATAATTTCGAAATCGCCTGGCTCCACAACGTACTTCATGTTCACGTCATAGAACGCGAGCGATGCCGGGTTGATATCGAGCTCGACGGTGGTGCTCTCGCCGGGATTGAGACCCACCTTCTTGAAAGCCTTCAGTTCCTTCACCGGCCGCGTCACCGAGCTGACGACATCGCGGATGTAGAGCTGTACCACCTCAGATCCCTCGCGCTTGCCTGTATTCGTGATGTCTACCAAGACGCGCGTCGAACCGTTGCGTGCAATACGGTTCTTGGTCAGCCGCGCATTCTCAAGCTTGAAGGTCGTGTAGCTCAGGCCGTACCCGAACGCATACAGCGGCGACACGTCGTCAAACAGGTAACCGCGCCGCGCCGAAGGTTTGTAGTTATAGAACACCGGCAGATGACCTACTGAGCGCGGCACACTAATGGGCAGCTTACCGCCCGGGTTGTAGTCGCCGAAGAGCACATTGGCCACAGCGCGTCCGGTTTCCTGTCCTAGATACCAGCACTCATAGATCACCGGCACATTCTGCGCAACATAATTGATGGACAGTGGACGGCCATTGAAGAGGAAGACGATGACCGGCTTGCCCAGCGCGATCATGGCTTTCACCAGCTCTTCCTGCCGCCCGATCAGATCCAAGCTGGTGCGGTCGCCCATATGCTTCAGGCCCCACGCCTCGCGCGAAGTTTGCTCGTTGCCGCCGATTGCCAGCACAATCACATCGGCCTTTTTCGCTACTCTCACCGCTTCAGCAATTGCTTTGCGGTCCTCTTCCGGGTCGCTCGGCACCACCTCGTCCTGATTCCACGAGCCGCCGATGGTGATCTTGCAGCCCTCGCTATAGAGCACCTTGGCGCGCTTTCCAACCTTCTGCCGGATGCCGTCGAGCACCGTGACATTGTGCTTGGGCACGCCGCTGTAGCCGCCCAGCAGACCGCGGTCCGCATTCGGCCCGATCACCGCAATGGTCTTGACGGCGTTCAGATCAAGAGGCGCAGTCTGGTTATCGTTCTTCAGCAGCGTGATCGCCTCATGAGCGGCCTTCAGCGCCAGCTCTCGATGCTCGTCGCAGCCCACCACCCGCTCGGCCTCATCGGCGTCGACATAGGGATCATCGAACAGACCCAGTTCGAATTTCCAGAAGAGCATCGGCGCCACCAGCTCATCGAGCTGCCGCTCCTTGAGCACGCCCTTCTTCACCAGCTCCACCAGGTGCAGGTAGCAGTCCGGATCGGGCAATTCAATATTGATGCCCGCCTCAACCGCCAGCCGGCAGGATTCCTTCTTGTCCTTGGCCACGTTGTGGCCGTGCGTATCCGGCCGATAACCGAGTTCCCAGATCGCGTAGTAGTCCGAGACCACGAAACCCTTGAAGCCCCATTCCTTGCGCAGCACGTCGTGCATCAGCCACTTGTTGGCGTGCGAGGGCACGCCATCGATTTCGTTGTAAGAGGCCATCAACGTGACGGCTTTGGCCTCGCGCAGCGCCTCGCGGAAGGTATAGAGGAAGGTCTCCCGCAGCACGCGCAAAGAGACGTTCGCCGGTGCGCAGTTCATGCCCGACTCCGGCTGCCCGTGGCCGACAAAATGTTTCAGCGTCGCCAGAACGTGCAGCTTATCGCGAAAGTTCCGGTCGCCCTGGAACCCCTTCACCGCGGCAATCCCCAGCCGTGAAACCAAATACGGATCTTCGCCGTAAGTCTCTTCCACCCGCCCCCAGCGCGGCTCGCGAGCCACATCGACAACCGGCGTCAAAGCGTGATGCGCGCCGCGCAGGCGCGCCTCCAGCGCGGTCATCGTAAACAGCGACTCGACAAGGGCAGGGTTGAACGTCGCTCCCAACGCGATGGGCTGCGGGAAGCTGGTTCCGTCCGGTGCCGCGTGCCCGTGCAGACACTCCTCATGGAAGATGACCGGGATTCCCAGCCGGCTGTGCTCGAGAAAGAAACGCTGAATGTCGTTGGTCAGCTCCGCCATGCCGCGCGCGGTTTTGCCGCCGCCCGCATCGCTGGGCCGGCCCACCTGCCCCAACCCACGCTTGCTGCGGAAGGCCTTTTTCGCCTTCGCCAGGTCGAAATTCCCTTCAGTGTCGACAAGCGTCTCCGCTTTTTGTTGCCAGATGCAGAGCATCTGTGCGGCTTTTTCCTCCAGCGTCATGCGCGAAAGGAGGTCCTGCACCCGCTTGGCAGAAAGTGCCTTGGGGTTCTTGTAGACGGGCGTTTCATTCTTGGATCGAGTGGTAACCGGAGATCGTTTCATGGAAGAGATGTTTTCCTTCGGTAGATGGACTTGCCAGGTGTGTGGAGTGGCCTGCGGAAGCGTAGCAATACGCATGCACGTTCCGCAACCCCTCGCTGAGCTATTTCTGCATGAGAGAATCGATTTACCTCGACGTCAGTGACCCCGATCACGAGCAGGAATGCAGGCGGGATACTCGTGTGTAGTCCCTTGCCGGCGCGGTGAACCCTTACGGGGGCGGCGAATGCCGCATAGGCGCAGCATAGGGGTCCACCACTCGCGCGGCACGACCTAGGGCGCGGTTCTTCGCCCGGCCTTACCTCTCAACCCGATGCAAAACAACCGAAATTCCCTGGGGCATTCGTCTGGCCAAATTGAACGATGGATCTGATCCGTCGGGTGGCGGCCCAACCGCGGGGCGCGTTCCCGAAGGTTCCTCTGGGGGAATCATCCGCATGGGAATTTGGATCGATCGCTCAAGTTCGAGCTGGTCTCCGTTGATCTTCCCCACATAGGTGCTGTTCCCGCTTTTGAAGGAGACATCGCTGCCGTTCACTTTGCCTTCCGCAATCGGAATGGGCGTGTCTCTGCCGCCAAAGAATCCGCCCCCAGTGCCTTCGACGCTTCCCGTCAGATTGTTGCCGTCCTGGCGCAGAGAGAAGACGGTCACCCCGTTGCCCACAAGAAACGAAATCAGTCCGGTTGCTTGAGCAGCCCCTGGTACGGGCCTCCATAGGCCAGTGATACCCGAACCAGTCGGGACCTCGCGCTCCCAAACCGGCACCTGCGGGCGAAGGTCCACACCTTTTGCCGAGATGGTGACGCTGGTCGACGCGAGTCCCGGAGATGTGGCTTCGACAGTGATGTCTCCCGCGGCCTTGGATGTCTGAGCAATCGCCATGCAATAGCCCGAAAATGCTTTGCGCGAACTACCCTTGTCGGGCTCCTGATCGGTTGGATCGCCGTTACCGACACCAATCAACTTTGCGGCTCCGGAGACCTTGAAGGTTACGACGTTGTCGGTGATGGGAACGACGCGGCCCTGGGCGTCTTGCACGGCGGCGGCGAACATGGCCACGTCTTCGCCGTCAGCGGACACCTGCTGCCGGTCTGCTGTCATTACCAGTTTTGCCGCGGGTCCCGTAGTCTCCCGCTTGGTTGTCATCACCACTTTGTCCGCTTTGTAGCCGCGCGCCTCGAGAGTGCCGGGAGCGTATTTCACCACCCAGGCGACGTGTGAATCCTTCTTCACGTCTTTCGTGCCTAGGCTCTGGCCGTTGAACAAGAGTTCAATCTTGTCGAGGTTCGAATAAACCCAGACGGCAATCTCCTTGCCTTCCATTCCCGGCCAGTTCCAATGCGGAAACAGGTGCAACACCGGCTGAGCGGTCCACCAGGATTGGTAGTAGTAGAACGAGTCCTTGGGAAACCCGCAGGTATCGATGATTCCGTACTGCGAGCTGATGTTCGGCCATTCGTTGGGCGAAGGCTCCCCGCGGTAGTCGAATCCCGTCCAGATAAACCCGCCGGTAAGCCACGGCCGCGAGTTGCAGAAACTCCACCAGCCCTCTGCCGATGCACGACCGGTCGTGGTGTAGGGATCGTAGGAGCCGACGTAGCCCTTGTCGTGGTCCGTGATGTAAATGCCGCGCGTACCAACGGCGCTCACGGTTTCCGTGCCCATGACAGGCTTCTCGGGATGAGCCTTGTGATAGGCCTCGGCGCCGGGGTCCATGTAGTTGTAGCCGATAACATCGCACACCGCGAGGCCGCCAGTTCCAATGGCTCCGGTGGGCGCGATCGAGACAGGGCGCGAGCCGTCATGTTTGGTTGCGACCTCTTTCATTGCCGTTAGAATGCGGACACCCTTCTCACCGTTCGCCTGGCCTTCTTCGTTGCCCATCGACCACATGAAGACGCTGGGATGATTGCGGTCACGGCGCACAAGATTCTCGAACTGACCCAACCCTTCAGGATTCGACGACATCATGCGCGTCTCATCGAAAACCAGCATGCCAAGCTCGTCGCACGCATTCAGCAGCTCTGGTGTGGGCGGGTTGTGCGACGTTCGCAGGGAATTGCAGCCCATCTCCTGCAGCTTGCGGATGCGGTAGTACTGGACCGCGTCAGGCAGCGCAGCGCCCAGCCCCGCATGATCCTGGTGATTGCAGGTACCTTTCAGCTTGACCGGCTCGCCGTTGAGGAACAATCCCTTCTCTGCATCGAACTTCAGATCGCGAATGCCGAAGGGCGTCTCGTAACGGTCGACGATCTCGTCGCCCGCTCTCACTTCCGTAACCAGCTTGTAGAGGTTGCGTTTTTCGAGCGACCAGAGCACCGGATTTCTGACGGCAATCTCCTGCATGTAGGTTTGCTCGTCACCATCAGCAATCGGCATGGGCGGCGAGACTGACTTTCCTGCGGGGTTTCCGGCAGGGTCAAGAACGGTGGAGATCACGCGCGCATTTTTCGTCTCTTTCCCATGGTTGTTCACTTCTGTTCGGATGGAGAGAGTCGCCTTACCGGCGTCGATCTTCGCCGCCACGAAGGTTCCCCATTGCTTCACATGGACCGCGTCCGTCTTCACCAGCCAAACATGCCTGTAAATCCCGGCGCCTTCGTAGAACCAGCCATCGCTCGATGTCGCATCGACGCGAATCAACAGCACGTTTCTGCCGGCCGGATTGACAAAGTCAGTCACATCGAAACTGAAAGGATCGTATCCACCGCTGTGGCGGCCCACATAAAAGCCATTGAAGACGACCATCGATTCGCGATAGGAGCCATCGAACTGGATCGTGATGCGTTTGCCGGCGTCCGTTGCGGGAAGCTCAAGCACGCGGCGATACCAGCCGACACTTGTCTCCGGATAGTTGCGTCCCAGCGGGTAATACCCTTTACTGGCAAGTGCGGGGTCGTTCTTGAAAGGAAGCTCGATGGCCCAGTCATGCGGCAGATCGACGGCCTGCCAGTCGCCATCGTCGAACGCCGTTGAGCCGGCAGGAAGGAAGTTTCCGGTCTTCTGGAAATTGCCGGACCGTCCGCTCCCGAAGCCGAAATCCTTCGTGGGATCGTCGGCATTGCCGAAGTGGAAGCGCCAGCCGAAATCGAGCAGAAGGCGTTCGCGCCCCGCGCTCGGAGATGGCGATTGGCTTGGCGCGCTCTCAGTTTGCGGGTCGGGATTCAGTCCGGCAACTTCCATCGCCGCGGCCATCGGGCTCAAATCGTGAGCCGCTACGGCAATGGCGGGTGCCAGGAGGCTTGATTTCAAAACATCGCGGCGTGAAAAGCTTTTCATTTTCAGCTCCTATGCAGGACATGGCGAGCAGTAGATCTTGGGCACACAGGCAGGATTTCCCTCAGATTTCAAGGACTCGCCAGTATACGCTCGTGCCTCAGGTGCGCAAGGAGTACTCGTCAAGCTCGAAGAGCCATGGGCGGAGGCCGCGCCAAAAATTCACCGCACAATTAAACCGGCCCCAGGGTAAATTGCAGAAAAATCGTCCATCAGCCGCCTGGAACAGGCGAGCACGTCCCCTCGGATAAACTCAACGACACGGAGAACAGGAATGACCACGAACGCGGGCATCGCCAAATGGCAAACCTTTCTTTTGTGGATGGCGCTTCTTGTCTATGTGCAAGGCCGAATCTGCCAGCTCTACCCGGAGACGATCTCCGTTCAGCTGATCGTCTTCATGCAGGTTGTTCCACCTGCAGTCTTGGCGCTGGTCCACGGAACCATCCTCTATGGTGTAAAAGGCATGTCGACCTTCGCAGCTTTCTGTCTTGGTGTCGGAGCGGCGTGCGAGATTCTCAGTCTTCACACTGGCTTTCCATTCGGGCATTACTACTTCACAAGCCTCATGGGCCCCAGTCTCTTTCACGTGCCGATTCTGTTGGTCCTGGCTTATCTGGGAATTGGCTACTGCTCCTGGGTACTTAGTCTACTAATCCTGGAATATAGAAATAAGCCGCTAACTGGATATGGAGTAATCTCGGTTCCATTGCTTGCCAGTCTCATCATGCTGGCCTGGGACTTATCGATGGAGGCTATCTGGTCAACCATAGACCGTGCATGGATATGGCGCGATGGCGGTTCCTTCTATGGTGTTCCCATGAGCAACTTCCTTGGCTGGTACTTTACTGCTTTTCTTTTCTATCAAGCCTTCGCACTCTATTGTCGAAACTCTCCGATGAAACCGCCACCCTCCTCCCGAAGTTACTGGCGTGCGGCCATTCTTTGCTACGGAATATGTGCCTGTGGGAATCTCCTGATCTTTAAGCAGGGACTGTTCCCACCTGCGGTAATCGATGCTTCGGGAAAGCAATGGTCAACGATGGACATTCTCATTGCCTGCACGCTGATCTCTGCTCTGGCAATGGGACCGATGGCTCTTCTGGCGTGGCATAGATTGAAGATGCAAGAGGTCGACTTGTCCGGGGAATGACAAGGGATAAGTTGCGTCAATGAGTTCCGGAGCTTTTCGATCGCATTGCCGAGCTGCTGCGCGAGGGAGTGGTCGGCTCGGCGCTCCCTTCAGCCACCCGAGCCTTAGGCCAGGAGGACGAATGACTGTCCTGCCGTTGTCTTTTGCCGGCGTTCGGGCTTCGGCGATGAAGTGATTAAGGTGTCTCCAACCAGCGCTGAGCGACGTAAACACCCGGATCTTAGAAGGAATATTTAGGCCGCTTGGGTTCGCGCCTTCAAATCACTACAATATTTGCGGCCGCCGCTCGTCTAGCTAAATAGACGGATGAGCCATGAGCGTGACCTCGATGATCGAGCAAGACCGAGATATCGCCGATGTCATCGCGGAACAAAAATCCCGGTTGCGCAATTTCATCCGCAAGCGGGTACCGAACGATGCCGACGTGGAAGACCTTTTGCAGGAAGTCTTCTTCGAGCTGGTCAAGGCCCATCGCCTGCTGCTGCCGATTGATTTCGTGACCGGCTGGCTTTTTCAGGTTGCGCGCAACCGCATCACAGACCTTTTCCGCAAGAAGCGGCCAGAAACGTTCACCGATGCTGCGACCGGCGACGAAGACGGGGAATTGCTTCAGATTGAAGATCTGCTGCCATCGCCCGATGCCGGGCCAGAAGCGCTCTACGTCCGTCATGTGCTTCTCGAAGCCGTGGAATTCGCCCTCGCCGAGTTGCCCGCAGAGCAACGCGAAGTATTCCTGGCCCACGAACTGGAGGGGCGTAGCTTCAAAGAGTTGTCGGCGGAAAGCGGCATCAGCGTGAACACGCTGCTCGCGCGCAAGCGCTATGCGGTGCTTTATCTCCGCCGCCGGTTGCAGAGCATTCACGACGAGTTTGCAAGGAAATGAGGAAGAGACCATGAAAAAGATATGGATCGCTTTGATAGCTCCGCCAGCGATCGTGTTGTTCGTCTGGATCTTTGGCGAAGTAGTCATGCATTTGTGGAACTGGCTGTTGCCGATGCTGTTCGGATGGCGGCTCATCACCTTCTGGCAGGCTCTGGGATTGCTGGTGCTGTGCCGGATTCTCTTCGGAGGCTGGGGTGGAGGTTCCAACGGCTCCAAATACAGGCGGCGCAGGGGCGAGCGTTGGGAGCGGATGACGCCCGACGAGCGCGAGGGGTTCCGCCAATGGATGCGCAGCCGTTGCGGAGGCGTTGGAGCCCCGGCCAGCGAAACCAGGGAGCCAGCCTAACGGCGCTAAGTTCCGAATGTATCAACCAGAGGACTGCTAATCGCCTATACTCGGGCCCATGAAATCCGCCCCATTTCATGCGCTCTTTCTGTGCGGATCCGTTCTAGGTTTTGCCACCTTAGCCGACGGCGGTACAGCAAGCAGCGATCGTTCCGGCGCTCCACACACAGGGGTACCAGATCGTCGATTCCACTGGTCGTGGTGTGCGGCTCGCCTCTGTCAATTGGTACGGATTTGATCAGAAGGAGTATGTGGTTGGGGGCCTCGATCACGCTCCGCTGGATGAAATCATCGCGCAGATCCAGCAGATCGGCGTGAACTCCGTTCGGCTTCCCTGGGCCAACGAAACGCTAGAGCATAATCCGCGCGTGCCCGACTATGCCGTTGCGGCTAACCCGGCATTCAAGGGCAGGCACGCGATGGAAGTCATGGACGCCGTCATCGCCGCATTAGCACGTGCGCACCTCCTCGTCGTTCTCGATAACCACATGAGTAATGCCGACTGGTGCTGCAGCGAAACCGACAACAACGGGCTCTGGTACGACCGGGAATATCCTGAGGCGCGCTGGCTCGCAGGCTGGAAAATAATCGCACGTCGATATCGCAATCAATCCTGGGTAATAGGCGCCGATCTGCGCAACGAACTGCGCAGTCGGGCAACGTGGGGTGGGGCCAATCCGAAGTTAGATTGGCATGCAGCGGCCGAGCGCGGCGGCAGCGCCGTCCTCGCGACGAATCCAAATCTTCTCATCATGGTTGAAAGCCCCGAGTACTCGACGAACTTCACCGGCTTTGACAAGCTGCCCGTGACACTTCCGGTGGCGCACAGGCTTGTCTATTCGCCCCACGCGTACTATGCCGAAGGCCAGCATCTCTCCAGCTATGACCAGCTGAAACAGGCGTACGAGCCGCGCGCCACCTTCCTGCTGCACACCGCCCCCGCAACGCCTCTCTGGATTGGCGAATTCGGCACCTGCCAGACTCTCGACTGCGGCCCCAATTCTGATTGGTTCAAAATGTTCGTCCGCCTGCTCCAGGACAACCCACAAATTTCGTGGAGTTATTGGCCGCTGAATGGCACGCAGTCCACGGGAGTTGGCCGCAAGTATGACGCAGTCGAAACCTATGGCCTGTTAACGAGCGACTATCAGCACATCGCTGCGCCAAAAATCGTCGACCTCCTGCGCACTGTAGACGCTCAACCGTAGCTCTGCTCCTTTTCTCCGCAGTTTGCTTGCGCACAATCTGTTTGACGCTCGCTTACAAAGGGATCACACTCTTCTGAAATCACCCGCTCATCCTTCGACGAATTGGAGCGGTAATGATCCCGACAAGGTCGAGGGGTTTCGTTTCGCTGTGATCCCGGCCCTTTATTCTCCTTTTCAAAAACTCACGCAGCGAAGTCAGAGAGAATTATGACGACCAAAAATCTCTACTTATTCATTGCTATCCTCGCGTTTGCCGGTTTGAATTCAACAATTCGAGGTCAGAGCAAAGTGGAAACAGATCAGCAGGAAATTACTGCGGTCGTAGACCAGTTCATGGACGCATGGAATCGGCACGACGCCAAGGCATTCGCGGCGGTTTTTGCTGAGGACGCCGACTTCACGAATTGGCGCGGAACGGGCGCGAGCGGACGATCGAAGATTGAAGAATTCCACGCACCGATGTTCGCGACCATTTTCAAGAACAGTCACCTGTCCTATACAGCCATCAAGTCCAAGTTCATTCGTCCGGACGTGGCCGCCGTCGATGTGCATTGGGCGATGACGGGTGCGACGGATCCCCAGGGAAACCCGCGACCCGATCGTCTGGGTTTGCTGAGTTTCGTAATGGCGAAGAACGATGGGCAGTGGCAAATCCTGGTGATGCACAACTTGGACTTGACCGCACTTCCACCCGCGAACTCGGGCAATCCGGCAATAGAAAACCGCTCGAAATGACTGAGTTTTTTTCTTGACAAGGAATACATACCATTTTACTCTAGGCCTGTAGCAAAAAGGCCTATGACGGAAACCTCACCTCGCGACTTGTTTCCCGGCGCACTCGAAATGATGATTCTCGAGTCGCTTCGCCGCCAGCCGGCGCATGGATATGCGCTCGTCCAGCACATCCAGCAGCGATCCAACAACCTGCTGCAGGTGGAAGAGGGCTCGCTCTATCCGGCCCTCCAGCGACTGCTCAAGGCAAAACTGGTCAAAGCCGAGTGGAGTATCTCTTCCACAAATCGCCGGGTCAGAACTTACCAGATCACAGCCTCAGGCCTTCGCCATCTGGAACAGCAGATTTCCAGCTTCGAACGTATGTTCGAAGGCATTGCGCTCGTCCTCAACCCGGGCAAGTCCCCTGCCAGCTAGGAGGTCCTTCGAATGAACTGGATCCCGACCATCTTTCATCGCCGCAGACTCTTCGACGATCTCTCCGAAGAAATGCAGCTTCATATTGAAGAGCGAGTGGAACACTTGCAGCGCGAGGGCTTGACCCAAAAGGAAGCCGAACGGCAGGCGAGGATTGCTTTCGGCAACCTGGCGCTTGTCGAGGAGCGCAGCCGTGCCGTGTGGCAATGGCCAAGAATGGCAACGGTCTGGGCCGACGTGCGATTTGCACATCGCCAATTGCGGCGCTCTCCAGGATTCACGGTTGCAGCCGTTCTCACACTGGCGCTTGCCATCGGCGCCAACGCCGTGGTCTTCAGCGTGATGAATGCATTTATTCTGCGCCCGTTGAACGTGCCGGACGCGCAGAGCCTCTACTCGCTCCAGCACGGAGATGCGCCCGACGGAAGCCTGTCCTATCCCGACTATCTCGATCTGCGCGACCGCAACCGCAGCTTCAATGGGCTGATGGCATATAACTTCGCCTCGGCGGTGCTGGATACAGGGAACAATCCATCCAGCGTCTGGATTCAGGAAGCCAGCGGGAACTACTTCGACGCGCTGGGCCTGCACCCATACCTCGGCCATTTCTTTCATGCGAGCGATGAGCACGGGCCCAACAGCGCTCCCTATATTGTCCTCACCTACGAGTTTTGGCACACCCATTTTCAAGACGATGCCGGCGTGCTGGGCCGTGTCGTGCTACTGAACAAGCATCCGTTCACAATCCTCGGTGTCGCGCCTCAGGAGTTTCACGGAACGCTCCTGTTTTTTAATCCGGGATTCTTTGTGCCGCTTGTCGAGGATCCACTGTTAGTGGGCGATGACATGAATGCGCGCGGAACCCGCTGGTTGTTCCAGACGATGGGCCACCTCAAGCCTGGGGTCACTCCGGAGCAGGCCGCTGCCGATTTGGATTCGATCGGTGCGTATCTCCAAAAAACTTATCCCAAAGACGAGGGCAAGATGACGTTCGTGCTGAGACGTCCGAGTCTGTATGGCGATTATCTTGGCCGGCCTCTGAAAGCATTCATGGCGGGGTTGATGCTGCTGACGGGGCTGATCCTGCTGGCCGCATGCGCCAACCTGGGCAGCCTGTTTGCCGCACGAGCCGCAGATCGCTCTAAGGAAGTCGCTCTGCGTCTCGCACTGGGATCGAGCCGTAAACGCATTCTGCGCGGACTGTTCACTGAGGCAACCATGATTTCGCTGGCCGGGGGCGCGGTTGGTTTATTGGGCAGCATAGTGCTGTTGCGCGCACTCAGCGCATGGCAGCCGATTCCCAACTATCCAATCCACCTGGCGGTAAATCCGGATGCGAAGGTGTATGCCGTGGCGGTGCTGCTGGCGCTGGTCAGCGGACTCCTCTTCGGCGCGGTGCCGGTCAGGCAGGTGCTGCGCACGAATCCATATGAGGTGGTGAAGGCCGGAAGCGGACGAATCGCCGGAAAGCGGATGAACGCGCGCGAGGTGCTGCTGGTGGCGCAGATTGCCATCTGCGCGGTGCTGGTGACGTCGTCGCTGGTGGCGATACGGGGGCTGATCCGCTCGCTGCACGACCATTTCGGATTCGATATTGAGAACATCACCCTCGCAGAGACGGATCTGAGCATGGCCGGCTACAGCGCAGACCGAGTCCCCGCGATGCAAAAGCGAATGATCGACGCGATGAAGGCTTTGCCCGGAGTGGAGTCGGTGGGATTGGCCGATTCGTTGCCGCTAACCGTGAACGGCTCCGGCGACTCGATCGTCTTCACTGACAATACGTCGGATCTGCGGCCATCGAACGCCGCAACGGATGCCGCAATGTTCCACATCTCTCCCGAATACTTTCATGCGGCGGGTACGACCCTTCTGTCTGGAAGGGCATTCACGTGGCAGGACGACAAAAGCTCGCCGCAGGTCGCGGTGGTAAACAAGGAATTCGCGCGCAAGGTCTTCGGCTCCGCTGACAGCGCCATCGGCCACTTTTACAAGATGAAGGATGGGACGCGCGTTCAAGTAGTGGGGATTGCGGAAGACGGGAAATATAACAGTCTCACCGAAGATCCGGTGACAGTGATGTACCTTCCGATCCTGCAATCGCCTTCCACCTCGACCATGCTGGTGGTGCGCGCGCGGCCCGGTTTGGATAACGGCCAGCTCCAGACAGCAACAGCGATGAGGAACGCTTTGCGGAAACTCGATACAGGGTTGCAGGTTTCCATCGAAGCGCGGGACCGGACCCTGACGGCCGTTCTGTTTGGTCCGCGCATAGCGACGATCTCTCTTGGCGTGCTGGGCGTGATGGGCGCGATGCTGTCGATCACCGGCATCTTCGGCATGGCGGCGTACTCGGTGAGCAAGCGGCTCAAGGAGTTGGGAATTCGCGTGGCGCTGGGTGCGCAGCGGAAGGAAGTGTTGCAGGCAGCTTTGGGGCGGGCGTTCAAATTGCTGGCGATTGGCTCGGGGGTTGGATTAGTCCTGGGCCTTCTTGCGACAAAGGTGCTGGCCTTCATTGTGTACCAAGCCACGCCGCGCGATCCCCTGGTCCTGGCCGGCGTGGTTCTGGCTATGGCCGCGCTGGGATTGCTGGCCACGTGGATTCCGGCGCAGCGCGCGCTCTCCGTCAATCCCCTGGTTCTGTTGCGCGAGGAATGAGGAAGAGTTTCAAAGCGTTTTGAGGCGTCGAAGGCCGGGCCACGTCATTCGGCGACCGCCTCTGGCGATTTCTCAATTCTTCTCAGGACTGCGGTCAGGAATAAATATAGAAGCGGCGATACAAGGGAATCGATCCCAGCCACGCCACAAGTGCGTGCAACGTTGTAGTCCACAATGGAGCACACCGTTCCAATAGGTTTCCGGCAGGCGGGCAACCCCAAGAATAGAAACGCAAACAGTCTGACGATGAAGCCAATCGCGAGTCCAATCCAGCGCCGGAACCAGGTGATGTGGCACGCGAAGATCTCGTCTCGATCTAAGTCCCCAAGGTAAGTGCGATAAGCCGCCGAATTCGATTCGAATCAGCCACTTGATGGTACAGCTGCACCATTGCGCGATTCTATCGGAAAGACGTACCGTAGTGTACCCAGAATAGGAATTGGCCGGTAATCTGAAGGCCATCGCGAGTGCCGCCAATTCTGCAGCGTCTAATGCAAGTAACGGAACTTTGAACTTTAGGAGTTGGAGCCACCAATGGATCGAGACTCTTGCACGAAGAGCGCAGCTGGAAACCCGGTAGATCAACGGTCATCGGTTGGTCCAAATCGGCGGGAATTCATGGGCGCACTCGGAAGCGCTGCCGTACTGACAGCATTGGCAGGAAGAGGAGTGTCTGCCCAGACAACCGAGGGCCCTCTTAATATCGCTCGAGTAGCAGTTCCGACCGCCCGAACCATGCAAAGCGAGAATAAGATCTCCGCTTTGAACGATGGCTTCGTACCCGAAAACTCATTTGATCGCTCGCACGCACTCTACGCTTTGTGGACATCGCCTGAGACTAGTGATCGAGCCAGCTGGGTGCAGTACGAGTGGGGTGAACCAGTAAACGTCAACAAAGTGGAGATCTATTGGGCAGCCGATCGCCCGCGTCCCGCAGCGATACCCGGCAGCGCGCGTCCGCAGATTCAAACTCCCGAGAGCTATCGGATCCTCTATTGGAATGGCAACGACTTCGCTCCAGTTGCGCGGCCGCAAGGTCTGGGGATCGCACAGGACACGTTCAACGCGACGGTCTTCGAACCTGTGCTGACCAACAAACTGCGGCTGGAGGTTGTTCCGCAATCGAATCGGCCTGCGGGAATTCTCGAGTGGCGGGTTTTCAACTACGGCCCCGTTCCGGCGCTTCCTCCAGTAGTCGATGCGGGCGTTGACCGTTCAGTCGTGAGCGACGGCAGCACTTATCTCTCCGGAAAGGCAACTTGGCTGAACGATTCTCCTGAAAACAGCGCTCGCTGGGCGAAGACCCACGGGCCCGGTACGGTTGCCTTTGCTGCCGCAAATTCGCTCGTGACGACGGCCGCGTTTTCGGAGCCGGGTGACTATGTTCTTGCACTCCAGGCGTCGGATGCAAAGGGCGCACCTCCCTCAATTAACGTCCACGTAGAACCCGCTCCGCCAGCGGATCGTCTGGACGTTGTCTACACCCGCCGCTACTCGATCGATGGCCAACTTTGGCGACAGCGAGCTAAGACCCTGATTGTCGATTGGATTCCTCACTGCATTGCCATGTGCGAGCGCACCGATATTGCGCCTATGCGCGGAGACGGCGGCATCGACAACTTTATTGAGGCTGGAAAGGCTAATCGTGGCGAACCCCATGGCCGGCACAAGGGCTACGTCTTTTCAAATGCGTGGGTCCATCAGACTGTCGAATCCATGTGCATCGCGTCGATGGTTGATCCTCAAGGGGATCCTGAGATCGTCAAGTCGCAGGAGATGATGCGGGCTACTCTGGCGCGCTGGATCCCGATCATCCTTGCGGCGCAGATGCCCGACGGCTATCTGCAGACCGCATACATTCTGGCCGACCGGAAAGACTGGCCGGAGCGCTGGTCGCCGGATCACCGTGGCAACCACGAGGGCTATGTCTCCGGCTATTTCATCGAATCGGCCATCAATCACTACACGCTCACAGACGGGAAGGACCTGCGCCTCTACAACGCCGCCAAGAAACTCGCCGACTGCTGGGTGGCCAATATCGGTCCAGGTAAGAAGGAATGGTTCGATGGGCACCAGGAAATGGAACAGGCTCTGGTTCGATTCGGGCGTTTCGTCAACGATCAGGAAGGCAACCACCGCGGAGATGCTTATATCTCGCTCGCGAAGTTTCTCCTCGATTCGCGCCGCGGCGGATCGGAGTACGACCAGAGCCACCTTCCGCCAGGCCAGCAATACGAAGCTGTCGGCCACGCCGTCCGCGCGATGTACTTCTATTCAGGTATGGCCGATATCGCCGCCGAAACCCAGGATCGCGACTACCAGAGCGCAGTCATATCGCTCTGGGACAACATGGTCAACAAGAAGTACTACGTGACCGGCGGCATCGGCAGTGGCGAGACCTCAGAAGGCTTCGGGCCCAACTATTCGCTGCGCAACGAAGCCTATTGCGAAACGTGTTCAAGCTGCGGCGTGGTCTTCTTCCAATACAAGCTCAACCTCGCCTATCACGACGCGAAGTACGCCGACCTCTACGAGCAGACGATGTACAACGCTCTACTGGGCGGAGTGGCGCTCGACGGTCAAAGCTTCTGCTACACCAATCCGCTAGTGAATACTGAACGCGCCGAGTGGCACGTATGCCCGTGTTGCGTGGGCAATGTGTCACGTACGCTTCTCATGATTCCAACCTGGACTTATGTGAAGAGTAAAGACGCACTCTACGTCAACATGTTCGTCGGCAGCCGAATTCACGTCGGCCAGGTAGCTGGCACCAATCTCGAGGTGATCCAGAAAACAGAGTACCCGTGGCATGGGTACGTTTCAATCACCGTGAACCCTGAAGAGACAAAGACCTTCTCGATCTACGTTCGCGTGCCGGATCGGACAACGAGCAAGCTTTACAAGGAGAGCCCCGCGATCCGAGGCGTGAAGCACTTCTCTGTCAACGGGCAGGAGCAGACGCCGAATATCGAGAAAGGATACGCCGTGGTAACTCGGGAATGGAAGCACGGCGACCGTATCGAAGTGGAATTCGCCATGGAGCCGCAGCGCGTGCTCGCCGATGATCGCATCAAGGCAGATGTCGATTTGGTGGCTCTGCAGTATGGGCCGCTGGTTTACAACGTCGAGACGGCAGACAACCGGAACATCGATCGCAAGCTGGGCGATGCGCCCCTCAAGGCAGAATGGAGGCCCGACTTGCTCGGCGGAGTCATGGTGATCACGGGTGAATGGCAGGATGGTTCCCCGATGATTGCGATTCCCAACTTCGCGCGCATGAATCGCGTCGGCGCTCCGCCCGATTATCCCAGCGATCGTGATCCAGAGCGTTGGCGTCGTCCCAAACCACCTGTTGAGTCCAAGGTGTGGATCTAGAACCGGAGGATGGTCCCCGTGGATTGGTTCACCGAACAAGCGGCGCGGCGCGCGCGATGCTTTCGTGGCCCCGTCAACTGGCGCGGATTGACCCCATTCAAATCTCTTGGGCAGACCGAACGGAGTGACCTCGGTGAGCAAAGGCGCGACCAAAAGGGATGAGAGGTCACTGGAGGAACTCGGCCCGTCTCCGCTTGCCCGTGCCAAGACGCTCTCTGCAAAGCGGCGTCTTGTCGGCTTGTTGCTCTCCCCCCACACCGAACCGCATCTTTCGGAATCAGTTGCGTGGTTTCAAGAGGCCGCATGGGATCGTGACTACGATGTGCTGACCTACTCGATTCGCAGTCACAAGCAGCAGGCGATGCCCTGCCTGCGAATGCTGCTCGAGCGACGCGTCGAAGCAATTGCCTCTCTCATTCTTGATCCCGGTCCCGACCTGATGGAGGCACTTTCGAGCGTCAACATCCCAGTCGTCTGCTTTGATGCGATTCATGCGATCCGCAATGGAGCGAGCTTGTCAGTCGACTACGGGCATGGCGTTCGCGAAGGTGTCCAACACTTGGCGCTGCTGGGCCATCGAGAGATCGCATTCATTGGCAGCACACTCGAATGCCGCACCATGAAGCCAAAATCCGAAGCCTTCTTGCTTTCGCTCAAGGAGATCGGCTGCACGCCAAGCAACAGTTGGTTGATCGAAACGGACGGGTCATTTGCGGCTGGAATGCAAAGTATGCAACGGCTATTGGAGCTCAGCCCGCGACCAACGGCGGTCATGTGTGCCGGCGACGCTGTGACTTTGGGCGCGTTGTGGGCCCTAGGGCAGACACGGACCTCCGTTCCGGAGGAAGTCTCTCTTATCTGCCTTGACGACTGCCGCTTTTGCGATTTGATGGTTCCCCCCATTACGACTGTTCAAATACCGCTCCGGGAGTTTGCTGGGACAGCGGTCGATGCCCTCAAATGTCTCATGGAGGATCCGCTGGGGCGTATTCCTAAGAGTGCGCTGAGAGTGCAGACCTCTCTGATCGTGCGTGGATCAACCAGCTACCCACTCGGTCGGGCGCTGCCGAGAATGGATTGAAAATCAAGCGGTACTTGGGCGCACCGTCATAAGAGCACGTCCAGCAAGTTCCTGAAGCACGGCAAGACCAAGCGGGAGAAATGATGGAAGAACCGACACGTAGATGCGTGCTAGGCGGCTTGGGCGCTGGCCTCGCACAGCTGTTGTTTCAAACGCAACTGAAGGCCGCAAGTTCGTTGGCTGTCCAAACCGGCAAACCAGGCAGACTGGATCTGAGCCTGACGGCAATGACACAGCGTGTCTTGAGGATCAGCATTGTGCCAGCCATCGCGATACCGCCGTCCATGGAACTGGGAGTCGTGGAAAGTCCGCGTGCGTCCGCGCTCGGAGGAGGTCCGGCCGCCGATGCCGTGAGCTGGGGCGAGTACAAGATTCGCGTCGAGGAAGAGCCGCTGCGGATTACGGTGACGGATGCGGCTCAGCGGATACGGCAACAGATTCAATTTGACCCGGACAGCACAGCAGTGCGATTCCGCCTGGGCAGCCAACCGGTCTGTGGTTTGGGCGAGGGGCTGACTGGCCTTGATCGCAGGGGAACAAAAGATGGGATGCGCAACGGACAGGGTTCGTCTGATTTACGCATTGCCGGTTCCCGCGTGCCAATTCCGTGGGTGGTGAGCCCCGAAGGCTGGGGCGTCTTTGTTGGGCAGCTCATGGGGACGTTCGATCTGACCGGCGAGACGGGGGTAGTACGTTCCCCGGTTGCGACATCGACACGCAATGTCTATGTGATTCTCGGTGAAACGCCTGCGGAGCTGCTTCGCGGTTATGCGGAGCTGACGGGTTATCCGCACTTACCGCCATTGTGGTCGCTAGGCTATATGCAGTCGCATCGCACGTTGGCAAGTCGCGATGAAGTGCTTGGCATTGCGAAGACCTTTCGCGAGAAAAGACTGCCATGCGACACGTTGATTTACTTAGGCACGGGCTTTTGCCCATCGGGATGGAATACCGGGCACGGTTCGTTCACGTTCAACGCCGACGTCTTTCCAGATCCGGCAGTGATGCTGCAGCAATTGCACGGAGAGCACTTCAGAGTCGCGCTGCACGTGGTTCCGCCCTATGACTTCCACGGAAAGATCACGGATGCGGCCTCCGCGGCACGCACGCCAGGCGATGCAGCTTCCTATTGGACCGAGCACATGCCTGCAGAAGAGATCGGCGTGGACGGCTGGTGGCCCGATGAAGGAGACCTCCTGCCCGCGGAGGCGCGATTTGACCGCAATGAGATGTATTGGGAGGGACAGGTACAGGCACATCCGGAGCGGAGACCGTTCGCCCTGCACCGCAATGGATACGCGGGGCTGCAGAGATACGGGTGGCTCTGGTCGGGCGACGTCGACTCGACCTGGAAGACACTGGCCGCGCAGGTTGCCAACGGAATCAATGCTGGGCTGTGCGGTATTCCTTATTGGGGGACGGATACCGGCGGCTTCGTTCCGACGAGTGAACTTACGGCAGAACTTTACGTGCGGTGGTTTCAGTTCAGTGCGTTCTGTCCGCTCTTCCGTTCGCACGGCCGGGCTTGGAAACTGCGATTGCCGTGGGGCTGGAATCTGGGCACGCCCGGTCTGCTGGAAGGAGGGGAAGCGCTGGGAGACTGGCCTCTGCAGCAGGATCTGCATAACACACAGGTGGAACCAATCTGCCGTAAATATCTCGAACTACGCTACGAAATGTTGCCCTACATCTACTCAGCGGTGGAACAGACACACAGGACGGGGGTGCCACTGATGCGCGCGCTTTGGTTTGCATGGCCACAGGATGAAAAAGCGTGTCTCATCGCAGATCAGTATCTGTGGGGCGATCACTTTCTGGTCGCACCCGTGCTCGAGCCAGGTGCGACGCGGAGGAGGACTTATCTTCCGGCGGGGACTTGGTGGGATTTCTGGAGCAATCAGAAGACAGACGGCGGCGCTGAGATCGCACGCCAAGTGGATCTCTCCACGATGCCGCTCTACGTGCGCGCAGGAGCCATCGTCCCGATCGGACCAGTGCGGCAGTATGCGATGGAGCGGAGCGAGGAGCCGACTACTCTACGTGTTTATCCGGGCGCAGATGGAAGGTCCAGCTGGTACGAAGACGATGGGATCAGTTTCGCTTATCGGAAAGGCCAATTCACAAGGATCGATTGCAACTGGCAGGATTCAACGCGAAAGCTGACCCTCGAATTGGCTGCGGGAAGCAGGCCATCTCCCCAGAGAGAGGTAAGAATCCAGGCGATGGACACAGGAATGACAAAAGTTGTCTCGCCTCGAAATCACCTAACTGTGGTCGAGTTATAGCGTAAGGGCCCCGGTTATTAACCCGGTCATAAGTCGACTC
>OBLW0100001217.1_pt1 | contig 22004 bp, 15 predicted proteins | sample 1520161 | NCBI WGS metagenome assembly OBLW01 (sample SAMEA3539309, study PRJEB22396) | soil metagenome | biome: tundra; feature: field; material: soil | place: USA | collected 2010-05 | depth 0.15 m | reverse complement strand
CCTGGGCGTCCCCTAGCTTAGCTCGCTCGATGAGCTCGGCCTCGTTAGAGTCCTTGTCCTTGCCCTGTCGCTGTACTGGGTCGGTCAAGTCGCCTTTTCCGGCCGCACCCCGTGAGATGCGGCTAACTATCTTTGCGTTGTATGGCTTGCGAGCGGTCGCGGTAGAACTACAGTAATCGCTGTATTCAGAATATCAGAGCATTTCTACCGATCTTGGAATTCCGCTATTCGATGCTCAAACTTGCGGAAATCCTTTGCCTGCTCGCTCTTGAAAGACTGTGCTTTCTGAGCGAAAAACTCGATTCCAAATTTAGAGGCACAATCTTCGCAAATCGGTACATTCGTCACCGGAAAATATCTTACTTGTGGCTGGTCGTGATCGTTTCCAGTCCGTGGCCGTACGGACCCAATTCGCGCTGGCGGAGCAGGAAGGCGAAGGTCAAACCCAGAAATCCCAGGATGGAAAAGATCCACATGCCGAGATTGTAACCACTGGTGTGATCGGGGCCAGCATGGCTGTGATCGTTGGCCCAGCCGACCATCAGGTTGAATCCCGCCAAACCAATGTTTTGGATCATGGTCATTAGCCCGTAAGCGGTCCCCAGCTTCGACTGGTCGACGAGGTAAGCCACCGAAGGCCACATGACTGCCGGAATCAGTGAAAAGGCAATGCCCATCATCGCCATCGTAAGCAGCAGAATTGGCGGCAGGTGATGCGCCACAAATGCAAAGTGACCATCCGTCGACGAAGGCAGGTAGACCGTGATGTAGGTGGCCGACCTTATGTACGCCATCATCAGATAGACCGGAATTAACAGCAGAGATCCCAACATCATGAGCAGAGCGCGCTTGCCCAACCGGTCGACGAAAAGGCCGAAGATGGGCGTCCCGAACATGGTGAAGAGGGTAAGCATGCCGACGAGGTCGCCGCCGGCTTCACGGGTGACGTGATGAGCGTCCATGAAGAACTTGTAAGCGAAGGTTTCGAAGGGAAAAATGGCAGAGTAGAAGGTGATGCACAACAGCACGATGTACCAGTACGACAATCCAAAGTCCGTGATGTCTTTGAAGACGACTTTGTCGGTCGCGCCTGCCGGGCCGACCTGATATCTCTTCTCGGCGTAGACCTCCAGCGCCCAGTAAACCACGGCTCCGACAATGCAAAGGGCGCCGAATCCAACCGAAATCAGCAGCGGGCTGCGCCAGTAGTTGTAGGCAAATCCCGCCCACGAGGGGGATTGTTGCGCCAGCAGAGAACCCGCTCGCGAGATCATGAGGTTGATGCCGAAGGCAAAGCTCAGTTCCTTGCCGCGGAACCACTTGGCTACGGCGGTGGTCACGGCGACGATGAGCGATTCGGCGCCGAGGCCGAACAAAAGTCTGCCCGCCGCCATAACGCTCAACATTGGGGATAAGGTAGTAACGACTGCGCCCAAAAAGCACAACGTGCCGAAGATGAAAATGGCCTTGCGGGTGCCGATCCGGTCCACCACATAGCCGCCGATCAGCACCATGAAAACATTCGGGATGCTGTAGATCGCCTGGAGCAGGCCTATGTTGGAATCAGAGAATCCCAGTTGCTTGGTCAGAAGATCCGCAATCGGCGCGATGCAATCGTAGACGTAGTAATTCCCAAACATGGTCAGACTGGCAAAGATCAGCACCAGCCAACGAAAGGGACGGCTTGGCTCAGGACGCACAGGTTCGGGCATCAGGGCTCTTTTCCGAGCAGGGTGAACTCTTAGGATTCACGAGCAGAGAAGAGTAGCAGAAGTCAGCTGCCAGCTCCTAGCTGCACGACGGGCACAATTCCAAGATTGGTCTGTATTGCTCAGCCTTATATTCCGCTTCGGCCTAAGCTACTTGTGACCGTCCAAAGGAGGTTTTATGGGTGGTCACCCTTTTCCAGAAATACCCTGTACGGTCTGCAGCAAACCCGTGGACTTACAGGCCGACCTGTGTGCCGATGAAAATGGCAAGGCCGTCCATGAGGAATGCTATCTGCGGAAAATCACGAGCCAGGACGGCAATTCCCGCGCCACTCTGATTGCCAGTTAAACTCAAGCTACAAAACCGATCCCTCTCAAAACCATATAGCGTCGGCAGTTCGAAGCCAGAAGCTAACTCCCCACGTACCTCGCGTACAAACTCCGCGCCACAGCCGTGTCAGTTGTGCCCTTGATGATGGCGCGGCCGTCGGGGAAGAGTGTCATTTCGTAGGGGTCGTGCCAGAATTTCAGGACGAAATCGTTGTGCCGGACAGTGCCGTGGGGCTGGAGGCGGCGGTTCATCTCGGTGAAGTCGATAGGCCGTTGGCGTTCATGGATTTGCACGGAATTCCTGCCACATAATGTGATGTGCGGACGGCCTTCGCCGGCGAGATGGATGAAGTCCCTTTCCCCGCAGGCACGACAGCCGGGCCGGGGCCTGCTTGCGGAGATTTCCGCGTGCTCGTTGGTCCACACATCGAACGAAAGCAGAGTTCGCCGCAACTCGGGCGCGCTCGCGCCGCCGACCAGGAGTTTGAGCGCTTCGGTCGCCGCCACCGATGCCACCAGGTTCACGGCTGAATTCAGAATGCCGGAAGTCTCGCAGGTCTCAACCATACCGCGAGGCGAGTCCGGAAAAATGCAGGCCAGGCAGGCGGTTTGTCCGGGCAGAACGTTGAGGGTGACGGCGTAGCTTCCAACCGCAGCCGAATAAATCCACGGCCGCGAGCGGTCTACCGCATAATCGTTAATGAGGTACCGAGTTTCGAAGTTGTCCGTGCCGTCGAGGATCAGCGACATTCCCTCAAGCAAGGCATCAATATTGGCGGGAACCACATCTTCAACCTTCGGTTGGATCACGACATGGGAGTTGAAGCCGGCGATTTTGCGGGCGGCGGCGATGGACTTGGGCAGAGACTCCGCCGCATCTCTCTCATCAAAAAGCGACTGGCGCTGCAGGTTGCTGGGTTCGACGTAGTCGCGGTCAATGATGCGAAGAGTCCCCACGCCGGCGCGGGCCAGCAAGCCGGCCAGCGCGGACCCGGTGGCTCCGCACCCGACGATCGCCACTCGCGCCCTCGCCAGCTTTCGCTGGCCGTCCGCGCCGATGCCGCGGAACAGGATCTGCCGGGAATAGCGTTCGTCCGCGGCGGAATCCGGCTGCAAATTTTCGACTCCGTCGTTGGGTTGTGTTTCCTGTGCCAAAGAGGTCACCAGTTTCAGGCTGCAAAACCTTTATTATAAGTGGCTGGCTTGGCAATGGAGGAATGCCGCTGTCTGGCTCGACGGGAAAGCGCGGGCCGGAACGGTTGGTGCAACAGCAGCCGGGCGCATTTCATCGAAGTCAAATAGCGCCGGGCCCCAAGGACACTGTTTGCTGAAACGGTACGCGACACTTCTGACCGCGACGATCCTGCTGTGCTCTGCGGTCCTGGTGTCGGAGACTGCGGGGCAGGCTCGTGGACCTGCAACCCAGCAGAACGGTTCATCGGCCGGACAGAACCCATCGCAAGCGAACCCAGTGCCGGGCACGCCATCCGAGGCAAAGCCGGAACCAGTCGTTCCGCAAGAACTGCGATCTCCGTCTGGCGTCGCGCTTTCCGGCTACGAAGGAAAGGTCGTCCGAGCGACTCAGATCGCCGGCGTGGGAGACCGCGATAGCGAGCACTTCCTGCAGTTGCTACCGCAAAAATCGGGGGAACCACTGGATCGGGGACGCGTGCGCGACAGCATTCGCGTGCTGTATGCCACGGGCCGCTTTGCCGACATCCAGGCGGAAGTTGCCCCGTCCGGTGATGGGGTCACGCTCGCTTTTACCACGTCGGCTAATTATTTTGTGGGAGCCGTCGACGTCGAGGGCGCTCCTGCCCGTCCCACCTCGAATCAGATTGTCAACGCTTCGAAATTCCAGCTGGGAGAGCTTTTCACGCAAGACAAGCTGGACCGCGCCCTGGAGAATATCCGGCAACTCATGCAGGAGGGCGGCTACTACCGGGCTAGAGTCACCGCCGAGAACGTGTCGAACGCGGCCACGCAGCAGGTAGACATTCTCTTCCATGTCACGCGGGGAGAGCAGGCTCATGTGGGCGAGGTGAAGGTCACGGGGACATCCGGGCTCTCTTCGTCGGAGGTGCAAAATATCTCGCACATGAATCGCGGAGATCGCATTACGGTGGCGCGGGTGAGCGGTTCTCTGCAACGGCTGCGCAAAAGATTTCAAAAGCAGAATCGTGCCCTGGCACAGGTTTCGATTGCCGAGCAGATCTACCATCCGGCGAGCAATGCGGTGGATTTCACGTATCAGATCGATCCTGGTCCAGTGGTGGTGATCTACGCGCGGGGATACCACGTCAGCCGGGGTGTATTGAAGAAGGAAATTCCGGTTTATGAAGAGAACGCCGTGGATGACGATCTGCTCAACGAAGGCAAGCGGAATCTTCTTGACTACCTGCAGACGAAGGGTCACTTCGACGCCAAAGTCGACATTCAGAAAGTTAGCGACGAAAAAAAACTGCAGGTGATCTATCAGATTGACGCCGGTCCTTTGCACAAACTCGTCTTGGTGGAAATCACCGGCAACAAGGATTTTCTGGACACGGTGAAGCTGCGCTCCTATCTGCAGATTCAACCGACGAGCCGCCTGCTCAGCCACGGTCGCTATAGCGAAGCCCTGCTCAAGAGTGACGTCGCAACCCTGGAAAGCCTCTACCGCGCGAGCGGATTCCGCCAAGTCCAGATCCAGACCAAAGTCGACGACAACTACCACGGGTCGGAAAACAAACTGGCGGTTCACATTCACATTGATGAAGGGGTTCGGACGATCGTAGGCGAGTTGCAGGTCGTGGGCACGCAGAAGGTTGCCGCCAAGGAACTTCCGGAACTAACCACGCAGCCGGGCCAGCCTTATTCCGAGCAGGATCTGGCAAACGACCGGGAAAGAATCCTCAGCTATTACTTCGATCACGGATTTCCCAATGCCGTGCTGGAGATTACGACCCAGCCTTCGACCAGCCGGCCGAATCGCGAAGACGTCACTTACACGCTTCAGGAAGGCGAGCGCTTCACCGTGAACCGGGTCATGGTGGCCGGGACCGAACATACGCGCGACTATGTAATGCAGCGTGAACTCCAGGTTCACGAAGGAGAACCCCTCAGCCAGCAGGATCTCTTGAGTACACAGACCAGGCTCTACGATCTCGGCATCTTCAGCCAGGTCGATGCCGCGGTGCAGAACCCGGAAGGAACCGATCCACAAAAGAATGTTCTGGTGCAGGTTGAGGAGGCCAAGCGGTACACCTTCACCTATGGACTTGGATTGGAGTTCCAGACCGGTCAGCCGGGCGGGACAACTGCGCCGCAGGGCACCACTGGGGTCAGTCCCAGAGTCGAGTTTGACGTTACGCGGCTGAATTTTGGGGGGCGCAACCAGACTCTGACGTTTCAGTCTCACGTCGGCAGCCTGCAGCAGCGCGGCCTGATCAGTTACGCCATTCCCAAGCTGTTCGACAATGACAAGTTCAAGCTGATCTATACCGTTTTCTACGACAACAGTCTGGATGTCGCGACCTTCACTTCTCAGCGCCTTGAGGGAAAAGTCGACCTGCGGCAACAGATCGGAAACTCCGGAAATGAGCCGGGTACGCGACAGGGACCTGATTCCATCACGTATCGTTGGGATTTTCGTCTGGTGAAAGCATATCACTTTGCGAAAGGGTTTTCTCCCGGTGAAATCGCAACACTGTCGCTCCCAGCCCGAATCGGTGGTCCGGGTTTCACCTTCATCCACGACAAGCGCGACAATCCGTTGGAAAGCACCAAGGGAAGCTATTTCACTCTGGACTTGTTTGCATCGTCCAAGGCTTTCGGCTCGGAAGCAGATTTCGGCCGGGTTCTGACTCAAAATTCCACCTACTACGCCTTTGGCAGAAAGGGCAAGGCGGGACATCAGTTCGTGTTTGCCCGCTCCACCAGCATTGGCATACAGCAACCCTTCGGGTCAACCCTGGTCAGGCCGCCGGGAGCCTGTCCTACAGACCCCAATACGAACGAATCGGTGTGCCAAGACATTACTCTCATTCCTTTGCCCGAACAATTCTTTGCCGGAGGCGGAAACTCTCATCGCGGATTCGGGTTAAATCAAGCAGGACCTCGCGATCCATCTTCGGGTTTTCCCGTCGGCGGCACGGCGCTGTTCGTCAACAACGTGGAACTGCGCTTTCCTCAGGTGACTCTGCCCTACTTTGGCGAGGGATTCGGTTTTGCGGTTTTTCACGATATGGGAAATGTGTTTACCGCCGGGCATGACATGCTGAAGGGACTCATGCGCTGGCACCAGGCCAATCCGAACCTGTGTTTACCCATTGGTACAATACCCAATTCGTGCTTCAATCAATTCAACAATTCAGGGTATGATTACACTTCGCATGCAGCCGGAGTAGGCGTACGCTACAAAACGCCGATCGGGCCCCTGCGTTTCGATTTCGGATACAACCTGAATCCAACCAGCTACTTCCAGGGTGTATTCGACCCGGCAACTCAAAAACTGACAGGCTATGAGACCCAGCGCCTGCGGCATTTCAACTTTTTTTTCAGCATAGGCCAGCCATTCTGATGGATAGAGTTCGTATGAAGACGATCACCGCGGTCGCACTCACCTTGCTGTTGAGCGCGCTCATGGTTCCGGCTGCTCGAGCCGGACAGGTGATCGACCGCATCGTGGCCACGGTCAATGGGCACATTATTCTGCAGAGCGATTGGGACGAAGCGCTGTGTTACGAAGCCCTGCTCAACGGCCGCGCGCTCAATCAATTCACCGACGACGATCGGCGGGCTGTGCTCGACCGGCTGATCGATCAGGAACTGCTCGGGGAACAGATGAAGTCTGCTTCTTTTCAGCATGCCACCGAGGCTGAGGCCGCCGCGCGAGTTGCCGAGGCTCGCAAAGAGTATGCGGAGGCGACAACAGCGGAAGGCTGGCAGTTGGTATTGGCCAGATTTGGGCTTTCGGATAAAGAACTGTTGGCCCATGTGCAACAGCAGATCGATCTCATGCGACTGGTGGATGCTCATCTTCGGCCCGCGGTGCAGATCGATTCCAAGACCATCGAAGCGTATTACCGAGAGAAGTTCGTCCCACAGTTGAAACAACCCATTGCGGCTGAGGCCCCATCCGCCGACGTCGCCGCGAAGATCCGCGAATTGCTCACCCAGGAGAAGGTCAACGAGCTCATGGTTTCCTGGCTGCAGTCGCTGCGTTCGGAGAGCAAGGTGAGCCTGCCGGGAACGACGGGGTCCGCCGGCGACGGAGTACAAACGCGGTGACCGAGCCCGCCGCCAGGCCGCGACGCTGGTGGAAATACCTGATGATCGCCGCCGGCCTCGGCCTCCTCGCCGTGCTGGCCGCACTCTGGTACACCACGACTGATTCCTTTCAAGCCTATGTACGCCGGCGGATGGTCTCTGAAGTGGAGCGCATTACCGGGGGCCGCGCCGAGATTGGCAGCTTCCACATTGTTCCTTTCCATCTCCAGGTCGAAGTGCGCAACATCACCGTACGAGGCAAGGAGCCTCCGACCGACGCACCGCTGGTTCATGCCGACAGCCTGGTAGCGCAATTGAAGGTGATCTCGTTTCTGCGCACTGAGTTCGGCTTTTACTCGGTGACGCTCGATCATCCGGTGGTTCACATCGTCGTTGGACCGGACGGCACGACGAACATTCCCGCTCCCAGAGTGTCGCAGACGTCCTCCGAGAGGACTCCAATCGAGCAGTTGTTCGCCCTGTCCATCGACCACCTGTCAGTGCGGAACGGTGAACTGCTATGGGCGGACCGAAGAATTCCTCTGGACTTTTCCGTGCACGACACAGACGCGCGGATGGATTACTCGTTCCTGCGGGGACGTTACGAAAGCTATCTCACGGTCGGCAAAGTGGATAGTGCGATCGAGAATCTTCGTCCATTCGCTTGGGGGACTGCCGTCGAATTCAGTCTGTGGCCGACCTTCGCGGATGTGAAGTCGCTGCAGTGGAACTCCGGGCGGTCCTCTTTCCACGTGAGTGGGCGGGTCAGCGATTTCAGCAATCCACATCTGGATGGAAGCTACCAGGCCCACGTCGACCTGCAGGAGGCGGCGGCGATTGCACGCCGGCACGAACTGCGCGAAGGCTCCGCCGAGTTCAAAGGCAGCGGACGCTGGGCGGTGGATGAGTTCACGACGGCGGGGGCCGTGTCGCTGCGCGACGTGGGCTGGCAGGACGATCAGATTACGCTTAAGAAAGCCACCGCCACCTCGGAGTACTCCGTCACGGATGATCAGATCAAACTCTGGAAGCTGCAGGGGAAGCTATTCGGCGGTAGTTTTACCGGCGACGCACAGGTCGATAACTGGCTGCACAGCCTGCCGCCGCTGCCTGCGGGCAAAGTTAAACAGGGCGCGGAGAATCTTCCGATAATAACCGCGACTCGGACTCCGGCCAAGAAGGGCGAGAAGGCGAAGCTGCCCGGTGTGCAGAGCGGCTCGGTGCATCTTCGGTTGAGAGATGTTTCTGCGGCGGAAATAACGGCAGCTTTGAGTACGCGTGCGCACCCTTTGGGACAGTTTCATCTCGCAGGATTGGCCACGGGCACACTGGATGCGATGTGGAAGGGATCGACCAGGGACGCGGAAATCGGATTTGCTCTCGATGTGAATCCGCCGCTGCATCACGACAGGGGCGAATTGCCGTTGACCGCCCATATTCAGGGTAAGTATCGCGCGGTTAGCGACTCGCTCGAGCTCGCGCAGTTCAACCTGTCCACGCCTGCATCACGGGTTCAGGCATCAGGCACCCTGGCGAGCCCTGCGACGCTGCGCTTCTCGATATCGACAACCAACCTTGAAGAATGGCGTCCGTTGGTAGCGGCGCTGGGCGGCCCCACGGACCTGCCGTTCCGCGTTGACGGCAATGCGACCTTCAACGGCATAGCCGGCGGCACGTTCTCCGCGCCCACGCTGGCGGGGACACTGGTCGCCGAGGATTTTGAATTCACTATGCCTGCGACCTCGCGCACTGCGAAGCAGCAGGTCCATTGGGATTCGCTGGCGGCCAACATTCAATTCTCTTCGCATGATCTTGCGTTTCGCGGAGGCACACTGCGGCGTGGCGACACCAGCGCCGAGTTCGATGTCAACGCCATCCTGCAGGAGGGAAAGTTCACCGCGAACACTCCTGTCACGGCGCGCATGAACCTGCACAAGGTGGACGTCACCTCAACGGCAGAGCTTGCCGGTTTTGACTATCCGGTTTCGGGGACGGCGGACGTGTCTCTGCAGGTCTCAGGAACGCGGGCGCATCCCCAGGCGCAGGGCCATATTCACGCGATGAATGCATCCGCCTACGGGGAAGCGATCGAGCAGTTCGACGCCGACCTGCGCATCGCCGGCAGCGAGACGGCGCTCAACAATATTCATCTCACCCATGAGGAGGCCGAGGTCTCCGGCAGCGCAGCCTATACGCCGGCGACGCGCGTCTTCCGGCTTGACCTCATCGGGAAGAATTTCGACGTAGCGCGCATTCGGCAGATTCATCTGGATCGCCTCCCGATGGAGGGTCATGCCGACTTCACCCTGCAGGGGTCGGGCACGCTGGATGCTCCGGTGATCAACGCCGCCGTTCACGTGCGCGACCTGATGCTCGACCGCGAAGTGGAGGGCGGACTGGACCTTGAAGCGGCGACCAAGGGCGGTGAACTTCGCCTGAGCGGACACTCCGAATTTCCACACGGAACGCTCTCGGTGGAGGGCACCGTCGCGATGCGCGGCGACTATCCCGCGAATATTTCTGCGCGTATGGATCACCTGGATCTGGATGCCCTGTGGCGCGGCTATCTCGGCGGGCAGCTTACGGGCCATTCTGCTGTAGGGGGCACCGTGACGATGCAGGGGCCGCTGCGCTATCCGGCGCGGTGGACGCTGAACGGAAACGTGACCGACCTTGCGATCGAAGTGGAATACGCAAAGCTGCACAACCAGGATCCGGTACAGTTCACTTACGCGGATCAGACTGTTCACATTGAACCGGCGCATCTGGTGGGCGAGGGAACCGACGTTACCGGACACGGTTCCGTTCATTTCGTGGGAGCACGGGAAATCGACCTCGCGGCCGACGGCCAAGTTGACCTGAAGCTGCTCGGCAGCATGGTTCCGGATCTCAGCGCTTCCGGACTGACGACGATTCATATGAACTTGGGGGGGACGTTGAGTGACCCGCTTCCCCAAGGCAGCATCCAGATCAAGAACGGGAGCGCCAACTATGCTGGGTTGCCCAGCGGCCTGAGCGAGATGAATGGCTCGCTGTCCTTCACGCGAGATCGCGTTCATATCGACCAACTGACCGCCCGTACGGGCGGAGGCACGCTGGATCTGAAAGGCGACGCGACTCACTACAACGGCCAATTCAATTTCAACCTCACAGCGGTGGGGAAAGAAGTAAGGCTGCGCTATCCGCCGGGCGTCAGTTCGACGGCGACCGCGGAATTGCACTGGGTGGGCAGCCGTTCGGCTTCGTTAGTGTCCGGGGACGTCCTGGTTACGAAGCTGGCGGTAACGCCCGGTTTCGACTTTGGTTCGTATCTGGAGCGGAGCCGCCAGTCGGCTGCGATCACGCCGGCGAATTCGCGTTTGTACAACGTGAAACTCGACGTGGCGGTTCGAACCGCGCCCGAATTGCAGATGAAGACCGCGGTGGCACGGCTGTCGGGCGATGCCGACCTGCGTCTGCGAGGATCGGTGGCGCGTCCCAGCGTTCTCGGCCGCGCGGACATTCTCGAAGGGGACGCAACGTTCAACGGCATCAAGTTTCGCCTGGAGCGCGGCGATATCACGTTTGCCAATCCGGTGGCCATTGAACCCCAGGTCAACCTGCAGGCCACGACTCACGTTCGCAACTACGATCTCGACATCACGGTGACCGGGACGCCCGATCGCCTCACAGTGAACTATCGCTCTGAGCCGCCTCTGCCCAAGTCGGACATCATCGCGCTGCTCGCACTGGGCCGCACCAGCGAGGAGTCGGAACAGTTGCAGCAGCAGTCGGGCCAGGGCGGGTTCACCGATCAGGCAACCAATCTGATCATCAGTCAGGCGATCAACTCCACCGTGAGCAGCCGCATGCAAAAGCTCTTCGGTGTCAGCCGGATTAAGATCGATCCGCAGGGCCTGACCACCGAGACCAACCCTACGGCGCGGGGACCGCAGGTCACCATCGAGCAGCAGTTTGCCAACAACATCACGCTCACCTACAGCACCAACGTTTCGCAAAGTTCGCAACAGATCATTCAGGGCGAATACTACGTCAATCGCAATGTCTCCATCGTGGGCACGCGCGATCAGAACGGCGTGGTCAGCTTCGATGTCCGCGTGCGGCGGCGCAGGAAATAGAATAGGTCGGACGAGATACCCTGAAGCTGCGCATGACTTCGCCTGGTGAAATTCCCACATTCGCGGCCTTGCGCGAGCGCATGGTCGATTCGCAATTGCGCGCGCGCGGTGTGAGAGACGAGCGCGTGCTTGCTGCGATGGCCAGAGTGCCCCGCCACCTGTTTGCGCCGGAACCCTATCGCGACCAGGCATATGAAGATCATCCCCTGCCGATTGGCGAAGGGCAGACCATCTCGCAGCCTTACATCGTCGCGACCATGTTGGACGCTTTGGCTCTTTCCCCCGCCCACCGGGTGCTCGAAGTGGGCACAGGCTCGGGCTATCTGACGGCCTTGCTCGCCGAGCTGGTGGCGCAAGTGTTCTCGGTGGAGCGCCATGCCGTACTGGCGGAGGCGGCTCGGGATTTGCTCTCGCGCATGGGGTACACGAATGTGAAAGTGATTGTTGGCGACGGGAGTCAGGGATTTCTGCAGTGTGCTCCCTACGACGCGATCATCGTTTCTGCAGCCGCCCCCGAGTTGCCCCACGCGCTGGTCGGGCAATTGGCGGAAGGCGGACGCATGATCATTCCAGTGGGCCAGGCAGACTCTCAGCAATTGCAGTTGATCCGTGTGGAAAACGGCCAACCGCGAATTGCGTTGCGGGAACTGTGCCGGTTTGTGCCGTTGGTTTCGGGCGATGGACATTAATCTCGCACCCCCGACCCGCGGTGCCTAAGACTCCGACCCTGCATTACAATCGACCCGTGCCCGTCCTGCATAACCTGCGCGTCACACTGGAAATGATCAAGTGGGAGCACTCCATCTTCGCGCTCCCATTTGCGCTGTGCGGAGCGATGCTCGCGGCTGGAGGATTTCCTTCGGTGCATCAGCTCGTTTGGATCATCGCGGCCATGATTTCGGCGCGCTCCGCTGCGATGGCGTTCAACCGCTGGGCCGATGCTTCCATCGACGCCGCCAACCCGCGCACCAGCACCCGCGCCTTGCCCGCCGGACATCTTTCACCCGCGTTTGTCGCTACTTTCGTAGTGGTTTCTAGTGCAATCTTTATTCTCGCCGCCAGCCAACTGAATCACCTCGCACTTCTGCTGTCGCCGGTGGCCCTGGCCGTGCTGCTGCTCTACTCCTACACCAAGCGTGTGACGCGCTGGTCGCACCTGGTCTTAGGGTTCGCTCTGGGAATCGCGCCCTCGGCGGCATGGATCGCCGTGCGAGGCTCGCTCGATCCTCGCATCTTGCTGCTCACCGCTGCCGTTACTTTCTGGGTGGGAGGCTTCGACGTTCTTTATGCCTGCCAGGACTTCGAATTCGATCGCCAAGCCGGACTTCACTCCATTCCGCGTTACATCGGCATACCGTCCGCGCTGTGGGTGGCGCGCAGTTTCCATATCGTGATGGTGGGCCTGCTCGTAGCTCTGCTGATCGTATTTGGGATGGGGAAGATTGCGGCTTGTGGAGTTCTGGCGATAGTCCTCTTGTTACTCTATGAACATTCTTTAGTTCGTCCCAATGACCTGTCGAAACTGAATGCCGCGTTCTTCACTATGAATGGCGTCATCTCGGTACTGTTTTTTGTTTTCGTCGCCGGAGATTTGCTCCTAAGGAAGTAGTTGGCCAAGATTAAGACGGGCCGCGCTCCTACCTCATTTCGGCGTCTCGTGCCATAATCGCTTTCGCCAATTGGGAGGATTTTTTCATGCTTCGGAATACTGTGCTTCGCGTCACCTGTGTCCCTTTCCTGCTCGCGGCCTTGAGTTCTGCCCAACAGGCGGCCCCCGCACAAGCTCCAGCTCCCGGCAGCCCGGTGGATCTGGTGCAGCGGGGCGAGAAGTTGAGCCATGATGGCAGACTGGATGATGCTCTCGCCTTGTACCGTCAGGCGCTCGACAAGTCACCGGATCTTTACGAAGCCCATCTGGCGGAGGGTATGGCGTTGGATCTCAAGGGCGACTACACCGAGGCGCACGAGCATTTCACCAAGGCGATCGACGTTGCGCCCGCGGACTCCAAAGCCCAAGCCTTACGGGCGATGGCGGTTTCCTACGCTTTCGAGGGCAACGCATTCAAAGCCGCGGAGTTCGAACTTCAGGTTTTCAATGCGCGCGTGGCGAAGAGTGATTCGGTGGGCGCGGCTGAGATTTGCAACGAACTAGCCCGCATCTATCTGGAATCCGGCGACCCCGACCATGCCTACAAGTGGTACAAGATGGGATACAACACGGTAGCGCACAAGCCCGACCTGACCGATGCCGACAAGAATCTCTGGCTGTTCCGCTGGGAAAGCGCGCAAGCGCGCACTGCCGCCCGCCGCGACAATGCCGACGATGCGCGGCAACACGTCGCCGCCGCCAAAGTCGCGCTCGACAAGGCCAACAATCCCGAGCAAATGAAGTTCTACCCGTATCTCACCGGCTATGTCGCGTTTTATTCGGGAGACTCCAAAACCGCGATCGCGGAGTTGCAGAAAGCGGACCAGCACGACCCGTTGATTCTGGCATTGCTCGGCGAAGCCTATGAGAAGTCCGGCGACGCGGCTCAAGCCAAGGCTTACTACGGAAAAGTTCTGGAATCAAGCGCCCACAATCCCGCCAACGCGTTCGCGCGGCCGCTGGCGAAGAAGAAGCTGGCGGGCACTTCCTAGCCTGCCGGGGCAATACCGGAGAGACGAGCGGAACCCGCCTCTCCGGCATCTCTCGATCTCTGCCCTATGGATTGACCTTAAGAAGCAGCATCGTGCCGCTTTCAACCTTCACGTTGTTCTTCTCCGAACTCAGCACTGAGCCCTGCGTCGCGTTCTGTCCGGCTTCCAGCTTCAAATTGGAAATCCCGATGACACCCTGGGTGTTCCCGGTGATTTGCGGGCGCGCGCTGCCTTGCTGCTGATTGTCCGCGCCTTCGGTCGGTACGGCGTTTGGCGCAGTGCTCGAAGGCTGAGTCTGCCCCGCTCCACCCGCGGAGGCGCTCCGTCCACCTCCCATCGGTGAAGTGGCGGTGTTCCCTCCGGTGGCGGGAGCGCCCTGGCCACCGCCGCTGTTGTTCGCATCCTTGGAGGGAGGAGCGATGACAGCCTGAATCGACATCGGCAAGGGAATCTCACCGTCCTTCAAGACCGCCCGGTCAAAGGCAATTCCCACCTGAGATTCCTTCTGTTCTTTGCTTCGGGCCTGTGCCTCGGTCACGTGCCCCATAATCTTGGTGTCCTTGGGGACGATCACTTCTCCGCCGTTTGTCTTCAGATCCATGGACACCGTGGCCGTCACTGGGTCGCCGGGCTTGGCCTTCTTGGCATCGATAGTCGTCGTCAGCTGCACCGGGATGACGCTGCCGGGAGCAATTCGAGTGGGTACTGCGGTCTGTTCTTGCCTAGCCGCTATAGGAGCAGCGGTGGAGGAGTGCGTGGGCGGGGCTGCCTGCGGATCGGCTGCCGGCTGCGGCTGGCCCTCGGTCTGAGCCGGCGGTTGCGGCGTCTGCGAACCGCTCGGAGTGGCTGAGTTTGGGGTTGTGCTTTGTGCGAGCGCGGCCCCGCTCGCCAGTGCTGCCAGCAGTGCTGCAGAGATCACGATATTTTTCATGGGAGCGTCCCTTCTAGATGTCGATACTTTGCAGATGGGTAGATGCGATTTATGTGCGGCAAGGTAGGCGGCAATCTGCGGGAGGACCAACCGCTGGGGACATTGCGGCATCCGAGTAGCATGCCCCTCCGACTCATCCACCTCGCACTGCTCGGTTCCATGCTCGCCGTATGCGCAGCTTGTGCGCCGAACCAATCTCCCGACCAGCTTCGCGAGAAGACCGCCGAAGCTACGGCTAGTCTGAAGCGCGATACCAAGGCTGTCGCCGAAGGCGTCAAAGAAGGCCTCAGTAATAAGCGATCGGTGGATCTGAACAAGGCGTCAAGGGAGGACATCGGGTCCTTGCCGGGTATCAGCTCACAAAAGGCTGAACGGATCATCGCGGAGCGTCCGTACGCAAATACGCACCAACTGGTGACGCGGCGGTTGTTGTCGGAAGATGAATATGCGCAGGTTCAGGACCGTCTCGTGGTGAGTCGCTAGCCAGGCGCTCTGGCTGTGTTCCCAATGGCGGACCGCATCGTCCTGCGATATCATCAAAAGGATGTCCGCCACACGCTCATCCCACGCCTCCCACGCTTTCCAAACTGATGATCCGCGCCTGGCACCGATCCACGAGAAAGTTGTTGCTGGTCAGCGGCTTGATGCCGGCGACGCTCTTGCCTTGTACCGCACCGGCGACATCCTCGCCGTGGGCTGGATGGCCAACTCCGTGCGCGAGCGCATGCACGGCGACAGAACTTACTTCAACGTCAACCGCCACATCAATCCCACGAATGTTTGCGTGGCCGCGTGCCGCCTTTGCGCCTTTGGACGAAAGAAGGACACCCCCGGCGCCTACACCATGGCGCTCGAAGAGGCGTTCGAAACCGCGGCCTCCGGCTACACCGAGGCGGTCACGGAATTTCACATCGTCGGCGGATTGCATCCTGACTTGCCGTTTCAATACTTCCTCGATCTCTGCTCCGGACTGAAGCAGCGCTTTCCTCAGGTGCACCTGAAGGCCTTCACCATGGTCGAGGTCGCGTATCTGTCGAAGCGGGCGAAGCTCTCGATCCGCGAGACCCTGGAACAGCTGAAGGCTTCGGGCGTGGACTCTTTGCCCGGCGGCGGCGCCGAGATTTTTGCCGACCGCGTGCGCCACATTATTTGCGACCACAAGATCGACGGCGGCGAGTGGCTCGAAACCGCCAAACTGGCTCATCAGATTGGGTTAAAGTCGAACGCGACCATGCTCTATGGCCACGTTGAAAACGACGAAGACCGCGTTGACCACCTGATGAAGCTGCGCGCGCTGCAGGACGAGACCGGCGGCTTCCAGACGTTCATCCCGCTGGCCTTCCATCCCGAAAACACGGCACTGCAGCATCTGCCGAAGACCACCGGCATGCTCGACATGAAGCAGATCGCCGTGAGCCGGTTGGTGCTCGACAACTTCCCGCACATCAAGTCGTACTGGCAGATGGTGGGGTCGAAGATGGCGCAGATTTCTCTGCGCTTCGGCGCCGACGACATGGACGGCACGGTGATCGAAGAGAAGATTTACCACGACGCAGGCGCGACCACTCCCCAAGGCATGCGCCGCGAAGAGTTGGAGCGTCTGATCCGCGCCGCCGGGCGCGAGCCGATTGAGCGCGATACACTCTACCGCCCTGTCACGCGGACGGAGACGTCGGTCACCGTGGCCGTGTAGCCGTCAGTGCAGATCTACACAACCTAGAATCCTCGTGTCATCCTGAGCGCCGTCCGGCGCGAGCGAAGCGAACGCCGGCAAGCGAAGGACCTGTGCAACTACAGCTTTTGGGGCGCGTTGGATGGCATTTTCGAGACTCGTGCCACGACAGGTAGCGGCAGAGTGCATAGGTCCTTCGCTTCGCTCAGGATGACAAAGATAAAAAATCAACGGGAAGAGTCCTCAGTAACCTTGTGCAGTTCTTCTGGCGACGCATTCAACAGATTCCTCAGCACGGCCACCTCCGCTGCAATGCCCGCGCGCAGCGCAGGATCGACATCGGGAGCAAACAGAGAAGAATGATTCGATGGAAGCGTGGTTCCGGCGGCCTTCGATTGCGCGAACTTCTCGGGATCGGCTCCGCCGAGGCTGAAATAGAAACCGGGAACACCTTGATTGACGAAGTAGGAGAAGTCCTCGGAAGGCGTGATCGGCTCGGCGGTCACAACTTTGTCCTTTCCGAGCGCAGCTTCCAGCGGCGCTCTTAGTCGCTCGGCCAACGCTGGATTGTTGTAGACCAAGTCCGTGCCTTCATAACGCTCCACCAAAGGTTCGCGCGGCGCTGCGGCTGCGGCGGCCTCCGCTTTGGCGATCCGAGTGATGGCAGCGAGAATCTGTTTGCGCACGTCCTGCTTGAAGGTCCGCACAGTGAGTCCCATTTCTGCGTGGTCGGAAATGATGTTGTTCTTGGTCCCGGCCTGGATGTAGCCGACCGTCACCACAGCCATTTCGCCGGGTTTGACTTCGCGGGACACGATGGTCTGTAGCGCCAGGATCGTGCGGGCCGCGATCACGATGGGATCGATGGCCGTGTGCGGCATAGAACCATGACCGCCCTTGCCATAAATCGTGATGCGCACGGAATCTGAATTCGTGTTGTAGATGCCGGGAGTGATCGACGCCATCCCCGCAGGCAGTTCATTGCCGACGTGTAGAGCCACAGCGACATCCGGCTTGGGGAAACGCGTGAACAATCCGTCGCGCACCATTCCATCGGCGCCGCCAATGGTCTCCTCCGCAGGCTGGCCGATCAACATCAGGGTTCCGTGCCAGGTTTTCTTGCTGCGCGCCATGATCTCGGCGGTACCCAAAATGGCTGCCATGTGCAGATCGTGTCCGCAGGCGTGCATCACGGGAACGTCTCGTCCCGCGTCGTCTTTTGCGTGCACCTTGCTCGCGTAAGATAGGCCGGTTTTCTCTTCCACAGGCAGCGCATCCAGTTCCGTGCGCAGCATGATGACAGGGCCGGGTCCGTTCTTGAGAATGGCAACCACGCCGGTGCTGCCCACGTGTTCGGTCACTTCGTAGCCCGCACCGCGCAACCGTTCCGCTAGCTTCGCGGCGGTTTGAGTTTCATGTGCCGAGAGTTCCGGATTCTGGTGCAGATCAACGTAGAGCGCATGTGCGTCGGGATACACGCTTTCCACTTCTTTTGACGACGGAGCTTGCGCGCAAGCGACGGCGGTGAGTAATACCAACAGCGGGAGCTTTGATAAGGTCATGGCCCGCGATCATACCTTGCCCTTTCGGAAGTCTGCAAACCTTCAAGTTGCGCAAAACGGCCTTACGGTTGCAACGAAATTCCGGAACTGGGCGTCCTGTTTTGAAATAGTTCGTTCAATTCTCCGCTTGCGTTTTTTCCACCGGGTGTACAATCGGCTTAAGAAAGCTCCTGGTTGCGCACTTCGTTAGCAATGCCGAGGCGCTCATGAACGTTCACGTCAGCTACCGCCTTCATAAAATTCCCGCCGTAGAAAAAGATATCCAACACCAGATCGAAAAACTGCAAAAACGTTTGCAGGTTTTCCGTCCCGAACTCGTCCACCTGAAGGGAGTGGTGGAGGAAACCTCGCCGCGGGAGGACACCAGCGTCTCGCTGAATCTGCGTTTGCCGTCAGGCCAGATGACGGCGCAGGCTTCGGCACCGACTGCCGCAGCCGCGGTAAAAAGTGCGTTCGAGGATCTGCTGCAGCAGGTCAACAAGCACAAGGAAATTCTGCGCGCCTCGCACAAGTGGCAGCGCGGAAAGCGTGGGGACAGTGCTCGGCCGGGAGCCATCGCGCACGAAATACCTTTTGAGCAAACTCTGGCCGCTGTCTTTCCGCCCACCATTTCTGCGGACGACGTTCGCTCTTATGTGAACGTCAATTTGCCGCGCCTGGAGCGCTTTGTCGAGCGTGAAATCTACTTCCGCGAGGCGGAAGAGTCGATTGCTCCCGATAGCCTCTCCAAGGAAGAAGTGATCGACGAAACCATCGCCGCGGCCCTGGGCAACGGTCAGGAGAAACCCGAACGCCTGGCGCTTGAACCCTGGCTCTACCGGCTGGCGCTGCGCGCTTTGGACGACCTCTCCCGTACCGACGAGAGCAACGGCCATGCCATGCCCTTGGAAGACTCCGCGCGCCCGCGTAACGTTAAGGGAAGCGACGAACCGGAATTGCAGTTTCACCAGCCCGACGAATCCATCACCGGCGCCAGCGTGATCGCCGACGCGCGCGTAGCCACGCCCGAGCAAATCCTTGCCTCGGACGAACTGTTGCGCCTGATTGCATCCTCCTTGCGCGACCTGGGCTCCGGCCCGCGGGAGGCTTTCATCCTGCACGCGGTCGAAGGCTTCACCGTCGACGAGATTGTGGCGATTACCGGCCTCCCGGCCGATCGAGTTCTTTCCTTCGTTTCTGCCGCACGCGATCACTTACGCAAAGCGCCAGGACTGGCCAAACAGTTTCAGGGCCGGTTCGCTCCGACCGGCGCCGCTTAATCCAATCTCAATTTCTGGGGAGATAATCCATGAGTATTACCCGCGAACAGATCCGAGAGTTAGCTGAATTTCAAGACGAAAAATCCTGCGCAGTCAGTTTTTATTTCCAGCCATCCACGCCGCGCAACAAGGCGCATAAGGAAGACACGATTCTCATCAAGGACCTGGCGCGCGAGGCCCTGCACAGCATGGACAGCAAAGACAAGAAGGACGCCGCCCGCGCTGACATGGACCGCATCCTGCACCTGTCGAGCGAATTTCGCAGTAACGGCACCCACGGCAAAGCCGTGTTCGCCTGCGCCGCTCAAAACCTCTGGCGGGAATATGATGTGCCGCCCACCCTGCCGGGCACGCAGCTTTTTGTGGACCGCCACTTCCATCTCAAGCCCATCGCGCACTTGCTGGGGGCGTCCCCTCTGCTGGGCGTGGTGCTGGTCGACCGGCACCGGGCTCGCATCTTCGATCTTCGGTTGGGCGAACTGACCGAGCGCGAGGACCTGTTCCATCCGCTGACCCGCCGGGGCCGCAGTGACGGGTATGCCGGCTATGACGGGGGCCACGCCCAGCGCCGGGTGGAGGACGAAACTCGCCAGCACTTCAAGAACGTGGCGGAGGCCCTGAAGGGCTTGCTGGAGAAGGGTGTCTTCGAGAAGTGGATTCTCGCTTGCCCGGATGCTCACCGCGCGCTGCTCGAATCCCAACTGCATTCCTATGTGAGTCAGGCATTGATGGGCCGCTTCCATGCGGATTTGGCCCACGCTACCCGCGACGAGATTCGCACCCACGCGCAGCAGATTGTGGAACAATGGCAGAGCGATCGCCGTCGCGACCTGGTCGGCCAGGCACTCAGCCAGGCGCGCAGCAATGGGCGTGGCGTTACCGGACTGCGCCGCGTTTTGCGCTCGCTGGAATTGGGAGAAGTGCAAACCCTGCTGCTGGGCGAAAATCTTCAGGCGCACGCCGTCGAATGTGCCGGATGCGGACACATCGATGCCCATATCGTCAGCTTCTGTCCGGCCTGCGGCCGCGCCACGCAAGAGATTGTCGATGTGGGAGAAGCAATTCTGCCGTGGGTGATTCGCCGCGATATCGAAACCTTTTACGTGAAAGATGATCCAGAGTTCGACAAAGTGGGCAATATCGCCGCGCTGCTGCGATTCCGTTCGGAGAATATCCAGCCCATCTCCACCACCGTGGCCGATCAACTAGGAAAAGCAGGCGCCGCGTATCCTGGCCGGCTGCGCAGGTTCGCCAGCCGATAGACCGAACGCGTGGATTCGCTCGCACGGGGGCGCTGTCCCCGAAATTGAAGCCGCGGGGGATTGACACTATAATTGCGGCCCACACATGGCACTCGTCTCGGGAATGCTGCTGGGGCCTTACGAAATTCAATCACCGCTGGGCGCAGGCGGTATGGGCGAAGTGTATCGTGCCCGCGACACTCGCCTCGACCGTACGGTGGCCGTCAAGATCCTGCCTTCGCACCTTTCCTCCAATCCCGAAGCCAAGCAGCGCTTTGACCGCGAAGCCCGCACCATCTCCAGCCTCAGCCATCCCAACGTTTGTCAGTTGTACGACGTCGGTTCGCAGGACGGCACCAGTTTCCTGGTGATGGAGTATCTGGAAGGCGAGACCCTGGCGGACCGCCTGCGCAAAGGTCCGTTGCCTCTAGACCAGGTTCTGAAATGCGGAATCGAAATTTGCGAAGGCCTCGAAAAGGCGCACAAAAGCGGAGTGATCCATCGCGACCTGAAGCCCGGCAACATCATGCTGACGAAGGGCGGAGCCAAGCTGATGGACTTCGGCTTGGCCAAGCCGGCGATGCCCACAAGTCCGCCGAGTTCAGGCCTCACGCAGACGATGGCCACGCCCCAGCATCCATTGACGACAGAAGGAATGTTGGTTGGCACCTTCCAGTACATGGCGCCCGAGCAGTTGGAGGGCAGGGAAGCCGACGCCCGCAGCGACATCTTCGCTCTCGGCGCCGTGTTGTACGAAATGATAACGGGCAAGCGCGCGTTTGAAGGCAAGACAACTGCCTCGACCATCGCCGCGATTCTCGCAGGCGATCCGCCCGCGATCTCAAGCGTGCAGCCGTTGTCACCCCCCGCGCTCGAAGGCACGGTGAAGAGCTGCCTGGCAAAAGATCCCGACGAGCGCTTGCAAACCGCACACGACGTCAAACTGCAGTTGAAATGGATTCAGGAGAGCGGTTCGTCCTCGCGTCTGGCAGTCACCCTTGCTCCCGCTCGCCAGGGCTGGAATCGATTGGGTTGGCTTTTGGCGGCATCGCTCCTCTGCTTGCTGATTGGTGCAGGCACTTGGTGGCTGCGCTCCCGCGAGACTCCGCAGGCGATGTACTTCAACACCGCCGCGCCTTTTCCTGCGGCGTCGGTTGCTCTGTCGCCGGATGGGCGAACCCTAGCCTTGGTCGCGTATTCCGATCAGGCCAACAAGAATATGATCTGGATTCATCAAATCGGTGGCCGGGGTGCGACCGTCCTGCCGGGAACCGAAGGCGCTGCTTATCCGT
>OBLW0100001215.1_pt1 | contig 22066 bp, 17 predicted proteins | sample 1520161 | NCBI WGS metagenome assembly OBLW01 (sample SAMEA3539309, study PRJEB22396) | soil metagenome | biome: tundra; feature: field; material: soil | place: USA | collected 2010-05 | depth 0.15 m | reverse complement strand
TGCTCTTCCGATCTTTCCTGCGCCAGATCAAAACGCGCGGGGACGAAGTTAGGACGCTGCTTGACGATTTTCTCCAATTGCCCGACAGCGCGGTCCGATTTACCGTCTTCCACTAAAGTCGAGGCGCGTCCCAGGCGCAGGGGCAGGCCATGATAATGCGCCAGTTCGGCTGCCCCACCAGCCATGACGAGAGTTACAGTGGCGAAAATCGCAGCCCGGCGAACATCACGATCGTGTTGGGGAGCGAGAACCGCGGTCAGCGCACCGAGAATTAGTCCCGTGACGAGGCCGCCTACGTGTGCCGCGTTGTCAGTGGTGCCGATTGCAGCTCCGAAAATCAGGTTGTAAATGACAAACATTGCAAGGCTGCGCAGCGTGCCAGAGAGTGCGGAGCGCGGCACCGAGAACTCGCCTAACTTGAATGCTGCGATAAGCGCGCCAGCCAGTCCGAAGATGGCTCCTGAGGCGCCCACGCTGGGTGCGCCGGGATGCCACGCCACGCTGGCGAGGCTCGCGCCCACTCCGCAAATGAGATAAATCGCGGCATAGGTCCAACGGCCATAAAGCGATTCAGCAAGAGCGCCAAGATTCCACAGGCACCACATGTTGAACGCGATGTGGATGATGCCTCCATGGACGAAGACGCATGTGAGCAATCTCCACCATTCTCCCGAGAGCGTGAGTGGTCCCCAGTTGGCACCCCAGCGAATCGTCTCTTGAGGCGAGAAGTCCATGACGGTGGAACCTGCCAGCGCCATACCGAGAAACACCGCCACATTCATGCCGAAGACTATCTGAGTGAGCCCGATAGAAGATTCGCCGCTCCGGACCCACGGTGTGCGCATCACGGGCTGTTTCGCATCTTCGACGATTTCGCCGCGCTGGTAAGCTTCATGCTGCACACACCACTGGCAGATCTTCTTGCCGAAGGAAAAGCCGGGGAGCTGGCGACCACATCGAATGCAATTTGCCATGTGTCTCAGTAAAGCGTATCAGCAAGTTGCCGTGCGCGACAAAGACCGGGAAGGCGCGCTATCGTGTAGTCTCCTTGGCCCGGCACGCCAGATGTCCTCCCCTGATTGATTATTTCGCGCGCCGACAATGGACCTCCTCAGCGTTCTGGCAGGCCCGGTTCCGTTCAAACCGCAGACGCCCGTCGGCTGCCTTGGACGCTCTTGCGGCGTTACCCTACTGCCGCGGGAGAGGCAAATTACCCCTGACCGAGCGAGGAGCTGGACAGTGGCGAGCCGCTGCTCCTATGCGAGTTGCGTCACGCGTGGGATTCAGTGAATGGTTTTCGTCTTCCGAGACATGTAATCCATCAGCAGGTATTGGCCGAGCGTGTAGGGCGTGGTGAAGTAGGCTTTACCGCGGCACATCTCCGTAACTTTCTGGACGAATTGCACCAATCCATAATCTGACGCGAGCATGAATGTATTGATGAGGACGCCGGCGCGCTTGCACTTCGAGACTTCTTCGAGCGTCTGACTGACCACCAGGGGATCGAGACCGAAGGCGTTTTTATAGATGCGTCCGTCTTCGAGCGTGAGGGCGGATGGTTTGCCGTCAGTGATCATGACGATCTGCTTCATGTCTTTTCTTTGACGCTGCAGAATTCTCTGTGCCAGACGCAGCCCTTCCCGCGTATTCGTGTAGTAGGGGCCGACCTTGACGCGCGCCAGTTGCGAGAGCGGAACTTCTTCAGCGGAGTCGTGGAAGAGAACAAGCGACAGTGAATCGCCGGGATACTGCGTGCGGATGAGATGCGAGAGCGCCATGGCAACTTTCTTCGCGGGAGTGAAACGGTCCTCGCCGTAAAGAATCATCGAATGCGAGCAGTCGAGCATGAGCACCGTGGCGCACGAGGACTGATACTCGCACTGATGCACCTGTAGGTCGGGGTATTCGATGTTGAGCGGCAGGGCGAGGCCTTCGCGCTGAATCGCGCTGGAAAGCGTGGCCGTGATGTCGAGATTGAGAGTGTCGCCGAACTCATAGGTTTTAGAAGATCCGCTGGCTTCGATGCCAGTGGCGAGGTCGCGGGTGTCGTGCCGTCCAAAACTGGATTTGCCCAGCGAGCCCAGCAGGTTGCGCAGTGATTTGAATCCGAGGAAGTCGAGGCTCTTGTCGGTGATTTCAAATTTGGTCTGCCGCTGGTTTTCGCCGACTTGTCCGCCCGCGCCCGATGGGCGGGTTGGATCTGGTGGCTGGTCGATGGAGATGTAGTCTTCCTGCTGCATCCGTTCGATCAACTTTTCGATGAGTTCGTCAAGCTGGCCGTCCGCCGTCATTTCCTGCAGACGTTGCCGCATGTCATCGTCGAAAGTGTCGCCCTCCATCAGGGCTTGTTCAATGGCACGCTTGAGGTCGTCCAGCGTTTGCTCACCCTCGGGCATTTCGTACCACATGTCGCTCTGGAAGCCGCTCTGCAACAGGTAGTCGGAGAGCGCGCCGAGCAGGTCTTCCATGCTCATTTCGCCCGCGGGGTCAGGAACGTATTTGGAATAGCGAATGCGTTTCATTGCACTAGAGACGTAACTTTCTGCTGTTCGCTGCAGCCACCTCGACGTTGCAAGCAACGTCTACACTAATTGAATTGCCGCCTCTGTCGGTACGGTGGTTCTTCCTTCTCGAATGCCTTGTCCCGCTCTCGCGGTTCGGCCTTCTTCTCTCCAGCTTTGAACACGCGCTCCTCGTTGCGGCCAATACGTTTGTGCGCGTGCAGGCCTTCCAGAATAAACTCGGCGGCGGACACTTGCTGCTCCGGGCTTTCTTTCTGCGATACCCCGAGCGGACCGAGTTTCTCCACCAAACCCTGAATTTCTTTCAAGTTCTCCAGCGCTTCAACAGCGGACACAGAATCGGACAACTGAATCTCGCCGCCTAGGTCGAACCACTGCACGATCTGCTGCACGTTGGCGCCGGTGAAGTATTCGTCGTAGGTCTTGGCGATGGCAGCGCGGATCAGTTCACGGCCGACGAAGTCAGCGCCCTTCATCTCTCCTTCGTATTCGAGTTCAAGCTTGCCGGTGATGGCGGGCAACGCCGCGTATACGTCGCTGACGCGGGGCACGACAAGTTTTTCGTCGTTGCGGAGCGCCCGGCGCTCGGCGTTGGAGACGACATTTTCCATCGCGGAAATCGGCAGGCGCTGGCTGACACCCGAGCGCTTGTCAATCTTCTTATCCTCGCGGGCGGCAAAGGCGATGCGCTCGATCACTTCCTGAATGTAGGTGGGCATGTGCGAAGGGTGGGCGTTACGGCTGGTCCAGGCTTCCTGCGCTGTGATAGCCATGCCTTCATCCACAGTGGCGGGATAGTGCGTGCGAATCTCAGAGCCGATTCGGTCCTTGAGTGGCGTAATGATTTTTCCCCGGGCCGTGTAATCTTCGGGATTTGCGCTGAACACGATCGCGAGATCGAGCGGCAACCGAATCGGATATCCCTTAATCTGCACGTCGCCTTCCTGCATGATGTTGAACAGGCCCACCTGAATTTTTCCGGCCAGGTCGGGAAGCTCATTCACGGCGAAGATGCCGCGATTGGCGCGAGGCAGCAGGCCGTAGTGAACTGTGAATTCGCTCGAGAGTTCGTGGCCGCCGCGCGCGGCTTTGATGGGATCGATGTCGCCGATGAGGTCGGCGATCGTGACGTCGGGCGTGGCCAGTTTCTCCACATAGCGATCGTCGGGCGTGAGATAGGAAACCTGCGTGTCATCCCCACGCCGCGCGACCTCTTCGCGGCAGCGGCGGCAGATGGGAGTGTATGGATTGTCGCGGATCTCGCAGCCGGCGAGGTAGGGCATGTGCGGATCGAGCAAGGTCGTCAACGCCCGCAGGATGCGGCTTTTCGCCTGTCCCCGCAGCCCGAGCAAAATAAAATTGTGCCGCGAGAGGATGGCATTCACGATCTGTGGCACCACGGTGTCGTCGTATCCAACAATGCCGGGAAAGATGCTGGCATCGTCGTGCTGACACAACCGGGTGATGAGATTGTCCCGGAGTTCGTCTTTCACGCGGCGGATGCGCAAACGTTCTTCGGAAAAAGTACTGCGGCGCAATTCGCCGAGCGTGCGAGGAAGACTCATGAGGAACCCCCGAGGCAAATACTTTTCTGGATTATACGCGGGTTTACGACGGTGCGAGTTTGGCACTCAGTGCACGTGCCCGTTGCCTCCAGCTTTTGCCCGGGCACGCGCGGCGCGATGGAGGTTGGGAATGACAGTTTGAAGATAGGTAATAAGTAAAGAAAGTCGTTCAGGCTCGGAGCGTAGAGACAGTAATTTCTGTTTGAAATCCAGATCGAGAGGCAGGGAGCCAGCCAGATTGAAAGAGAGCAATGTAGGATCGACTTCAGAAAGATCTTGTTTCGCACCCGCAATCGCTAAAAGTTCCGAATGAAGCTGAACCGCCCTGGAAGCCTCCTCCTGCGGGGGCGCCCCGGGCTCATCTTCGATCATGAGAACTTCCGCCTGCAGAAAAGAACGATCCTGGTTGATCGCAACAATTTCGAAGCGCTTGCGACCTTCGGTGACCAGATCAAGACGGCCGTCAGGATACTCTTTCACGATGCTGACGATTTCGGCCATGCATCCCACGTCGGCCACACCTTGCTCGAGCGTTCGCACCACCCCGAAAGCGCGATCTTGGGCAAGACATTCAGCGATCATTTCTTTGTAGCGGGGCTCAAAAATGTGCAGCGGCAGGGGAGTGCTGGGGAACAGCACGACATCGAGTGGGAACAGGGGGATGAGGGCAGCCAAGCAGTCTCCGTGGGCGCGAGGAGCCGCGCAAATGAGCAGACTGTTTCTGATTGTACCGCAGGGCTTGACTCCACAAGATGCGGAGGGATAAAAGCACTCCATGGAACTTGCAGGGAAAATTGTGGTGGTTACTGGCGCTTCGATGGGCATCGGCGAAGCGATTACGAAATGTTTCGCCGATCAAGGCGCGACCCTGGTGATGCTCTCGCGCGATGCGAGCCGGGTAGAAGCTGCCCGCGGACGTGTGGGGCACACCGAGCGAACGCTGGCGATGGCTTGCGACGTCAGACATCGTGAGGACATTGACCGAGCCATCGGACTCACCCTCCATCATTTTCAGAGGATCGACGTTTGGGTGAACAATGCGGGCCATGGCCTGCTTGATTCGGTGGCTGAGATGAATATGGCAGCCTGCCGGGAAATGTTTGAGACGAATTTCTTCGGTGCAGTAGCGGCGATGCAGGCGGTCATTCCGGTGATGCGCCAGCAGGGCGGCGGCGCGATCATCAATATCTCGAGCGTGGCGGGGCACATCCCGATTCCGTTTCATGCCGCTTACAGTGCGACCAAGTTCGCGATGAATGCGATCGGCAAGGCGGCTGGCGTCGAATTGAAAAATGATGGGATCCATGTGCTGACGGTCTGTCCGGGATATGTGCGTACGAACTTTGGGGAAAATGCCGTCCAGGGAAATGAATTGAAGCGAGTTCGTCCGGCTTCGGTGCGCGGCATCACCGCCGAGCGCGTAGCTCGGGCTACGCTGCAGGGATACATAAAGCAGAAGAGGGAAGTAATCGTGCCGTGGACGATGCACATTCCAATGAAGATCTATCAGCTATTTCCGGCCATCGTGGAGCGGGTGATGGAGAGGATGGCGAAATGATTCGTATTGGTGGATATCAGAAGACTAATAATCTCAGAACGGCAGCGGGGAAAAGCTCTTTCGCCGGACTTGAGATCATCCCAACTCTGCCAGCATTGCTTCCATTTCAGATTGGGCATGGAGGTTACCGGTGCGGCGTGCCGAGGCGATGCCGCCACTCAGCATCGTCTTCGCTTCCGCGGCCCGGTCGGCGCGAACCAGGGTTTGGGCGGCCATGAAATATCCCGGAGTGTAATCGGGACTGTGTTTGATCAGGATCGAGTATTCCGCCAGGGCTCGGTCAAGGTCGCCCTGCTTCGAGTACTCCATCGCAAGACCATAGCGGGCGAAGGTATCGTTTGGATGCTGCGTAAGAATATCGTTGAGAGCGGCGATGCGGTCCATAAGCAATTCTCAATTCTAGATTCTTAATGCTCAAGTGTCAGGGGAGACCAAACTTAGTATAACCGTCGTCTTCGCCGTGATCATAGGCACAGTGGCTTGTGTTGAGCACGATGAGTAGAATAGGCAGTCGTGAAATTTCTGGTAGGCGGGAGGCTGTCGTTGGCGTGTCCATTTTTCATGCCGGTGGAGAAATTGGAGAACGTTGCCTGGCTGCATCCGAACCGGCTTCCTCTGGGATGTGGATGGAACGGACACTGCACGTCGCCTGGGCATGAAAATGCAGTCCCATCGCCAGAAGAACTGCGGGACTTTTGCAACCTTGGCTACGCCGAAGGCTGTGGGCGTTTGCCGCGGGAACGCGTATGGGACTCCGTCCGATTCGGGGCGCGAACCATTCCCAGTGACGGTAATAATTTAATCGGCGGGGAAATTCAGATTCGCTATGTCTGCGAGCGTGACCATCGTCCCGTTGAGCACGGCACTCTGACTTTTGACGCACCGGCGGCGCGCTGGCAGTCAACTCATCGCGATAGTCGCGTGCAGCGCCTGGCGGAATGCTTTCTGCAATCGTACGTTGAGAAGAGAAAGAGACATGAAGTGAACCCCGCCCTCGCCGGCTGATACGAATTTCGTTCAATCAACCTGCCTGCACAGAGAACCAGGAAGACTATGAACCAGGAAATGCTGACTCCCCGTCCAGTGTGCGATTCGCAATCGGAGATGGCAGAAATTGTCCTGCCCAATGATGCCAACCCCCTGGGCGCATTGTTGGGCGGCCGCCTGATGCACTGGATCGATCTGGCCGGAGCGATGGCCGCTCATCGTCATTCGCGAAGCTACGCTGTGACAGCCTCGGTCGATCACATCGACTTTCTGGTCCCGGTGCGGGTGGGCGATCTGGTTATTCTGCGCTCGTCGGTGAACCGCGTGTTTCAGACTTCGATGGAAGTGGGAGTAAAAGTTTTTGTGGAGAATTACATCGTCGACAAGTCACAGCACGTGGCCTCGGCCTACCTGACGTTCGTGGCCGTCGATGTTAACGGGAACCACCTAAAAGTCGCGCCCATAATTCCGGAGACTGATGAACAGCGGCGCCGCTATGAGGATGCCGGACGGCGGCGCGAGATCCGGCGCGCAGAACTGGAGCGGCGGCGGAAGGCTAAGCGTTAAATCGTGGTCCCTGTAAGGTTTTTGATAAAGAACGCAAGGATTGGGGTCCTCTGAAGCCCAGCACTCCCCTGTATAATCAAGGGTTCGACACCGACCTAATTTATTTTATCGGAGTGTGATCCCTTGAACGCACACATGCCTCCACATCCCGGTCAGCCAGCGCCGGGACCGCAGCCGTTGCCCGGAGTAGACGTCATCCTTGCCGTAGGTTCGGGAAAGGGCGGCGTGGGAAAGACCACGCTGTCGGTAAACCTCGCCGTTGCCCTCGCCAAGATGGGGCACAAAGTCGGCCTGCTCGATGCTGACGTGTACGGTCCCAACGTCCCACTGATGCTCGGTGTAAGCGGTCAGCCAAAAATGGTTGGAGAAAATCGCATCGAGCCAATGCAGGCGTTCGGTCTGAAGGTAATTTCCGTTGGATTCCTCAATCCCGGCGACAAGCCGATCATCTGGCGCGGTCCCATGCTGCACCAGATCGTGAAGCAATTCCTGGGAATGGTCGAGTGGGGACAGCTCGACTACATGATCGTTGACCTGCCACCTGGTACTGGCGACATCGCCTTGTCGCTGGTGCAGAACGTTCCGCTGACAGGTGCGGTCGTGGTTTCAACGCCCTCAGACGTTTCGCTGCAGGATGCGCGCAAAGCCATCGAAATGTTCAAACAGATGAAAGTGGATATAGTTGGCGTGGTCGAGAACATGAGCTTTTTCACGTGCCCCCACTGCAATCATGAGATCGACATTTTTTCCCGAGGGGGCGCCGAGAAAATGGCGCAGCAGTACGGCGTGTCGTTTCTAGGAAACATTGAGCTCGATCCCGAAGTGCGCAAGTCCGGCGACGGCGGAAAGCCGGTGGTGCTCGAAGGCGAAAATTCGCCGCATGCCAAGTCCATCTTCGCATTCGCCCGGAACGTCGCGGCTCGGGTAGCGGAGATTAAGGCGGGCGAATCGGCGAGCGTGATTCAGATTCAGTAGGCAAGAGGGTCCAGAGAATTACCCGGTGAACCCTGCGTCCTCTGGGTTTAGCTTCTTGCCTTTGGAAATCGCGACAGGCACCAAACCCTGTCCGGTTCGCCATCTCTCAGAATCAACTCCGCCATTATCTCTCCCAGCGCCGGCCCATGTTTAAACCCGTGCCCAGACCCTCCGCCCACCAGCCAAACGTTATCCATTTGGGGATGCCGATCCAGAACGAAGTGACTGTCGGCAGTTTGCTCGTACTGGCACACCCGCGTCTCGATCAGCGGAGCATCTTTCATCGCCGGGAAGCGAAAAGCAAGATATTCGCCCACGCGCTTAAGCGTCGCCTGCGTGATGACACGCTCTCCGCTCGTCGGCTCAAAAGCCGGACCGCGCGTGTCGTCGGCCACTTTGAAGCCGCGACGGCCGCTGCCGGGGATGCCGTACAAAAATCGTTTTCCATGATCGCCCCACACCGGAAGATGCGCATCGGTGAAGCGCGAGTCACCCGCGGGCGGGCCGAAGAAAAAAATGTCCTGCTTGGTCGGACGAATCAAGTCACCCACAGTTTCGGGAAACAATTTGCCAAGCCATGACCCGCATGCGAAAACATAGTAGTCAGCTTTGAGCCCCGAGCCATCGGAAAGCGTCAAGCCGCGAAAAGGTGCATTCTCCAGACCGTCAGCTGAGACCGCGGCTTGCCGGTACGCGCCGCCTCCAGCCACGAAAGCATCAACCACCGCCTGACAACTCACGCGAGCGTCGAGATATCCGCACTCCGGCTCAAAGATTCCCCACCGCACATTCGCAAAATTAACTTGCGGCCATCGTTTCTTCATTTCTGCACTGGAGAGTTCCTGAAACGCGATTCCGGCTTCGCGAAGCATTGTCAAAGACTCGCGCTCGAAGCTGTCATCGCGGCTGCTGACCATCCAAAGAACGCCCGGGCGGTGCAGGAATTGACGTTTCCATCGCCGTTCGTATTTCGACCACAGTTTGAGAGCCCGCGCGGCGAGCCCCGTATAAGGCTGATCCGGCCCATAAGTCCCGCGCATGATGCGAGTCTCGCCTCCCGAAGATGCGCGCGAATTTCCCGGACCCCAAGCGTCGAGCAAAGTAACGCGAGCTCCGCTCTCAAGAAGATGAAGCGCGGTCCAGCCTCCGAAGGCGCCGGCTCCGACCACGGCGACGTGTGGGATGGACTTCATAGGGAAGGCTTTCGCATCATGCGAACTTGAGGATACGCGGAGGCGGCTTGGCGGGGGAAGATGCGGGACGGGATTTCGGTCAGTTATACTCCTTCCGCCATGTATCCACGAACGAACCCGCGCTCTCGCCGTCCTCTTCTGTTCGGCGTCGTTGCTTCCTTGTTGATTTCCGCTCCCATTTTTGCGCAAGATTCAGCCCCGTCCCGTGCCGCCGCGATCATCGACTCCATGCCTCACGCCAAGAAGATCAGCGAGGTTGCGCTCTCACCTGACGGTATGCAAGTTGCTTACATTGTGGACGACAAACTTACGGTCACTTCTGCCAGTGGCGGAGCTTCCCAGAGCATTGCGGTGGAAGGCAAACTCCCGCTGCGCGATGTGGTTTGGTCGGCGGACAGCAAACGTATCGCCTTTATTGCCGACCTTCCCGGTGACGTCCCTTCTGCACAAATCTGGATCGCCGCAGCCGACGGCAGCGCTCCTGCGAAGCATGCAGAGTTAAAAGGTTACGTCCAAGCCCCACGCTTTTCTCCCGACGGTTCGAAGCTCGCGATTCTTTTCATCGAGGGTATGCCGCGCATCGCAGGTCCGCTCCAGCCGATGACACCGCTGGCAGGTGTTATCGACCAGAAGATATTCGAACAGCGTATTACAACCATCGACCTCAGCACCGACCATCTCACGCAAGTCTCGCCCGCTGATGTGTACGTCTACGAGTACGACTGGACTCCTGACAGCCAATCCTGGGCCGCAACCGCCGCTCACGGCAACGGCGACGCGAACTGGTGGGTCGCGCGTCTTTATCTCGTAAACGCCGGCTCGGGCGAGATGCGCGAGATCTATAAGCCAAAGCTGCAACTCGCCGACCCCCGAGTCTCGCCCGACGGCAAGAACGTCGCATTCATCGAAGGATTGATGAGCGACGAGGGTTCCACCGGCGGCGACATTCACCTAGTCCCCACCGCAACGGGCGCAGCCCGAAACCTCACTCCCAACATCAAAGCGTCTCCATTCGCAATCGCGTGGACGGCTCCTGATCGCATAACGTTCGCCGAAGACGTCGATGGAAATTTTGGGTTCGCCAGCGTGAACACAAAAAGCGGCGCGGTTCAAACGCTATGGAAGGGCGAAGAATTGGCTTATCCTGCCAGCACTGCTTGGAGCGCATCCGATGCTTCCTCAGCAGTCACGACCGCCATCGTCCGCCAATCGGGCGGTACTCCGCCGGAAGTCTGGGTGGGTCCAATCGGCAAATGGAAGGAGCTTACCAGTCTGAATGCCGATCTCAAGCCAGCCTGGGGCGAGATGCGCAACGTGCATTGGATGAACGGCAACACGCGAGTCCAGGGATGGTTGATGCTGCCCAAAGATTACGATCCCAGCAAAAAATACCCACTCGTCGTCAGCGTGCACGGAGGACCATCCTCAGCATGCGCGCCTCAGTGGGGCGAGCGCGGCCTGGCCCCGCTTTCTGCGATGGGATACTTCGCCCTCTGCCCCAATCCGCGTGGCAGCTACGGTCAGGGCGAAGCGTTCACGCAAGGCAACGTAAAGGATTTCGGCGGCGGCGATTATCGCGACATCACGGCCGGCATTGACGCCATTGCCAAGCAGTATCCCATCGATCCTAAACGCATCGGCATTCGTGGGCACAGCTACGGCGGGTACATGACGATGTGGGCCGAGACTCAAACCCAGCGCTTCGCTGCCGCAGTTGCGGGCGCGGGCCTATCCGATTGGCTGAGCTATTACGGGCTCAACGATATCGATGAGTGGATGATTCCATTTTTCGGCGGATCAGTGTATGACGACCCCGCCGTCTATGCCAAAAGCGATCCCATGCACTTCGTCAAGGCAGTGAAGACTCCCACACTCATTCTGGTCGGCGACCGCGATGGCGAAGTCCCCATGGAACAATCGGTCGAATGGTGGCACGCTCTCACCACTCTGCACGTGCCCACGAAGCTGGTCGTCTATCCGAACGAAGGACACATGTTCATCAAGCCCGCCGATGCGCGGGACTATTCGCTGAGATCACTTGAATGGTTCGACGAATGGTTCGCGAAAGCGAAGTAAGGGTTCCAAGGCCCCTAAGACATGTCAGAGCCGTCTGATTCTCCTCATCAGCCGGCTCAATTCTGTATCGCCGACAATTCGCCCAGAACTCCGATGTTGGCGCGGTCGGCTCCCCGAAATCAGTTCAGGCCCGAGCCTTTGCGTTTTGTTGCGCACGAAGATACGCCTTTAGTTCCTTGTTGCCTGCGTGCTCTGCCCAATCAGCGGGGGTGCCATGCCAGAGAATATCTTTCAAATCGACTCTTGCACCCCGTTCGACGAGAAGCCGGACAAGTTGGTCATGTCCGGCCAAAGCGGCTTGATGTATTGGCGTCGAATGGGAATGGAACCCGACCGGGTTGTAGCGGTCTGGATCTTCGCCCGCATCGAGCAGCGCGCGTACGATCTCAAGATGGCCAAACTGTGATGCCAACGCGAGCGCGCGATGTCGATCGTCATTATCGGCACCTGGAAGCAATCGAAGGATGTCTTTGGTTCGTCCCAACGCAGCCGCCACAGGGAGATCTATCCGCACGCCGAGTTGAATCAAAGCGTTCACCGCTTCAAACTCTCCGTTACCGAGGGCCGCGCGCACGGCACTGCTTGGGTCCGCCCCGTGATCGCACAAGAGATCGATCAAAGGCAGTTGCACGCGGCACTCACGCGGTACCCGACCGGAGCAAACGAGCATTAGCGTCTCATCCAAAGCCGCTTGTTCTGCACCCGCATCGAGAATGACCTGGGTGATCGCAATAATATTGCCGGGCAGGGCGCCGCGGCGAATGGGATTCTCGGCTACGAACTCTAAAAGCGTTGGATTGCGAAAATAATTTACCCCTTCGAAAACGACCCGCCGACGGGCTAGAGTCGGATGTTGCTTCAGGTGAGCCCGCAGACCTGCTGCATCCCCTGCATCGAGAAGATCGACGGCCCGGCGAAACAGGGTGTCCTCGATTCGCTCATGGCGCGGCAGCTTCAGCTGATCGGATGGTGTTGGTTTTTCAACACGGGTTTTCAAGCGCGTCCAGCTTGGAAATCCATACTCACGGGAAATCGCGAGTTGCGCATCCGCGAGGCTGAATTTAGCGGAGAAGATTTCAGCATCGCTGGCATCCTTGAAATGTGGATGAAATTCTCTGAGCCTCTGGGCCACTTCCAGGTCATGGGCAGCATGCCCTTTCAGCAAGTCTTTTGCTTGATACTTGAGATGGTCAAGGCTAGGATTCGACGGGAGGTGTCGCACTGGCATAACGAACTTCCTTTCCTATGCCCAGGTCCGCATATTGAGGGCAGAAAGTCAGTTCGAGAGATTGGTTTCTTCAGGTGGACTTCTGTCCTTTCCGCGGACCGGATGCGCCCTCTTGCGCTGCTACGACGATATCATGGAGCAGCGATGTGAATAAATAGAGGCTTGAGCCTCATTACCAACGGCCTCTTCTCCGTCAGCTTTTGCATTATCACCGAGTCGCTCACAGCTCGAACCAGCCGAAATCCCTCGGCGGGGTTGCGAGCGAGTTACGAACAACCCTGAAATAACTCAAGGTAAAGTTGCCGACCATACAGCCAGAATCGAAATCCTCTGTGATCGGCTGCCCCCGCTCATCACGCGTACACGCGGCCTACTCATAGGCACGAAACTCGGGCCGTACCAGATCCCATTTTCCACATCCCCTCACTCGTTTTTCACGAACAATTCAACTTTTCGTAACATGCCGGTCACATAGCCTTCCATACCATCGTAACTCGAGGTCACAATGAAAAAGACACTTGCTTTACTCTCGCTCGTAGCGATCTGTTCGATGGGCACCGCAATCGCCCAGAACAATAACTTCCTACAAGGCCACATCAAACGCGTTGTGCTGATTAGCGTAGACGGTATGCACGCTGTTGATTTCTTAAACTGTGCCAACGGCATCAGCACCATCAATAATGGCCAACCCTTTTGCCCGGCCCTAGCTGCCCTGGGCAAGACCGGCGTCAACTACGTCGCCGCGAGCACTTCAAAAACCTCGGATTCCTTTCCCGGCCTGACCGCGATCATTACCGGCGGAAGCCCAGCCTATACCGGGATCTACTACGACGTAGCTTACTCGCGGAATTATGACGCGCCCGCGAAAACCACCGGCAACGGCCTAGGGGCTGGCCCTTGCACTCCCTTCGCGGCGCCGACGGGGACCACCACCGAGTACGAGGAAGGCATCGACTTCGACAAGACCAAGTTGAACGGTGGCGCGCCGGGCGCGTCGCTGACCGATGGTGGCATCGCGTCGATCGACTCGAAGAGACTGATCCGCGACCCAAACAATGGCTGCAACCCGGTTTGGCCGTGGGATTTCGTTCGCGCCAACAGCATCTTCAGCGTGATTCACCAGGCAGGTGGATATGCGGCGTGGTCCGACAAGCACCCCGCATATTCTTCGGTGGCCTCAGGTCTTGGGCCGATTGCGCTCGACGACTTCTACGCGCCGGAAATCAACTCCACCGTGATCGCCCTTTCCCACGTGACAACGCCCCTCGGGGCGTCCTGCAACCCAATTCGCGATCCAGGTTCGGACCTTACGGCCTGGACCAACAGCTTCCAGAACATTCAGTGCTACGACACTTTGAAGGTTAACGCGATCCTCAACGAGATCGATGGGAAGAACCACCTCGGCACCAAGCAGACTCAAGTTCCCACCATCTTCGGCATGAACTTCCAGGCGCTGAGCGTGGGTCAGAAGCTGGTCGAGGCAAGCAACAGCACGACGGGCGGGTATCTGGATGCCGCTGGCACGCCTACCGCAGCGCTGCTGAGCGAATTCCAGTTTGTTGACGCTTCGATCGGGGCATTCGTCAACGAACTGAAGGCACAGGGTCTCTACGATTCAACTCTGATCGTGATCACTGCCAAGCACGGCCAGTCGCCCATCGATCCCAGCCGCTACGTTTCTCAGCTCATCAAAGGCACTTCGCCCGTCACCCTGCTCTCCAACGCCGGCTTTATTCCGTTCTCTGAATCTACCAACAACCCGACCGGCATTGGGCCGACGGAAGACGACGTCTCGCTGGTCTGGCTCTCGAACTCCGCCGATACTTTAGCTGCCGTCCAAATCCTTGAAGCGAATGCCTCCCCAGCTGGAATCGAGCTAGGGCAGATCTACTACGGCCCTTCGCTTGCGCTGAACTACAACGACCCAACCGTAGACCCGCGCACACCGGACATCATCGTGACTCCGAACGTCGGGGTTACTTACTCCGGCAGCACCGCGAAACTGGCCGAGCACGGCGGGTTCGCCCATGACGACACCAATGTCGTTCTCCTGTTGTCTAATCCGTCCTTCCCATCCAAGACGGTCCGCGAGGGAGTGGGCACCGTCCAGGTTGCGCCGACCATTCTCCAGTCTTTGGGCCTCAGCCCTTCGGCTCTTAGCTCCGTTGTTGCCGAGGGAACGAGCGTTCTTCCGAAGTAAACCCTTCAATTGGCGAAAGCAGGGTCGACGACAGAGGGCGCTCCTTCCGGGGCGTCCTCGGTTTGTTCGCCTAAGAACTCAATCAAAATCCTGCGCCGAACATAAGCCCCCTCGACTTGCTTACCGATGATGGTGTAAGCAGCCGTTGAGTGAACGTTGCCGACAACTGACTCACTGCCTCAAGACCAACCTCGCTTGACAGGAACCTACCGCGTTCCTAGAATCCAAGCAGCACGCGCCCTTGCGTCTTTAGCTAAGTTTTTGCATCTAAATTACTTAGCGGAAAACTCAGCACGGCGCAAGCCTTGAAGACCCTGCTCAAACAAGATGCCCTCTGATCCCAATATCGGGAAACGGGAACGCGAAGTTCTCACTGCGATCGTGGAGACTTTCATTACCACGGGCGAACCTGTCGGTTCGCGAACGCTGTCGCGATCGAACCGCGAAGGCCTCAGTCCCGCGACGATCCGTAACGTGATGGCCGATTTGTCGGAGGCGGGATTTCTCGAGCAGACGCACACCTCTTCAGGACGCATTCCGACCACCGAAGCTTACCGCTATTACGTAGAGCAGATTTCCGGAACCGCCAAGCTCGCGCCGCAGGAAGAGAGCATGATTTCCGACTCACTTGCCGGCATCAGCAACGTGCAGGAGTTCATGGAGCGCACCTCGCATGTGCTCTCGCTGATCTCGCGAAATGTCGGAGTCACAGTGGCCTCCAGCGGCAAAAAAAATGCCCTCGAACATGTGTACTTCTCGCGCCTGGGAGATCAGAAAGTTTTGGCTGTCCTCGTCACGCGTTCGGGATTGGTGCGTGACCGCGTTTTGCGCCTCGATCTGCCTCAGGCTGAACTTGATCTTGCAGCCCGCTACATCAACGAAAATTTTCGTGGATGGACCATGGAGTCCATGCGGGCTGAACTCTCTCGTAGAATCGAGCAGGAACGCAGCGAATACGATCGCCTGATGGATTCCATCGAGCAACTTTATAAACAAGGCGCACTCGCGGCAGAAGCGGGAACGCAGGTCGTGTTCGTGGACGGCGCGGCAAATCTGGTCACTGGCCAGGAGGATCGTAAGCGCCTGCACGAAATGTTGAAGACTCTCGAGGAGAAAGAAAAAGTCGCGCAACTCCTCGGCGCTTATCTGGATGTAAAGCAGGAGGCGGTGCGCGTGGTCATCGGATTGGATGACGCGCTGCCCTCCATGCAGAACTTCGTGCTGATCGGAGCTCCAGCGCGGTCAGGTAGCGATATGGTCGGCTCGCTGGCGGTGATCGGTCCCACCCGCATGGACTATCAACACACCATGACTGCGGTCTCTTATATTGCGCGACTCTTTGACAAAATTCTGAATGAATCGGAGTAACCACGGTTTTATATGGGGAAAGCGAACGGCAGATCGGAAGTAGAAAGAGCGGAAGAGGAAAACTCCGGGCTGGATCTAGAGCACGAACTCCCGGCGTCCAATAACGAAACTGAAACTGCGTCGAATCCGGTGGCGAGCAAGGAACCATCTGCACCGGAGTCCGAGTCGCAAAGGTTAAAAGCGGAGCGTGACTCGCTGCTTGACCGCCTGGCTCGCATGCAGGCCGAGTTTGAAAATGTGCGGCGTCGCAGTGCCAAGGAACAGCAGGATTTTCGCGATTACGCCGCGGCGGACGCCATCAAGCCTTTGCTCCCGGTGCTCGACAGCTTTGATCGCGCCCTGCAGGTGAAATCGGACGCGGCGGAATTCCGCAACGGTGTCGAGCTGATCTACAAACAATTGCTGACCGCGCTGGCCAAGGTTTCAGTGCATCCCATCGCGGCCAAGGGTGAGCCCTTCGACCCCCATTATCATGAGGCGATTGAAATGGTAGAAACCTCCGACGCTCCCGATCACCAAGTGATCGAAGAGTTACAACGCGGCTACAAATTTAAGGACCGGCTGCTGCGTCCCGCGATGGTGAAGGTGGCGAAAAATCCCGGACAGTAAGTTTCCAATCCCAGTTTCATTCTTCCTAGAGGAAAGGCGTTAATTCTGACCACGAACGCAAAACGCGATTATTACGAAGTGCTTGGCGTCAGCCGTACCGTGACCGAAGTTGAACTTAAGAGCGCGTACCGGAAGCTCGCCATGCAGCATCATCCTGACCGTAATCCGAACAATCCGGATGCGGAAGAGCGCTTCAAGGAGCTCACCGAGGCTTACGCGATTCTCGCCGACTCCGAGAAACGCTCTTTGTATGACCGCTACGGCCACGCCGGAGTCGGGAGCGCATCGTCGCCCGGTGCGGGTTTCGATCCCACTGTGTTCCAGGACTTCGGCGAAATCTTTGGCGAGTTCTTCGGGTTCGGCGACGCCATTGGCGGCGGTGGCCGTCGTCGCAGCCGGGTGCAACGTGGAGCGGATTTGCGCGAAGACATTACCCTTGAGTTCGAGGAGGCCGTCTTTGGCACGGAGACGCGCGTTATGGTGCGTCGTCACGAAGCCTGCGAAGACTGCCATGGCTCGGGAAATGCCCCAGGCAAAGGTCCCACCACTTGCAAGTCGTGCGCGGGTCGAGGTCAGGTGCGCTATCAACAGGGCTTCTTCAGCATCGCGCGGACTTGTCCCTCATGTCAGGGATCGGGCAGCGTGATTACCGATCCCTGCCCCAAGTGTAAAGGCGAAGGCCGCCTCCTGCGGCAGCGCTCCGTCGAGGCAAAAATTCCTGCGGGCGTCGAAGACGGCACGCGGATCAGGTTTACCGGAGGCGGCGAGGCCGGACCATTCGGTGGCCCTGCCGGTGATCTCTACGTTGTTTTGCATGTGAAGGAGCATCCGTTTTTTGTGCGCGAAGGAAATGACCTCCACTGCGCGGTGCCGCTTTCCGTCACGCAAGCCGCTATGGGCGCCGAGATTAAGGTTCCCACTCTCGAAGGCGAGCACGCCCTTAAAATTCCCGATGGAACCCAGCCCGGCACAACATTTCGCGTCCGCAACAAAGGCGTTCCCGTATTGAATGGACACGGCAAGGGCGATCTCTATGTGGAAGTTCGAGTCCAGATTCCCACTAAGCTGAACAAGCGTCAGAAAGAACTGCTCCAGGAACTTGAGACCACGGCGAAGGTGGACAATCAGCCGCTGGTGCGCTCCCTGCTCGGCAAAGTAAAAGACATGTTCGGCTAACAACGCGAGAAGATTTGTGTATGGAAGATTCGTATCGGGATACGCCTTCAGGCCTATCGTAACTGCCGCGCCATTGATTGCGCCGTCAGGCGCTGCCGCTCCTTCACCCTAATGACCCACCGCCGCTGGATTGCCGACGAAATCTCCGGAGATCGCGCCGCTCTGGTTGGAGCGCACGCTGATCATTTGGTGCGTGTGCTTCGCGCCCGCGTCGGAGAAGATTTCGATATCGCCACCGGCCTATCCGTTCGCCGCGGACGAATCACGTCAGTGAAACCCGACAAAGTCGAGTTCGACCTGGGTGAAGTCATCCCCGCCACGTCTCTGGCCGAGATCACACTAGTTCTCGCGGTGTACAAGTTTGACCGCATGGAGTGGGCGATCGAGAAGTGCACCGAGCTCGGCGTCTCGCGGATTGTCCCGGTCATCTCGCGCCGCACCGATTCTCACCTGGCGACCGCTTCGACCAAACGAATTGACCGCTGGCAGCGCATTGCTCGCCAAGCCGCGGAACAATCCCGCCGCGCCGCACCTCCGGAGATCACCGCGCCAATCAAGCTTTCGGAAACATTGAATCTATCCCAGCCCTTGCGCGTTGTCCTCGCCGAAGCGGAAGAGCAAACTTTTCTCCGCAATGTTCTGAATCCGCAAACCGCCAGTAACGGAATTGCTCTCGCCGTCGGCCCCGAAGGCGGATGGACCGACGACGAGCTCCAAGCCTTTCAACAGGCCGGATGGATTTCCGCTTCACTCGGAAACACAATTCTCCGCGCCGAAACCGCCGCTATAGCCGCGGTCGCCGTCGTGGTTTCCGCCATGTCCTCGCTCTGATTTTTCATACCCTGGGCGTCTGCGCCGTTCTGCACCTGGTGGTATTCTGAGCCCCAATGGCTGTCTCCAAACTTCAATCTCCTTCCGCTCCATTCCTCCCCGACGATCGCCAGCGCGAAGCCATCGAGCACGTTCACGGTCCAATGCTGGTAGTTGCGGGGGCCGGCACCGGGAAAACATCAGTTCTGATTCATCGCATCGCGCATTTGGTTCAGCAGGGCCATGCCGAGCCGGAGGAAGTCCTCGCCCTCACCTACACCGTGGCCGCCGCCGGCGAGATGCGCGACCGCGTGAGCAAACTCCTCGGCAAGAAAATTCATTCGGCTACTTTCCATGATTACTGCTACGCCCTGCTGAAGCGCGCCAAAAGAGACTTTGCCATCCTCGATGAAAAAGATCTGTGGATATATCTCCGCAAACGCATTCACGACCTTCACCTTGAACATTACGTGCGGGCCGCAAATGTGGGACAGTTTCTCGACGACTTGTTGCGCTTCCTCGCCCGCTGCCACGACGAGCTGGTCACGCCGGAAAAATACGCGGAGTACGTTCAGCGCCTTGAGCGTGGTGAATCTCCCATTCCCCGCGTCGCGAAGTCGAAGGAGAAGTTGACCGACGACGAAGTGATTGGCCGCTGCCAGGAAATTGCTCGCGTGTTCGCCACAACCGAACGCTGGCTGCGCGAAGAGAATTACGGCACATTCGGCCATATGATCATCCGGGCGCACGAGTTGCTCACGAGTGATGAAACATTATTGGCCGAAGAGCGTGCCCGTGCCCGTTTCATTCTGGTCGACGAATTTCAGGATGCCAACTTCGCCCAGATCAAGATTCTGGCCGCGCTGGCAGGCAATGAAGCCAACCTGTTTGCGGTCGGAGATCCGGATCAGGCCATCTACCGCTTCCGTGGTGCGTCCAGCGCAGCCTTTCATCTCTTTCGCCGGCATTTCCCCCACACCAAACTGGTCGTGCTGGGCAAGAACCGTCGTTCCACGACCCCGATTCTGCAGTGTGCGTTCGCCGTGGTCGACAAGAATCCTCCTGTATTTCAAAGCAGCGAGCCGACGGCATTCGCCTATCACCGTACTCCGCTGCAATCCGCGCGAGAAGAAGAAGCAAGTAAACAGGGCAAACCCTTGTCTACATTCCCCGTCGAGGCGGTTTCTTTTAACGGCAGGGATGCCGAGGCGCCCGACGTAGTCCGCATCATCGAAGAGACGCGGCGCCGCTCTCGATGCAAGTGGAAGGACTTCGCCGTACTCTACCGCTCGCATGTGAATCGCGATGACATTGTGCTGCACTTGGCCGAACACGAAATCCCGTTCACCATCGAAAACATGGACGTCAGCGATACGCCCGAGGTGCGGGATCTGTTTGCGTGCGTCGCGACTGTGGTCGACCTGGGCTCAGATGCCAGTCTGTTTCGAGTAGCGGCATTGCCGCAATTCGAAGTGGATGCGGAACAGCTTCGCAATGCGTTGCGCGCGATCGCAAAGGAGTCGAAAGAGGGAGTGGTCGTTCCACTCGCTTCAGTTCTGGACGGCGTCGCCGGTGGTCCGGCAGTGTTGGACTGCGTGCGCAGTGCGCGTAATGAAGTCGACCGCAAGCAAGCGAAAACGCGCGCAGCGATGCAGTTGATCGGAAAGCAATTCGGACTCAACCTCGACTCCGCGGTGCTGCAGGCAGCCCTCAAGTTTGCTGCTGACTGGGAGCAGAAGGCAACCACTGAAACCAAGGAACTGGGGGAATGGATCGAGTACCTCGGCTACTTTCGCGAAGCCTGCGGAACCATTCCGCTGGCGTCGAAAGAGAACGAGGACGCCGTGCGCCTGATGACTGCGCATGGCGCGAAAGGACTCGAGTTTTCGCACGTTTTCATCCTGCGTGCTACCAGCCCTTCTTTTCCCGCCAGCTATCGCGAGAGCCTGGTGGAGTTTCCTCGAGAGTTGCGTGATCCGGACTCGGCCGCGGGAGGCGATGATAAAACGCTTCACGATCAGGAAGAGCGCCGCCTTTTTTACGTGGCCATGACTCGCGCCCGTGATTCGCTGCACATGTACGGAAAGCAGGGGATCGGTCGCGACAAAACGCCCGCCGGCTTCATGCGCGAACTGATCGGCAACCAGGGACTGCAAACACGGCTGAAGGCGCGGGCTGCGCTCCCTTCACAACCCGAGCTAATCGAGATCGCCGCAGCGGTAGATCTAACCCATCCTGAAGGGTCCCATTTGCCCGCGTGGCTTGAACTCGCTCCAATCCCAGGATTGAACGAGCGCTTGAGCGCCAGCGCCATCGAGACCTATGAAACTTGTCCCTTGCAGTTCAAGTTGGAACGCGAATGGAAACTCTCGCGCCAGCTCCATGCGGCGGTGCAGTACGGGGCAGCCATGCATCGCGTGTTGCGTACCTATTATGACTCTCTACGTCTTGGCCGGACCAAGCCTGACGAAGAACTCCTGCAACTATTCAGGGACGATCTAGCCTCAACCGGAATTCAGGATGCCTATCAGCGCGCTCTTTACTTGAAACAGGGACTGGAACAATTGAAAGAGTTTCTAGCCGGAACCCGTTCCGCGCCCCGGGCAGAAGTTCTGCACACGGAAGAATGGTTCGATGTGCAGATCGCTGGCACCAAGATCAGCGGGCGAATCGACCGAATCGATCGCGCACCCGACGGCAGCGTGGTCATCGTCGATTACAAGACTGGTAAGGCTCGATCGCAAGACGACGCCGACGACAGCCTGCAGCTCTCGATCTACGCTATGGCCGCCCATCAAAAGTGGGGCTACGGTGTAAGCGAATTGGCGTTTCACAATCTGGAAGGAAACGTCCCCGTGGTTTCGAAGCGAACCGAGTTTCAATTGGAGCAGGCGCGAGAGCGGGTGCTGGCCGTGGTGCGCAATATAGCGGACGGAAATTTTAAGCCTAAGCCCGATTTTTACTGTAACTTTTGTGCATTTCGCGGTTTGTGTCCAGCCCGAGAAAAGCGGACGCCGAATGTTGCCGCGAATATTGCGAAGAGTGTAGGAAAATCGGTCGACTGACTACTGCCGTACCCAAGGCTGCGGCAAACGTTCCGGACAAAAACTTAGGGGACGCTTTCGGCGTCCCCCTTTTTCAACTTCGTACTGACTTTCTTAATGCTTCTTTTTCTTCTTTGCCTTTTTCTTGGTTGCCATTGGTTCTATTCTCCCTTCCATTTTTCATGGAA
>OBLW0100001212.1_pt1 | contig 22075 bp, 26 predicted proteins | sample 1520161 | NCBI WGS metagenome assembly OBLW01 (sample SAMEA3539309, study PRJEB22396) | soil metagenome | biome: tundra; feature: field; material: soil | place: USA | collected 2010-05 | depth 0.15 m | reverse complement strand
GGACTGGAAGCAGGCTGTGCAACTCGCGTTGCGGGAAACGCCGTTTCCTTATACGGATGCAATCACGTGGTTCGCGCGCGGGTTAGGCGCGGCGCGATTAGGCCAAATTGCGACGGCGAACGAGTCAGCGGCCGCGCTGCTCCAGATCCGGGAGCGGCTCTTGAAGGCCAACGAAACCTACTGGGCTCGACAGGTGGAAATTCAGCAGGTTGCGGTCGGGGCATGGGCTGCGCTAGCGGCGGGCAAAAAAGAAGAGGCGCTGCGGCAGCTGAAGATGGCGGCGGAATTGGAGGATGGAACGGAGAAAAGCGCAGTGACGCCGGGTCCGCTGGCTCCGGCGCGTGAGTTGCTGGGCGAGATGTTGCTGCAGATGAACGAGCCGGCGCAAGGGTTGGAGCAATTCGAAGCGACGCTGAAGAAGGAGCCGAGGCGATTTCGCGCCCTATATGGAGCGGCGCACGCAGCGCAGATCAGCGGAAATCGCGATGCGAGTCAAAAATACTTTCGCGAACTGTTACAGGTCTGTGGTCACGCCGACAAGCCCGCAAGACCCGAGTTGATCGAGGCGGAACGATCGCTAGGAAGTTCTCAACCTGCAGCGACAACTTCGGTGTCCGACATTTCGAGACACTCGGGGCTGACCGCTGACAACGCCCTATAGTTTCGGCAGCACAATGCCCTTTTGCGCTTGATATTTTCCTTTGCGATCTTTGTAGCTCGTCTCGCAAACTTCGTCCGACTGGAAGAAGAGAATCTGGCACAGTCCTTCATTTGCGTAGATTTTCGCCGGCAGCGGGGTGGTGTTTGAGATTTCCAGGGTGACGAAGCCTTCCCACTCCGGCTCAAACGGCGTCACGTTCACGATAATGCCGCAGCGGGCGTAGGTCGATTTGCCGACGCAGATCGTCAGCACATCGCGGGGAATCTTGAAGTACTCCACCGAGCGCGCCAGCGCAAAAGAATTTGGCGGCACGATGGCGACATCCGATGTCACGGAGATGAACGAGCGCTCGTCAAAATGTTTGGGATCGATGACCGTGCTGTTGACGTTGGTAAAAATCTTGAACTCGTCGGCCACGCGCAGGTCATATCCGTAGCTCGACACTCCATAGGAAATTACGCCCGTACTCACCTGCTTTTCCGAGTACGGATTAATCATGTCATGCTCCTGCGCCATGCGCCGGATCCAGCGGTCAGACTTAATCATCAGGTCCTCAATTCAACTCCAGAAGATTTGTAATTGGTAATTTGTAATTGGCAATTTTGGTATGGGATCAAGACCCGAATGGGTGAGGGTTTCAATCACAAATTACAAATCACAAATTAAAAATCTGCTCCGGCTGGTGCCTGCCATATTACGAGATTGGTACCCCGGTTGACAATCCGGCCTATCCCCCTTAGCATCAATAACTTGAGGAAGACCAATCCAGGGGACGGGGGATAGCCTTGATCAAGCTCGATATCATCAATGAAGTGGTTAACCGGACCGGGATCACCAAAACGAAAGCCGAACTGGCCGTCGAAACGGTGTTTGAGAGTATGAAGAAAGCGCTCTCCACCGGCGACCGCATCGAGTTGCGGGGCTTCGGCGTGTTCAACGTGCGCCCGCGGAAGACTGGCATTGGACGCAATCCGCGCACCGGCGCCGAAGTTTCGATTCCGCCCGGTAAAGCCGTCCGCTTCAAGCCCGGCAAGGAACTCCAATCGATTGACTGAAGTTCATTGCAGATTGTAGAGGTCAGATTGCAGAAGTTAACCCCGCCTGTGCCATCTGACATCTAATCTCTAGCCACAATTTTTATGTCCGAAATAACATCCCCCTCTCCGGCCCTTGATTGGGAGCACCCGCCTCAACCGGTATGGGTCGTTCGGCCGCCGCGTCCGCGCTGGTGGCTGCATTTCTTGCTTCTGGCCGCAACGTTCTTCAGCACATTAGTAGTCGGGGCGCGCATCTATGCCAACTTTGCGCTCCATCAGCCGGCGTTTTCGTTCAACGATGACAACATTCCGCTGTTCCCACTGGAGTGGATGTGGGAGGCTCCCGCCCGGCTGATGCATGGACTCTCCTTCGCGCTCACCCTGATGTTCATCTTGCTGGCGCACGAGATGGGACACTATCTCTACGCCCGCCATTACCGGGTATATGCGACGCCTCCTTTCTTTATTCCGTTTCCGAGCCTGATCGGCACCCTGGGAGCTTTCATCCGCATCAAGGGTCCGATCCCCAATCGCACCGCGTTGTTCGATATCGGAATCGCCGGTCCGATTGCCGGTTTCATTCCTTCATGCGCGGCCGTTCTAGTAGGACTCTCGCTCTCTCATCCGCTGATGTTTACCGGTGCCCAGGTTGACAATGAACCCGGCTTCCCGCTCGCCTTCCGTCTCGCGGCCCGCCTTCTGAACCTCAATGTGCCGCTCACATCTTTGTCTCTGCATCCGATCGCAGTCGCCGGGTGGGTCGGAATGTTCGCGACTGCACTCAACCTCTTGCCCGGCGGCCAGCTCGATGGCGGCCACATTTTGTTTTCGGTATTTCCGAAAGTGCATCGCTGGATCTCGTTGGCCGTCGTGTTCGCGCTGATCCCTCTGGCCAAATACTGCTGGATGGGCTGGCTGGTTTGGGCCGTCGTGCTGTGGCTCACCAGTCATCATCCTTCGATACCGAGTCGACCGAAGATTTCTCCGGGACGAAAGTGGTTCGCTCTGTTCGCGATTCTGATGTTAGGGCTGGCCTTTACGCCGACGCCCATCACCGGGGCGTCCCTGCGCGAAAAATGGCCAGCCCTCCGCGACGAAGGCGCGCGGGGAGCGCACTTCCTCCGTGACCAGTCTCGCCGTTGGCTGCATCGCAAATGAGCTGGCTTCACTCCGCCAGCGACCGGAGATTTTCGCGATATACTTCCCGGCACGCACTCGGGAGAACATATGTTGGACACGCTGCTCGGGAAAATCCAAAAACTCATCGTCCTCGTGCTGACCGCAATGCTGGTGGTTGTGGTCGTGCTCTCCACCGTGCACCTGGGTGTTCTGATTGCCGAAAGAAATCTGGAAGCAGCCCCGATTCCTAATCGAGGTGCAGGGCCTGCTTGAAATTTTCGGATCCGCCCTGCTCGTTCTGATCGGAGTGGAACTGCTGGAAACCTTGCGCGCCTACTTCAAGAAAGACGTGATTCATGTGCGCGTGGTGCTGGAGGTTGCGCTCATCGCCATGGCGCGGAAGGTGATTATTCTGGAACCGAGCGAGGTAACGAGTTCGACCTTGCTGGGTATGGCAGCTTTGATTCTTGCCCTGGGAGTTGCGTTTTACTTCGAGAGACAGACGCAAAAGACAGACTAAAGTTTGGCGGAGCCCAGGTTAGCGCCCACAGAACGGGCGCGAACCTGGGGCACACCGCCCAGTCGCGCGCTGATTTACATGAGCCACACCGCGTCCACATCTACAATCACTTGCGTGCGCGGAATTTTCCTCGCCGCAGCTTCTGCCAGCATTGCTCGCAACAGCGCGTTCATCTTCTCGCGGCTCGGCGACTTCAATATGAAGTGATAGCGGTAGTCGCGCTTCAGGCGGGTAATCGGAGCCGCTGCCGGCCCTAACACGCGAATGCCCTCGTGCCGCGTTTTCTCAAACCAGCGCCCGAGTTCTCCCGACCAGGTCAGAGCTTCATCTAACTTTTCGCTGCGAACCAGCACATTGGCAATCGCGCTGTAGGGCGGATAGTGCATCCAGGCGCGGAATTGCAACTCTTTGTCGTAAAACCCGGCGAAGTCATGCCGCGCCGCGAACTGCACCGCGTAGTGCTCTTGAAAATACGTTTGCAACACAACTTTTCCGGGAGTCTGCCCGCGTCCGGCTCGCCCCGCGACTTGCGTTAACAATTGAAAGGTTCGCTCGGCCGCGCGGAAATCCGGCATCCCTAGCGCCATGTCCGCCCCAACTACGCCGACCAGCGTCACCCCGTGGATGTCGTGGCCCTTCGCGATCATCTGCGTGCCCACCAGCATGTCGAGCGCGCCTTCATTCAGCGCGTTCAAGGCATGTTCGAAATCTTCGCGCCCGCGCACGGTGTCGCGGTCGAGGCGCCCAATTCGAGCCTGCGGAAACATACCGTGCAGCAACTCTTCCAGTTTTTCCGAACCCGTTCCGACAAAATAAACATACTCGCTGCCGCATACCGCGCACTTGTCGGGAATCTGCGCGACATGGCCGCAGTAGTGGCATTCCATCTTGTGCTCGCGCTTGTGATGCGTCATGGAAACGGCGCAGTTCTGGCATTGCAGCGTTTTTCCGCAAGCGCGGCACAACACCACCGGAGAATATCCGCGCCGGTTGAGCAGCACCATGACCTGTTCCTTTTTTTCCAACCGCTCGCGAATTTCGTCGGCGAGCTTGCGCGAGATGACCTGCTCCTGCCCGGTCTCCTGAAATTCCTGGCGCATATCGACAATTTCGACTTCGGGCAAGGGACGCATCTCCACCCGGTCGGGCAATTCGATCAGCGTATATTTATGTTTCTTCGCGTTGTAATACGATTCGAGCGACGGCGTGGCAGAGCCCAATACGACGGCTGCTCCTGCCATTTTTGCCCGCACCATGGCGACATCGCGCGCGTGATAGCGCGGCGTCTCCTCTTGCTTATAAGACGAATCCTGCTCCTCATCGACGATGATCAGCGCCAGATCGCTGACGGGCCCGAAGACCGCCGATCGCGTTCCCGCTACCACCCGCGCCTCGCCGCGCCGGATACGATGCCACTGCTCCGCGCGCTCCGCATCCGACAACCCCGAATGCAGGATGGCCACTTCATCGCCGAATACCTGGTGCAAGTCCGCCGCTACCGCGGGAGTCAGGCCAATCTCAGGCACCAGCAAGATCGACGAGCGACCCTGCTCCAACACCTGGCGCATGCAGGCCAGATACACGGCCGTTTTTCCGGAGCCGGTGATGCCGTGCAGCAGCAGGCCGCCAAATTTGCGGGCGGTGACCGCCTCCCCAATCTTTGCGAGCGCTTCTTTCTGCGCGGCACTGAACTCGAACTCAAAGGGAGATTGGCGCGGTTTGAGCCTGGCCAAAGTAAAGTCCTGAGGTTCGTCGACGAGTTCAATCAAGCCGCGCTGAACGAGCGTGGTAAGTGTCGTGCGCGGGACGTCCAACCCTCGAAGTGCTTCAACCGGTACGCGGCCCCCCGCGGCTGCGAGGGTATCAATCAGCGCACGCTGATTCTCGTTGAGTTTCTGTGTAGCGCGATTGCTGGCTGCGTTCGTTTGGTAACGGGCCTCCGGCCCGTCTAGCGGAAGAGCCTCCGCTCCCTCCGCGCCCCGCAAAGCCGCCACCTTAATTAAGCGCGTTGCATCCTTAGCCGCCGATACATCTTCGCGCGCAATCCACTTCTTGCGCACCATTCCGCTCAGCAACGATCTTGCCACACGCGTGACTCCGCGCAGACTCTGCTCGCGCACGCTCTCCCGCTCCGCCAGATAATCGAGCACCCTGAATTCAACGAACTGTTGCTCCGGCGTCCTCTTCGACCGAGCAGGAGACCCTGACATCCCCGCCAGATGGAGCGCCAGCCGTCCCTCGTCGGTGATGCGATACGCGATCACGCGCTTGAACTCCGCCGCCAGCGGCAACATGGTGCGAAACACTTCGCCCAAGGGCGAAAGATAATAATCGGCAATCCATTTCCCCAGCTTCAGCAGATGGTCATCGAGAACCGGAGTGAGGTCGAGCGCCTCCAGAACTTTCTTGATCTTTACTTTCGAAGAATCGACCTGGGGCGGACGATCGTGCAGCTCGACTACGACGCCCGACATGCGCTGTTGGCGAAAGGGCACGAGCACGCGTCCGCCCACCACCGGCTCCATGCCCGGAGGAATGGCGTAGGTGAACACCATGTCGAGGGGAACGGCAAGCGCGACGTCGCAGAAAAGTGGCATCCAGGGTGACAGATTTCCAACTGTCATCCTGAGCGTAGCAGAACGATTCGCGAAGCGGATCGTTTGCAGTGGCGAGTTCCGGTGCAACTCCCCGCGTCCTAGAGCGGGGAGTATTGGTGAGGTAGGGGTCCTTCGACTCCGCATGAGGATTCGCTTCGCGAATCCTCATGCTCCGCTCAGGATGACAAAATTTAATTTTGGTCGCGCGCTAGTTGCCCGTATACAGCTCCGGAAACTCTTGCTGCAAATGGGCGACCTTCGGCGCGTCGTTGTAGACGATGTAAGGATTATCGGGATGAAGGGTAGCGTAGTTCTGGTGGTAGGCTTCGGCGGGATAGAACGCCTTCAACGGGACGACCTGGGTGACGATCCTGCGCGGGAACACTTTCGCACTGTCCAGTTGCGCGATATATGCCTCGGCGATCCGCTTCTGTTCATCGTTCGCGTAGAAAATCGAGGAACGATATTGGCTGCCGGTGTCCGGCCCCTGGCGATTCAACTCGGTGGGATCGTGCGCGACCGAGAAGAAGACGCGAAGCAGTTGGCCATAAGTGATCTGCGACGGATCATAGGTGATCTTTACGGACTCGGCGTGACCGGTGTCGCCCTCGCTTACGCGTTCGTATTCCGCGGTATGGGGGGCGCCGCCCGAATAGCCCGAAGTGGCGCTGACCACTCCTTTTACGTGTTGGAATACAGCCTGAATCCCCCAGAAGCAGCCCCCGGCAATGACAGCGGTTTGTTGAGACCCGGCTGCCAGAGGTGCGTCGGTGGCGGGCTTCGGAACGGTGACCGGCGCCCTCTCTCGGGCATTGCAGGCCACGACACCGGCGAGGGTTATCAGTAAGACGAGAGCAGAGATGCGCGAAGTGAAATTCAACATGGGGAACTCCCTTGGGCTATGTACAAATATTCGAGCCTAACTGAATAGAGTCGCTGGCGGGAGAAAAGTTACATGTGTTCTTGATGTTTCGCAGAGAACGCCCTTGCAGCACCACGTTTCGTAACCTACGCAGGGTCTACTTCATCCGGCCATCGGACTCACCGCGGCCCGGTTATGCTCGAGATAACGGTGGCTCAGGTTCGTTAGGGCAGATCAAGTCGTAAAAAAGTTCGTTCTCGCCGTTGCGGACCCGCCGGATTAGCGTCTCTTCACTGAATTGTTCGGCTGGAGGCTCCAGCGAAATCATTCTGTCGCCGGCATGTCTTCTCACCGCAGAATCCAACGGCATTATGCCCGACTGTAGCGCCGGTGTCTCTCTGGTACGTCGCTGGGGTAACAATGAGTCCATCATTGCGATTCCCAAGCTCGCCGAAAGTTTCGAGATACCACTTCCGTGCTATTTCGACCCTGATTCTCCACAGCCTTCCATCTTGTTGCTACTTGCATTCCAGTATATAACTTACGGATAATCAGAGGCAGAGTTGACATCCGTGTATCGATATAGCCGCGCCGAGTTGCTCCGTATTCTTCGGCTCGTTCCTCGCCAGCTCCAGACCTGGGAGAAGGCGGGACTGGTTGCGGCTACAGACGAGTATTCTTTTTTCGATCTCGTACAAATCAAAAAAGTTCGCGATCTGTGCGCGCAGCGGGTTCGTCCCGCCGTGATCCGCCAATCGCTCGAGGCCATGCAGAAACAAGTTGCGGGCATGGAAAATCCTCTGCTCGAAGCCGGCGCGTATCGCAGCGGCCGCCGCATCGCCTTCCGGCATGAGGGGCGTTTAGTGGAGCCGATCGCGGGACAGTTCGTCTTTGACTTCTCTTCCGAAGAGGCCAAGGTCGTGACCAGCCCGAGGCACGAAGGGCCGGAACTGGTAGTCACCGACGTTGCCGATTTATTCGCGCGCGGTATCGCGCTGGAAGAGAGTCCTGCAACGCAGCAGGAAGCGATCAATACATATCTGAAAGTGCTGGAAATCGATCCCGCACACGCGGCCGCGAACATCAACCTGGGCACGCTCTATTACAACCGGCAGGAATACGGTGCGGCCGAGCGGCATTACCGAGCGGCCATTGAGATCGACCCGCGCTACGCGCTCGCCTATTTTGACCTGGGCAATGTCCTCGACGAAACCGGACGCGTTGAAGAAGCGATCAGTACGTACAAAACCGCCATTCAACTCGCGCCCACCTATGCGGACGCGCACTATAACATCGCTCTTGCTTACGAAAAAATTCGCGCGCCGCGCAAGGCGTTGCAACACTGGCGCGCCTACGTAAAGCTCGACTCCACCGGACCCTGGACCGTCCACGCCAAACACCAGATTCAGCGTATCCTGCAAAGCGACAGCCTGAAATTGGTCCACTCGCGCAAGGCCAACTAACTCAGTATCAGCGCGTTCTCCAATCGAGCGTGAATTCTCTCCCCTCATCCTTCACCGTGTAGTTGGGAGGAGGTTCGAACAGACTTGGATCGGGCTCGCCTCGGTTAATGTTGACAAGTTTGTGCGTGTGCTCTCCCGATCGCGGATCGTTCGTTTTGCGGAGGATCACCTCTCTCAGATCCGGTGAGGTCCAGGACTCGGAGACATTGGTGATCGGACGATCGTTGCCAATAAAGCCGACCGGCCATGTCGTAATGCGCCGCTTGCCTTCCGCCGGTATTCCCTCGATGACTTGAGTTCCGAGATCTTCCGTGGTTATTTTGAGATGGCCTTCGCCGTCGCCTCGCAGGCGCATGGCAGGCGTGGGGAGCTCGCGTATTGTGGCGGTAGACCCGTTTCCTGCATCGGGCTTTTGGGCAGTCCCAGTGTCTGCCGGGTTGCCGGTCATGGCGCGGGTCGGATGTCCTGGCGTAGAGTCGCCCCGGAATTCGGCGGGAAGTTTCTGCCGATGCGCTACCGGTTCGTCCAGATCGAAGATGTATCTGACGTGTGCGATCGGATCGACGATCTCCACAATGGTCGGACCTTCGGGCATATCCGGTCTCCTTAGAGCGCCGCGAAATGCCTGATGTTCGCTCCGAGTCCGACCCATGGAATCCCGATAGATTTTGCGGCGCGAATCCGTGCGCTCGATATGGGTCCCATCCTCGAGCGTCTGCGCCATCTCGTCGACGACCTCGACCGAGAAGGGAGCGCCTGCGATTGTCGCTGTAGAAGAAAAAAACGAACCTGAAATCGGAGGGGGTGGGCCAAAGCGCATCGATCCATTTGCGCCATTTGCGCCGGTTGAAAACCACCCAGATGAGGATTGGCCAAGGGCAAGTGCGGTGAGGATTAAGGCGAAGCCGAACGATGCCGCAAATCGTTTCATCTTCCCCCCTTTTCAAGGAGTATAGCCAACCTCAGTTGCCGTCTCAAGCCGAGTCTCAGTATCAGACCCGTTTAGACTGGCCTCGGGAAGAACATCGGGGAACTCGAGTTGATCCGTGAACGTATTCTTATGCAGTCTTGATATGGAGGTCTATTGAAGCTCACGATCGATCAAGTCAGCAAACGCTACGGCGCAAACACGCTGGCGCTGCAGGATTTCAGCCTGGACTTCAATTCTGGCGTGCTCGGGCTTCTCGGTCCGAATGGCGCTGGCAAGACGACGCTCATGAGTATTCTGGCGACAATCACCCGGCCGACCAGCGGCGCTATTAGTTGGAACGGCACCGATCTTGCCGCCGACCCGAATGCCATTCGCAGCGTGCTCGGCTACCTGCCTCAGGATTTCGGCGTGTATCCCAATCTGAATGCAGTCGAATTCCTGGAATATCTGGCGGCGGTGAAGGGCCTTGATGCCGCCGACGCGCGCCGGCGCATCGATGAACTGCTGGTCCTCGTCAACCTCACGGAAGTGCGCAAGCGGCCACTCGGCGGGTATTCCGGAGGAATGCGTCAACGAATAGGCATTGCGCAAGCGCTCTTAAACGATCCCAAACTGCTGATCGTGGATGAGCCCACCGCGGGGCTGGACCCTGAGGAACGCGTTCGCTTTCGCAACCTGCTTTCGGATCTTTCCGGGGACCGCATCGTTATCCTTTCCACTCACATTGTCTCCGACGTCGAGGCCACAGCGACCGACATCGCCCTCATTTCGCAGGGCCGTCTGGTCGCTCATGCGGCGCCCGAAAATTTGTTGCGGACGGTCGAGGGCAAAGTGTGGGAGTGGGTCAGCTCCAGTTCTGAACTGGCCTCGGCCCGGCAGCAATACCTGATCAGCAACACCACGCGGCGCAGTGACGGCGTGCATGTTCGACTGCTCTCATCGCAACCGCCCGCGGGAGCGAATGCAGTGGCTCCGACGCTCGAGGATGCCTACTTATTCTGCTTGTCGCAGCATCGCGCCGGAGCCACGGCATGAACCATGCTTTGTTCGTGCGCGTGCACGTGCTTTATCACATGGTGAAAGCGGATTTTCTGGAGCGGGTCAGAAGATACAGTTTCCTGCTGACACTCGCGGGTGCGTTGTGGCTCGCTTATGGCGTCATCGCGGAGAAGGTCACGATCGTGGTGGGCGACGGTTATCGCGGCGTCTACAACTCGGCCTGGATTGGCATGTTGATGGCGATCAACTGTTCAACGTTTTTATCGTTGTGCGGATTTTATGTGGTCAAAAATTCGATTGAGCGCGATTCCATGACACGGGTCGGGCGGATTCTGGCGGCGACGCCGATGCGCAAGGAGTTTTACACCATCGCGAAAACTCTGAGCAACTTCGCGGTCCTGGCAGCCATGGTGCTGGTGCTCATGGTCGCGGCGGTGGCGATGCAGTGGCTGCGTCCGGAAGCGCGACCGATTTCTTTGTGGGACCTGTGGTCGCCATTTTTGCTGATTGCACTGCCCGCGATGTTGGTTACGGCGAGCCTCGCCGTGCTCTTTGAGATGCTGCCCGTGTTGCGCGGCGGCGTTGGCAACGTGATTTATTTCTTTGTCTGGACCTTCGAACTTGCCATTGGCGCGGTGAGTCACATCGACGATGTGGCTGGCATCAATATTCTTTCGAACAGCACGCGGCAAACGCTTGAAACCCTGAACTCCGGCTCCGCGAAGATCACGAGATTCAGTCTTTCCATTGGCGGCGACCACGCCTCCCGGACTTTTCTGTGGAACGGCATCCATTGGACGGCGCGTCTCCTGGCGTCGCGATTTCTCTGGGTGGTGGTGGGCTTCGGCTTCGCATTGCTGGCCTCGGTCTTCTTCCATCGCTTCGATCCTGCGCGGGAACGGCTACGGGAGAAAACGCCGAAACAAAAAGGAAAAATCGCGGCAGAGGGCCCCGTCGTGATAGCTGAGCCGGCGAATCCGCATCTGCCACACGCGACCTTGACTCCTCTCGGGCAGCATAGGCACAGCCGGTTTGGCAGGCTGGTTTTTTCCGAAGTTTCATTGATGGTGAAAGGCCTGCGCTGGTGGTGGTATGTCGTGGCCGCGGGTCTGTTGGTGGCGGAGTTCGCGTCGCCAATGCCGGAGGCGCGGGAAGGCGTACTTCTGCCGGCCTGGCTCTGGCCCGTGCTGGTATGGTCGCAGATGGGGTGCCGCGAGGCGCGTCATGCAACTCAGTCCCTGATTTTTTCCGCGGAGCGCGTGGTGTATCGACAGCTAATCGCCATATGGGCCGCAGGCGTTATCGTCGCGATCGTGACGGGTTCGGGAACCGGGATCCGATTGCTGTTCAGTGCGAACTGGCAGACGCTGGCCGCATGGGCGGCGGGCGCTTTGTTCATTCCGAGCCTGGCGCTCGCCTTGGGAGTGTGGAGCGGTTCCGGCAAATTCTTCGAGGCGCTTTACACCGTGTGGTGGTACGTGGGCCCGCTCCATCAGGTTCCGGCGCTCGACTTTGTGGGAGGATCGCACGCTTCGAGTTCGCCTGGATTGTATTTGACTATGGCCGCAGCGTTGTTACTGGCGTCCTGCCTCGGGAGACGCCGCCAGGTTGCCTATGCATGATGCGATGGCTTATCGAATCACGGATGTCGGGAGGTTATACTCAGGCTTACCTGCTGCACGGAGACTAACCAATGAACCTTTCCCGGTGGAGTTCGATATTTGTTTTAGCGTTGGCAGTCCTGCTTACGAGCGGAATCGGCTGGAGCCAATCGTCCAGTAAAGACAAGGAGATTTACGACGAACGCGCCGATGCGCACGCCGAAATCAAAGAAGCTCTGGCGAAGGCCACGGCGGAACACAAGCGTGTCATCGTCGTGTTTGGAGCAAACTGGTGCTTCGACTGCCATGTTCTCGATAAGGCCTTCCATAGTTCGGAACTCGCGCCGATCGTCGCCGCCAACTATGCGGTCGTGCACGTGGACATCGGCAAGGGAGAAAAGAACCAAGATCTGATGACGAAGTACGAGGTCCCAATGAAGCGCGGCATTCCAGGCTTGGCCGTGCTCGAGGGCGATGGAAAGCTGGTTTTCAGCCAGAGGAATGGAGAGTTCGAGAATGCTCGGGCGCTCGGTCCCGATGACTTTCTGGCGTTTCTGAATAAGTGGAAACCGCCCAGCCGGTGAGAACCGGAACACGGGACAAAAAAAGGCGCGGCTTGCGCCGCGCCACAGGAGAGAAATCAATTACCCGGTTGCTTACGAGCGGTCTACGACCAGCTTGTTGTCGACGCTGAACGCGCCCGGCACTGAATTGGCTCGAATCCCCGCGAGGTTCTTATCCATCGTGCTCTGTACCTTTCCATAAAGCGTCACATGCCCGTTATCCACGACAATGCGGATCGGATGCACTGGGTCGCTGGCGTAACGCCCCAGTACAGAGTCGCGATAAATCGCCTGCGCGGTACGCACCCGGATCGAATCGTCAAAGTTTGAAGTCGGCAGCACCGTCACATCGTTGACGACGTCCTTCACCCCAGGCATACGTGCGACGAGGTCGAGGGCTGAATCCTTCGGCGCAGCCCACATCGTGTCGCCACTCAATGTCACAACGCCATCTTTTACGTTAAGCGCGACATAGTTGAACGTGTTGTCGTAGTAGCCGACGCGGTCATAAGCCAGCTTCTTCGCCAGTTTCTGCTGGAGTTGGCTATCGGGCACGGTTTCTCCCGCGACCACGATGCTGTTGCGCACGCCGGTGACGTGGCTGACTTTCTTCGCCTTCTTCGCGGCGTCGAGTTTGTCCTGATAAAGATCGACCGAGCCCGTCAATGTCACGATTCCGTCTTCGACGCTCGAATTCACCGCCTGCAGCTTTTTCGCGTCATGGAACTTGTGGCTCACGGCCTGCTGAATCTGCTGGTCATACCGGCCGGTGTCGGCCATGGCAGTCATACTGAGCAGGACGACGAAAGCCATAAGCGCCACACTCAAGCGAAATCCTTGCTTCTTCATGGTTGCCATCCTTAGTTGAATTCCGGTTCCCACTTTTTAACCGGTTAGTTAAATAGATGCTCTTGGGGGAGGGTGAGATGCGCGCCAGGGTGGGGTTTACAAACTATTACAAGAATCGAGGCTTAGCGAACTAGAGGTGGGAAATGTAAGACATGCAGAACCTGCTATTTAACAAATGGTAACTGTTGTCTTCGGGTATAAAATAAACAAAATGACCACCGACGAACGACTCGATCGGCTGACCGAACGGCACCAAGCTCTAGCGGAGAGTTTGCAACTGCTCACCGTTGACGTGCAGGATTTATACAAATCCACAAAGGAACTGCGAGAGTCGATGAAAGAGTTAAGAGAGTCGGCAAAAGCTCATGACACAATTCTACGGGGACACGCCAATCTGATTGGCGATCTGGTCAGGATTGCCACCGCGCATGAGCAGCGCCTTCAATGACTCGAAGGCTAAAACTGAACTGGAATCGAGTTCTGTTCCTCACGAGGCCCCTTCCAACGCCGTAGCAAAAGCATCCAGCGAAAGCGAACGCAAAAGATTCCGCCGCATTCCCCGCTCCACCTCGCCCAGGCCGTCCGCGGCGCGCTGCACCCAGGCAAAATTCGCGGACTCCGCCATCTTCTTTAGCTCACCCAGAATGTCGGTATTGCGCACGAGTTGCGTGGCGCCCGATTGCAGGAACATCACATCTTCCAGCACCGAGTAGAACGTGCGGAAAAGGCTTTCGATTTTCGTCCGGCCCTCGGCGCCGGAGCGGTAGCTCTCCGTAGTTTTGAACAACTCGCTATGATCGCTGCCCGCGTTTTTGCCGCTCAATGCCGACTTGAGCAGGATGAGCGCGTGGCTGCGGGCCGCAACGTAGCTTTCCAAATCGAACGATAACGCGCGACCCATCGCGCCTTCGCTAAGGCGGGCCACCAGTTCGCGCTGCCGCACGTTCCAGTCAGGACGAAGCTGCGCAAGCCTGCCTTCAATTTCCGCAAGCGGCAGCGCTCCCAGATTGAAGATCATGGAACGGGAACGAATCGTAGGCAGAAACTCCCCGGCGTTTTCGGTCAGCAGAAAAATTGTCGCAAACTCCGGAGGTTCTTCCAAAACTTTGAGCAGCGAATTGGCGGCCTCCTTCATGAAAGCCGAACTGGTGAAAATATAAACGCGTTCCCGTGCCTCTCCTGGCCGGTAGTAGATCGTCTCAATCACGTGACGAACCTGATCGACCTTGATCATCATCTGCGGAGGGTCGGGCGGAATGATGAGCACGTCGGGATGGGTCTGGACGAAAAGGCGAGTTTCTTTCTTGTCCGTGTCGCGCAAATTTTCCCGCGCCTCGACCGCTTCGGAGAAGCGCGCGGCCAGGTCTTCGGATTGCGCGATGCGAACGCAATTCGAGCAGCGCCCGCAAAAGTCAGGCAACCCGTCAGCATTGGTTGACGGTTCCAGGCAATTCATGGCGCGGGCGAGCATCAAAGCCAGCGTGTATTTGCCCGACCCCTGCGCCCCGGACAGAATGACCGCGTGCGGAAAGCGCCCGCGCGCCAGCATCTCGCGCATCCGATGAATCGTCTCCGGATTTCCGGCAAAATCAGAAAAAGGCATAAAAAAGCTTTTGGCTCTTAGCTCTTGGCTCTCAGCTAAAAGCCAAGAGCTAAGAGCTAATCCGCTTCACACTTTCAACTTCTTCCTCACCAACTCCATGATAACGTCATGCGTTTCCGCGGGCGTGCCGCGCGCGTTAATGACATGCACGCGCTGTGGTTCGCGCGCCGCAATCGCCAGGTAGGCATGCCGGACGCGTCCGAAGAATGCCCGGCTCTCCTGCTCAAAACGGTTCTCATCCTTCTCCGGACTCCTTCCCGGTTCCCCGCTCTTCTTCTGGTTGCGCCGGCGCGCGCGTTCGAGGCTGAAAGCGAGGTCGTTATCTAAAAGCAGCGTGAGATCGGGCTTCAGATTGCCACAGAGTATTTCATGCATCCGCAACACCACCTTCGAACCCAGCTTGCGGCCCCCGCCTTGGTACGCTTCGGTGGAATCGGTGAAGCGATCGCAAAGCACGATGCGCCCGTCGCCGAGCGCGGGCAGAATAACTTCGTCAATATGCTGCGCCCGCGACGCAAACATCAGCGCCATCTCAGTGAACGGGGATAGTCCCGAGGTGGCGGAATGCAGCAACACCTCGCGAATTCTTTCGCCCGTGGTCGTGCCCCCGGGTTCGCGGGTGACCGTAACAGAAAGGCCGCGGGCGCGTAGCGACCGCGCCAGCTTTTCCAATTGCGTGCTTTTCCCGCTGCCGTCAAGACCCTCAAAAGTAATAAATTTTCCGCGCGCAGGCACGTTCGAAATGATAGCAGCAGAGTGAGCTCCAAGCGGGCCGTCCGCGTAGGCTGATATAGTAACCTTCGATCCGAAATTGCTCGGGTGGTGCCTGCGTGGAGGTTGGATGCCGATGGGTTCGGGGCATGGTGTGCGAATTGTTTTTAGTCTCGGAATTGTTCTATTGTTTTCCCTTGCCGTCTGCGCGGAAAACGCTCCGTCCATTACGCTCGCCGTCGATGCCTCGGAAGCCCCGCGCAAGATCTTCCACGCGCAACTCACCATTCCCGCCCAGCCCGGAACTCTCACTATCTACTATCCAAAGTGGCTCCCTGGCGAGCACGGGCCCACCGGACCGATCACCGATCTGACCGGCCTGAAGTTCACCGCGAGCGGAAAGACTCTCAAATGGCGCCGCGATCTTCTCGATGGATTCACTTTTCACGTCGAAGTTCCAGCCGGAGCGACCGAAATCACCGCCAATCTCGATTATGCCTCGCCCGCATCCGCCGAGCCCGGATACAGCGCCGGGATGTCCGCCACGGAAAAGCTGTACGTCGTCAGTTGGAACACCCTCTTGCTCTATCCCGCCGGATACACTTCCGACCAACTAACCTATACCGCCAGCTTGCGATTGCCTTCGGGATGGAAGTTTGGCACATCTCTCCACGTCGCCACTCCGCCGGGTAGTGGTGACAATGAAATAAGATTCGCTCCCGTCTCGCTCACCATGCTGGTAGATGGCCCCGTCCTGGCGGGCCAATACATGAAAGTCGTGCCCCTGACGGCGTCCGATGAAAATCCTCCGGCTGAGCTTGACCTGGCCGCCGACAGCCCCGCCGCGCTTGAAGCTCCGCAAGAGCTCTGGGAACATCACCGCAACCTCGTCAAGCAAGCGGGCCTCCTCTTTGGCGCGCGCCACTACACCAATTACCATTTCCTGCTGACGCTCAGCGATCATGTCGCGCATTTTGGCTTGGAACATCACGAATCGAACGACAGCCGCGTGGACGAACGCTCGCTGATCGAAGAAGACGGACGAAAATTGACCGCCGGACTTCTGCCCCACGAATACGTGCATTCGTGGAACGGAAAGTACCGGCGTCCCGCGGATCTGGCGACTCCGGATTACGAGCAACCGATGCAGACCGATTTGTTGTGGGTCTACGAAGGCCTGACGTCGTACCTGGGAGATCTGCTGGCAGCGCGTAGCGGCGAGCGCACACCCTCACTGGCCCGCGACGAACTGGCGCACATCGCCGCCGATCTGGATCATCGTTCCGGTCGCGTCTGGCGCAATCTGCAGGATACGGCCGACGGCGTGCCCAGCATGCAGGACGCTCCCCGGGACTGGTCCGACTACCGTCGCGGCCTCGACTACTACGACGAAGATGTCCTCAACTGGCTGTCGGCGGATGTGATTATTCGTCAACAAACGAAGGGCAAGAAATCCCTGGACGATTTCTGCAAACTATTTTATGGAGCGCCCGGCGGTCCGCCGACGGTGAAGCCGTACACCTTCGACGATGTTGTGAACACGCTCAACCAGGTTGTCTCCTACGACTGGCGCGGCTTTTGGACGGATCGCCTTTCGAACCACGGCCCGGGCGCCCCTCTCGGTGGCATCGAAGGCAGCGGTTGGAAGTTGGTCTACGACGAATACCCTTCGGATCTCGATCATGCCCGCGATGGCGATAAAAGGTCGATTCACGTCCGCTATACGCTCGGCATGTTCGCCGATTACGAAGGAGTGGTTCGGGATACAGTCGAAGGAATGATGGCGGCCAAAGCGGGAATCGGCCCCGGCATGAAAATCATCGCGGTCAACGGCCGCCACTTCACTGCCGACGCCTGGCACGACGCTATTCGAGCCGCCAAGACGAACCCGGCGCCCATCGAACTCATCGTCGAAAACACGGATTACTTTCGGGTGGTGAAACTCGACTATCACGGCGGAGAGAAATATCCTCACCTTGTGCGCGATGAATCCAAGCCGGACTTGCTGACGGAAATTTATCGCGCGAAATAGATTTGGCGCGACAAGTGCCGCGTGTACTAAATTAAAATTGTCATCCTGAGCGAAGCGAAGGACCTGCTGTTCGCGGCGGCAAAACACGTCCTTCGCTTCGCTCAGGATGACAACTTTATTGTGGAATCATTGAGTCGGCAACCGCGGCCTCCAACGACTCATCGCCGACAATTTCATCCGCGCCTGCGTCCTGCAGCATAAATCCCAATACCTCCTGGGGAACGGGCGCGCTCCACACCGGCGCGAACGACTGCCGGTGCAGGGGCGAGGGCCCGTGTTCACGCAGCGCCGCAAGATGGCGCGGCGTGCAGTAGCCTTTATTAGACGCCAATCCGTAAGCCGGAAAAACCGGATCCCACTCCGAGATCATGCGGTCGCGTTCGACCTTGGCGATGATGGATGCGGCCGCGATCGACGCCGAGAGCGCGTCTCCATGAATGATCGGTTGCTGGGGAAGTTCGCAATCCAGTCGCATCGCATCGACCAGAAGATAGTTCGCCGCCGGCGCAAGTTGCTGAACCGCACGCAGCATTGCCAGTCGCGAAGCGTGGTAGATATTAATCTGATCGATGCGGGCGGAATCGACCGCCGCAATCGCCCAGGCAATGGAATGCTGGCGAATCTGGAGCGCGAGTTCTTCGCGGCGCTCGGCTATGAGCAGCTTGGAATCGCGCAGGCCGCGAATGCGATACGCAGGATCGAGAATCACCGCGGCAGCCACGACCGGACCGAACAGCGATCCTCGGCCCACTTCATCGACTCCGGCAACGTGCTGTGCTCCGGTGGACCAAGCGCGCTTTTCAAATTTCAGCGTGCAGCGAAGTTTTTTCAGCAAGCGCAGCTTGGCGGCAGCCGCTGAAATCTTGCCTGAGTTCGACTTTTTTGTCGGAGGCTTGGAAGCAGCGAACTGAGATGATGATGGAGACACGGCGATAATCAGCATCATCGCCGAGGAAGAGTTGTGGACGCAAGTGGGAATTGCGAAGCGAAAGCGCTGCTGAGGTTGAGACTGGCGAGGCGGTGAGCGCTCAAATCCCACCCTTGCGCGAAAAAACGCGCAAGGATGGAGCACCCGTCGTTCGTTAATGCCTCGGAGGAAGTTCAAACCTACTGCTGTTCGACTTCCTTCAACCGCGCCGCCTTGCCCTTCAGCCCGCGTAGGTAATAAAGCTTCGCCCGCCGGACTTTCGCCGACCGCACTACATCGATCTTGTCGATGACCTTGGAGTCGATGGGAAAAATACGCTCTACGCCCTGGCCAAAGCTGATTTTGCGAACCGTGAAACTCGGCTGCGCGCCGTGCTTCCTGGAAATGACGACGCCTTCGAACGCCTGCAAGCGCTCTTTTTCGCCTTCGCGAATCTTGACCAGCACCTTGATTGTATCGCCGGGGCCAAACTTCGGGAGGTCGGTCCTCCGCGTTTTCGCCAACAATTTTTCAATAATCGGATTGCGCATAAATTCCCTTTCCTAAATCTCTTGTGGAGACGGGGATTGTCCCGTCCGCTCCAACTTAATCTCGTCCAGCAATTCCTGGTCTTCCGCCGTCAGCGCCGCGCCTTCCAACAAATCTGGCCGGTTGCGGAGCGTTTTCGCCAAAGCCGTTTTACGTCGCCAGTTGCGAATCTGGTCGTGGTTGCCATTCATCAGCACTTCCGGCACCACCATGCCGCGAAAGTCCGCGGGCCGCGTGTAATGAGGATAATCCAGCAATCCCCCGGAACCGCAAGTCGAATTAGGCCCGTCACCAAGTGTGGCGCGGGCACCCTCGCCCGCGATCCCGGTAAACGACTCCTGCTGCGTCGAGTTCTGATTGCCCACCGCACCCGGAATCAGCCGCGTGACCGTATCCACAATCACCGCCGCGCCCAGTTCGCCTCCGCTCAACACATAGTCGCCGATCGAAACCTCGCGATCAGCCAGGTGTTCGCTGATGCGTTCATCGACGCCTTCGTAACGTCCGCAGATCAGCACGATCCGATCGAGTGACGAAAGTTCACTTGCCAAAGCCTGATCGAGTCTGCACCCCTGCGCCGAAAGCAAGATTACCGACTGCCTCGCGCCAGAAATTAAGCGATCGCAACGCGAGGCCAGATCGCCGAGCGATTCCAAACATTCAAAGATCGGTTCCGGCTTCAGGACCATGCCTTCGCCGCCGCCAAACGGACGGTCATCCACGGTGCGATGCTTGTCTTTCGTAAACGCCCGCAGATCGTGAATGCTGATTTCCACCAGGCCGGTTTCCCGCGCCCGGCGCACAATCCCATAATCCAACGGCCCGCGAAAAAAGTCTGGAAAGATCGTGAGGATGTCGATCTTCATGCGGGAACCTGTCGTTGGTCGATGGTCGTTCGTCGTTGGCCACTTGCTGGACAGGAACTGCGACGACTAACGACCATCGACTAACGACTTCTTTTTTTCTCCAGCGGCGCATTCACTTCCAGCAACCCTTCCGGCAACTTCATCCGGACCTGCTTCCGCTCCAGATCCAGCTTTTCTAAGAACGCCTCGGCGAAAGGAATCTCGTAGGGCAGCTTCGCTCCACTCTTAACCACCAGCAAAGGCGCTTCTCCCGCCCCGAACTGCACATCTTCAATCTCGCCAATCTCACGCGACCCATCGAAAACGGTGCAGCCAATTAAGTCGCTCAGATAAGTCCAGCCCGGCTCAAGTTCTGCTCGTTCGCCCAGCGGAAGCTGAAGTTCGGCGCCGAGCAGCGGTTCGGCATCGTTGATCGTTTCGATGCCCTGAATTTTAAGCACCAGAAAACTCTTATGCGGCCAAAGATCCTCGACCGTCACTTCGCGCCGCCGGTCGTCCTTCGCCAGCGCCCACAGCCGCATGCCTTGCCGGAAGCGGTCCGGAATATCCGTATGCAATTCGACCGCTACTTCTCCGCGGCGTCCCTGCGTCTTGATCACCACCGCCAGGGTAATCCATTCGCCGCTCGGCTCGGTTGCCATCGTTCGAATCCGCCGCGCCTCTGCTGCCCAACCGGCTATTCAATAATCTCCAAGGCGTAACGCTTGTTGAGCTTCGCTCCCGCCGCGCTCAACACGTTGCGCAAAGCCCGAGCCACGCGCCCAGAGCGCCCAATAATCTTGCCCAAATCGGCCTCAGCTACTTCGAGTTCGATGACGGTTTCATCTCCGTCTTCGTACTCTTCGATATAAACCTCGCCCTTAGCCTCGACGATGGCCTTGGCAATGTACTCAATCATGACGCGCGGGCTGACGCTCGGCTCAATCATTTGGAGCTCCTGAATTGGCGAGTGCGAGAGAATGTGCAGCTAGGCTACAGTAGCGGCCGCAGCCGGTGCGGGGAGAGCAAGCAGTTTCTTGACCCGGTCCGAACTTTGCGCGCCTTTCGAAACCCAGTACTCAATGCGCTCCCGTTTCAGGTCAAAAGTAGCCGGATTGGTCCGCGGGTTGTACGTTCCCACCACTTCCACCGGACGGCCATTGCGAGCGTGCTCTTTCTCAATCACCACCACTCGATAATAAGGTTGTTTACGCGCGCCAAAGCGCGCCAGTCGGATCATTAACACAGAATGCAGTATCCTTTGCCCGGAAGAGTCCGGCGGAGTCACCAACGAAGTAAAGACAAACAATTATTATGCCGGAGGGCGGGGGTTTTCGCAATGGGCGACGCTAAGCAGTCGGCACTTGTTCAGACAGTTGGTCCTTGAGTAGGTTGGCAAGATGATCCGCTAGCAGAGAAACGTCAAAGTGCCCGTGATCCCAAGCCCTGTCGGCGGCTTGCAACGCAGCGTAGTATGGCTTTCGATTTTCTCTGATCCGTTCGGGAACAATTTTCTTCCCAGGCAGCAATCGACCCTGCTTCAGGCAAATCAGATAGTAGCAAGCAGCTCTCGCGGTCCTTCCATTGCCTTCGACAAACGGATGAATCCAATTGAGCCTCCACAGGGCATATGCTGGGAGCCAAGTTGGATGATCCGTGATTGTCCAATTTTCGTGGACAACGGAAAAGAACCGATCCATCAGGTTAGGAACGTCCTGAAAGTGTGGGGGAATGTGATTCCCAACATAAATGGGTTCTTCGCGGTAGCGTCCTCCAAACTGAGAAATATAGAGACCGCCGCATAATTCAGAGACCACAGCGTATATTTATCGAAAAATTCGATGCCCTTTTTTAAACCAATTTCAATGCAGTTCGACAACAAGTCGTACTGCCGTAGGAGATTTTGCTCTTGGATTTTCGCGTAAAGCTCGGGATCGTCTTTTTCTCGAACGGACACAGACTAGAGGCCTACGGCAACAGCCGAATGTGTTTCGAAGCCAGCCGCACACTTTCTTTGGTGATCAGCTTCGAATCTGGCGCGTTACCAAAAGCAAAGCTGATTCTCTGCTCGCGCAATTCCTCTTCTGTTACAGGTGTATTTCGAGAGTCTGCTAGCAAGCGCATCAATTCCGGGTCTGGTGCAGTGACATTCTGAAACTGTTTACGATCAGACATAAACTTCCCTTCGTTCACTTAGATGAGGCAGTAATCATAGCGCTGCAAATG
>OBLW0100001211.1_pt1 | contig 22078 bp, 12 predicted proteins | sample 1520161 | NCBI WGS metagenome assembly OBLW01 (sample SAMEA3539309, study PRJEB22396) | soil metagenome | biome: tundra; feature: field; material: soil | place: USA | collected 2010-05 | depth 0.15 m | reverse complement strand
GCAAGATCACCGTCGACGTGCGAGGCGAAATTTTACAGCTGAAAGAAACGCTGAACACCATGGTGGACCAGCTCAATCGGTTCGCCGGGGAAGTCACCCGCGTGGCGCGCGAAGTCGGCTCCGAAGGCCGCCTCGGCGGTCAGGCTAACGTGCCCGGTGTCGCCGGCACGTGGAAGGACCTCACCGACTCCGTCAACGCGATGGCCGGCAACCTTACCGGTCAGGTTCGCAACATCGCGGAAGTCACGACCGCCGTGGCCCGCGGCGACCTTTCGCGCAAAATTACGGTCGACGTTAAGGGAGAAATCCTAGAGCTCAAAAACACCATTAACACCATGGTGGACCAACTCAACGCGTTCGCTGGGGAAGTAACTCGGGTGGCCCGCGAAGTCGGCACCGAAGGGAAGCTTGGAGGACAGGCGCAGGTTCCTGGCGCCGGCACTTGGAAGGATTTGACCGACAACGTGAACTTCATGGCCAGTAACTTGACCGGCCAGGTTCGCAACATTGCCGAAGTTGCGACCGCTGTGGCGCGCGGCGACCTTTCGAAGAAAATTACGGTGGACGTGAAGGGCGAAATCCTTGAGTTGAAAGATACGCTCAACACGATGGTGGACCAGTTGCGGTCGTTCGCTTCGGAAGTCACCCGCGTGGCGCGCGAAGTGGGGACCGACGGCAAACTCGGCGGTCAGGCGGTGGTGCCTGGTGTCGCGGGTACCTGGAAGGACCTCACCGACTCGGTGAACTCCATGGCCAGCAACCTCACCGGCCAAGTCCGTAACATCGCCGAAGTTTCGACGGCTATCGCTAGCGGCGACCTTTCGAAGAAGATTACCGTGAACGTCAGCGGCGAGATCTTGCTGCTGAAAGAAACCATCAACACCACTGTAGACCAGCTGAACGCGTTCGCCGGCGAAGTCACCCGCGTGGCACGCGAAGTTGGATCCGAGGGCCGCCTCGGCGGTCAGGCCAACGTGCCAGGTGTCGCGGGAACCTGGAAGGACCTCACCGACTCGGTCAACTCCATGGCCGGCAACCTCACCGCGCAAGTTCGTAACATCGCCGAAGTCACCACCGCCGTGGCGCGCGGCGACTTGTCGCGCAAAATCACGGTCGACGTAAAGGGTGAAATTCTCGAGCTCAAGAACACCATCAACACCATGGTGGACCAGCTGAACGCCTTCGCAGGCGAGGTAACCCGCGTCGCTCGCGAAGTCGGAACGGAAGGCCGGCTCGGCGGTCAGGCCAACGTTCCCGGTGTCGCCGGAACCTGGAAGGATCTCACCGACTCAGTCAATGCCATGGCCGGCAACCTCACCGGGCAAGTCCGCAACATCGCCGAAGTCACTACCGCCGTCGCCCGTGGCGACCTCTCCCGCAAAATCACCGTCGACGTGAAGGGTGAAATTCTCGAGCTGAAAAACACGATTAACACCATGGTTGACCAGCTCAACGCGTTCGCCGCCGAAGTTACCCGCGTCGCCCGCGAAGTCGGCACCGACGGCAAACTCGGAGGCCAGGCGAAAGTTCCTGGCGTCGCCGGAACCTGGAAAGATCTCACCGACAACGTCAACGTGATGGCCGCCAACCTTACCGAGCAAGTCCGCGGCATCGTGAAAGTCGTGACCGCGGTTGCCAACGGTGAGTTGACGCAAAAACTTACGGTGAACGCGAAGGGCGAAGTTGCCGCTCTCGCGGAAACCATCAACAACATGACCGACACGCTGGCGACCTTCGCCGATCAGGTAACCACCGTCGCCCGTGAAGTTGGCGTCGAAGGCCGCCTGGGCGGACAAGCCAATGTCCCTGGCGCCTCGGGTACGTGGAAAGATCTCACCGGCAACGTCAACCTGCTGGCGGACAACCTGACCAACCAAGTCCGCGCCATCGCCGAAGTCACCACCGCCGTCACCAAGGGCGACCTCACCCGTTCGATTCAGGTGGAAGCTAGCGGCGAAGTGGCCGAACTAAAGGATTACATCAACACCATGATCGACAACCTGCGGCTCACCACCGACCGCAACAATGAGCAAGACTGGCTCAAGACCAACCTAGCGCGCTTCACCGGCATGCTCCAGGGCCAGCGCGATCTCACCACCGTCGGCCGCATGTTGCTGTCCGAGCTGGCGCCACTCGTCAACGCTCAGCAAGGCGTCATCTACCAGATGACGTCGGAAGAGTCCTCGCAAATGGTGCTGCTGTCGGCGTTCGCCGACGGCGGAGACAACGGACACCGCCACGAACTGCGCCTAGGAGAAGGACTGGTGGGTCAGTGCGCCGCCGAGAAGCGCCGCATGCTCATCAGTGATTTGCCGGCCAACGCAGTACCGATCCGCTCTGGCTTATTCCAGGCTGTTCCTCGCAACATCATCGTTCTCCCGATTTTGTTTGAGGACCGCGTCAAGGCCGTCATCGAGCTGGCCTCCTTAAGCGCTTTCACCATGTCCCACTTGGCATTTCTTGAACAGCTGACGGCCAGTATCGGCATCGTGCTCAACAGCATTGAAGCCACCATGCAGACCGAAGGCCTGCTGAAGCAATCGCAGCAATTGGCCGCCGAACTGCAAACCCAGCAAACCGAACTGCAGCAGACCAACGAACAGCTGGCGCAGAAAGCGCAACAGCTTGCCGAACAGAACGTGGAAGTCGAGCGTAAAAACCAGGAAATCGAACAAGCCCGGCGCGCTGTGGAAGAGAAGGCCAAAGAACTCGCACTCACCTCGAAATACAAATCGGAGTTCCTGGCTAACATGTCGCACGAGCTGCGCACTCCACTCAACAGCATCCTGGTGCTGGGCCAGCAGCTCACTGACAATCCCGATGGCAACCTCACCGGGAAGCAAGTTGAATTCGCACGCACCATCCACGGGGCCGGCACTGACTTGCTGAACCTGATCAGCGACATCCTCGACTTGTCCAAGATCGAATCCGGAACGGTCTCGGTGGAAGCGGAAGAAGTGTTCTTCGCCAGCCTGCTGGAGATGATCGCTCGCCCGTTCCGTCACGAAGCCGAACATCGCCGCCTTGATTTCGAAATCGAAACCGATCCAGCGTTGATGCGCAGCATCATCACCGACTCCAAGCGGCTACAGCAGGTGCTCAAGAACCTGCTCTCCAACGCGTTTAAGTTCACCGAGCACGGCAGCGTGCGTCTGGCGGTCTCCGTTGCCACCACCGGTTGGAGCGAGGGACATCCGGTCCTGGATCGATTAGGTTCGGTGATCACCTTTGAGGTTTCCGACACCGGCATCGGCATTCCAACTGAGAAACAGAGAATTATCTTCGAAGCTTTCCAGCAGGCCGACGCCGGCACCAGCCGCAAGTATGGCGGCACCGGTCTCGGACTGGCCATTAGCCGTGAATTGGCCAGTTTGCTCGGAGGCGAAATCCAGTTGCGCAGTACGCCAGGCGTGGGCAGTACGTTCACTTTGTTCCTGCCTCAAACGTATGTTGGTCCATCGACAGGCGTGAACGTATCCGATCGCAGGGCCCTCCAGCCTGCCGCGACGCAGCTAGCCTCCGCAAGCGTTGTCGAACGGGCACCGGAACCAGTTCCCGACGACCGCGGCAATCTGCAGGTCGACGACCCCATTCTGCTGATCGTCGAAGACGATCCTCACTACGCCCGTGTCCTGTGCGATCTGGCGCATGACAAGGGATTCAAGGTCCTGGTGGCCGCCCGTGGGAGCGAAGCGCTCACCTTGGTCCGCGAATTCCATCCGACCGCCGTTTCTCTCGATGTCTTCTTGCCTGACATGCTCGGCTGGACCGTACTAAATCATCTCAAACAGGACCCGGCCACGCGGCACATCCCGGTTCAGATCCTGACCATGGACGAAGACCGCCACCATGGTTTGTCTCGCGGCGCATTCTCTTTCGTCACCAAGCCCACCTCCCGCGAAGGCCTGAACTCGGCCTTCTCGCGCATTAAGGAATATTCCTCGCCTCGCCTGAAGCGCTTGCTGGTTGTTGAAGACGATCCCGCGGAGCAACTCAGCATTCGCGAATTACTCGGCCACCACGACATTCATGTGCACGTTGCTGCTACCGGAGCGGAGGCGCTTGCAGCAATCACCGAGGAACCGTACGATTGCATGGTGCTGGACTTGCGCTTGCCCGACATGTCCGGTTTCGACGTGCTGGAGCGCCTGCGCGACACTCCATCGCTCAACGATCTGCCGGTCGTCGTCTTCACCGGTAAAGACCTTTCCTCGGAAGAAGACGCCCGCTTGCACAGCTTAGCCCGCAGCGTCGTCGTCAAGGGTGTGGAATCGCCGGAGCGCCTGCTCGATGAGACGGCGCTGTTCCTCCATCGTGTTGTTGCGCACCTGCCCGCCGAAAAGCAAAAAATGCTGGACCGCCTGCATCGTTCCGACGACGCGCTGATCGGAAAGAAGGTATTGGTCGTAGACGATGACGTGCGTAACATCTTCGCCCTCAGCAGCGTGCTGGAACGCCGTGGCATGGTTGTCCTCACCGCCGGAACCGGCCGCGAGGCAATTTCCATGCTCGAATCCACGCCGAGCATCGCCATCGTGTTGATGGACATCATGATGCCGGAAATGGATGGCTACGAAACCATGCAGGTAATGCGGCAGAATCCCGAATTCCGTCGCCTTCCCATCGTCGCATTAACCGCCAAAGCCATGAAGGGCGACCGCGAAAAGTGCCTCGAAGCCGGCGCTTCTGAATATCTCGCCAAGCCCGTGAACACCGAACAGCTTCTTTCGACCTTACGTATGTGGCTGCATCGTTAGTTTCGAACGGGCTAAAATGAGAACGAGCCGATGAGTCCACACGAAAAAGTGAACATCCTGATGGTCGACGACCAGCCGGCCAAATTGCTGAGCTACGACGTTATCCTTGGAGAACTGGGCGAAAACCTAATCAAGGCTAACTCCGGCAGGGAGGCTCTCGACTGTCTGCTGAAAAACGACATCGCCGTCGTTCTGATGGACGTGAGCATGCCGGATCTCGATGGATTCGAACTGGCCGGCATGATCCGCCAGCACCCCCGCTTTCAGCAAACTGCCATCATCTTTATTTCAGCGGTGCATCTCACTGACTTGGACCGCCTGCAGGGCTACCAGCGCGGCGCCGTTGACTATATTTCGGTTCCGGTCATTCCAGAATTGCTGCGAGCCAAGGTCAGCGTTTTTGCCGAATTGCATCGCAAGACGCGACAATTGGAAACACTAAATAATGAATTGCGACGTCTCTCTACCGCCCTGCTAACCTCCCAAGATGAAGAGCGCCGGCGCATCGCCCGCGAACTGCACGATGGCCTGGGCCAGGAACTCAGTGGCGCGAAGATGATGCTGGATGGAATTGTGAGGCCGGATTTACCGACGCAATGGAAGGAAAAAGCCGCAGCCGAGAGTAGCGCCCTGATCGACCGTGCGATTCAGCAGGTTCGCAGCATGTCTCATCTGCTGCACCCACCGCTGCTCGATGAAGTAGGCTTAAGCTCCGCGCTCGAGCAATATCTCGAGGGTTTTACCAAGCGCAGCGGCATCGACACGCAGATTGAGGCGCCTCCGGGTGAATTTCCGCGGTTCAAGCCGGAACTGGAAACCGCCATTTTCCGCATTATTCAGGAAGCGCTAACCAACGTGTTCCGCCATTCGGGAGCGCAAAAGGCCTGGGTTACCGTCTCCAAGTCGGATGAACAAATAGCGGTTACGGTGCGCGATGACGGAAAGGGCATCGCCGAAAATATCGTCGAATTTCGCCCCGGGAGCCTAGGGATCGGCATCGGCGGCATGCGCCAACGCGTAAAAGAATTTGGCGGCGAGGTTCGTTTGCGCAATGCCAATCCCGGCACGGTGGTAGAGGTTTCGATTCCCATCAACGCTGTCGCCGGCCAAACGCAGCCGGCACACTCTGCGGTCCGGTAGTTCCTTCGATTTTGTAACGGCGGGGCTTGCTCCGTCGGGCGGCAGCTTCTCGGATCTGCTCGATTCGAATTTAGGATTGCGAAGGAGCCGCTCCGCCAAAAGTGCCAACGGCAGTCTCGATCGTTTCTATCAAATTCCAGGCTTGCGCTTTCGAGACGATCGCCCAGATCCCGGCTTCGGTCGCCGCCTTCTCTAATCCTTGCAAGTCCAGCACCGTAAACAGAATCAATGGTACGCGCGAATTTAATGACGACATCCGTTTTGCGGCTTCGATGCCGTTGATGTCCGGCATAGCCAAGTCGATCAAAACCAGGTCGGGCTTCAATTCCTGAAACTTTGCAATACCCGATCGCCCGCTGTCTGCCTCTCCGCAGACCTTCCAGTCGCGTGAATGCACAATCGCTCGCAGGATACGTCTGGTGGTCTCCGAGTCATCAATGATCAGTATGCGCAAGTCGGCCATCCCATCCGCCTTTTATACCTGTGCGGCGTTGACTCTGGAATACCGGCTTCCCTGTAGTACTTTGCTTGGAAAGGTTTTGGAAATTAACGACGAACACTAATCGGCGATGTCAAAGCAGGCCTGGGCCAACTGTGGTCGGGACAGGTCGCGTGCCTTGGCGGAGGAATCGAGTGTGCCGGCTGCTGATTCTCTCATGGATGCCAAGCGCATCAGACCCAAACTCGCCTCAGATCCGGCCACTGATTCCGGTCTTTACCCTGGCTGCCGCACCGCGTGCTTGCACCTGAGCTAGAACAATCCCTACTAGCTGGTAAGCCGATGGGGTAGTATTCTGGACCGCGGACGCCCCATTATCCGGAACCGCGCGTCGCTCCGGGGCGTCTAAAAAGCATGCGTTTACCAAGCAACGATCAGCCAGGGACCGTGATGTCCAGGGGGATACATGCAGCGTCGTGAAGTTTTAAGACTGCTTACAGTAGGGGCAGCTCTTCCGGTCTGGGCGCCAAGCTTGCTCGCGCACCTTCAAGAAGTGCAAGCCCAGGTCGGGTCCGCATACCAGCTCCGCACCTTGAGTCCCTCGCAGAACGCCCTGGTCGTCACCATGACCGACTTGATTATCCCGGTCACCGATACTCCGGGCGCCAAGGCCGCGCGCGTGAATGAATTCATCGACGTGATTTTCACCGACTGGGCCACCGAGAGCGAGCGGCAGGCGTTTCTCGGCGGCCTGGCCGGCGTCGATAAAAGGAGCAGCGCACTCTACGGCAAGAATTTCGTCGATGCGTCGGTCGAGCAACAGACGACCCTGCTGCGCGCCATGGATGATGCCGCAATGGCCAAGCACTCCGGTCGGCGCGTGCGTCACGGCAACACGATTCCCGAAGAGCGCGACAAGCAGCTGCAAGGCGATTTCTGGGACATCTTCAAGGGCGTCACGGTCCACGGTTACTACACCTCTGAAATTGGTTTCACACAGGAGGAAAATCTACAAATCATTCCGGGCGCTTACCATGGTTGCGTACCGCTGACTACCGAGAAAAAGGCTTAGGGGAGAACTCATGCCAGCGAATACATACGACGCAATCATTGTGGGTTCCGGAATCACCGGCGGCTGGGCCGCCAAAGAACTTACCGAGAAGGGCCTGAACACGCTGGTGCTGGAAGCAGGCCGCACCATCGTTCCAGAGCAGGACTATGTCGAGCACGTTCCCGTCTGGGAGTTAAAATATCGCAACTGGGACGACCGCGCGAAGCGTCAGCAAACGCAGCCGGTCCAGCGCGAGGTCTATTACGCGTGCGACGAGTACTCCTCTAAATTTTTCGTGAGCGACGTCGAGAATCCTTATACCAACAAACCCGGCACAAAATTCTCCTGGATTCGCGGACGCCAGGTCGGCGGAAAATCGATTACCTGGGGACGCCAGAGCTATCGCTGGAGCGATCTCGACTTCGAAGCCAACTTGAAAGAAGGACACGCCGTAGATTGGCCCATCCGCTACGCCGATATCGAGCCCTGGTACGGCTATGTAGAAGATTTCGCCGGTATCAGCGGCCAAGCCGAAGGTTTGCCGCACCTGCCGGACAGCCATTTCCTGCCGGCCATGGAAATGAATTGCGCGGAGCTCGATTTCCGCGACGGTCTCGCCAAGAATTTCGACGACCGCATTATGACCATCGGCCGCGCCGCCGTGCTCACCAAAGTGCACAAGGGCCGGGCCGCCTGTCATTACTGCGGCGTCTGTCACCGGGGCTGCATTACCTCCTCCTATTTCAGCAGCTTGAACTCGACGCTACCCGCCGCGCAGAAAACCGGCAAAATGACCCTGCGCCCGTACAGCGTTGTGCACAGCCTGGTTTTCGATCCCGACACCCGCAAAGTAACCGGCGTCCGCGTAATCGACGCACAAACCAAAAACGCGCTCGAATTCAAAGCCCGCATATTTTTTCTCTGCGCCTCGACGCTTGAATCCACGCGCCTACTGCTCAATTCCGCCACCACCGAATTCCCCAACGGCCTGGCCAACAGCAGCGGCGAACTGGGCCACAACCTCATGGATCATCATATGGGCGCAGGCGCCAGCGGCATCATGCCCGGTCACGAAGACAAGATGCCTTTCGGCAATCGCCCCAACGGAATTTACGTCCCGCGTTTCCGAAACGTAAAAACCAAGGAAAAGGACTTCGTTCGCGGCTACGGCTACCAGGGCGGCGGCAGTCGCGAAAACTGGGGACGCGGCGCCACCATGAGCGGCATCGGCGTAGATTTCAAGAATTCTCTGAAAGGTCCCGGTCCGTGGCGCATGGGCTTGGGAGGATTCGGCGAGTGCCTGCCGTATCACACCAATTACGTAGAGCTAAACAAAGACAAGCTCGACGCCTGGGGAATTCCCACGCTAACGATCCACTGCGAATGGGGCGACAACGAAAAAATCATGTCCAAAGACATTGCCGTGCAAGCCGCGGAAATGCTGGCCGCCGCAGGCGCAAAAGAAATCGGCGTCTACCAGGACATTTCAACGCCCGGCCTGGGCATCCACGAGATGGGCACCGCAAGAATGGGCCGCGATCCAAAAACCTCGGTGCTCAATGAGCACAACCAAACGCATGACGCCAAGAACCTGTTTATGACCGACGGCGCCTGCATGACCTCAGCCGCCTGCGTGAATCCGTCGCTAACCTATATGGCGCTAACCGCCCGCGCCTGCGATTTCGGTGTAACGCAAATGAAAAAGAGCGAACTCTAGAGCCATTACGTCAGCATGTAGCGCAGGGAGAGTCCGCGGAGCCCTGCGGCCTCTACACAAAATCGCCACCCGCGTCGTCCGTCAGCCCTCCCGAGCTTCAACGGAATACCCAAGCCCCCGTAATATTTCCGCGCTATGTTGCCCCAACAACGGCGGCGGCAGCCGATAGCAAACAGGCGTCTCCGAAAATCGTACAGGGTTCGCGATGCTGCGCGCCATGCCCAGCGATGGATGCTCGATTTCCACAATCAGACCCCGAGCCAGGGTCTGAGCGTCGTGGAGCGCCTCGGGCACGCCATGGATCGGCGCCGCCGGAACCCCGGTTCCCGCAAACTTCTCGAGCCAAAACGCCGTTGCTTCCCGCTCGAATCGCGATTGCAGTGCCGCCAAAAGCTCCCCGCGATTCGCCGTGCGCAGCGCATTGTTCGTAAATTTCGGATTCGCCCCAATGGTCTCCTCCACATTCAAGGCCTGCACAAATTTCTTCCACAACAACTCGGTCCCCACGCCAACAACAAAGTATTTGCCGTCGCCGCCACGAAACATCTGATAAGGTACGATGCTGGGATGCGCATTCCCCCAGCGTTCCGGCATCACATTCGCATTCAAATAATTGCTGCCGACGTTCGCAAGCCAGGTGAGCTGCGAATCGAATAGCGCCATGTCCAGGAACTGCCCGCGCCCGGTACGTTCCCGCGCGAACAAAGCCGCCAGAATCCCCATGGCGGCATACATGCCGCAAGTCATATCCGCAATGGCGATGGGATAGCGCATTGGTTCTCCGCCGGGCACACCAGTAAAAGTCATCACTCCGGACTCGGCCTGCGCCAGAATGTCATACCCGGGCCGCCCCGTTTTTGGTCCCGTCCATCCGTAGCCTGAAATATTGCAGTGGATCAGCCGCGGATATCGGAATAGCAGCGTTTCGGGGTCGAGCGCCCGTTTTTGCATCGACGCCAGCGAAGCCTGGTTAGAAATAAAGACATCGGCCGTCGAGAGCAGCCGCTGCAAAATCTCGGCGTCCCGAGAATCGTCGTAATTTAACGTGATGGAGCGCTTGTTCCGATTGGTGCCCAAAAAGTAAGCTGATTCGCCGGCCACAAAGGGAGGTCCCCAACCCCGCGTTTGATCTCCCGTTCCAGGCCGCTCGACCTTGATGACGTCGGCGCCGAAGTCCCCGAGCAACATCGCGCAATACGGGCCAGCCAAGGCTTCCGACAACTCAACAACCTTTGTGGAATCCATGCAGCAGTTCACGGTGAGATTATAACGGAGAATGTGAGTCAGGCATGGGGGTCGCCAGATGCCGAATTTCGGCTAGCCTCGCTTGAGACTTACCCTGCCGAATGGTTGGCAGAAAACGGAAGACCCAAACACCATCACGCGAAAAGCCATTTGTCTGAATTTCAGATTAGATCGCACTATAGATGAGCGCCCCCGGTTCAAATTGGAAACAGCCATTACCGGATCGGTAACAAAACCAACCTCTGCTCGCGACAAATCGTTTCGAATTGGAACACTGTGCTAGCATCTTTTTGCACGTATAAAACCTCGCACCCGTAACACAACGGCTGTCGTTGACAGGTAGACTTCGGTGTCATGCCCTCGACTCCCACCTCTTGAGGCGTCGGCACCAAGCAGGACCAACCTGGTCTTCCGATCAATCGCCCCGTGGGCGAGACGCGCTCAAGCACCCTGGAGATTGGCCGCCATGACGACAGAGTCCCGCAGTGCTGGGATCGCACGGTGTTCCGCCGGTTTGGTTGCAACCTTGGCGTTGTTGGTCGCGTATCCTGTTGCAAAGCAATGGCTTCGGTCGGCTTCGTCGAAATGGGTCGCTCAAATTCAAGCGCCCCAGCGGGCCCTGGGCAATCCCACCCGCCAGGCTGTCGGGATGTACGCGAACTCTCCGCTGCACTTTGAAGAGAATCGGGGACAGACCGCACGCGAAGTGCGCTTTGTCTCTCATGGCAACGGATACGAACTCTTTTTGACTTCGCAGGAGGCGGTGGTCGCGCTGCATCCCTCGCACCCGCTCGATCTTTCTGCAAACCATCGGGCAGCATATTTTCGAGCCCGGCGCGCAGCCCGCGAAGCCGCAAACACATCGGTGTTGCGAATGCGGCTGGCCAATGCCAATCGAGACACTAGGATTGCCGGAATGGAGCCGTTGCCAGGAAGGGTGGACTACTTTGTCGGCCGTGACCCCGCAAAGTGGCGCACCAACATCTCATCCTATTCCCGTGTGAAGTATACGGACGTGTACCCGGGAATAGACCTGGTTTTTTATGGCAATCAGCGTCGCCTGGAATACGACTTTATCGTCGCTCCGGGAGCCGATCCCAACTCGATCGCGCTGAACGTGGAGGGAGCGCGGAAACTGCGGCTTAATTCGCGTGGCGATCTGCTAGCCAGCATCGCCGGTGGAGAGGTGGAGCTGCAGAAGCCGGTGATATACCAGCAGATTCATGGTCAGCGCCGCGAAATTTCCGGCAATTATACGATTTCTGGAAATCATCGCGTAACCTTTGCGGTGGCCAACTACGATCGCGGCGCTTCGCTCATTGTTGATCCCGTCTTGATCTATTCCACTTACCTGGGCGGCGAAAGCGATGACACCGGCTTGGCGATCGCCCTGGATTCTCTTGGCGATGCCGCAGTCACAGGCGGAACATCCTCGCTGCAATTTCCCACTACCGCCGGCGCGTTTACGCCCGGACCGCTGACCACCAACAACGAACTCGCCTTTGTCACCCAGATGGACCCTACCGGCACGCATCAACTCTATTCCTCGTATGTAGGGGGTTCCGGCGGAGACTACGGACTTGGTGTCGCCTACGATGCCACAGGAAATATCTATGTCACCGGAGAAACTAGTTCCGCTGATTTTCCAACCACCTCGAATGCCTTGAAACCCGGTCCGAACCCAGGAAATACCGGCGGAACCGTCTTCGTCCTTAAAATAAATCCAACCATTTCAGGGCCCGGCTCGCTGGTCTACTCGTCATACCTGGGTGGGACTGAGGGCGGAACAAACCTAACCGAATATGGACAGGGGATTGCCACCGACAGTACCGGCGCGGTCTACGTTGTCGGAATAACTGGCTCCCAGCCAGGCACGGCATTGGCAAACTTTCCCGTCACTGCGTCTGCGTTTCAGCCCACGCTTGATCCGGGCAATACCAGTGGCACCGGATTCCTCACCAAGCTCGACATGACGCAATCGGGAAGCGCGTCACTCATTTATTCCACCTATCTGGGCGGTAACGCGGCCGACGCAAGTGGTCCTGGTTTTGGGGACGAGCCTTTTGGTGTTGCCGAGGATTCCGCAGGTAACACCTATGTTGCAGGATCAACAACCTCAACAAATTTTCCCACAACCACTACGGCATATCAGCAGACCCCTCCCGCAGCCATTGCGGGCGGCACCGTGTTCCTCTCACGGTTCGACACCACCAAGTCTGGAGCCGCGTCCCTGTTGTATTCGAGCTATCTGGGAGGCGAAGGCGCAGATTTCGGCGATTCCATCGCTCTTGGACCTTCCAACGTCGCGTACCTCACCGGGTCGACCTCCTCGCTTATGTTCCCAACAACCACCGGAGCATTTCAGACCACGGGCAACGCGAGCAGCATTGCCTTTATCGCCTTGGTGGATACGACGCTTAGCGGCAGCGCTGGCCTCAAGTATTCAACGTTTCTGGGAGGGTCCCAGACAAACACCGCATTTTGCATCGCGACGGACAGTCTGGGCAACGCGTATGCAGCTGGCGAAACTCAGGGCTTTGACTTCCCAGTCACTCACGGGGCGCTCCAACCGAGTCCAGCGGGAGGCTCGCACGCTGAGGGCTATGTCACCCAGTTGAATCCGGGCGGACGCGGCGCGGCCGATCTGGTGTACTCCACCTACTTTGGAGGAAGCGGATCATCGGGCGGCGCCGACGAAGTCGATGGGATCACTTTGAACCCAGTCACCAACTATGGTTTTATCACCGGTCATACGTTCTCTTCCGCTAGTTCCTTTCCCGTGGCGCCCAATCCTGGTGCGTTCCAGGCGACCCTCAATGGGACGTCCGACGCCTTTGTCGCCGAACTGACGTTCATCCCCACCTTGGCGGTTTCCCCGACGAGCCTAACGTTCGGCCCGCAGTTGGTTGGCACTGCGACATCGGCGCAAACAGTAACGCTGACGAACAACAACAGCGCCGCGATCGCGTTCACAGGTGTCGCGGTTAGCGGAGGCGCGCCAGCCGCCGCTAATACCGATTTTGCATCGCCCCCCAACACCTGCGGCACGAGCATCGCAGCGGGCGCTTCGTGCACCATCAGTGTTGTTTTTACGCCATCGACAGCCGCGCTGGAGACCGCCAACCTGGTCATCACGGACGGGGATGTGTCGAGTCCTCAGACGGTCATCCTGACCGGGACGGGCGTAAATGTCGCGTTAACGGTGGCGCCTACCAGCCTGAGCTTCGGCTCGCAACCAGTGGGCAGCGCGACCACTGCGCAAACCGTCACTCTCACCCATGTCTCCAACGCCGCGATTGCGTTCACCAGCGTGGCCGTTTCGGGGGGCGCACCGGCTGCCGCCAACTCCGATTACACCCAGACCAACACCTGCGGCGGAAGTATTGCAGCAAACGCATCGTGCACGATCAGCGTTGTCTTCAAACCATCGATTGCCGCGGCGGAGACCGCCAACCTGGTAATCACGGATGCCGCTTCGACGAGTCCTCAGACCGTAACGCTGACCGGCACCGGCACAACCACCACGGCGCCAAGTTTCACTGTAACGGCCTCGCCGACTACGTTGGTGGTCACACAAGGCACGGGCAGCACCTTTAAGGTGACCGTGACACCGACCGGCGGCTTTAATCAAGCCGTGGCCCTAGCTTGTTCGGGCGCACCTACAGCCGCAACGTGCACGGTCTCACCGGCTTCGCTGACCCCGAGCGACGGAATCACTCCAGTTAGCGCCACGGCCACCGTCACGACAACCAGTCCGTCACTTGTGACACCGCCATCGGTCGAGCCGAACATACCGCCGTTCCTGTGGCGAATCTCGCCTTTGCTTCTGGCCTGCGCGTTCCTGTTGTTCTTGGCTCGTAGACCAAGTTTCGCAATGCGCCTTGGTATGGCCGCTGCGATGGTCGGGGTCCTCGCTCTCGCGGGTTGCCACGGTGGCCACGCGTCAACCGGCGGCACCCCAAAGGGAACAACCACGCTCACAGTGACCGGCGCATCCGGAAAACTAACCAGCTCCGCCACCGTTTCGCTGACTGTACAGTAGCGTTAGACCTTTCGCCGTAGAGATCGCACTGCTGTGCCCGTCGGTTGGCCACATATCTCCGCTCATCATACTTCGGCCCTTGGGGTCATTTGCGCCAAGGGCTAAATGTAAAGCATGAGTGGCTTCGCTCTATTTAGAGGAGGCGCGGCGGACCAGCGTATTTTCAAGGAATAGGTATTCGATGCCGGTGCCTAGGAACGTGTCGATGGCTTGGCGGGGAGTATTTACGATTGGCTGGCCCTTTACGTTGAAACTGGTGTTTAGCACCATTTCGCGGCCCGTCAACTTGCCCACTGCTTTCAGCAGGGCGTGAAATTCGCAATTGTCTTTGGCGGAGACGGTTTGCACTCGGGCGCTGCCGTTGACGTGGGTTATGGCTGGGAGCTGGGCGCGGAATTGCGGGCGAACGTCGGCGGTCATAATCATATACGGCAATTCCATGCCGCGCGGGACCTCGAACCAGTCCTGAACTTGCTCTAAGGAAACGGCCGGGGCGAAGGGGCGGAAAGCTTCGCGCATTTTGACCATGGCGTTGATGCGGTCGCGCATTTCCGCGTGGCCGGGGTCGGCCAGGATGCTGCGATGGCCCAAGGCGCGCGGGCCGAACTCCATGCGGCCTCGATACCAGCCCAGGACGCGACCGTCTTTGACTAGCTTGGCGGCTTCGGCGCAGGCTTCTTGCAGATTGGCGAAACGGGTAACCTCGATGCGGTTTCCGGTGTCTTTGATGGCCTGGTCGATTTCGGCTTGCGTTGCGGCCGGGCCGTAGAAGGGAACCGGGAAGCGATAGTTACGGACGCCTCCATTGCGGGAGCCGCGCCATAAGGCGGCGCCTAATGCCGTTCCATCGTCGCCCGCGGCCGGTTGAACGTAGATGTCGTCGAAAGCTCCCGATTGCAGCAAACGGCCGTTGGCCGTGCAGTTCAAAGCTACCCCTCCGGCCATCGCAAGCCGCCGCGCGCCGGTGGCGCGACCGAAGTGCCCGCAAATGTGCAGCATCACTTTGTCGAGGCACTCCTGCAGGGCGGCGGCAACGTCGCGATGGTCATCGGTAATTTCCGACTCTGGCGTGCGTTTCGGGATCAAGTGCTCTTCAAGATAGCGGCGGGTTGCGCCGTAGGTCTCGCGATCTTCGCGTTGTTCGTTCAGGCGCAAGATAGGGATCTTGATCGTGCCGTTGTCGAGAAGTTCGACGGCTTGCTCGAAGAAGTGACGATAGCGCGCGGGGTTTCCGTACGGCGCCAGTCCCATGATCTTGTATTCGTCGGAATTGAAGTCGAAGCCCAAGTGCAGCGTGATCACCGAATACAGGATGCCGATGGAGTCCTTCGCAGTGATTTCCTGCAGTTTGTCGATTTGATTGCCGTGCGCGTGGTAGGCGGTGGCACTGTGCGCCTCGCCCATTCCGTCGATGACGACCACCAGGCAGTCGTCCCAGCCCGACGTGTAAAATGCGCTGGCCGCGTGTGCCAGGTGGTGGTTGACCTGGTGAACTTTTTGTGCCGGGAAACCCGGTAGATATTCGCCGACTTGCGCGAGCAATTTTTCCTTCGAGAAAACTTGATCATATTGCTCGGCGCTGGTGCTATCGAGCAGAAACGCGGCGCGATACGGGCTGTAATCGAATCCGTGGGCGATCTCGTCGACGTCCTCGGGTTTGATGCCGGCGGCTTCCAGGCAATACTGAATCGCGCCAATCGGGAAATCGCCAGTATGTTTCTTGCGGCTGAAGCGTTCTTCCGCCGCGCCGGCTATTACCTCGCCATCGATGAGCAACACCGCTGCGGAATCGTGCCCTTGCGAAATCCGATACTCGCGTTCTTCCAGGCCGGGCCAATGGGCCTTCTTGAAGGGAATGGAATTCTGGAAGCCGCTGATACCCAACACTTTCGCCATTACCGATGTCTCCGCGTTCCTTGTCCGAGAAAAGTCCCCCGGGAAAAAGCCACTTTCCTAGGTAATAGATCGAAGGTGCAATTTGGATACCTACTCATTTTGTGACAATTCCACGATGATGTCCGTGGTTTCGGGCTGGGCTGTATCGTTTGGAGCATTGTCTTTTGGGTAGAAACATTCCGTGTCGCTGTCTGCATGGTTTCATGAAGGGCGTAGCCGTTAGTTAGCCGCGACCCATTGGAAAAGGAAGGGTTAGCCCTAAATACGGTGAACCGGCGAAGGGTCTAAGTGGACTCCTGTATTGTCCCTGATACCAACCACAATTCTAATAGGGGGTAGGTTAGAACGCTTGGAAGCGGGACGCTCCCTACCTCCGCCTGCAACCCAACCGTCTTTGATTGATCGCTTCCGGTAGCCGAAAGGTGACGGGAACAGGTCAGCGTGGGCCTTGATAATTGCACACTTGCGGAACCCAGGTGTCCTTACATGGAGACACAAAAGGAGCGGGATCCGCGGACTGGGTGCGCAGCTGAGCTATTCAACTTATTTTCAATTAGTTACGAGGAGTCGGGTGGAGGGTGGAGTTGGCAGGGAACATGCTCTCTCTGAAGTCGTGGTACTAGGGATGAACCCGTATGCTACGAAATGACCGAGAGTTTCGTTTGCTGGTTGGTGTTCCTTTCTTATACCCGACCTCCTCGTGCACTCTACTGAGGTCTGTATTGTCATGACTCTATCAGCCAACCAACAGATTTTGCGCGTGGAAAGCCGCACCAGCGTGCTGATCTCCGAGGCCAGCAAGATGTACTGCGACCTCCTAAAGATGGCCTTTCTAGCGGTCCCCGAGCGGTTTGAGGTGGTGGCGTGCGGGTCCAAGACCTCTGAGATATTGGCGCTGATTCAGGCCCATCGCCCAACCGTAGCCATTATCAGCGACAACCTCGAAGATGGACCAATGGCCGGCTTAAGGATGTTGCCGGAGATTCGCCGCGCCAACCCAGAGACGCGAATCTTGCTGGCGATGGCCTCTTCCGATAAAGAGTTGGTGATTGAGGCATTTCGCTTGGGTGCGGACGGAGTTTTCTGCCGCAAGAGCCCATTTGAGATGTTGTGCAAGTCGGTGGATGCTTTGTCGCAAGGCCAGATTTGGGCGAACGCGACCGAGCTCCGTTATGTGCTGAACGAATTTACGCGGGCGCCAAAGCAGCGGAAAGTCGATCCGAGCGTCGAGAACCGCATGACCAAGCGGGAAGCGGACGTGGTACGGCTGGCGGTAGAAGGGATGTCGAACCGCGAGATCGCAGGAGAATTAGGCCTGACCGAGCATACCGTGAAAAATTATTTGTTCCGCGTGTTTGATAAGCTGGGTGTTTCCAATCGAGTGGAGCTGGTTCTGTCGTGTCTGCGACAGGAAGAAGCCGCGGCGCGCGAAGAGGCCACCGTCATAGTGCAATAGACTTGGCGATGTCGCGATACCCCCGAACTCGCGGAATCGTCCGATACAGGATATGCAAACCAAGATGACTCAAGACCAATTCATCGCGATGCTCATTGACTGGCTCCGGGCCAACAAACAGTTTTCGGCCAATTTGCAGGTTTCTCCGGACATGGAGCTCTTGGGATCCGGTTTGCTGGACTCCTTCGATTTCCTTGATTTAATTGTACATATCGAGACCAAGCTGGGGCGGAAGATCGACCTTTCGGTGGCTGACCCTAATCAGTTCTCGACGGTGCGCGGTTTATGGAATTTGGCGATTGGCGGGCATGGCGATGCCGCGGAAGCGCACGCGACGGATCGCGGCAACATACAGCCCGCGGGCGCGGAGATTTAATCGGCAGACTTGAGGTTGCGGCAGGAATCGGCTCCCCAGTCCTAACGTGATTCCGCTTTCGGTACCTCCCTCTATTTAAGTCCGTGCTTTGGTCCCCACCGACGCCAACGCTTCCATTTGGTAGGCGCAGGCAATCGATCCCACACGGAAACGCCGGTAAGCGATTGAGGCTACGGGAGTTGTATACGATGGTGGACGTCGGTTTGTCGGAAATCGCCGTGAAGAAGCGAATCACCCAGATGGGCGACGTTCCGTTTGGTCTAGACAGGTCAGGTCCGTCAACCGGTCACCTAAAATTAAATGGAACGCTCAGGTACGTCAGGGCCTAGTCGGCAGCGCGGCAGGCGGCGCGTACGAGGTTAAGCTCTGCGTTGTTTTCGGTTTGGTGTACCGCTTCTACGCGGGTTACCGCCCGGGCTACTGCATCAGTCAGGGCGGTCCGGAATTCTTCGGCCAAGAGCTCGGCGTTCAGGCGGAAATCGGCGCGGTTGCCCATGTGTAGGAACGAAGCGTATCCGAGCGTTGGGTGGGAGTTGGTGAGAAGCTGGAAGGAATATTCCCACGGAGTATCGTCGGTTTTGCGCTCGGACCACTCCAGAAACCACTTGCCCTCCCAATTGTAGTGGAGGGTGTGGAACAGTGCGATGGGGAAGCCATCTCTGCCAAGGTTTTTGAGACGAAGACCTTCGAAGCCAAGGGGTTGCAAGGTCTCCTGCAAGACCTGGCAGACGGACCGGAAATCAGCGCAGTTAGGCAAGGCTTCGGCGGCGCGGCGGAGATGGGCCTCTTCGGTGATGATCTGGCGACGACGTCCACCCGGGCGGAAAATAGCGGAAAATTCCGCGTAGTGAAGTTGCTGTACTCCTATGATCACTGCGGCGACCAGCGCGAACAGAACGGGTAAAAGAAATTTATCGTCCAAGACGATGGCGAGGCTGGCCAATACGAAGCTGGAAGTGACGGCGTACAGCACAAAAACGGCTTGTCGATGGGACAGTCCCCGGCGAAGCAACTTGTGATGAATGTGGTCGGTATCGCCCCGAAAGATAGGGCGGTTCCGGATCAGACGGCGGAGAACCGCGAGAGAAACATCGAGAATGGGTAAGCCGAAAGCCAAAATGGGGATGGCGACGCCCGCCTTGGTATTCACTTCCTGACCGGCGCCCATGGCGAGGGCGCTCAGCAGAAATCCTATGAACAGGCTGCCGGAATCGCCCATGAAGATGCTCGCGGGATAGAAGTTGAAGGGAAGGAAGCCGAAGATGGCCCCCAACAGGACCACGACCAGATACGTGAGTAAATCGTTGTGACCGAGAAGGCAGACGATGAGAATGGCGACTGCGGAAATCATCGCGGATCCGGCTGCCAGGCCGTCGAGTCCGTCAATCAGATTGAAGGCATTGGTAATCAGCAAGACCCAGAAAATGGTGAGAGGCAAGTCGATGGCGACGCCGATGTGGGAGTGGAAAAGAGGCGTGAAGTAGTGAATTCCGAAACCGCCAAGATACAGGAGAATGGCCGCCAGGGCCTGGACCGCGATTTTTGATTTCGGTTTTAAAGGTTGAACGTCGTCGTAGGCACCCATCAAGAAAATCAGCAAAACGGGAACGAGAATGCCGAGATAGCCCCTTGCGGAGACAGCGAGGTGGAGTACTTTGGATATGGGGATAAAGACCAGAGCAGCAGTCATGAAGGTGACACAAATCGCGATACCGCCCAAGCGAGGCAGCGGCTTGGTGTGCAAATGGCGGCCGTAGACCGGGGTGGCTTTGATGCCATAGGCGACGGCAGTGGTTCGCACCCAATAGGTGAGGAGCGCCGACATGGCAGCCGCGGCTATGAGTAGCAATGTATACAGAACCATAGTTAATCAAGCACTATTTGCGCAGAACGGTGATCTCACCGTGCCCGTTATTAGATGCGTCGGTCACGCCGCAGGGAACACGGCGCGCCAGCTTATGGAACACCGGTGGACAGAATTATACTCGCCAAACTATCTGCTTGGGGAGTGAAAAGTATTCTGCCTGGTATTGATACCTGAGTCGTCAACAATATCTCTGGTACTCGGAGAATTCGTGGCGACCGGTACGGTTTCCGCTTTGGCAAAAAGCTCCTTGAGACGCGGCCGGTCAATCTTTCCGTTGGCGTTTTTGGGCAGCACATCAATTGCCATCCAGCGTGCGGGAAACATGTACGTGGGGATCAACGTCTTCAGGTGTTCTCGTAAGGTGTTCAGGGTAGCTTCGTCGCCCGGACGAAGGACGTAGGCGCAACAGATGATCCAGCCGCCGAAATTGTCGGTGGGAATGGCGACTACGGCGGATTCCTGAAGCTTGCCGAGAGCATTCAGAGCCGTTTCGATTTCGCCGAGTTCAATACGGTAACCGCGCACCTTGATTTGGGAGTCGGCGCGGCCGACAAAATGGATCAAGCCATCCTCGTCTTGCCAGGCGAGATCGCCAGTACGATACAGGCGACCTTGAGGGTCACCGTTGTGCGGATCGAGCAGGAAAGCGGCGGCGGTTTTTTCCGGATCGCGCCAGTAGCCAGGGCTCAAGCCAGCCCCCGCTATGTACAGGTTGCCAATCTCGCGGGGTGGGGCGGGCCCGAGTTTATCGTCGAGAACCAACAGTCGTTCGCCATGGCACGCCCTTCCGATTGGAATGGGAGCCTTGGGGTCTGTTGGGATTGCGGTGACATCGTAGAAACTGCTGGCAATCGTGGCTTCGGTGGGGCCGTAGAGATTGGAGAAACGTACCTTGGGGAGGCGTTCCATCCAGTAGATGAGCGCAGGTGTTGGCAGCACTTCGCCACACCAAAGGACCCGGCGAAGCGAGGGGAAGTCGTTGTGTCTTACGGCATTAAATTTGGACAAGTAGTTCAAGACCGAAGGAACGGAGAACCATTGGGTGAGTTCGGAATTGCGAATGAATTCGGCCAGTTTGGGAGGCAATAGAGAGGTTTCGGTGGGGACCAGATGGAGCTGCGCCCCTGCGGTGATGGTGCCGAAGATATCGAAGGTGGACAGGTCGAAATGAAAAGGGGTGTGGCCGGAGAAACGATCGGTGTGGTCGATGCCGTAGTGTTTCAAAGCCCAGGCTACGAAGGTGGCGACGTTGGAGTGGGTGATGACCACACCCTTGGGGACGCCGGTCGAACCGGAGGTAAACAGGATGTGGGAGCCGTCGTCCGAAGAACATTGCGGTGGGGAGGCGGAGGAGTCGGCGGCATCCAGGTCGGCGCGAGAAAATTCCGGGGTAAAGTTTGTTGCAGAGGGCGGTTGTGGATCAAGCCAGCCCACGGAAGTGCGCGCGCGCAAAGCGGCGTCGGATAAGAGCTCGTCGAGGAGTGGTGTGACACGGCCGGCGGCCAGAGTCCAACGATTTTCGCACGAGTCAAAAATATGGCGAATGCGGGCTGAAGGGGTGGCGATGTCAATGGGCACATGCATGCACCCGGCTTTGAGAATGCCGATCATGCTGACGATTGCGGCGGGGGATTTAGGCATCAGGATGCAAACGCGATCGCCTTTTTTGCAGCCGCCTTGGCGCAGCAGGTGCGCGAGCTGATTGCTGGAGGATTCCAATTGAGCGTAGGTAAGGGTCTCGGTCCCCATCACCACGGCGGTAGCGTTTGGGCGCGCCTCGGCTTGTTGCGCGACCCAACTCTGAAGGAGTCGATTCATGGGTATTTCCCCTGGGAACCGCCCCTGAGCAGAGAAAGCTTCAGGCGTCGCGGCGTAGGTAACGAGTTTACGCGCGAATAGGCGGAACGGAGGATGATTTTAGTATGACGGATTGGCGGGGGGCGGAAGGTGGTGGCCGATGCGGCCGTTTCTCTCGCCTGCAGACAAGTTGCGGATGGCCAGCTTGTTGAGGTCGGAGTCATCGGGCTGATAAATTTGCGCCAGAGGCAAGTCTTCCGGGCGAACCAGGTAATCGCCCTGTTCGAGGTCCAGG
>OBLW0100001210.1_pt1 | contig 22106 bp, 21 predicted proteins | sample 1520161 | NCBI WGS metagenome assembly OBLW01 (sample SAMEA3539309, study PRJEB22396) | soil metagenome | biome: tundra; feature: field; material: soil | place: USA | collected 2010-05 | depth 0.15 m | reverse complement strand
CTGCGGCTGGCGGCCGAGCACATGCGCCAGGATCGCAGGTCATGACCCTTCACCTTGTGGGTGCCGAAAACCCTGCCATCCGCACCTGAGCAGGGATTCCTGCTCCCGGACCGGTCTCGGGAACCAGCAGCGCGCTCGGCTCCGACTCCGGCACGATCAGCTCTCGTGACCTTCCGCCTGCTTTACCTGATCTTCGCGCGGCTGTGCGGCTGGCTGGCCCTGCTGCCCCGCTCCGACAACGTCAAGAACACCGAGATCCTGGTGCTGCGCCACCAGATCGCCGTCCTGCAACGCCAGGTCAGATCACTCCGGCTGACCTGGGCCGACCGGGCGATCCTGGCCGCCCTCACCCGGCGACTCTCCGCCGCGAACCGCCGCCAGGTTTCCCTGATCATCACGCCTCGGACGCTCCTTCGCTGGCACGCCGATCTGGTAAAGAGCCGCTGGACCTACTGGCACCGGACAGCAGGACGACCGCGCACCGGAGCGACGATCCGCCGGCTCGCGCTGGAGATGGCCCGCGACAACCCGACCTGGGGCTACCGGCGGATCTGCGCCGAACTAACGGGCCTCGGGCACAAGATCGCGCCCTCCACCATCTGGGAGATCCTCAAAGCCGCCGGCATCGACCCCGCACCACAACGCGCAGCCGCCAGCTGGAAGCAGTTCCTATCCGCCCAGGCCAAGAGCATCGCCGCGGTCAACTTCTTCCACGTCGACACCGTCTTTCTCCGCCGGCTCTACGTGCTATTCGTCATCGAGCACCACACTCGCCGCGTCCACCTGGCCGGCGTCACCGCCCACCCGACCGCCGCCTGGACAGTACAGCAGGCCCGGAACACGCTCATGGACTTCGGCGAGCGCACCGACAGTCTGAAGTTCCTGATCAGAGACAGAGATGCCAAGTACACCGACGGCTTTGACGCTGTCTTCACCGCAGCCGGCATGCGAATTATCAAGACGCCGATCCAGGCACCGCGCGCGAACGCCATCTGCGAGCGCTGGATCGCCAGCGCCCGCCGCGAGTGCACCGACCGCATCCTCATCGCCGGCCGGCGACATCTCCACCACACCCTCAGCGAATACGTCGATCACTAGCCGGGTAGCCCCGGTGCATTGCTGCACCGAGGCCCCCTCAGGACCGCGCATGCACGTTCCCGCGCACGCGGCCCAGGCAAGCCGCTAGGACGGTTCAGGTCGTCTGCTGCAGCACGATGTTCCCCGCCCGCCGGGACGAATGTTTGCTCCGGTGGCAGGTGGCGTGTACGAGGTGTGTTCGCTTGCTACGTGCGGCACCGGACGTGTCGCGGTGGACTAGGTAGTCCGCCTCGATCGCCTTCCTGGTGACCTGCAGGAACCAGTGTTCCCAGCCCTGGGGGGACTGGGGGGGCTGGTCGGGGGTCAGCAGGCTTTCCCCGCATAGGCTGCACCGCCCGTCCTGCCTGGACAGCAGGCGCACGGTGTAGGGGTCCAGCGGGGGTGTCACCTTCTGGCGGCGTTGCGCCCAGTACCCGGCCAGGGCGGGATCGTCGGGGGACGCCCCGCCTTTGACCAGGGTGTGCCGCACGATATCGGTCCAGGCCAGTCTCGGCAGGTAGGCGCCGGTATCTTTATCGCCGAATACCCACCGGTCGTTCCTGAACTTGCTGAACTTCCGAAAGTACCGGCCGACGATCCAGCCTTTCGGCTTATTCGAGTGGCTCCAGCACGCCCACTTATAGGTGAGCTTCCACAGGTAGTCGTCCAGGGCATGGAACACCCTGGACGATACCACCGTCCGGTAGTAGGCGGCCCAGCCCCGTGTGATCGGGACGATTTTCGCCAGTACCGCTGCGACGTTGGCCCCGCGGAGCGCGCGGAACTCCCTCGCAAGCCTTTTTCGGAACCTCTTAATGGCCGTGGCGCTCGGTTTGATCAGCAGCTTGCCGTTGGGGTAGCGGCGAAGATTGATTCCGAGAAACTCGAACCCCTCAGAAAGGGGGACGATGCGGGTCTTGGCTTCGTTGAACGCCAGCCCTCTCGGCTCCAGCCACCCGGCCAGCCGTGCCTTGACCTGCTCGGCCTGCTGCCTGGAGTGGCAGCACGCGACCAGGTCATCAGCATATCTAGTGAGCGCCGGACAGCCGTCCCTCACATCACCGGCATGGATTCCGGTCCGGTAGCGGACGCCTGCGGCCTCCTCCAGCCCGTGCAATGCGATATTCAGCAGCAAGGGAGAAATAATACCGCCCTGGGGAGTTCCCTCCCCGGTCGGCGCGAACCCTTTCCCGGCCTCGAAAATCCCTGCCTTCAGCCACCCGGCGATCATATCCCTCGCGGGGAAACCGCCGAGCATTTCCAGCAGGTGCTCGTGGCTGATCTTGTCGAACGCGCCTGCCAGATCAGCGTCAAGAATCCACGCCCGCCTGGATTTCCCGTGCAGGGTGTTGAATAAAGATTCTATCGCGTCGTGGCAGCCGCGGCCCGGCCGGAACCCGTAGGACCGGGGCTCGAACCGGGCCTCCCACTCGGGCTCCAGCGCATTACGTACCCGTGCCTGATGGCACCGATCCGAAAGCACCGGAATTCCGAGCGGCCGCATTTTTGTCTTATCACTGGCTTTCGGTACATACACCCGCCGGACCGGGGAAGGCTTGTGCGAGCCGATGCTGGCGTGCACGTGCACCGCCATCTCGGCCCGTGCCTGGCTGGTCAGCGCGACCAGCCCGTCGATTCCCGCAGTCCTGCGGCCCGCGTTGCGCTGCGTCACCTGCCGCACGCTAACCAGCGTGCTGCTCCAGCTCCGCAGCATCAGCTTCTGCAGGCTCCTGGCCGCCGGCCAGTCACCCTCCCGCACCGCCTTGAAGATCCTGCCGCGCAGCCGCCGTACCTGCCCCTCATGGTGCCGCCAGTCAGTTCGTTCCCAGGCGTCACCATCGAACGAGGGCAGGCCCTCAGGTCCGTTCACCGAAGTGTCCAACTTGCCCATCAGCCCCGGCACTTACGCTCGCTCTCGCCTCAAAGGCTCACCTGCCCACGTCAGCGCTCTTTCGAGCCCGGATAGCAAGATCCGGCATCCGGGCCAGTTATACGAGAGCCACCCGGGAGGAGTTCCCGGTCCTGCTGCCCCGCTTTCCTGCCGCCTTTCGGCCGCCCGGCATCCGCTTCCTGGGCACCCTGTCCTGCCAGGGAATTCAGCCCCCCTTACGGTCGGCCTACCGCCCTGCCTGCGCATACCCGCGCCTGCACGACGGACCCTGACGGGGTTTCCACGTTCCGCACGCATGAGACCCGGACCGGGCCGGGCGCCCTCTTTACCCCGGGAACGACGGTGCCCGCTGGCCATCGAGTTGTCCGTGGCCGCCGCCTGCCGCCTCTCAGCGGCCGGTCCCTGCCATCCCGGCACAGCCACCCAGCCCGGAATGTCGGTCTCACGAGGCATCAGCAAGGGTTTCCGGATAGTCGCCCTGTTCCGGTCCTTCCCCGCACCTGTGACCGCCATGACTGGAGCGGCGGCCCTTGGGCTTTCCCGTGAGCTCCGCACCCAGCCGGTCAGGAACCGGCCACGCACGTCACGGCGGGGACAGGTCGAGCACAAACCTGTAGCTACGTCTCCGGCATCAGCCAGACCTCCTTGACCAGCTCACTCACCACGTGCGACATCGTGTCGCAACAACACCCACCGGCCGCACCGCGCCCTCAGCCAGAGACCACCCGACGGCAAGATCCCCACCGCGCCTGCGGAGGACAACATCCGCGTCCGACGATGCGACCGGCTCGGTGGCCTGATCCACGAGTATTCGCAGGTCGCGTGAGGTGACGGCATTGTCGGCACCCACAGGGTTCAGCGTTGTCGGCCGGCGAGGTTTCCCGCGATTAGCGGTTGTGGCCTGGCTCGACGAGGCCCGCTTCGTAGGCGGCGACGACGGCCTGCACGCGGTCACGGCAGCGGAGTTTCATCAAGATGTTCCCGACGTAGGTCTTGATGGTGGCTTCGCCGAGGAAAAGCTGTGCGGCGATCTCGCGGTTGGACAGGCCGCGGGCCACCTGGATGAGGACCTCGGTTTCCCTCGGGGTGAGGTCGGGCAAGGCAGGCCGCGGGCTTTCCGCTGGACGCCGCGCGAATTCGGCGATCAGCCTTCGGGTCACCGAGGGGGCGAGCAGCGCGTCGCCGCGGGCGACGGTTGCGATGCCGGAGATCAGGGTGTCGGGCGCGGAGTCCTTGAGCAGGAACCCGCTGGCGCCGGCCCGGAGCGCCTCGAAGACATACTCGTCGAGGTCGTAGGTGGTGAGGATGAGTACCTGGACGCCGGTGGAGCGGGTCAGCCGGCGGGTCGCCTCGATCCCGTCGAGGCGTGGCATCCGGATGTCCATCAAGACGACATCGGGTGCCAGCTGCGTGGCCAGGGCTACCGCTTCCGCCCCGTCGGCGGCTTCCCCGGCGACAGTGATGTTGGCTTCGGCGTCGAGGAGCTTGCGGAAGCCGGCGCGGAGGAGTTCCTGGTCGTCGGCAATCAGCACCCGGATGGTCACGGCAGTGCCATCTCGCCGGCTTCGAAGGGAAGCCGAGCGTGGACCCGGTACCCGCCGCCGTCGCGGGGGCCGGCCTGCACCGTCCCTCCGTAGACGGTGACCCGTTCGCGCATCCCGAGCAGGCCGAAGCCGCCCTGAACGGGCGGCGCGGCGGCGGTCCCGTCGTCGGTGACGTCGATTTCGACGAACCTGCCCTGGCAGCGCAGCGATACCTCGACCCGGTGCGCGCGGGCGTGCTTGAGCACGTTCGTCAGGCATTCCTGGACGATGCGGTACGCCGACAGGTCCACAGCCCGGGGAATCGCGGCGAGGTTGCCATCCGTCCGCACGTCTACCTCGACGCCCGCCTCACGAACCTGGGCCACCAGGTCGCCCAGGCGGCTCAGCCCGGGTTGCGGGGAGAGCGACGGCTCGCCGTCGCCCTTGCGGAGCAGGCCCAGCAGCCGGCGCAGCTCGGTCATGGCCTGCCGCCCGCTCTGTTCGATCGACTGGAGCGTTTCAGCGGTGGAGTCCTGGCCCGCCGGCAGCACCCGCCGCTCGGCTGCGGCCTGCACGACGATGACGCTCAGGCTGTGCGCGATGACATCGTGCAATTCGCGGGCGATCCGGGCCCGCTCGGCCGCGACGGCGCGGGCGGCCTGGGCCTTCTGGTCACGCTCGAGCATTTCGGCGCGGTCCTGCTGGCTCGAGGCGTGCTGCCGGTGCGAGTACACGATGCGCCCCATGACGAAGCTAAGGGCGAAGAACAGCAGCGCGGGGAATACGTTGCCGATGCCCTGGCCGCCCAGCTCGCCCCTGATCTCGCCAGCGCTGACTATGCTCGCGGAGACCGCGGCGCCCGTCCACAGCGCCCGGCCGTCAGTGCGGCTAGCCAGGGCGAAGGCGGCGACAAAGATCGCCAGGGCCGGCTCGAACGGAGGCTGGTCCTTCGGGCTGAACATGGTCAGGATCCAGGCACCGGAACTGGCGGTGATCAGGATGACGACCGCTACCGGCGCCCGGAACCGCCAGCACAGCGGAACCGTGACCAGCAGAAGGAACCCTGCGTGCACGGCGACCGGCCCGTAAAACGTTGTGTTGTTTCCTTCAGAGGACAGGGTCCCGTTCTGCGCCAGGTCTACCGCCCCCAGGGCAACGATGGCCAGCGGGACCAGCCACCAGGAAACGGCCGACCACAGCCGCAGCACACGGTCCATGCCTGCAAGATACGTCCGCCGTTGCCATTTACGCCTCCCCCCGGCAGCGGAGCGCTGACTGGCTGCCATCCCCCCGCAGGCGGAATAGTGCGCCGCCCGTTGCGCCCACAGGCGGAACAAGAAACCGGCTGCGGAGGGAAGCGATCGACCAGCCTCAGTTCGTAGCGTGCCGTTCAGACCGCAAGGCCGTCCCAGGCCCGCGGCACGCATCAAAGGAGCGGGAAATGACCAGAGTTCGCATCCGGGCCGCCGCAGCCATGCTCGTCGCAGCGGGCGCCGGCGCGGCCATCGTGGTAGCAGCACCAGTGTCAGCGACGCCGGTCAGCCAGACGATCTCCTTCACCGAGCACCAGATCAGCGACCAGAACTTCAACCTCGGTTCCGGTCACGGCATCGCCGTCGGCGCCATCGAACTGTCCGCGAACAAGCTCATGCAGGGCAGCAAGCAGATCGGAAGTGACGGGGCCAGCTGCACCATCACACGGCTGTCCGCACGGTCAGCCGACGACCTGTGCTCCGACGTCCTGGTACTGGCGCATGGCCAGATCGACCTGGCCGGCCTGGCCACGTCCACACCGCAGGGACCGGGCACCTTCCAGCTCGCGGTCACCGGCGGCACCGGCCGCTACCAGCACGCCCGCGGTTACGCCACCGTCGTGCCCAGCCAGAACCCGAAAGTCACCCTTCACCTCACATCGTGACCAGCAACGCTCCGGGCCGCGGCACAGCCACGCGGCCCGGTCGCGTACGCCAGGTCAGCCGGCCGACCGGCCACCAGCTCCGCCATTGGACTCGTCCGCTGCCACCGACGGCGGAGTCGGTTGCCAAACGACCGGAGGCCCGATCATGTCTGGTGGCTGTGCGCACGGAGGCTTTCTGACAGGGCAGCGAGAGCGGCTTTGTCACCAGCCAAGGGGGGTCCTGGTGCCGACGCCAGATCAGAAGACGGACGAGCCGCGGCACCAATGCACGTACGCGAAAGGACGCGAATGCGATGTGCGATGACCCGTCGCTCAACGCCGTGGTGACACGCGCGAGAAACGGCGACAAGCAGGCATGGGACGAACTCGTCGAGCGATACGCCCCGCTGACCTGGTCAATCTGCCGCAGATACCGGCTGAGCCGCGCCAACGCCGACGACGTCAGCCAGACCGTCTGGCTGCGGCTAGCAGACCAGCTTGCTTTCCTTAGCGATCCGGCCGTACTCCCCGGCTGGCTCGCCACCAGCACCTGGCGGGAATGCGACCGGGTCGCAAACGCAGCACGGGGACAGCAGGCTCCCGGACATGCGCTCGACACCGAAAACATCCCGGACAACGAGATGGGGGCGACCGAGCTTGAGCTGCACCAGGCGGAACGCAACGCCGCGTTGCGCGAGGCGTTCGCGCACTTGCCACCGGCCTGCCAGCAGCTGCTCGCCATGCTCATCCAAGACCCTCCCGTGCCGTACGCCGAGATCAGCGCCAAGCTGGGCATCCCCGTTGGGAGTATCGGTCCGGACCGCAGCCGTTGCCTAGACATGATGCGCCGCTATCCGGCGATCGCTGCCCTGATCAACACCGAAGCCCGCAGCACAGAAGCCGACATGCACCGCCAGCCTGTGGCGGAGAGATGACAGTCAGATCATGGCCGCGCTCGGCGACGCCCGCCGCGCCACACACGCGCCATGCCTGAGAATCGGGCGTCGGCAAGCTAGCTATATTAGGCACTCTGGCATCCGCAAGGCCTAAGCCTCGATCCACCGCGTGAATAGGCGTGGCGGCAGTTCCTGCACGCCCAAGCCGCCGGAATCCTGGCCGTCGACTTTCTCCACGTTGACACGGTGCTGCTGAAACGGCTGTACGTGCTGGTGTTCATCGAGCACGGCACCCGCCGGCTGCACCTGGGCGGCGTCACTCCCCACCCCACCGGGCAGTGGACGGTCCAGCAGGCCCGCAACCTGGCGCTGAACCTCGACGAGCGATTCGAGCACTTCCGGTTCCTGATCCGCGACGGCGGCTCCAACTTCACGGCCTCGTTCGACGCCGTCTTCCAGGCCGCCGGAACCACGATCTTGCGCACCGCCGTCCAGGCTCCGCGGATGAACGCGACCTGCGAACGGCTCGTCGGCACGCTGCGCCGCGAGCTCCTGGACCGCGTGCTGATCCTCGGCGAGGCGCACCTGCGTGCCGTCCTGGCCGAGTATCAGGAGCACTACAACACCGCCCGCCCGCACCAGGCCATCGGCCAGCGCACCCCCTGCAGCCAGGACCACGCTCCCCGCCCGACAGCAACCAACCTCCGCACCGAGCGCATCCGCCGAAAACCCATCCTGAACGGCCTGATCAACGAGTACACGCGAGCTGCTTGACAGTCCAAGGAAGCCCAGGTCAACAACCAAATCCCATTTTCGGGCGGCACAGGCGCCGACCCAGCCTTACGATCCGAGCGATGCCAGCCACATCTCCTGGGCGCCGCCAGTCTCTGCCGACCGCGAGGCCCTGTCAGAGCGGTACGTATGCACGAGCAACCGCGGGCTCCCGGTTAACCCCTCGGCCGGCCGCGCGCCGAGATCGGCATCCCCGCGACGCCAGGCGAATCGTTCATCCTCGATGACGACGACACCATCGCCACCATCCGGCGAGCTCACCGCGAGGCCTGCGAGTCATCACGCCGCGCGACGTCATCCCTCGGGGAGGACGACATGGTCTACGGCAACCGGCGCGGCCCGCTCCCGCTGCGCTGGGTATACCTCCACATGCTGCGCGAGCTCGCTCAGCACTGCGGGCACGCGGACATCCTGCGCGAGCAGCTTCTCAGCGAGTAGCACTCTCGGCGGCCGCTCGTAGCCGCATATGGCGCGTCAAGTTGGCCAGGATCCGACCAATGGGCCGGGACATCGCTCGCGTCATCGAGGGGCGCCGGGCCCTGCGGCGGCCTCCGCGCGCCCACGCTGCGCGGGTCGGCGGTAGGGCATCGGCCACGTCGATGGATGACATCACGCTGCGTGATGGGGAGGATCGGAAAGAACGCTCGCCGAGCCGCCGATATGGAACGAAATCCGGCCCATGTAGCGGCTGCGTATGCCGCTTCTGTAAAGGCTGTTCTGTGCGCGCCCAATACGTGCTCAGGTCAGCCCCTACATGCTGTATCACGACAGGTCCGGAGGCGGTAGATCTGTTCACTGCTCGTGAATCGCTCGCCCTTGTTTGTCCTAACCTGTGACAACTCTCTGGACGGGCTTTTTCAAGGGCACGCCTTCGGCGCGCCAGGCCGGGCTGGACCCGGCCGAAGCCGCATGCAGGGGCGCGCACGTCAGCCGAGGGGAACGACGAGCCGGAAGCGGAGGCGAGCCACCAGACCCGAGCGCGGGTAGCAGGCAGGGGGGACGCACCTACTCCGGGCGGCACAGAACCACGATTGCGCGCCGTCATCGCGGTTCACCATCCTCGTCGGCGCGCCAGGCGAGCCAGTGCGGCGCTGATCTCCGCGTAGGACAGGCCGCAGGCGATCAGCCGGGAGCATGCCGGCCGGCATTAGACAGCGCCTCCATGTGTTCCTTCGCCCAAGGCGCGCGATGGGTTAGCTTGGAGCGGGCATGTCCGAGATGTGCGGGCCGGGGATTCAGTTGGCCGCGAAACCGTGGCGAAGGGTTGATTGTGCTGGTATCGACTGTTCCTGGCTACGGCCACCGATACTGGCGGTGGGTGCTTGATTCGCTCAAGTACATCGACGTGCAGGATCTCGCGACCGGCGGTGATCACATCACGGAACTGGGCGAGCTCTATGTCGATGTCGCGCTGGTTAGCCAAGCCCTGGAGCAGGCTTCCGGTGACCCGCTCAGCCGGGTGGCCGAGGACGCCTCGCAGGGGCATTCGATCAGCGAACTCCTCGACCGCCGCTCGTGCGTGGTCCTCGCGCTGATCGGCCAGCCCGGGAGCGGAAAGACCACCCTGCTCGCCCACGCGGCCCGCCGCGGCGCCCGGACGGCCGTGCGCGCGCGCCTGGGCCGCAGACGCGTCCCCATCCTGCTCGCGCTGCGTGAGCACGCCGAGGCGATCGTCACCGATTCAGCGATCTCGCTACCGGACGTCGTGCGCGCCGCGGTCGGCGGCGGCCCAGGCAGGGAACCAGGCGGCTGGTGGGAGCGCCAGCTGCGCCGCGGCCGGTGTCTGGTCCTGCTCGACGGCCTGGATGAGGTTGACCACCTCGCTGTGGCCGACTGGGTCGAGCGGCAGATCGCCGCACACCCGGGTAACCATTTCGTGGTCACCTCGCGGCCTTACGGTCTCCCTGACTCGCTGACCGCTCAGGCCGATGTCTTCGTGGTCCGGCCGTTCACGGCAGATCAGGTCCAGCTGTTTGTGGACCGCTGGTACCTGGCCGCCGAGCGGCACGCGACCGGCGGCTCCAGCAGGAGCGCACGGCGCGCCGTCCAGATGCGAGCCCGCGAGTCCGCCGCTAGGCTGACTTCCCTCCTCGGGCAGCATCCTGCGCTGCAGGACCTAGCGGCAAACCCGCTGCTGCTGACTATGATCGCCACGGCACACCGGTACCGTGGCGCACTGCCAGGCAGCCGCGCCGACCTCTACGGGGAGATCTGCCACGTCCTGCTTTCGCGTCGTGGTCAGTCCAAGGACCTCCCCGAGCTCCTGTCCTGGCCCGCCAAACAGGCGCTCCTGGCCACACTCGCCCACCAGATGATGCGCGACCACGTCAGCAGCCTCCCCGCCGGGCGCGTCCTGGAGATCCTCGGGCCTCAGCTGGAACGCTTCTCCTCGTCGGTCACGGGCGAAGCGTTCCTCGACGACATCTCGCGCAACGGCCTGTTCATCGAGGCGCCCGCTGGCGGGCACTCGTTCACGCACCTGACCTTCCAGGAGTATCTGGCGGCCCGGCATGTCAGCGCCAGCCCCGATCTTGTGAAGAGCCTCGCCGACAACGTCGGCGACCCCTGGTGGCATGAGACCATCCTGCTGTACGCGGCGACCGCCGACGCCAGCCCCATCGTCCGTGCCTGCCTGGACAGCGGCACGATCCCCGCTCTCACCCTGGCCTTCGACTGCGGCGAAACCAGTACCGAGATCGATCCTGACCTGCGCCAGCGTCTCGACACCGAACACCGGCGGGCATTCGAGCCGGACTGCTCCACTGAGCACCGGCGGCTGATCGCCGGCGTCGCGGCCGCGCGCCTCACGCGGCAGACTCTCACTACCGCCAAAGGGACCAGGATCTGTGCCCGGCCCGTCCCCGCGGAGCTGTACTGGCTCTTCCTCGCCGACACCCAGGCGCTCCGGCCGGACAGTCCCTGTGACCCCCGCGCCGATCAGCATGCCGCCGGCGTCTGGGGCACGGAGGCACAAGCCTTCGTCACGTGGCTGAACTCGATTACCGCGACCGCCACGGGCATCGGGGTCAGGCTCCCCCATCGTGAGGAGTTTCAGGAGGAGGCCATCGCCAGCGCGCTGAGCGGCCAGCTTCCGGCCTCCGTGACGTGTGCGTGGACTGAGCCGCACCCGGCCCAGCCACACCCAGCCCTGTGGCTTCGTCCTGGCCAGCCCCATCCGCACGAGCTGAGCGGCGCCGCGCTCCGCCAGATCATGGCTGCCGATGCCGAGAACACCGCCATCGTGCCCCAGATACTCACCGCGGCAGTCCTCAATGTCGCCCTCAGTATCATCCGCGACCTTGACGACGTCCGTGCCCTCAGCGCCGCCCTCGCCGACGACCTCACCGCTCGCGCCAATTCGGGCGGGCAGGCAGTCGATCTCATGCATGCTCACGTCCACGCCATCGTCCTCACCTATGCCCACGCTCTTGACCTCATCCGCGCCGATGCGATTACCCGCACGTGCGCCGCCGACCCTGACCTCCTCCGTATCCTCGATCTCGCTGGTGTTCGTGCCTTGGCCGACGCCATCGCCCGTGACCTCGCGAGTACCATCGACCTTGCCCGCACCCGTGCCGTTGAGCTCGCCGACGCCATCGATCTCGATCTGAGCGCCCTCAGCGTCTTCGGCTTCGACATCAGCCGCGCCATCGACCTTGCCCGCGTTCACGCGAGCGACCTTGACCGAGCGGACCTGCTCGCCCGCAGCGTCGCCAACGACCCTGGTCCCGAGCTCGCGCGTGTCTTCGGCCTCACCAGCGTCCGCACCCTCGATCCGGCGCTTCCGCTGCCCAGTGTCCTGGGGCTCTCGCTGCGGTGGGTCGCGGACGGGCCGCTCGCCAGCACCCTGCTGCGGGTATTGACCGAAACTTCGCCTGCCGGCGAGGGTGCCCGCCCGCTGCCTGGAGACCTCTACCTGGCATTCGCAAACGCGCTGTCGTCCCGAGCTGGAATTCACCAGACTACGCAGCTCAGGGCGGCCCTCGACCATCCACTCACCGACGCGCTCCGCGATCTGGAGGAAGCCGAGTCCCGCAAGGGCGGTGGCTTCCCTGACGAGAGCCGGGTAACGGGGTTTCGCCGCCTGGCGGACGCCTGCGCGCCGATGTGCGACTCGCATCAGGCTCCTAGCCTGCCTGAGGCAGCGGCGCTAAGAACTGTCGCACTTGCCCTGGCCGCCAGCGGCGCGGTGCCGGGGCCTGACGCCCCCAGCCTCCTGCGAACAGTCGCCGCCACTGTCACCCTGCTCGAGAGCCGGAGTAAGGGCGGCGAGGCCAAGACCGGCGAGTCCATAATCCTGGCCCTGGCATAGGGGTCAGGTCGGCGCCGGCCGGAACCAGTCGCGAGGCAGGTGCTGTTCCCTCGGCTCGGTCCAGTGGCTGGAGACAGGCCAGTTCGATGACCACGACCTCGTAGCGCTCCAGCGGCCGCCACCGCGGCCGCCCGCGTCGAGCACCCGCTGGCCGATGGCATGCCCAATGAAATTACGCCCTGCGCTTTCTGGTCCAAGGCACCGGCCGAACCTGCGGTCACGGTCACATCCGCGGGTCCACGCGACATCCTGATCCTGCAGAACAAGCAGGACAACGCAACCCCCTATGCCGGCGCCCTGGGCATGTACAAGGCACTCGGCTCACGGGCCGGCTTCGTCAGCGTGGACGACGGCGGCCACTATGTCTACGACGTCGGCTCCACCTGCGCCGACCAGGCCGCTAACGTGTTCCTGACCAAGGGCAGCATCTCAGGCAAACCGCTCTCCTGCCCCGCCCCCGCCCCCTGACCTTTCCCGTCAGCCTCCGCTCGCTCTGTCGTCCCGGCGGGCGAGCCCAGGCTGACGCCGGGTGCCACGGTTGTCCACGCTGAGCGCGGCGAGCAGCGCGATGCCCGCGCCGAATCCCAGAGTCGCGTGCTGGTGGCAGCAGGTCTGGGAGATGGTGCTGCCCCCGACCTGTGGTGCTGGTGGCCGCCCCGCGGCAGGTGACGGGCAGCCGAAGCAGTCGGCAGGCGGCCACGGCATTGATCACGTGCTCGCGGGTGCGGGGGAATACGACGGTCAGCGGCACTTGCCGGTAGTTCGAGGCGTCCGCCGCGAACAGTGCCCGCCGGCCGCGGCCTCGCCCCAGTCGGCCCGGTACAGGCGCGGGCGACCTTGTCGGGCTCGATGGTCGGTCGGGCGTGTTCGGCCGGGCTCGTCACGTGCCGTGCTCCTGAACGCGTCGGGGGTCTGCCCTCAACGATGCTGGGCCGAAACCGCGGCGCCAAGGCAAGGCAAGCAGCACGAGAATCCAGCGCCAGCCCGACGATCGCCTTTCGAAGCAATAACTACGACGTCGTGCGCGAACTGGTTGCGGCGATGGGCGGCGTCGCGGTGGTGCCGGCTCGGCCACGGTCCGGACGAACCCATCACCGCTGTTGCGCTGACTCAGGCATCGGCGCACTGCACAGTTCTCGCGATCCAGCGGCAGGGCAGCTCCAACACGGTGCTCGGCGAGTTTGTCACGGCCCTGCGCCAGTGCGTTCTGCGGAAGGCCGAGCATCTCGCCGCGCTCTGACCGGCTCACGGCGAGGACAGGCCAGGACCTACCAGGCGGCTTGCCCTCGTACGCAAACTCGCGCAGCACCCCGACCAGCGCGGCCACGGTCGGGCGCTGCTGCGCGGAGGTGATCCGCGGCCACTTCCTCGCGGGCCGGGAGCTGTCCCCGCCGGAGTTGCTCGAGCTCGCCGACCGCGCCGAGCGCGAGGGCGAGTTGCCCAAGCAGTGCGCGCGGCGCTTCCTGGAGCCGGCGGTGGTTCGTTTGAGCTCTCGCCCGAGCCGGTCGACCGAGCCTGGTATCAGGCTCTTGAGGCGATCTCCTCCGTCGCCGCCGACATCGGCGGGGTGCGCAGCACGCACATCAACCTCCCCCCGTACTCGACATCGACGAGCTCTACCGGCGCATGAACGAGCGGGGCATCGAGATGATCGACGCCATGCAGGGGCCGCCGCGCTGGAGGGGCCCGGACGTGCTGCTCCGGAACCGTCGGTCAGAAGCCTGTCACGGGCCCCGGTCTTCCACGATTCGCAGCGCCGGTACCGGCCTCGTCGGCTCCGGCGCGCGCTATATCCCCGGCGCCCAGGTTCCGGTCAACGGGGGCCTCAGCGCGACCGGCGGACAGCCCCGCAGCGAGGTGTGATCGCCGCTGCGCATCCCCCGTAAGAGCTACCGGAATCGTCCGCCGGCAGGTGATTCGTGGATGGGGCCGGGTTCCTAGCGTTGGTGGCAGGTCGCCGCTGGGGCGGCCGGAAGGCTAGGGAGGCTATCGATGAGCACGACGGATGTTCGCCGCGGCACAGACCACGATGATGGACCGGTGCGATCCGGCCACGGTGACGGGCGCCTGAAGCGGGCCGTGCACTCCCCGCTGGGGTGGGCGCTGGCCGGGCTGGCGGGTGTAGGCCTGGTCACTGGTGTGACCGCGACCAGGCCGGGTCCGGTGCCGGTGCTGGGCGCGGTCGTCGCGGTGGGGGTGTACTGGGTGGTGATGCGCCGCCTGGCGCGGCGGGCCACCCCGGAGATCGCCTGGCGCGGCGCCGGGCGGCAGGTGCTCCTGGGCAGCGCGATCGGGCTGGCGTTCGTCATGGCCTCCGCGCTGCTGATCGCGGCGTTCGGCGGGTACTCGTTTTCCTGGGCGCATAGTGCCGTGCTGCCGGCCGTGGCCTCGGCGCTGGCCGTCCAGGCGGGGGCGGCGGTGACCGAGGAGCTGATGTTCCGCGGGGTGGCGCTGCAGGCCATCGAGCAGCGCTGGGGCAGCCGGGCCGCGGTCGCGGTCACCGCGCTGTTCTTCGGTGCCGCGCACCTGGCCAACCCGGGGGCTACGCTGTGGAGCGGGCTGGCGATAGCGGCCGAGGCGGGGGTCATGCTGGGGGCGGCGTTCCTGTGGCGGCGCAGCATCTGGCTGGTCGTCGGCGTCCACTTCGCCTGGAACACTGCCGAGCAGTTGCTGGGCGTCCCGGTCTCCGGGCACACCCCCGACGCCCGGCTGTGGACTGTGCACGTCACCGGCTCGCACCTGCTGACCGGCGGTAGCTTCGGCCTGGAGGCCTCGGTCGTCCCCGTGGTGATCGGCTTGCTGCTCGCGGTGCCGATGTTTGCCGCCGGCCGCCGACGTGGCAATGTGGTGCCCGCACGCGGCGCCGACCGGAGGAACCGCTAGTGAACACGTCTGACACGCCCCGCCGGCCGGTGCCGCTGCGGGGCGTGTCCGGCTTGCGGGGACGGCGGGATGCGCTGGCCGAGGACGGTGTGCTGGCGGCGGTGCTGGCGGTGCTGGCCTTCGCTCCGGTACTGTCGAAGGTCGGCGCGCAGCTCGGCGACCTGCCCGGCCGCCCGGCCGACGCGCTGAGCGTCGTGCTGGCCCTGACGCAGACGCTGCCGCTGGCCGCGCGGCGGAGGTTCCCGGCGGCCGTGCTGGCGGTCATCGGCGCCGCGTTCGCCGTGGATCAGGCCCGGGGCTACCCGACGACGTTCGCCAGCCTCGGGCTGTATCTGGCCCTTTACTCCGCCGGGGCCCACCAGGAGCGCTTGCGCTGCACCGTCGCCGCCGCCGCGACCTCCGGCTACGCCGTGCTGGCCCTGGTGCTGCACCACCTCGGCTCGCCGCTGGGGTTCGGCGACTACTTCGCCTTCTATCTGGCCGCCGCCGCGTGCTGGCTGGCCGGTGGCATGATGCGCAGACTGCGGGAGCAGCAGGCCGAGCGGCGGCGGCTGGCCGCCGAGGCCGCCACCGCCGCCGAACGGGCCCGGATCGCCCGTGAGCTGCACGACGTGGTCACCCACCACGTGACGGCAATGGTGGTGCAGGCCGACGCGGCGCAGTTCCTGCTGGTCTCCGACCCGCAGCGGGCCGCCGCCGGGCTGACATCGGTATCCGGTACCGGACGGCGCGCACTGACCGAACTGCGCTATCTGCTCGGCGTGCTGGAAGCGACCGGCGACAAGGCCACTCTCGACCCGGCGCGCCCGGACCTGGCCCCGGCCCCGGGCGCGTTCGCGGACCTGGTCGAGCAGGCGAGGGCCGCAGGCCAGCCAGCCGAACTCATCGAAGCCGGCGAACGCCGACCGCGGCCAGCCGCGATCGAGCTGGCCGCTTACCGCGTAGTGCAGGAAGGGCTGACTAATGCGATGAAGCATGCGGCCGGAGCTCGCACGCACGTCCTGGTGAACCAGCACCCGCGGCACATCGAGGTCGAGGTGACGACCGAGGGATCCGCCAAGGACGGACCGGCGGCCTCCGCGTCAACCCCCCGCGCACCGGAACTGCCGTCCGGCGGCCGGGGCCTGGCCGGCCTGCGCGAGCGCGTCCGCGTGCTCGACGGCGAACTGGAGGCCGGCCCGCGCCCCGACGGCGGATTCACCATCCGAGCCCGAATCCCGTCCGGACCCGATCAGGAGTGACTCCGTGACCGACCAGCCGATCCGCGTGCTCGTCTGCGACGACCAGGAACTGGTGCGCACCGGCTACGCCACGATCTTCTCCGCACAGCCCGACATGCAGGTCGTCGGCGAGGTCGCCAACGGCCTCGAGGCGGTCGAGGAGGCGAAGCGCCTGCGCCCCGAGGTGGTGGTGATGGACATCCGGATGCCCCTGTTGGACGGCATCCAGGCCACCCGCCGCCTGGCCGGGCCGGACGCCGCCGACCCGCCGAAGATTTTGGTCGTCACCACGTTCAACGTCGACGCCTACGTCTACGACGCCTTCCGCGCCGGCGCCAGCGGCTTCCTGCTCAAGGACGCACCCCCGGCCGAACTAGTCAACGGCGTCCGCACCGTCGCCCGGGGCGAAGCCCTGCTGGCGCCGACAGTGACTCGCGCGCTTATCGGCCACTTCGCTGAACGGCTGCGCCCGGGCGACCCGTCCCGAGCGGCGCGTGAAGACGTCGTGCGCACGCTGACGCCCCGCGAGCTGGAAGTGCTCCAACTCATCGCCGAAGGGCTGTCGAACGCCGAGATCGCCGCGGCCCTGTTCATCACGTCCGAGACCGTCAAGACCTACGTGTCACGAATCCTGACCAAGCTCGACCTGCGCGACCGGGTCCAGGCAGTCGTCCTCGCGTACCGGATCGGACTCGCCGACGGCACGCCCTGAAGCGAATCGGTCGCTCCGCAGCAACCATCGTTGACGGCGACCGTGTCCGCGACCTTGACGTGCCACGTGACGATCTCGGCCCGACGAGTCCCTCGCCGATGTCGAGAAAGTTTGAACCGGTCCGCTTCAGCCACTCGATCCTTCGGGTGGCAGAGTTCAGTGCTGGTAGGTGGCTTCGACCGCATCGAGGACGCGGTCGAGATCGGGCAGGTACAGCTCTTCCGTCCGCGCGGGCGGGTAGGGGGTGTTCCAGCCGCCGACGCGCCCGGACTGGTGCTTCAAGCAGGTGTGAGCACCGTTCAGTCACCGCCGCGGCGATGTCGGCGCCGAAGCTGGCGAAGGTCAGGGCTTCGTGGACGACGACCACCCGGCCCATCCTGCCCGCGGACGCGGTCAGCGCGTCGAGGTCCAGTGGCGACAACGCGCGCATCGATCACCTCGAGTGACCGGCCCTCCGTCTCGGCGACGGCCGCCGCGTCCAGCGCCACACGAACCGTGGAGCCGTAGGCGACCTCGGTGACGTGCCCGCCACCGAGGTCGCCCGCCGCGCCGGGCACGGCGTCACAGTCCTGCTCAAGATCTACGCCCACTGCATCGACGGGCAGGCCGCCGCCGCGAACCAGCGCATCACCGACGCCCTCGGCCAAGATAACAGGCAAGACCCTGGTAAGGAGGGCGACAGCGACAGTGAGTCGGCAGCCTGAAGTGGCAGGCCAGGGGCCGGAATCCGGGCTGGACGGTCGACGTAACCGCTCCCACCGGCCCCTTCCGCGGCCTTTTAGCCCCCGTCCGTGGCATTTACGGCCCCGAAATCCGGCGGCCACGGACGCATAGCGGACGGCGGCGGCCCGGAAACGAGCCTCGGACAGCGTCCGTGCTGGTGGGCGGCGTGGACCTCGGCTAGGAGCGACGGGCTGTAAAACCACTCCCTTCTTGCCGACCACTGACCCTACTGCCAGTCCCTTTCCGAGTTAGTTCAGACTGGCGCACCGGAATGGGCAATATGGGCGCTGTCCGGGACGCCTGCACCTGACGGTGCTCCAGCACCGAGTCGGCGATCTGCGCGGCCAGGGACCCAACGCGCACCGATTCGTGCTCACTGCAAGCAGCCAGCGAAGGTCACTGCCCGGCCGTTGCCAGGATCCGGATCGGCAAGGCCGTCCCCCGGCAGGACGGCCACAGTCCCCCATGACGGCCTGGACGCCATGACCGCCCGAGGGCCAGCGCTGCCCGCCGTCCGCGGCGCCAAGGCCCGTGGCCGCGCCCGGCCGGCGCGCCTTCCTGCGCCAGCAGGCGCCTGTTTGCTTCGCAGCGCGCCCGCACTGCGCCGGGGATGCGCCGCGGCTCACACAAGGCGCACCCCTGCGTCGAGGCTGGCGCGCGGCAGCGCCGCGCCCGCGCTGCACGCTCATCCCGGCGGCGTGCAGAACCCCCGCCGCGCACCGGCACCATGCCGCCACGGCCACACCCCGCGACTCAGCCGCCGACCCGAATGACACGCGCTGCTGACCGCTTGCACCGGCGGCAAGAGCCCATATTGAAACTGCCGGCCAGCACATCATTCGCGGCAATGAGTCATCAGGCCAAGGAGCAGAACGTTCCCCCAGCTCAGCGGCCTGGCAGCGGTCGCCTCGCCACGTGGAATCCGCGGACGCGGCCAGCAGCCCTGGACGAAGAAGGGACCGGCCCGGGCAGGCGCTGCGGTATCTGATGCGGTCGTGTTGCGGTACTTTGCTGCTGTACTCGCTGTTCGAGCCGTTCTACTTTTGCTTCTGACCTGTGGAGCTATGGGGATTCGAACCCCAGACCTCTTGCATGCCATCCAGCGGCAACCCGTCCACCCGCGTGTACAGCCGCAGGTCACCGTCCCGCAGAGTGCACCCACGTCCGCCTGCGTCCAGGCCTGTTGCGGTACTTTCCTGCTGTACGACCCGACGCCCCCTTCCCCACGAGCTGAGCACCCGGACGCCCACTACCAACACCGCGTATCGCAGCGCCGAGTCGTGCCCAGGCCAGCGCCCTGAGATCCCCTGCCGTCATGCTCCGACTTTACTCATCCGATGAGCGGACGTTCGCATGTCTGTTACTCCGCAAGAGGTAATGGGTCCGGCACCGCTGCCAGGACGCGCCGGGCAAGGTGGCCGCGATCGCTACCACCAGGCCCGCCTGGGCGTCGGAGGTGATCAGCACGGCCCCGGTCAGCCTGCGGGTGGCCAGGCCGCGGAAGAACGCCAACCATCGCGCGCCGTCCTCGGCGCTGGTGACCTCCAGACCGAGGATCTCTCGCTTGCCGTCCGCATGGACCGCGGTGGCACAGGAATGCCAATCGGCCGGGGCCAGCCGCACTGTCACCTCAGTGACCGCCCCTGGTCCTTCGTGAAGCCTGACCAGCTCGTGTGACGCGGCTTGTAGACTGATTCGAACCTATGTTCTATCATAATGGTCATGGCGAGGTCCCCTCATCGTGACCAGGTCCGCGATGACCTACTCGCTGAGCACGCTGGACTGCCAGAAGCAGGAAGCCGAGGCCCGGCGATACTGCCAGGCCGTGCAGCTCTGCACCAAAGTAGGCGTCAGCCCAGACCTCATCTCGGGCCGGATCGAGGAAGGACGGAGACTGGCCCCCAAACCGCTGCACAGATCCCCATTCTGAGCCGTGAATTGCCTCGGCCGCCCAATCCCAGCGAGGACGTATGAACTATTCGTCCAGCACTGAAAAGGCTAATCCCTTGCGCGAGACCATTCGGTGGGCCCACGAGTACCAAAGAAACGCTGAGCGCACTTGGACATATCGCGAAGTCGGCGCGCAGATAATGTCCGCCTTGGAACGGGTCACGACATCGAAAGGTTCAGAATACGAGGAACGGGACGCGCAAAATCACCTGGCGTACTGTTTGGGACTCACCAAGGCCGTCTGGCAGCGTGACGAATCGCTAGAAGCGGTGGCAGATAGCCTAGAGCATCTGATGCGATGCATCGATGGCGCGAACGATATGACCTCCAGTAGCGTTCAGGACGCCGTGGAAACCGTCCTGCTCGATGTCCAATTCTGCATCTCACAGCACGAGTGACCAGCGGTGTCCCCGCGGCTCGATCTAACGGCGGCAATCCAAATGTTTCGCGCCGATAATGATGCGATGTCGCAAGCTAGTACACCGAGCCCTCAGCTTGTGGAAAAACTCGTTGCGGACGGAAAATATCTGTCTGTTGTACGGCGAGACATACAGCACAATGTTCGACGACCCATAATGCCCGAAGAACTTTCAGCGATCCAAGATTTCTTGGAACAAGTAATCGGAGTCATATCGCAGGAGGTCGTGAGCTCGGCACTAAGATCGCCGGTCTCAGCATCAAGTATCGTGGACAGTGGTTACGATTTGCTTGATAAGATTAGTGAATACTCAATCGTGGTCGGCCAATTTTCCGATGATGCCGTTAAAAGAGCCCGACAAAAGCGCCCTACGAACGAAGTGCGCATAGAAGTAGAGGCTGTGTCTGAGATGTCCTCAGAGGTTAAGACGGATGTTTTGGGATATATAGAGAAAGTTCGCAAGAGCCTTACCGGTTTGACGGGTTGATTGCTGGTGCCTGAACCTTTGCATCGATTTGTTTCGAATCTAGACTTCGGGCGTCTTGCAATAGTTTGACTCTGAAGTCATCAGCATGACTCGGCGGTCGTTCTTTAATCCACCGCATGAGTGCTAGAGCGATTGTTACGCGAGCCTCAGGATCGATATCCAGAGGCCAGCGTTCAAGATACGTGGGCCACTCATACTGGTTTTCTGCAGTATCCAATTTTGAGGTGTTATTGAACAGAAGTAACGCTGCTGATCGTTGCAGGCCGGGATCATTCTCTGTGAACGCGTAGTCCATGATCCGCACGGCCGCGCTGCTTGTAAGATGCTTCTTAGGCCATATCTCTGTTATGATATCAATGGCCAAGGAGACCTCGCCGAGCTTAGCTAGAACCAGCAGAGCAGCTGAAACCTGTTCTGGCGGCGCGGGCGCACCGCTGTCTAGAGTCATGAGCTTGACTGTACGTACAGCAGCCTCCAATTGCATACGTCGCTGCTCTCCCTGCGAAATTTCCAGGGAGCGTTTATCGATACTCTGCTTCAAGACGAGCCCGATAAGGCTAACGATCGCAGTGGCGAGAACACCAAGCAATCCTAGCCCGCCGATCGCTACTTTGGCAGTCGTATCACTTCCATGAAATGGAGTCGTAAAAAACTTCCACAGTAGGAGTGCCCCGGCAGCCAAGGTGCCGACAAGCAATAGAGCTAGCAGTGTAGACTGCCAGTTGCGTGCGAGCCAGTCTTTCATGGCGACCCATATCTGTTAGCCAGCGATTTGATAATACGAGCGTCTTCCATACGCCTAGCTCTCGGCTAACTCTGACTGATCGTACAGTCTCATGGGCTGGGCTGGGCTGTCCTCATAGCGCTTGGTTGTCGTGTTCCGGCGCCATGCATGGCTCTCAGACAAGTGTTACCTGGCTGTTCCTCCAATGCATAGACTTCCGCTCGTGCCGCCGACCGTACCGCGACGCTGCTCAACCTGTGCGTGCCGAGAATCTCATCCACGGCTCTGACCAGCATGGTTGCTCTCCCGGCCGTCCGACCGTGATGATCATCGATCATGCGCCTGCGGTTCGTATTCCTCCTGATCACACCGGTTGCCCGGTGGCTGCGGCTGTCCCGTCGTGAGGAGGCGTGGAATACCGCCGAGATCTTGATCTTGCGCCACCAGCTCGCCGTCCTGCAACGCCATCAGCCGCGCCGCCCGCAGCTGAACTGGGCGGACCGGGCCCTGCTCGCGACCCTGCTCAGCGTGATACCCAAAGCACGGCGCCAGGGACTGCGGCTTCTGGTCACCCCGGAAACGATCGTGCGCTGGCACCGTG
>OBLW0100001208.1_pt1 | contig 22154 bp, 15 predicted proteins | sample 1520161 | NCBI WGS metagenome assembly OBLW01 (sample SAMEA3539309, study PRJEB22396) | soil metagenome | biome: tundra; feature: field; material: soil | place: USA | collected 2010-05 | depth 0.15 m | reverse complement strand
TCGTCTTCGGTTTCCAGAAAGCGAAAATAGATTTCATACAGCTTGTCGTTGAAGACCTGCTGCGGGAACTCGTCGCCATGCGGGGTCGCATCGGTGGCAAACATGATCCGGTCCTGATATTTATCGAAGAACTTGCGCGCAGTCCTCGGCTGCCGTCCGAGTTCTCCGATACGCGCCGCGATGTCAACGAACATGTTCGGATAGCGGTCGAGATTCTCTGACACGTTTTGCAGATCTTCCGCGAAGTTGCCTACGTGCAGGACAACAAACTGCGTCTTGGGGTGCCGAGCGATGACGCGGTTGCGAGCCGCGATCAACTCGTCATTGCTGGGAAAGTCCCCGCCATGGAACGACCAGTCCGGATGATTGTTCAGTTCCTCGTAACGCTCGTTGAAGCGATCGGTGGGCGTAAAAAACGCGATCGGATCCGAAATATGAATCGCCACCGGAAGATTAAGCTGGCCACAGGCGTCCCACATGGGATCAAAACGCGGGTCATCAATTTTCACCAGCGAACCCGAGGTTATGTTTTCACGGAGATAGAGTCCCAACGTTTTAAGAATCTTCAGGCCCCGCCCGCCGTCGCGATGCGCTCGCTCGATGGCCTGTGCCTGCAGCGTCGGGTAATCCGGTTCCTTGAAGCGGGAATAGAAGGGCTCGGTGAAGGTGTAAAAACGGCCGGGATATGCACGGTCGTATTTGGCTACGGCTTCGGCAAGACCATGATCGTAGCCACCAGTCAGGTTGACCATAGCCCGAATGTTTTTGCGGTCCATCACCGCGAGCAGTTCTTGGGGAGTTCCCAGGTATTCGCGATCGGGCGCGAGTTCCACACCGTTCTCCGATTTTGTCGAGCCGGAGATGTGCGCATGAAAGTCGATGAGTGGGAATTTCGAACGCTCGACGCGGGACTCATGCACGTGGAGCATGCTTCTTGGTTCGTACTGCGAAAGCTCCAAGGGCGCGGCCTGCGCCTTGCTCCCGGCCGTAACTCCGGCGGCCTTGCCTACTTGCGTTCCACACCCTGCCACCAGACCCATTCCATACAGCCACTGGCGCCGACTGATCACCTAGCTCCTCCGCCTATTGCCCGGGCTCGAGCACTGGCGTCGCGATATCCGCGTCCCGCCGTTGCCCATCGATCGCACCATGCCATACGCTTCCGCCGAAGGTCGTAATGTAGACCTCATCGTGGTGCAGCGGATCGGGAATCACCCTATGCGCCCACTTGAAGTTAAATCCGGGAATACGGGTCCAATGCAGCCCGCGGTCTGCCGATCGCCAGGCGGACGATTCAAAGCCGGCCGCGTAGAGCACATTGGGGTCTTGCGGATCAATAGTGACGTCGTAAATGTGGCGATCCTTGTCGAGCACTTGCTTCCAGCTCTTGCCGCCATTCTCCGAGAGAAATATCCCTCCGCCGTCTCCGTGTTCTCCGGTCGCTCGAGCCCAGGCGGCGAGGTAAAGACGATCGGGCGACTCTGGATCGATGGCGAGGCCATTCGGTCCATTCGTTCCCTCCGGCAACGAAACGGGCAGCCAGTGCTCTGCTCCGTCGGTCGACCGGTACAGGGCACCATCGCCTGCGTTGCCAATGCTTCCATCCTCCGACCGTCGCGCTATCACCTCGTAGAGCGTCCCATTCGAGCTGCGCGCCAACCGCCACGCGAACGGCTGGTCTTGCGTGATCCCACTATTCTTGAGGGCCCAACTGCGTCCGCCGTCTGAACTTTTGTAGACTCCTCGGCCAAAACCGGCTACGTACAATACTCGCGCATCCACTGGGCTGGTGGGATCGAGCAGGATATGGGTCGCACCGGTCTCGTCCATCCCGACGTTCGACTCGGTCCAGTTCTTGCCGCCGTCATCACTGCGGCAAACGCCACCTTTGTAGTGCAGCACTGAGTTGTGCCGCCACATCTTGGGGCGAGGAAGATCATGAGTGTAGCTGTTGACGCTCCACATCCGGCCCCGCACCTTGGGGTCGAAGACGATCCAATACGTGGTGTTCATCCATTCTCTGGGCACTCCGGCCGTTGAACTGGTCCATGAGAGGCCACCGTCTTCGCTGCGGAAGAGTCCGATATCGGTGTAAGTGATGAACTGGCGTTTTGGATCGAACGGATCGAAGTGAATTCCGTAGCTCGTGGTGACATCGAGACCGAGGCTGCTCCAGCCCGCGTCATTTACTCTGCGTGAATAGACCGCAGCCCACGTTGCGCCTCCGTCAGCCGTCCGCATGGTTCTTCCGAGGTCGGTACCATACGCCAGATTGGCGTCCTGTTGAGCTACCGTAAGGTTTAGAGGATTTTCTCCCCAACCTGCCCCAAAGCGCTCGGTGATCCAAGCGTCATTCACGTTCTTTGCCGCCACGTCGGATTCTTTCCACACCAGCTTCCAGTCAGCGCCAGAGTTGGTAGTCTTGGCCACACCCATCCAGGACTCTCCATCGACCGTCAAATGATCGTAGGAGACGTAAGCCGTCTCCGGATGATGCAGGCTGGTCGCGATGGCACGCACGTTCGCTCCCGCACCTGGCAGGTCACTCTTGCGCCAGTTCGCTCCGGCATCGTTCGAAACGTAGATGCCATGCTCCGAAGTGGCATAGATAGTCGGCTGCGGGCCCGAACCAAAACCTAGCGAAATCTCATTGACCGCCGCGGGAAGCGGGAAGCTGCGCACTCCTCCGGGACCGATCACCGCGATCGCGTGTTCGCTTGCCAGAAACAAGGTACGGCCATCGGCCGCTGAATTCGGGTCCACCCAAAGCCGGCGCGGAACACCGGCCAATCCCACTTGTTTTTGCCAACTCTTCCCGTAGTCCCGCGAAACAAACAGCGCTGGACTCTCCTTCGTCCCAGCCGCGGCGTAGAGAATCTTTGAGTTGGAAGGATCAACCGCCAGGGCGGAGATCGCTTTCAATGGATCTGGATCGGCAAGAATCTGTTCGTCGGCGTGATCCGAATTCATCTTGACGCCCTTCACCGCGGAAGGACTGGGATAGACCAGATCCCACCGTTCGCCGCCATCCGTGCTGCGCCACAATCCCGTCGCGTGGGCATACATCGTCTTCGGATCTAGCGGGTCAAAGACAAAGAAATTCACCACACCGCGCAAGTTAAACATGCGCCAGGTACGTCCTCCATCATGGGTGATATAAGAGCCGGTCATGTCGCAAGAGACCAGCACCGTATTCGTATCGTGGGGGCTGATGGTGGGATTGAACATAGCCCCGCCGCCGCCGGGTCCGATGACGCGAAACCCACCAGGACGCTCAGCGAAAGCGCCGGTCAAGCACACCACCACGAATAATGCGCGAAAGATATGGAGTTTCATCGGTTCCTGAGACTGTCGCGCCAGCATTCACTCCAGTGCGCGCAACCCTCCGGCTCCCCAACTGCATGCCGCCTAGCGCGAGCGGCTAGAAAGTGACTCGCAGTCGCAGACGAATCGTCCGCTGGCTGAGTACACCTTCCTGGGGAAAACTATTTGTCAGCTGGCCAAAAAGAGGATTGATATTGACGTCGGAAGCTGCAATCGGCAGCACCGCTCCGGTGCTTTGGTCGACCCTGATGTTAAAGTCGCCCAGTTGCGAGAAGGTGCCTCCACCGCCGCCGAAGTTGGCATCAGGTGCAAGCAAGGGGTGATTGAAAATGTTATCGAAATCTGCTCCCAAAGTCGCAACCACGCGCTCCCCTATCGGGAAGGCCTTGTGAATACCCAAATTCACGCCCCAGGCGCCTGGCCCCGTCAGCATATTTCTCTTGGCAACGGCCGGATTGCTTAACAGGTCAGCTCCGACCGAGGGCAGCCCAAACGCACTGGCGTTCCAAATGATGGCGTTACTCCCTTTTTTCCCGGTATTGATGTTGTTGCTCAACACTACCGGTCGGAATGAGGGCTCGGCGTTGAAATCTCCGACTGCATCGATCGATGAAACCGCGATGTTCCCCGGCTCTACCGGATCACAGTCGTCGCAGACCCAGAACGGGGTAAAGCCTTGTCCGGACTTGGCAAACATGTTGAAAGTCGTCTGCCAGCCCCCTAACAGGGTGTCAGCCAGCCTTGAAAACGAGCTGCCAATTCGATGGTTCCGTCCGATGGGCAAATCATAAGTTCCATAAGCTATGAAACGATTTTTGGATACGTAGCCATCGGTGCCGTAGTCAGCATTGGGATTAAACGGGTTGTAGCCGATTCCCCCCAGGCTGGAGTTCGCGGTGTCCAGCGCACTGCTTTTCTGATCGAGATACGTGTAGGACATATCCAACATAAAGCCGCTCTTGTAACGCCGCGTGAATTCGGTTTGGAAAGAGTTGGAACTTCCATGCCCGAAGTTTCCATAGGTCAGCAAAAACTCTCCCACCAGCGGAAAGGGCAGTCGAGCCAAGTCCTGTGTCGAGTACGCGCAGTCTCCCTGTGTCGGGTCGCAAATCGTGACACCGTCTCCCTGAGTTGTGCCAAAAGGAGTAGTGTTCGGAGCAAGTTCATCCAGGTCCTTACCTGCGATCAAACCGCTCATGTGTGTGCCGAGATAAGACACCCGCAGCGTTCCGTCGTGAACAATCTCGCGTTCAAACGTGACGTTGTATTGCTGAATGCGGGGCGTTTGGATGTTTATCGGTATGGCGTTCGCGGTAACAGAATTGCCAAAACCTTTAAGCGTTCCACCGGTGATGGGACTGATGCCATCTTGCGAGGCGGTTGGCCATCCCTCGAGCGTAGTTCTCGAGGTAACTCCCTGGTTAAATGGATTGGTTCCGATGGCGTCACGGATTCCCTGCGCCGCGGAAGTCGGATAGAAGACGCCCCAGCCCGCACGCACCACCGACTTATCCCCCAATTTGTAGGCAAAACCCAGGCGTGGAGCGAAATTATTATTGTCGGTATGGACAAGACCACGGCCCAAGCCGGCCTGCGAAGCAGTGATATATCCATAGCTGGCGATCCGCGTGTCCACATAGGGTAGAGTTTTCAACGAGGGAATGATGAACACCCCCGGATTTCCCGTTGGATTCGAACGGGTTGGGTCGAAGTTTATCAGCAGATCGCTTTTTTCGATAAAAGGAGTCGCCAAATCATAGCGAAGGCCGAGGTTCAAAGTGAGCTTTGATGAAACCTTCCAGTCGTCCAGAGCGAAGTATCCTTCCTCCCAGTTATCTACATTCATGGGAGGCCGTGCCTGTAATACATAGCTCGCGCTCGTCGGGGGCAGGCCCAACAGGAATTCGGTGAACGTATCCGCATTGGAGCAAGGATCGCTGGCACAGGTACCGGGGTTGGTGTAGGTCATCGAGCCTCGGGGGTTTCCACGGTTTAGAGCAAACCCGTCCACGGCCTGATTGCGCACGAAATCCGCGCCCATTCGCAGGTTATGCTTTCCTAGCACCCATGTCAGAGTGTCTCCGAAAGTGATCAGATCCTGATTCTGCGGCCGATATGTATTGCGCCCGCCGTTTGTGAACGTTGCAAAGCTGTTGTTGAAGCTGATGGCGGGATGCCCGAACGTACTGAGCGCGAATTGACCTACCACCGAACCATAAGCGGCGACATCAGCCGCGTCAAAGCCTATGCCGGAAAGGAAACCTTCCAAAGTGGTGTTGCTGTGTTCCAGCAAATTCTGCTTGTTGAACCCACCACGCGCTTCGTTGACGAGAGTCGGCTTAAAGATACGCGTGTAAGATAGCTGCACGGTTTGGTTTTGACGATTGTTTTGCGTCAGACCAAGTCCTACATACGGGGACACAACCGGGTTCGCCGCGCTGGTTTCTGCTGATGTGTTGTAGCTGGCATATACGTGATCTTTTTCGCTGAAGTCATGGTCGAGCCGCAGAGAACCTGTGTCCAGCGTATCCCGTCCCGGTATCTCCGTCTGATAGCTCGGAATCCGGCCGCTCGTGCTATCGATTGGCGCTGCCACGCCAATGTGAGGGAAGTATTTGGTGATCAAGCTTTGCACCGACGGATTCAAGAGTTCTGATGGAATCTGAATGAACTGCAGACCGGCCCCGCCGACCGTAGCTGTAGCAATCTCTTGCGCTGTGAGTACTGTGCCTGCGGGAACGTCCGGCTTGTCCGCATCGTCCATCAGGGAAAAATTCCCGGTCCACAGTGACGGATGAGCAAGTTTCGTCGTCGAGATGTTCACGGGCGACACGTTATAGTCCCGTTCATAAGCTGCAAAAAACCACGTACGTTTTAGTCCTTTAACAGGACCGCCTATGGATCCTCCGAGATCGTTGATGTTGAAATAAGGCGTGGGATATTTCGAAGCAAATGCGTTCGGCACAAAATCTGCGATCCCCGCAAGATCCTGCAGCGAGAGTGCAGCCAATGCCGAATTGGCATTGTTGTAGAAAGCCGAACCGTGAAACTGATTTTGCCCACGTTTGGTGGTAATACGGATGTTGGCCGTACCTGCGTATTCGGCGCTAAAGCTGTTGGAGAGAACGTTGAGTTCGTCGACTGCTTCGAGCGAAGGCTTGCTGTCGGTTTGCGAACCGAATATGCCTCCGTTGGAACGCTGCCCGTCTACTGAGAAACTGCCACCGTAACTTTGCCCGCCGATGAACTTGAAATCTCCCGGTTCGTCCGCCCCCGTGATATTCGGGTTCAAGTACAAAAACGAGTAAATATCGCGAGTATCGCGTGGCAGATCAATCACGGACTGATGACCGATGGTGTCACTGATGGTTGGATTCTCGGTATTGATCGTCACCGCTTCCGCCGAGACCTCCATCTTTTCCGCGACCCCGGACACACGCAAGGTTACGTTGACCCCGACCGTCGCGCTTCCGTTCACGACCACCTCGTTAATCTCTTGCGTGTTCATCCCAGTCGCAGAGACCGATACCTTGTAGCGGCCCGACTTCAGAGCGAAGACCTCAAAATCGCCCGCTGCGTTTGCGTTGGTCTGCCGCGCCGCATTGGTATCGAGGTCAGTGACGGTCACTTTCGCGTTGGCAATGACAGCGCCGCTTGCGTCCTTCACGGTGCCTCGGATTGTGCCCAAGTCCGTGCCTTGCGCGAACATCGAATGGGCGGTTCCCAAAGCTGTCAGCAGGGTGAGAAATAAGGTAAAGCGCGTCACCGACCTCATAGTGGATCCCCCAAATTGCGGTGAGTTTCTATCGCTGAGCTTTTTACCATATGGAAGCACAACAAGTAAACAAAGAATAGAAAATGAAGACAATTGAAGAAACAAAAGAAAGGGTGGTCGGCCTGGCGGGCCCTGACAGAGTCCGGAACATTGCCGCCCTCAGCTTTCAGGGAAGTACAACGCGAAAGCCTGAACGACCCGGCTGATAACGCCGCCTTCGGACGGGGAATCCGGGCGCAACCCCTCCTCAAGGCAGCGGAAAAAAGCCAACAGTTGCCCCGCAATGACGTCGATCACTGTAGAGTTCTCGTCTCCGAGACGACTCAATCCCTTGCACTCGACGGCCAGGTCATTGCCCCGGATCAGTGCGACCGGTATCTCTTCGTCGATGATGATCTTCAGGAGTCCCAGCCCTTTTTGATCCAGTTCACGCAACAGGTCGGCCTCGTAGGCCCGCAGTGTCGGATCTGAAGACAGGAAGCACATCACCAGAGTGTCCTGGTGCACGTAGCTCATCGGAGCGTGGCGGAGGCCGAGGTAGGTCTCATACATGGTGCCGACCCGGCCCGCCGTCAGCTCCATCATTTTGAGCGCAGCTTCGCGGGCTCCGGCAAAACGCGAGCCGCTGCCCAGGAACAAGACGCGTTTGAACGGTGCCTTCGCCGCCTCAGCTAGCGCCCCGAGATGCTCCTGGATCAACTCCGAAGCAATCCGGCTCAGCTCTTCACAGATCTCCTGATAGCGCGTTGGATGTGCCACCAGGCCCAGGAAACGTGCGGCCAACACCAGATTTGTGAAGCTGCTGGTCATCACCAGACTCTTGTCGTTGGTAAGCTCGTCGAGCGTAATGGCTGTCACTTTGGGATCACCCCGGAAGGCGGTTGCCAGTTTTCCTTGCCGGTTACATGTCAGCACCAGATGGCGGATTTTGGGCTCCATCTTGAGCATCAGGGCGAGCGCGCCCGCGCTCTCTGGGCTGTCGCCTGAACGCGCCAGCGACACCATCAATCCGGGTCTGCCGATAGGAAGGGCAGGGCTGCCGTGCGTGAGCAGGGTGCCACCCGGGATGGCTTGGGTATCGATGCGGAGTTCCTTCTGCAGCACCACGCGCACACAGTCGCCGGCATAGTCAGAGCTGCCCGAACCGGAGATGGTCAGACCGGAGATTCCCTCGACTAGTGGGGACAAGGCAGGTGCCGATTGCCGCATTAACTCGCCCGTGCGCAGCCAGGTCGAAGGCTGCTGGCAGATTTCGCGGAGCGTATGAAAATAGCCCAGCCGGTGCTGCTGTTCCGGACTTCGCGCCAGCATTTCGGCCGCGATCGGCTGAGATTTGCAAAGCGTTTGCAGCCATTCAGCTTGCGAGAAAGAAGAAATCGACATCAGACCAGGTCAGCCTTTTTCGACGCTATAAGAAAGCATTAGAAACGCATGGTACAGTAAACAAAAGTAAAGTGATAATCAAATGCTTTCTCGTCAGAATTCAAATGGCACCCACGCGCAGGCACACGAGGGGGAAATGACTGAAATCCATTGCAGCGCTCTTCTTTTCGACCTGGACGGCGTCCTCATCGATTCGCCGCCTGCCGTTACTCGCGTCTGGCAGCAATGGGCGCTGGAGCACGGCTTTGATCCGGAGGAGGTGGTTGCGCGCGTCCACGGCCGGCCCAGCCTCACCACGATTCGCGAGTACTTGCCGAATGCCGACCACGCAGCGGAAAACCGCGAGATTGAACGCCGCGAGATGCAGGACACGGACGGAATCGTCACCCTTGCTGGCGCGCGCACATTGTTGCTGCAGCTTCCCGAGGAGCGATGGACGATCGCGACTTCCTGCACGCGACCGCTGGCCGAAGTCCGCCTGCGCGCTGCTGGTTTGCCGGTTCCAGAGTGTATCGTAACGTCTACCGATGTGATGATGGGCAAGCCGCACCCGGAGCCATTTCTGAGGGCAGCGACAAAGGTGGGGTTCCCCGCGACGGAGTGCGTTGTCGTGGAGGATGTTCCCGCGGGGGTGCGCGCGGGCAAGGCGGCAGGAGCGCGGGTCATTGGCTTCCGCACGACCGTCGAAGAAGCGGAACTGCGGGGCGCGGGAGCCGATTTTGTTGTGAACAACTGCGGCGATATCAGCCTCGTGCATTACTCCGGCGGATTAACCTTACGTCTCAACGGCGCCGGCGTGCGAAATTAGCGGGGTTGGCGGTTCGTTCGTTACCAGATTCCGCCACGAGAGGAAGCCACGGAAATGCGTCGTAGAGATCTGCTGAAAAGTGCCGCTTTGTTATCGGCTTTGGCTCTGGGGACCGATTCAACCAGTTCCGGGCAAGTCTGTGACCCTGGCGCTGGCCCGGTCGTCAGAGAACGTCTGAATCAGGGTCCGTTTGATATCAAGCAGGATCAGGGTTGGCAAACGGTATTGTTCACGACGCCATCCGAACGGCCTCTGCGTAATCCGGGACTCGGGTTGGTCGGCTACGCCTGGGAAGAGAGTGGGCCGTCCCTGGCCGCGCGGGCGGGCCGGGAAACGCTCGAGCAGCACGTGGAAAAGATTTCAAGCTTGCCCTTCGTGGATGTTCTCTACATCCGCTGCGATTGGCGCAACGTGCAATCCCGCCCGGGACGCCTCGATCTGGATCCAGTTTGGGCGCTGACGCTGGACGCGGCCAGGCGCAAAGGACTTCGCGTTGCGTTTCGGATTCAGTTGTCGAACACTTCATTCCAGCCGGAACAAGTGGCACTTCCGCCATTTCTGCGCGAGCGGATTCCTCTGGTGAAAATCGGCCGCATCCCTGGAACGGGCACGGGGGAGTATCGCGAGCCACGCTACGATCATCCCGAATTTCAGAAAGCATTCGCTGAACTGAATGATCTACTGGCAGCACAGTTTGAAGGCAATCCACTGATTGAATGGATGGACCTGATGCAGTACGGGTTCTGGGGCGAAGGACACACCAGCGATTTTCCCAATCCTTTTCCCGACTACGTGACCGCGGAGCGAACCTTCGTAAACATGACGGCGCGGCAACTCGATACATGGAAGAAGACGCCGCTCGCGGTGAACTCGCAGCCGGACATCAGCAACGTCGGTAATCGCACCGTGATCGACATGGCGGTTCGGGCAGGCGCGTGGATGCGATCGGACAGCATTATCGTCGAGGAACCGGTGCAGATCGACGAACTGGCCAACCGGCCACCGTGGACGGCGGCCATCCTCGAGGATGGCTACTTCCGCGAGTACGACACCCAGAAACTGGAACGGGACGCGGCCGGCATCAACGTCATGGAGAACTACATGCTGCACGTTGTGGACGTGCGGGCGAATTACTGGTCTTTGTGGACCGAAGCGGACAATCTGACGCACTACAACGAGATGTATCCTCGCGGGTTCGAGCGCCTGCGGACCAGTCTGGGATACCGCCTGCGGCCCTCCTGGGTCTGGCAACGAAAGAGATATGACACTTTTGAAGTGATCGTATGCGTCAGCAACCGTGGAGCAGGCGGAGTTCCGGGAGTGCTTTGGCTGCACCTGGAAAGTCCCGATGGAAAAATCCGTTTGAGTGGAGCCCTCGATGCAGGCCATCCCCATGGCGGCGGCCTGCGGCAAGCTTCTTTTCTGCTCCCGCACGGCTACAGCGGCAAGGTCAGTCTGTCGGCGCAACTCGAGATTCGACCCGGCGTGAAAAAGCCGGTTGCTTGGGCGTGTGAACAACCGATCAATCCGGACGGCTCCATCGCGGTGGAACTCAAGGGGCAGAACGACTCCGGCTGGCGCAAAGGCGTTTGATGGCGCTCGACCGGAGTTCATTTCGCCGACGAACTCTGTCAGAGAGCGGCGCTGGGGTTCGCGCTTCCGGCGATTGCGAAGCATAGTTCGACCGATGGCAAAACATCGGCAATCGAGGGCTTCAGAGTTCCACCGCCGCTTAGAGCTCGAATAAACGCTGCGGCTTCCTCGTAGCACCCATTCACTATATCTTCGGGTGTCTCCGCAGGAACGATTTCTGTATGAACGAGTTCGCCGTCCCGGAAGCAACTCCATCCGCGCTGCCAACCGAAGGGGCAGGTAACCGACGCGCGAAAGCCGTCGCCGAACAAATTGTAGGTCTCTTCGATCAGTCCCGCCGAAGGCAGCACGTCGACACGCCCTAAAATTCCGTTCTCGAATTGCAGATCAAGGGTATACCACGGTGTCGCTCCGGCCGGCACCCTCAAAGTGCGAAGGTCAAATGCGACAACCTGCCCTGCGATGTAGCGGAGGGTGTCGACCGCGTGAACCGTTGTGGCCCACAGGAACTCCGGTTCCAGGCGTGCGTGCCTGGCAAGAGTGCAATGCACGTAGCGAAGGAGGCCGGCGCTGCGCGTCCACTCGATCGCGCGGTTGAGAACCGGCATGAACCGCCGGTTCACTGAAACCATGTTCAATGTTTTCGTTGCGACGGCGCAATCGCGCAGAGCCTTGGCTTCGACCAGAGACGCGCCGAGAGGCTTCTCCAGAACACAAGGGATGCCCTTGCGCAGCAGGCTGATTCCAAGTTCAGAAATGCTCTCCGGCGGCACGACGGCGATGCAGCCATCGAGGCTTTCTTGGCTCAACATATCGTCGACGTTCCGATAAGCCGCCAGAAAGCCATACTTTGTGCTGAAGTGGAGCGCACGTTCGATCTGCAGGTCGCACACTGCAGCCAACAAAATTTCATCGGGATGTGCGGCCTTATACCGGGCTAGTGGGATGGCGTGGCCGCTCTCCGAGTGCGCTCCGCAGCCGATCAATCCAAGACGAATCATAATTTGAGAATTACTCAAGCCCTGCCGGAATGGGCGCGCCGTTGCGGTCAATCGTCGGCTTATTATCGTTCGCCGTTCCGCGTACGAACCATAAGGACGCGCCCACCGCAATCGTGAGCGCAGCGAACCACACCACCGTGATCCGTTGATTCGGCGGCACAGTGAAAAGCAACACAAGGCTCAGCAATCCAATGAAAGAAATCGTGCGGCTCAGAAAACGGAATACGGGGGCGGTGAAATCCGCGGAATCTTTCAACTCCGAGGCAACGTCAATGGGCGTATTCAGGTTCCTGAACAGCAGCGCCCGTCCGGGCGTATCTCCCCGGTCGAACAGCATACTCAGGAAAAAAATGCCGAAGGACGAGGGAATGATGATTGCGACCTGCTGAATGAGCGACCAGTGATAGACGAAGGCGCCCAGCATGCCCAAAATGAGTCCGGTCGCGAATGAGGCCAGACCAGACCAGGGTGGCGTGCGCCGCACCACGAGGCCCAGCAGCGCCGGAGGACCGTAAGCCAGCGACATCAGCGTATTGAACGTCAACATGATCTGAAACACGCTTTGCCCACTGGCGGCCATAATCACGGCGATCACGGTCGTCGCTCCCCCGACCAAAAACGTCGTGACCCAACCCACGACAAGCAGTTCATGTTCTCCCGCAGTCTTGCGGAACAATGACTGATAAACATCCTTGGTGAGAATCGCGGATTTCACGTTGAACTGGGCCGAAAGATTCGCCATGGTAGCGCTGAACATTGCCGCCAGCATGACTCCAATCAGGCCGTGCGGCAACAACGTTAAACTGGCAACCGCGTATGCCGCTTCGCTCGCATTGGGCAAACCCATGCGGGGCAATTCCGGATAGACCACGCGCATCGCCATAGGCGGAATAAACCACAAGAAAGCCCCGGCGAAAAACAGTCCGCAACACAGCAACGCAATCTTGCGCGCGGAGCGCTCGTCGTCCACGCTGAAGTAGCGTTGCGCCATGGCGCTGGTGTTATAGCCGAACGAGACCATGATGGTCCATGAGGCGATGTAAAGCCAGCCAAACTCCCCAGAGACGTGGAGCGTTTTCATTTCTGGCGGCAGCGAATGCACCAAACCGGTGACTCCGCCCACCCGGGCGAGCGACATGACGACGAGAACCATGCAAAACGGCATGAGGATCGACGCTTGCAGAAAATCGGTGACGACTACGGCCCACAAGCCCCCCAGCACACAATAGAAAACGATCAGGGCGCCCGCGCCAAGAATCGTCCAGGTCACCGGGAGGCCACAAGCGGAAGATACGAAGAGACTCAGCCCAAACAGGGTGCTGGCGCTGGTAAACAGCTGAAACACGATCGTGGTCCAGGAAAAAACTTGATGGGTGGCCGGGTTGAAGCGTCCCGAGAGGTACTCCATCACCGTCGTAATGCGGCTGCGCCGCCAGCGCTTGGCGAAAATGAAGTAGCCGAGCAGAAAGCTAAAGGCATTGCCGATATACAGTCCGATGGCTGCGATACCGGAGCGGTAAGCGACACCCGCTGCGCCGGTAAAGGTCCAGGCGCTAAAGCCAGCCATGAAACAACTGAGGCCGGCAACCAGCCAGGGTATGCGGTTTCCCCCACGAAAATATTCGGCTGCACCGCGATTGAAGCGCAAAACATAGAACCCGACCCGCACCATCAGGAGCGCGTAGAGACCAATGACAAGATAGTCGACAAAGTTTGCACGCGTCATAGTCGGACTGAGGCCAGGAAGAACCCGGACTTCCTTATACTTTGTTTTTGGTCGGAATAGAAGCTAGAAACAACAAAAGGAAAGAAACAGTCGACATTCGAATGCTATACTCGAACTCGCCATGCGGCACCCTTCCCTCCTGATCTCCGCCGGAGAAGAACTGTTTGCCTCTTTCTTTTCTCCGCAGCAGCAGCAACTTCTGCGCCGCCGGTTCCGGTGGCAAAGGCACGGCGCGAGCCAGTTGACGGTGGATTTCAAGCAAAGTTTGGGCGCGGCAGAAGCTCTCATCACCACCTGGGACAGCCCTCATTTCAGCGACGACTTGCTGGTCCTGGCGCCGCAACTGCGTATGATTGCGCATTGCGGAGGAGAAGTGAAATCACGCTTCGCCCGTTCCCTATTCAAACGCCTGACCATTACCAACGCCGCCGCTCCGATGGCGAGCGCCACCGCGGAATTAGGAGCTTCTCTGCTTTTGTATTGCGCACGCAACGTGGACTTCTATCGTTCTGAACTGCGAAGGCGGTCGAATCGGATCTACGACGAGGTGCACCTCCACGGCAGTGCTGAGCCGCTGACCGGGCAAACGGTGGCCATGATTGGGTTTGGCCGGATTGGCCGCGCGCTGGTGGACTTGCTGCGAGGCTTCGACATCAAGTGGCTGGTGCATGATCCGTATGCTCCGCGGTCCCTGTCGCGGCAGTATCCCGTGCGTTTCGTCAGCTTAGAGCAATTGCTGCCACGGGCCCATTTGCTCGTCCTGACGGCGGCGTTAACCGAACAAACCCGGGGTTTGCTGGACCGGCGAAATCTGTCCCACATTCCGGACCACGCGGCCGTGATCAACATTGCTCGCGGGGGCCTGATCGATCTAGACGCCCTCAGAAAAGAGGTGCAGCGTGGCCGGCTGCGCTGTGCCCTCGACGTGACCGATCCGCGCGAACCGCTTCCGGTGGGAGATCCATTGAGAAGCATGCAAGGTGCGATTGTTACGCCGCATATTGCCGGAAGCGGGCGGCGAGTCAGGGAAGGGATTGCGCGAGTAGTGCTGCAGGACTTGGAAAAGTTTTTCGCCGGTAAGAGCGTGGAGAATCGCGTGACAACTTCCATGCTGGACCGAATGACATGAGCATGAAAGTTTCGTTCTCGACGCTGGCCTGTCCGGATTGGACGATGCCACAAATTGTCGCGATGGCGGCGCGCGAGGGCTATGACGGCGTCGAATTGCGTTTTGTGGAGGGCGAAGACTCTCTCTGGAAGTTGCCGGTGTTCTCAGGAGCGGAAATCGCATGTACAAAGCGTGCTCTGGCGGATCACGCCTTAACCATCTCGTGCCTGGACACAAGCTGCCGCTTTGACTCGCCCGATGCCGCCGAGCGCGGACGCTGGATGACCGAAGGGGAACGGATGGCGGATCTGGCTGCCGAGTTGGGCGCACCGGGCCTGCGAGTTTTCGGCGATACGATCCGACCTGGCGCAGACCGTAGTTCCACGCAAAGCTGGATTGCCGATTCCATTCGGACGTTGGTGGAGGTCACTGGTGCGAGAGGAATCGAGGTCTGGATTGAGAATCACGGTGATTTCTCCGCTGCGGGGGAGACCGCGGCCATCCTTGCGCAGGCAAACTGTTCAGGGGCGGGAGTGGTTTGGGACCCGGCGAACAGTTTCTGCGCAACTCAGGAACCGCCCGCGGAGAGCGCTGCCGTTCTGAAAGCGGCGATTCGCCATGTACATATCCAAAGACGTACGGCGCGACCGGGATCGCTGGGGCTACGTTCTGACCGGAGAAGGAGAATTCCCCTTTGAGGAGCTGAAATGCGCTCTGGAGCGGTTGCGATACGACCGCTTCCTTTCATTCGAGTGGGAAAAGAAATGGCACCCTGAGATTGCGGACCCTGAAATTGCGCTGCCCCACTTCGCGGGCTGGTTTCGAAAGAACTGCGCATGATCGAATCTGGCAACGAAACAATGCGCAGGTTGCGTGTCGAGGATGTTCAGGCTGCGCTTCAGTTATCAGCGCAGGCGGGTTGGAACCAGACGGAAGAAGACTGGTACACGCTGCTGGAACTTAGTCCGGAAGGCTGTCTGGTCATGGAAGTGGATGGCCGTCTGGCTGCGACCACGACGCTGCTCTGCTACGGGCGGAGGTTGGCCTGGATCGGGATGGTGCTGACAAAGGTGGAATATCAGCGGCGCGGCTTTGCAAAAACGTTGCTGGCGATCGCGTTAGAGCGGGCAGAGAAGATGGGAATCGAAACGATAAAGCTCGACGCTACCGAGCAGGGCAGGCCGCTCTACGAGAGATTCGGCTTTCGTGTCGAGCGGGAAATCGAGCGCTGGTCGCGGACAGGCGAAGATGTTGAGCCGCTCCCTGCCGGCCCGGCATCTGCGGACAAACCGTGGTACGGCTCAGATTCGTCAATATTCGGAGCCGACCGCTCACAGCTGTTGGACAGACTCGCTCACCGGAATCCTCCAATATCGATTTCTAATTCGTACTTGTTTTCCAGGCCGGGCCGTGTGACTGCGTATCTCGGACCTTGTATCAGCGAAGATCCGGGCATAGCTCGCCGCCTGATTGAGGAGTGCTTACAGGGCACGAGTTGTGGTTGGTCGTGGGATTTGTTCCCCGAGAATCGCGCCGCAGTGGAGCTGGCCTGCGACCTTGGATTTTCTGCGCAAAGGCATCTTGTACGCATGGCTCGCGGGAAGAAACTGCGCGAAAGGGAAAGCGCGATTTACGCCATCGCGGGATTTGAGTTCGGTTAACCGTGAAGATCACAACAGAATCAGAATTGGAAGAGTTGCTGTCGCGCCCCGACGATGAGACGGCGTCGGCGATGGCTGCGCTGGATGGAGATATTCTCATTCTCGGCGCGGGCGGCAAGATGGGACCGAGCCTGGCACGGCTTGCGCGGCGCGCGATTGAGCGGGCGGGCGCCAACAAACGGGTGATCGCGGTGGCCCGATTCACGAATAACAAACTGCCCTCCGAATTCGCCGCGCACGGGATCGAGACCATCGCCAGCGATCTGCTTGAGGCGGACGCACTCGACCGACTGCCCGATGTTCCCAACGTCGTCTTCATGGCCGCACGAAAATTCGGCACGGATGGTGGAGAACATCTGACGTGGGCCATGAATACTTATCTGCCCGGCCTAGTCGCCGAACGCTACCGAAACTCCCGCATCGTGGCGTTCTCTACGGGGAACGTCTACCCGATGCGGACGCTGGCGGAAGGCGGAGCCCTGGAGACAACACCCGTGGGCCCGGTCGGTGAATATGCGCAGTCGGCGCTGGGCCGCGAACGTATGTTCGAATATGGATCGGTGCGATGGGGAACCCGGGTTGTCATCTTGCGCCTGAATTACGCGGTCGAGTTACGCTACGGAGTGCTTGTGGACATAGGACGAGCGGTATTCGAGCGCCGTCCAATTGATCTGCGAATGCCGGCAGTCAACGTGATCTGGCAGCGTGACGCGAATTCCTGGTGCCTGCGCTCCTTCGCCCATTGTCAGTCGCCGCCCCTGGTCCTGAACGTCACCGGACCCGAGACAGTTTCGGTGCGGGAATTCGCGCTCGAATTCGGAAAGCATTTCGGCATCGAACCAACTTTTGTTTCTGCTGCGGATGGTTCCAGCGCCCTGCTGAGCGATGCGAGCAAGGCGCGAGGTCTCTTTGGAAGTCCCACGGTACGTCCCGCGGAAATGATCGAGCGAATTGCGAACTGGATTCGCGACGGCGGCGCAATATTGAATAAGCCCACCCATTTTCAGACCCGGGACGGCAAATTCTGATGCAGGTACGCGAGAAACTCCGTTCTGGCCTAGTCATTCCAGCTCATCCGCTGGCGCTGAACTCCCAGCGCAGGCTTGACGAACGCCGTCAACGCGCTCTGACCCGATACTACCTGGCCGCAGGCGCAGGCGGCATCGCCGTGGGCGTGCACACCACGCAGTTCGCGATTCGTGATCCCAAGATTGGATTGTTGGAGCCGGTACTCGCATTGGCCGCCGAAGAGAGCCGCGGTACTGAGGCCGTGAAGATTGCTGGTGTTTGCGGCAAGAGCAAACAGGCATCAGCCGAGGCGGAACTCGCTGCCAGATTGGGCTATGATGCCGCGCTGTTGAGCCTTGCAGATCTGAAAGACGAGACGATTCCTCAGCTTCTGGAACACGCTCGCACCATTGCCACGGTGATTCCCATCGTCGGCTTCTACCTCCAGCCGGCCGTGGGGGGCCGCGTGTTGCCGTACGAATTCTGGCGGCAGTTCGTCGAGATCGATAACGTTGTCGCGATTAAGATCGCCCCGTTTAACCGCTACCAAACCCTTGACGTGGTTCGCGCCCTGGCGCAATCAGGCCGCGCCGGGCAAGTCGCTCTCTACACCGGAAACGATGACAACATCCTGAACGACCTGCTAACGCGATTTGACTTCGGTGGTCAGCCGCTCAGGATTGCCGGCGGCCTGCTCGGGCACTGGGCCGTGTGGACGCAGACGGCCGTTTCTCACCTCGCCCTGGGCAAGCACCATAATGATGAGGTTCCCGGCGAACTGCTGACCCTGGCGCAGCAAATCACAGATGCGAATTCCGCCATCTTTGATCCGGCCCATCATTTTCGAGGGTGCATTCCAGGCATCCATGAGATATTGCGGCGTCAGGGCTTGCTCGAAGGACGCTGGTGTCTCGATCCTGACGAGGAACTTTCCCAAGGGCAGAGTGCGGAGATCGATCGCGTGCGCAAAGCCTACCCACATTTACAGGACGACGCATTCGTACAGGAGCACCTCGATGAATGGCTTCGCTAAGATCCCGCTGCTGATGCTGCTTCTCACGGCCATGGCGGCGGCCTCGGATCACGCCGTGATCGAGAGCCCGGAGGCAATTCGAGATGTACGGTTAGATCTCAACCCGTCGGCAGAGTTCTGGCGTGCGGCGCGCCCGGTATATATGGAGCAAGACAGTTTCGGAAAGCCGGTTCCCCGGTATCAAACCGAGGTCCGCGCCCGCTGGACGAAGAATAATCTTTACTTTCTCTTCGTCTGTCCCTACGAAGAGCTTCACTTGAAACCCTCTCCGAACACCCAGACAGAAACCAACGAGCTGTGGAATTGGGATGTCGCCGAGGTTTTTGTCGGCTCCGATTTTGCGAACATCAGGCGCTACAAGGAATTCGAAGTCTCCCCGCAGGGCGAGTGGGTCGACCTGGATATCGATCTGAGCAAGCCGCACCACGAAGACGGCTGGACCTGGAACTCTGGCTTCGAAGTGAAAGCGCGCATTGATGAAGCCACACATACCTGGTACGGCGCCATGCGCATTCCCTGGGCTGCGATCGACGCACGGCCTGCAGCCGCCGGGAATACGCTGCGGGTCAATCTGTTTCGGAGCCAGGGTCCGCCTTCGCATCAGCAAGCGGTCACATGGCAGGCGCCTATGAACGATTCGTTTCACGTTCCAGAACGTTTTGGTTTGATCCGGCTGGTGAAAAAACCTACGGAGAAGGAGCCATGAGCTTGAACATCAGGGCAATCAATCACGTCGTCGTCCATGCCGCGTTCGCAACTCTGACCCTGGTTCCACAACTGACTTTTGCGGCCGACCCCTATGCGGTGACCGTGGAACACCGTGTCGCGGCGACCATGCGCGACGGGACCGTGCTTCGCGCCGATATTTACCGGCCGGCGACAGCGGGAAAATTCCCCGTTCTTCTCACGCGAACTCCTTACGATAAACGCATTGACGCCAGCTTCGGCAATCGGGGAGCAGCCCGCGGTTATGTCGTAATCAACCAGGATGTTCGCGGACGCTACGCGTCGGACGGAGAATGGTATCCCTTCCTGCACGAATCGAATGACGGCTACGACACCGTCGAATGGGCGGCGGCGCTGCCTTTCTCCGATGGCCAAGTAGGAATGTACGGAGGCTCCTACGTCGGGGCCACGCAGATGCTGGCCGCGATCGCACATCCGCCGCACCTCGCCGGAATTTGCCCGGTCGTGACCGCGAGCAACTATCACGATGGGTGGACGTACCAAGGTGGGGCCTTTGAGCAATGGTTTAGCGAATCGTGGACTTCTGGGCTGGCCCAGGACACGCTCAACCGCTTCGTGCAAAACCACACCAATGCCCTGAACGGCATTGCGAAACTTCCACTCACTCAATATCCGCTTTTTGAATTGCCGCAGAGCTCGTCCGATTCCGATGTGCTGCGTTCTTTAGCTCCGTATTTTCTCGACTGGCTGTCCCACCCCAACTATGACGACTATTGGAAGCGCTGGTCGATCGAGGATCATTTCGCTGACATCGGCGTACCCTCTCTGACGGTCGCTGCCTGGTATGACATTTTTCTGGGCGGATCGTTGCGCAACTATATCGGAGTAAGGCTTCATGGGGCGAACGACATCGCGCGCCGCGGACAACATCTCCTGGTTACGATTGGGGGGCACGCCGGTTCCAGCCGCAAGATCGGCGACATCGACTTCGGCCCCGCCGCTCCATTTGACGAGGATGAAACTACTTTGAGCTGGTACGACTATCTCTTTAAGAATATTGCCAACGATTTTTCCCATCCCAAGCCGGTAAAGCTTTTTGTCATGGGCACCAACCAGTGGCGTGAGGAGGAGGACTGGCCTCTCACCCGCGCCCACAACACCAGATACTTCCTACATTCGGCGGGGACGGCGAATTCGGCCACGGGTGACGGTAGTCTGGTCGCGGCAGCATCGCGTTCGGACAAGCCTGACCAGTATGTCTACGATCCTGCAAACCCCGCGCCTACAGTAGGTGGTCCTCTGTGTTGTGACTCGGAGCACCTCGGGCCCGGGCCACGCGACCAGCGCGCAGTGGAAGCGCGCCCCGATGTTTTGGTCTATTCGACACCCGCATTGAAGCAGGACCTCGAAGTAACGGGGCCCGTTCAAGTCGAACTTTTTGCCAAATCCTCCGCGGTTGACACCGACTTTACCGCAAAGCTGGTGGACGTCGGGCCAGACGGATTCGCGCAAAACCTGACAGAAGGAATTGTCCGCGGGCGGTATCGGAGTTCGCAAGAGAAAGCAGAGCTTATGAAACCGGGCCAGATTTACAAATTCACGGTGGACTTATGGGCAACCGCCAATGTCTTCCGCAAGGGACACATATTGCGGCTGGAGATCAGCAGCAGCAATTTCCCCCGTTTTGATCGAAATCTAAACACGGTTGATGACACGGAGGGCAGCGGAAAATCAATGCCGGCTAGAAACACGATCTATCATGACGCAGACCATCCCTCGGCGCTAATTCTTCCGATCATGCCGACCCCCTGAAGCGTCCACCAACAGAGGGCCGCTCTCCAAGGCCGAGTTTGCAACCATATCTCAGGAGATTTCATGCCGCGCATCGTGTCGAAATGCATCTTCCTCGCCCCGGCCCCCCTGAAGCGCGCCACGTCGCTCCGAGCAGTGTTCAATGTGGAGGGCAATTTTCTTCCTAACATCAACTATGCCTATTGTTTTCGCCACGGTATCCGTGTTCTCAATACAAGTCCGGTATTCGCTGAGCCCGTGGCAGAGGCGGCGCTGGGCATGGCCATTGACCTGGCCCGCGGCATCACCCGGTCAGATCGACATTTTCGCCAGGGTACCGAGCAGTACGGGATGGCCTCGAACCTCGAAGCGTTCTTTCTCTTCCGGCAAGAGGTAGGTTTTATCGGGTTCGGCGATCTTGGCCGTGCGATCTTGCCGTTGCGTCGCCCATTCGGCTGCCACGTTCGCGCATACGACCCGTGGCTGCCAGCGGAATATATTCAAACCTTGGGCTGTGAAGCCTCTTCCCTGGATGAGGTCCTGCAGGTCTCGCGCCTTATTTTCGTCGTGGCGGGGGCCACATCGCAGAATCAGGGCTTCCTGGGCGCAAAACAGTTCTCCCTAATGCTGCGGGGGGCCGTGTTAGTCCTAGTCAGTCGCGCTGCAGTCGTGGATTTTGACGCTATGCTGGATTTCGCTGCGAAAGGACACATTCGCTTCGCAACCGACGTTTTTCCAGAGGAACCGCTGCCTGGCTCACACCGGGCACGACATACCGACAATGCAATTCTCTGCGCACATCAGGCCGGTGCAATGGAAACGGCGATCAAACGGATTGGGAAGCTGGTTGTTGCGGACGCTGAGCTGATTGCCCGCGGGCTCCCACCGATTCTGTGCAAAGTGGCTCAGCCTGAGACCATCGCCCTGTTTCGGAGTAAACCCATCAGCAAAACTTAACAGAACACGAAATCTGCCCACTCACCACTTGGTCTGCAGACTCGGCGGCCGCATTAACGTCTGCATCACCACGCAATACTGTTCTGTTTTCTCCTGCAATGCGCGCAGTTGTTCCGGTGTTGCCTTAGGCGCAGCAACATCAAAATGAAGATGAATACTTTCAAAGCCTACCGGGACGTCTTTTGATATGCCGAGGGTACCTCGGAGATCCAAGTCTCCCTCCACCGTGACCTCAATGCGTTCCGTCGGTATGCCCATAGCGGCTGCCACCATCTGGCAGGTAATCTGCGCACAAGCCG
>OBLW0100001207.1_pt1 | contig 22168 bp, 18 predicted proteins | sample 1520161 | NCBI WGS metagenome assembly OBLW01 (sample SAMEA3539309, study PRJEB22396) | soil metagenome | biome: tundra; feature: field; material: soil | place: USA | collected 2010-05 | depth 0.15 m | reverse complement strand
GATGGAAGCGATGCGGCGTATCGAAAATGAAGTGCTGAAGGAGTGGGTGCGTGCCAGCAGCTTCGCTTCATCGGCCGGTGTCAGGTCGCGATAGTGGGGAACGCGCTCGTAAAAATCGTGTGCCACAAGATTGAAAACATCTTCCTCGAGATTCGCGCCCGTGCAGCAAATGCCGTGCACCTTGTCCTGGCGAATCATCTCAGCCAGCAAAAGCCCAAGTTCCGCCGTGCTCATGGCGCCGCCTATGGTGACAAACATTTTGCCACCCTCGGCCAGCAGCTTGTTGTAACCTTCCGCCGCGTCCACAAGGGCCGCCGCGTTGAAATGCCGATAGTGATGCTTGATAAATGAAGTGATGGCAGACATGAGCCTTTTCGTAAACTCCCGTTCAATACGCTAACACAACGAAATCAGCGGAAAATGAACGCGGATGAACCTGGACGTGGGCGATTGCAGCGTGAATACATCCTCCGCCCACGAATTCAATCGTCCCATCTGCCATGACTCAGCAAGCCATACGAAGCCCTCGCCTGGATGGCCAAGCCCTACGGCTTCGACAACAAGTCTAGCTTCCGGGTCGGAAATTCAAACTTGGAGTGCCCGCACGTCGTCACCTCCAGCTTCCCGCCCTATGTATTCTGCCTCACCTCTACGAGTCAGCCTTTAGTCATTTGAGTGACGCACATCTCCTTTCAATCCACGAATCCACGTCTCCAACGTCATCCGTTCGTGATCGGAATCACTGATCCGCAACCCTCAAATGGGTTCTCCTCACATGTTGAACTCCATTCCTGCGCCCGCTTTCTGCGACGCGCGGGCCGGAGAGACGGGCCTTGCCTCAAGCCTTTGGGTCCCTCTGTTCCGGAGAAAGTAGACGGCAGAATGATCCACGCCGTAGCCCGCAGCACAGTCTCGCCCGGCGATCCGCGACGACTTCATTCAACATCGGGACCTGCCTCCGCCCCATTGAAAGCAGCTCTACAAGTTACGTGCCCTGTCAAACTCACGCAGGGTGTCATTTTCTTAAAGAGAATGTCACTCAACAAGAGCGGCTTCGGCGTACAGCAACTATGGAACCGCACAAGCCTCTGGTCCCGAGCTGGAATTCCGATAATCTTTGCGCTCTTCACTCTCCTCACCGCGCGTTCGCTCCATGCCCAGACCGATTGCCTCTCCTGCCATGGCGACGCTACGATGAAGGACGACAGCGGCCACAACATCGGCGTTGACGGTCAGAAGTTTTCCGCAAGCATTCACGGCAGCCTCAAATGCAACGACTGCCACGCCGACATCAAGGACTACCCGCATCCCGATCATCCCGCGCCAGTGCAGTGCGCCACATGCCATAGCGATCAGCAGGACAAACTCAAAGGCAGCGTCCACGCGGACGGCAAAGAGCATCCATGCACCAGTTGCCACGGCGACGCGCATTCGATCTTTCCCAAAGCTGACCCCCGCTCCGCCGTCTATCCCCTCAACGTGCCCGCAACTTGCGGAAGGTGCCACGGCGACAACGGGGAAGCGAAGAAGCATGGCCTGCCCAGCGTGCTCCCGAACTACATGGATTCGATTCACGGATTCGCGCTCAGCAAAGAGGGTCTGCTCGTCGCTGCCAACTGCCAAAGCTGCCACGGATCGCACGGCATTCTAAGCCACACGAATCCCGCAAGCCCGACATTCAAGTCCAACATACCGAAAACCTGCGGAAGCTGCCACGCCAAGATCGACGCGGACTTCGAAGAGGGTGCGCACGGAAAAGCGATTGCTGCGGGCAAATTGAAGGCTCCAGTCTGCACCGACTGCCATACCGCGCATGCGATCCTGCAGCCGACCGAATCCGCCTTCCGCATGCAGTCCACGCCCATCTGCGGCTCCTGCCACAAGGACAAGCTCTCCACCTACCGCGACACCTTTCACTCGCAGCTCGGCTCGCTCGGCGGCTACGTCGAAACAGCCCGCTGCTGGGATTGCCACGGCGCGCACAAAATTCTGCCCGCCTCCGATCCGAGCTCGCCCATCGCGCCCGCGAATCTCGTCGTCACCTGCGGCCGTTGCCATGCGGGAGCCAACGCAAGCTTCGTCCACTACCAGCCGCACGCCAACGCGCACGATCGCAAGCTGAACCCCGCGCTCTACTTTGTGCGCCTGTTCATGAACCTGCTGCTGGCCGGCACCCTCACGTTCTTTGTCATTCACACCATCCTGTGGCTGGTCCGCGCGCGGTACGACCAGATCAAGAAGAAGTCGGCTGAAGGAGACCATCATGCCTGATTCGGTCCAATCCACCCAAACCTCCGTACCCGAGCAGGCTCCCGCAGGCCGACACTTTGCGCGCTTCACCGCTGCGCAGCGTACGTTGCACGCGGTTCTCTTCAGCACGTTTCTTGGCCTCGCCGCCACGGGTCTTCCGCTCCGTTTCAGCGAGAGCATCTGGGCGCGCGGCCTGGCCAAATTCGTAGGCGGCTTCGGTGCGATCCTCTTCTTTCACAAATTCTGCGCCATCGCTCTCACCATCGCGTTTCTCATCCACGTCAAAGATATCTTTCAGCGCGCGTGGGTCAAGCGTGAAAAGGGCGTCTTCTGGGGTGCGACCTCCATGGTCGCTAACTGGAAAGATGTCAAAGACATCTTCGCCCACATGCGCTGGTTCATCGGACTCGGCCAAAGACCGAAATTCGATCGCTACGCCTACTGGGAGAAGTTCGACTACTGGGCGGTGTTCTGGGGCATGATCGTTATCGGCTTCTCCGGCTACGCCATGTGGTTCGCTCCCTTCTTCGCGCACTTCCTGCCCGGCTGGGCGTTGAATGCCGTGCTCGTCATCCACAGCGAAGAAGGCTTGCTGGCGATCCTGTTCATCTTCTCGATCCATTTCGTCAACACCCATCTGCGCCCCGACTCGTTTCCGATGGATATGGTGATATTTACCGGTGTCGAAAGCGAAGAAGAATTCAAACACAAGCGTCCGCTCGAATATCAACGCATGGCTGCCGAGGGCAAACTCGAATCTCGCATCGCCGAGAAGCCGCAGAAATGGTTCGTCAACTTCTCGCGGATTGTTGGGTTCGTCGCGATCTCCGTGGGCCTCATTCTTCTGATCCTCACGCTGACCGCCTACTTCGGTTGAGTCGCGATTTCCGGACTTCGCCGGATCTGTTCGATCTCGTACCACCGTGCCCCATCCTTTCGTTTTTGTTCCGGCGAAAGGGTGGGAAGCCACGAACCCCAACGTGCGAAATCACGCAGTCCCAGATTGATCGAACTCCGCCTATCTCGCCAGATTCGGTACTGCGACGCTGCTCACAGCCCGATTCGGCATTTCGTCATGTTGTTGGCCGCCGTTCGTGATCCGAGTCACAGCGAGGTCTTCCACAACAAGCCCATCTTAAATACGTGAATTCGGTTCGTTGGTTGCTGGCGTGTAGTTTCGTTGCGTCTTCTCTCGTCTGGGCCCCGTCTCTTCATGCCGAGCACAAGCTCAAAAATGAAGACTGCCTCGCCTGCCACGGCGACGCCACGCTCACCGAAACCGTCAATGGCAAGGCGCACAGTCTGTTTGTCGATGCGACCAAGCTGAAGCACTCGATCCACGGCTCCATGTTCACCTGCGTCGACTGCCACACCGACGTCAAAAGCCTGGCCCACGAAACACCGCCCAAGAAACTCACCTGTGCAGGTTGCCACGCCGACGCCCTCACAGCGTATTCGCATAGCACCCATGCAAAACCCACTGTGGCCGGCGGCCCGGCGGCCGGTTGTTTCGACTGCCATGGCTCGGTGCACGAGATCGTTACTGCAGACGATCCGCACTCGCCCGTCAATCACGCCAACATTCCCGTCACATGCGGAAAATGTCACGGCCAGAAATTCCTCATGGAGTCGAACGGCGAGAGCGCTCAGCCCTTCGTCTCCTATCAGCAAAGTGTGCATGGCCGCGCAGTCGAAAAAGGCTCAACCAAGGCCGCCGTCTGCACCGATTGCCACGGGTCGCACGAGATTCTCGCTACCAACGAACAGAACTCGACGATTGCAAAATTCAATGTCCCCGCCACTTGCGGCAAGTGCCACAGCACCATCCAGCAGACCTTTATGGCCAGCATCCACGGGCAGGGAATCGCGCGCGGCAATAACCTTGCGCCTGTCTGTACAGACTGCCACGGCATTCACTCCATCAAGAATCACCGCGATCCCAACGCCTCGGTCTCCGAGCAGAATGTTTCGCGCGACACCTGCGCCCGCTGCCATGAGGGAGTGCGGCTCTCCAGCGAATTCGGCGTCCCCGGCAACCGCGTCTCCAGCTACATGGACAGCTATCATGGCCTCGCAGTCGAAGGCGGCTCCGTGGTCGCCGCCAACTGCTCAAGCTGTCACGGCGTGCACAATATTCTCCCTTCCGCCGACCCGCGCTCAATGGTCAATCGCGCCAATCTCGAAACCACTTGCGGCAAGTGTCACAAAGGCGTCACCCAGAAGTTCATCCTGACGCGCGTGCACCTTGAAGACGGTGTTCACCCTAAAGAGATCGGCTCGGCCGCCGTGCGCTGGGTGCGGATCATCTATGTCACTCTCATCTTCTTCGTCATTATTGGTATGTTCCTGCACAACGCCATCATCTGGCGCAGCAAGATGGTTGCGCGCCGCAAAATGCAGAATCCGATGATGGTGCGCATGACGATGAATCAGCGTTGGCAGCACCTGATTCTGCTCACAAGCTTCATCGTCCTCGTCATCACCGGCTTTGCTCTCAAATTCCCAGAGTCATGGTTTGCTGAATTGCTGGGGATGGGCGAACATCTTCGCAGCGTCGTCCATCGCATCGCAGGCGTGGTCCTCATCGGCGCCGGCATCTACCACATCCTCTACGTCGCTGCTTGGTACGAGGGCCGCCGCCTCATCCGCGATCTCGCCCCGCGTCCCAAAGACGCTTTCGATGCGTGGGGAACAATGCTCTATTACCTCGGCCTGAGCAAGCAGAAGCCGGCGTTCCGCCGCTTCAACTACGCCGAAAAAGCCGAGTACTGGGCTCTGGTCTGGGGCACCGCGCTCATGGGTCTGACCGGCATTATGCTCTGGGCCAAGGTCTGGGTGGGCGACCTGTTCGCGCGCTGGTGGGTTGATGTAGCCACCGCGATTCATTACTACGAAGCTATCCTCGCCACGCTGGCTATCGTGGTGTGGCACTTCTACCAGGTCTTCTTCGATCCCGATGTCTATCCGATGAACGGAGCCTGGTGGGATGGTAAGATGCCTGTCGAGCAATACAAGCACGAGCACGCGCTAGATACGGCCTCGATTCCGCAGTCGGACAACGATCCTACCGATGCGGGCCCGCCTCCCTCCGGCGACTAGCCTCAGTTCCTCTATCTCTCGTCGTCCTCTCCGGTATCTCGAGGAGACTGCTGTCTGCTTCAATCCAATGCGCGCCGCCGAGCGTTCATAGTTTAGCCCCCCATCCGTCAGCAAATGGGTTAACCTGACCGAGAAGACAGGACAGCGACCGGCGGTGAATCGGTGAGCTTCCCCGGCCAAACCTTCGCAATGGAGTCCAGACTATGCCGCCATCAACCGCACAACTCGCCGAGCAAGAACAGCTGGTGGCAGTTCTGCGGGAGTATCGAACGGAGACGAGCCGCTCGCTGCTCGAGGTCGTCGATCAGTCTCCCGTTCTGCTGGTCTTCCTTCGCCATTTCGGATGTGCGTTTTGCCGGCAGGCGCTCGATCAGGTGGCCCAGATCAGGGCTCAGATTGCTGCCAGAGGCGTACAACCCGTCTTCGTCCATCTCGGCTCGCCCGAGCGCGCCCGGCCCTACTTCGACTACTACCAGCTATCCACCGTCGAGCGCGTCAGCAATCCCGACGCCTCCCTCTACCAGCACCCGGTCTTCGCTTTATCGCGCATGAACCCCTATCTGAATCTTCTGAGCCTGAAGGTTTGGAAAGGCTGGCTTTCCGGCGCGTTGCGCAAATATGGAATTGGTCGCATTCAGGAAGACGGACATCAGATGCCGGGCGTGTTCTTCCTGAAGGAGCGCAGAATCGTACGAGGCTTCCGCTACCAGACCATTGCCGACGAGCCGGACTACCTGAAACTCATCGGTCCGGCCTGATAGAAGAGGCTGCGAGACTGCAGGTCTGGGTCGATACCGCAGGCAATCTCGATGAAAGCTGATAGCGAGCAGCTGGGAGCTAGAAGCTGCGCTTCACACCCGCCAATCGTCCGCGCGCCAACTCTTGATCCGCTCTTTGATCTGCTTGCGGGTCAGATTGTGCTCGAGCGCCTGCTTGGCCAGCTCCACCACTTCGTCGTCACTTGCGAAACGAAGTCCGATGAGCTGATCCTCGGTAAGCCGGTAAATCTGCGCGTGCCACTCCACCGGAGCCAGCGCTTGCAGCCGCAGGCGCTCCTCCAACCGGATCACCCGATCCTGCACCTTCAGCGGATAGGAGCGCAGCCTGAAAAGGAGGATGATCGCGGCGAACGAGAGCACGAAAATCCACCAGTGGAAAAAATCCTGTCGATGAACCAGGCCAACGATGGAGCTAACCAAGTTCGCAAGGAGAATGGGGGCGAGGAAAAAATGAAAGAAAGGATCGAACCTGCCGTGGTTTTTGGCGCTCTGCGGAGCTTTACTCATGCGTAGACGTCAATTCTTTCAGGCCGGGATTGGCTGAGGACGTCCGCGTCTCCGCAAAGCCGTTCACAGCGGCGCGTGTGGCCTGGTCATTCGCGCTTCCCGGATTCTGCTCGCGCTCACCGGAGCCTGTCAATGCCGCCAGGTCGTTCGGTTCCACAATCTCGGGCCGTTTCGGGATCAGGTGGTAACGCCCGCGCACCGCGTAATCCACAAAAAGGCCGCCCGCCAAATACGGATTGAACACCGCAATCGGAATCGCATACGCCGTCGTAATCAACGACTCGGAAATGCTCTTGTTCGACCGGCTCAAATGCCGGTACCCAGGAAACTGCGGAAGCTCCAGCACGCTCACTTCGGCACGCGGATGTTTCTGACCATAGCGGACGAGCTTATAGGTTATCTGCTTCGGCGTGGTCATCCCCGCATCTGGAAAGATGCTGCGCTTGAACGTCCCCGGAAAATACTCGTTCAGCACAATGCGCGCAAAGTCAGAGCAGTTGCTGAACAGCAGTTGAAAATGCGACTGGTTTTTCGCATCGTTCATCTTCGCGATGAATGCGTCATCCTGCTCCGCGGTCGTGTCGAAACGAAAGGCATAAATCCTGCGCTCATAGGCCACGCCCACCAGCTCGGTCCAGCCTCCATGGAGAAAATCGCCTGCGCGCAAATCTTCGCCAAGTCCGAGCAAATGTTGCTCATGGTATCGGCTGCGCATCCGATTCACCATCGCGCGATCCACATGGGTTGGAACGGACTCTGGATTCTCGACCGAATAGAGATACGGAATCAGCGGGATTGCGACCCAATCGTAGTTATTGATTCCCTGATAACGCGAAACCACGGCGCCAATCTCGCCTGGCTGGCAGCGGCGCAGCTTCACAGGAGTCTCGGCGCAAACGTGCTCGAAATAAATTGCGGTGTGCCCCGTCGGGTTGACGGTGCCGAAGAAGCCGTACGGCTCCTCCATCAACAAGGCGGCTTGGGCATGGCCGCGCGCACTTTCGAGCGACAAAAGCGCAAAGGCCATGAGAGCGAACGCAACTGCGCGGAGGGATCGCATAGGGCATTTGTCTCCCTGGTCGAATTGTGGATCTTTCTCCTAGTATGACGAAATCCTGATTCATCCCGTGTACGCTATACCGGATAACGGTGCATCCTCGTTACGTCGGATTCTGTTACATCGGATTCTTGTCTGCTGCCCACACATCCAACCAACTGCGCGTCACAAACATCCCGTCACAATATCTGCAACTGCTCTCGGCGACTTCTTCAGTTCGACCCCAATCGCCGCAAAATGTTTTCCTTGCAGATTCGACTTCTCTTTCCCTTCGCCGTGTTGGCTGACTCCCGCGTGCCAGCTCTGATAACGTTCTCCTTCCGGCAATTTCTTCGTACATCGCGATTCGAAGCTGTCGGGGAATCCGCCTCGTGAGGCCTACCTTGAAACTGCGCCCGTTCTTCCTCCTTGCTTCGTTGGCCCTTTATTCTTTGATGCCAATTTCAGCTTTGTTTGCGCAAATCTCTCTTCCCAAAGTTCTTGGTCCTCACATGGTGGTCCAGCGCAATCTCCCCGTCCACGTGTGGGGCATGGCCGCTCCCGATGAAGGAGTCAGCGTGACTTTCCGCGGCGAATCGCGCACCACGCATGCCGACCGCCTGGGCGTGTGGAGCGTCTATCTCGCACCCGGATCCGCGGGCGGACCCTTTCAGCTCACTGTCCAAGGCGCCCCAGGCTCCGGCAGCAGCACTTCCGCTCAAGCTCCGATCGTTCTCGACGACGTTCTTGTCGGTGATGTCTGGTTGGCGTCGGGACAGTCCAACATGGAATTTCCGATGAGCCGCGCGGCCACCGCAGCACAGGATTTGCCCAATGCCGCGAACCCGCGCATCCGTCTCCTCATGGTGAAGAAGCGCGCCTCCGAATTCGCCGAGACCGATCTCGATACCGACGGATGGACCGTTTCGAGTCCCGAATCCGCAAAAGATTTTTCCGCCATTGCCTGGTACTTCGCGCGCGACATCGAGCAGCGCGAACACGTGCCCGTCGGCGTCATTGACTCCACGTGGGGCGGGACCGTGGCAGAGTCGTGGGTGCGCCTGACTGCGCTCGGTGATGACGCTTCGCTCGCACCGCTTTTCATCTCCCGCGGAAAAATGACAGACCACGGCGGCTTGGACGCGCTCGAAGAGAAAGACGAACAGCGTCAACGGGACGAAGCCAAAGCAGCCGGCCAACCCATTCCGCAATTCCGCTGGCACCCCCCGCTCGCCAGCTGGGGTCCCGGTCTGCTCTGGAATGGCATGATCGCTCCTCTCGCGCCGTTTCCCATTCGCGGCGTGCTTTGGTACCAGGGCGAAAGCAACAGTGCACTCGAGCGCGCGCCTCTCTACAACCACATCTTCCGCACTCTGATTGAGGACTGGCGCCGCGAGTGGGCCATCGGCGATTTCCCATTCCTCTATGCGCAGATCTCCAATTTCAAATCCACACCCGCGGAAGATTGGGCCGCTCTCCGCGAGGAGCAGCGCCGCACACGCGAAATGCGTAACACCGCGATGGCGGTCACCATCGACATTGGCAACCCCGACGACGTGCATCCCACCGACAAGGTCGACGTGGGCCTGCGCATGGCCCGCGCCGCCCGCGCTCTTACGTATGGCGAGTCTGTCGAGTATGAAGGTCCCGACTTTCGCCAGGCCACGCCAGAAGGCACATCGATTCGCGCGTGGTTTGATCACGCCAAAGGACTCATCGCGAAGGGTGGCGAGATCACTGGCTTCGAGGTCGCAGGAGCCGACGGAAACTTTGCCCCTGCCACGGCGAAGATTGATGGTGAGACAGTGGTCGCCTCGAGCCCATCGGTTCCTGAGCCTGTCTACGTCCGCTACGGCTGGGCCAACAGCCCGCAATGCAACCTCTTCAATGCGGAGGATCTGCCGGCCTCACCCTTCACGTCTCTTCACTGAGCAGCGAGTAGGGCAGGAAATTTCTCCCTGCCCTACTCCTTCCTGGACGAAAAGGTCCTCCGCAGAAAGCGGTGACCGGATCGCTTTCCGCCGTTCCGAAGGATAGTTGCAGATGGTGCAATTCTCCATGTCAGACCGCTGCTTCAATTACACGGTGGAATCGCCCCGCACGTCGATTCGAAAGCAACAGTAACTGGAGTGCCGCCTTAAACTAATCGCGGGAATACATGAAGACCCTCGCCAATCCTAGGGACAAGGCCGAAATTGTCAGGCGACTGAAATTGATCGGGCCAGCCCTTCCTCACCGCTGGGGCAACATGTCCGCGCACCAGATGATCTGCCACCTGAGCGATGTCTTCCGATCCAGTATGGGAGAAAGGGAAGCGAGCCGCGCAAGCCGCTGGATCCCGCGCCTGCCCATGCGATGGACTGCATTGTGGCTTCCGTTTCCATGGCCGCACGGCTTTCCGGCGCGTCCTGAATGGGACCAAAGGATTGGTGGCACCGCGCCCACGCAATTCGAAGCTGACATGGCCGAACTGCACCGGCTCTTTGAGCGATTCACCGAACAACCGAGAAGCTTCGAGTGGCGCGAGCACGCCATCTTCGGGCACATGAGCGATGGGGAGTGGCAGCGCCTGGGCTACCGTCACCTGGATCATCATCTGCGTCAGTTCGGCGCGTAACGAGACCCGTGAGGTTGACCAAGTGTGGAGAGCAATGCGTTCGCGGCCGTCAGGCCGCTTCTGCCTGGATGGCTAGTCCCCTAATTGTGCTTCCCCTTCCACTCCGAATACGGCCCCTGGAAATCCTCAATCCCACCTTCATGGAAGTTCCACAGCCGCGTTGCCACTTCATCGATCAGGTCATGATCGTGCGTGACCAACAGCGCCGTCCCTTCGTAGCGCTGCAGTGCGATATTGAGCGCGTTGATCGCTTCAAGGTCGAGATGATTGGTCGGCTCGTCGAAGATCAGAATGTTCGGCTTGGTGAGAATCAACTTGCAGAAAACCAGCCGCGCCTGTTCGCCGCCGGAGAGCGCCTTCGTGGGCTTCGCGCCTTCTTCTCCGCTAAAAAGCATCTGCCCAAGAATGCCGCGAATATCTTCCATGTGGGCGGCAGGATCCCACCGATGCAGCCACTCGGCTACCGTAAGGCCGTGTTCAATGGTTGCGCCCACGTCCTGTGGAAAATAGCCAACCTGTGCCTCGTGGCCCCAGAAAACGGTGCCTGAATCGAGCGTGAATCCGGGATCAGCGAGGCCGGGATAGTTGGCGAGCAGGCTCTTGAGCAGCGTTGATTTGCCTGCGCCGTTCCGGCCCATCAAGCAGATCTTTTCGCCGCGCAATATGTTGGCGGTAAAGCCATCGAGCACTTTCAGGTCGTCGTAGCTCTTGTAAAGGCCCTTGACTTCCAGCACGTGGCGGCCGCTGGGCCGCACCTGGTCAAACTTGATGAAAGGCCGTTGAATGTTGGAGCGAGCCAGCTCGTTCGTCTGCAGCCTCTCGACTTCCTTGCGCCGGCTAGTTACCTGCGACGACCGCGTGCCGGCCGCAAAGCGCGCGATGAACTCGTTCAGCTGCGCAATCTTTTTATCGCGCTGCGCGTTCTGCGACTCCAGTGTCGAGCGAACCTGCGTCTTCGCCATCACCATATCGTCGTAGCCGCCGGTGTAGGTAATGATCGTCTCGTAATCGATGTCGGCCGTATGCGTGGTCACGCTGTTCAAAAAGTGTCGGTCATGCGAGATGGCGATCAGCGTCCCGTCGTAGTTGAGCAGGAAATCCTGTAGCCAGTGGATCGAATCAAGATCGAGATAGTTTGTCGGCTCGTCGAGCATCAGTGCCTGGGGCTTGCCGAAAAGAGCCTGTGCCAGCAACACGCGGACCTTTTGTCCGCCTTGCAGCTCACCCATTTTGCGCTCGTGCAATTCATCGGCAATATCGAGACCCTGTAAAAGCACCGCCGCATCGCTCTCCGCACTGTAGCCGTCTTCGTCGCCAATGATGCCCTCGAGTTCGCCGAGCCGCATGCCGTCGTCGTCGGTCATCTCGGCCTTTTCGTAGATGCGATCGCGCTCTTCAAGAGCGGCCCACAGCGGGGCATTGCCCATAATCACGGTGTCGATGACGCGATATTTGTCGAACGCGAACTGGTCCTGGCGCAGCACGCCGAGCTTGCGCGGGCGCACGACCGTGCCTTTTTGCGGCTCCAGGTCGCCGGTCAAAATCTTCATGAAGGTGGACTTGCCGGAGCCATTCGGCCCGGTCAACCCGTAGCGTCGGCCCGGTGTAAAAGTGGTGCTCACTTCCTCAAACAGCACCTTCGAGCCATAGCGCATGGTTACACTGCTGACACTAATCATCTGTCTTGTTTCCCAAGCGCGGGCCGCAGTAAAGTACCGGCCTCATTGCCGCGCAAAGCTGAAGTTGGAGTCAAGGTGATTGGGCGCGCACGAGGGCGTCCCTCAAGAATCATTGCTCTTTCAGTTTCTCATATAGATCGGCGCTGGTGCCCAGACGATCGCGGAAACGGTGTGGGGCGGAGTTATCCGATCAGCGCGTTGACAACATGGTTCACCATAAACGCCGCACCATACGCCAGCAACAGCATGTAAATGAACTGAAACGCCGGCCACTTCCAGCTATTCGTCTCGCGCCGCACCACCGCGATGGTCGAAGTGCACTGCATCGCGAATGCAAAAAAAATCATCAACGCTAGCGCGCCGCCAAGCGTCATGTCGTGGTGCAGGGCAGTCTGCAAATGCATCGACTGCGTCTCTGGATCGGCGCCATACAAAGTGCCCATGGTGCTCACCATGACTTCGCGCGCCAGCACGCTCGAGAGGAGACCGATGCCGATCTTCCAGTTGAAACCAAGCGGTGCGATCACCGGCTCGATGAAGTGGCCAAGGCGGCCGATCATGCTGTCGGCCAGCTCCGGCGCGGCCCAGGTGCCGGTTCCCAGATGAATCGGCGGAATATGCGCCAGCACCCACAGGGCCAGCGTGACCATCAAGATGACGGTGCCTGCGTTCTTCAAGAAGATGCGCGACCGGTCAACCAGCCGCATTGCCAGTGAGCGCAGTGTCGGCATGCGATACTGCGGCAGTTCGAGAATGAACGGCGTCTCGCTCGACTTCAGAATGGAGCTTTTCAGCAGCCACGCGGTCGTCATCGCCGCCACAAAACCTGCCACATAAAGACCAAGCATGACTATTGTGCGTAATCCCAGGACTCCGTGCAGGAAAAATGTATTGGGAATGAAAGCAGCTATCAGCAGCATGTACACCGGCAGCCGCGCCGAACAGGTCATGAAGGGCGTCACGAGAATCGTGGCCAACCGGTCGCGCTTGTTTTCGATAGTGCGTGTCGCCATGATCGCCGGAACCGCGCACGCATACGCCGAAAGCAGCGGGATGAACGCCTTGCCATTGAGGCCGATAGTGCGCATCACGCGGTCGGCGATCAGCGCGGCGCGGGCCAGGTAACCGGAGTCTTCCAGAACTCCGATGAACAGGAACAACAAGAGGATCTGGGGGAGAAAAACCAAAATTGATGAAATGCCTTTCCACGCGCCGTCCAGAACGAGCGATTGAATCCAGCCCGCCGGCAGCACAGGCCGCACAAGATTGCCGATGCGGGCGAGAACATCGCCGAAACCATCCGAGAGCGGCTGGCCGATGGAGAAGACCACTTCAAACACGCCGACCACCACAACTAGAAACAGCAGCGGACCCCAAATGCGATGGAGCAAAACGTTGTCGAGCTTACGGCTGTTTTCTGCCGAGAGCGGTGCGCGATATCCGGTGCGCCGACTCACTTGCGCCGCCCACGAGTGCGTACTCGCCGCGTTGCCCAGCACCGGGAGGGTCAAGCGCTGTTCCGCTTTTTGGCCGGTTTGTCGCAAGGCACACTGATTCAGGAAGAGCGGAACCGCATCGAGACCGGTGCCACGCACTGCACTGATCTGCGCAACCGGAGCGCTGAGTTCGCGGGCCAGTTTCAGTGTGTCAATTTCGCCGCCGCGGGATTCCATCAGGTCGCTCATGTTGAGCAACACAAGAGTCGGCAGACCCAGCGCCAGCACCGGCGCGGCGAGCATCAGCTGCCGTGTCAGGTGCAAGGAATCGAGAACCAGCAGAACCGCGTCAGGCTTCGGCGTGCCGGGCATCTTGCCCTTCAGCACGTCGACCGCAACCCGCGCATCTTCTGAATAAGGTGTAAGCGAGTAAACACCGGGCAGGTCGATCAGGGTCAGGTCGTCGCGGCCCACGCCTGCCATCAGCCCCATGCGCTGCTCTACGGTGACCCCGGGATAGTTCGCGACCTTCTGCCGCAGCCCTGTCAATCGATTGAAAAGCGTGGATTTGCCGGAGTTGGGCGGTCCAATCAGGACAACTGTATGCAGCGCGCCGTCCGTCGTAGGACCAACAGGCGGCTCAAAGACCGGCGTCTCGCAGCAGGCGTTCATCGCGCCGCCTCAGCCAACTTCTTGACCTTGGATATGTGCAAATCTGCTTCTGCGTTGCGCACGCGAATCGCCTTTGCGGTCTCAACGCGCAGCGCAATCTCCATGCCATCAACACCATAAACGGTGGGATCGCCGGCCGGCGCGCGGCGCAGCGCTGTTACGTGCGCATCGGGCACAAAGCCCATGTGCATCAGGTGATTCTGAACCGATTCAGGCAGGTCTAGGGCCACCAGCACCCCACTCTCGCCAATGTGTAACTCGCTCAGCACGCTCAACCGCCGGACTCCCGAGGGCCGCCGAAAAGGCAGTACCCTTAAACTGCGACCGGAATAGTCGGAATTCAGTATACGACCGTTTCGGTCTGAGTTGCAAACCACGCGGAAAATCGCTCCCGCATACCAATGAGCCATGACCCGACCTCCCGGGAAAAGCGGCAGGCTGGCCTCACCCCGCCGTCCATCGACGAACGTCGATAGCCCTGTACTTCATTCATCGGACTATCGCACTATTCTTATCAATGGTTGTGATTCAGGGATGTGACTTGGATCACCCATCGGCATTGATTTCAGCTTGATGGGCCCCCGTTCGGTCGCACGACTGCGATTCGGAGAGATTATGGATGTGAAGGGTTTTCGCGAGAGCTTGGTCCAGCAGTTTCCTCCGCAAGATTTGAGCATTCCTTTGGCGGCCTTGTGGTGGGACGAGAAGGGTGAATGGGTGCAGGCGCATGAACTGGTCGACGAATTGGAGACGCAGCAGGGAATGGCCGTGCATGCCTACCTGCATCGCAAGGAAGGAGCAGCGTCGAACGCCGACTACTGGTATACGCGCGCCGGTCGCGGCTTTCACCGGCCCTCCCTCGAAGCCGAATGGGAGGCTCTCGTCGAAGGGCTTCTCGGAGCGAAGCGACCACACTGAAGTAAGTTCGGAAGCGCTCAGCCAACTCGGTTCGCTTGGTGCGAGAAAAGTCCTCATCCAAACGGAAGCAGGCTGTCCCCAATCCAGAATCGATTGCTGGCACGCGTGAGCAGGCCAGGGCTTCGGCCCTTGAGCCGAGCTTTTGCCTGCTGATAGGGACCCACGAAGCGAAGGCTGCCGGGCAAACGCCGATAAATTGCCGGAAGTCGGCGACGGGCAAGGTCGACGGTCCGCTCCTCTTCTGATCCGAAAGGCAATTCAAATTCCTCGCGGAAACGCACCGGCAGCCACGCCGTGGTGAGCGCACGATACCACCGCGGCGGATGGATCCACGAACCAGCCCCGGACAGAATCTTGTGAGCCATCGACCGCGACAGCATGTCCACGCCGAGAGCACTCGACGCGCACGTCTCTTCAACATATGTCTTGAATGAAACCCAGTTCGCTGGAAGCGCCTCCGAAGGAATCCCAAAGAGGGCTGCCAGCACTCGGCTTTCCGCGTAGAATTTTTCACGCTCCGCATCCGTCAGCGGCGGCAGCACGCATTCGTAGGCCAGTACGGCACTCTCCATCAGCGTGGCATAGACCCAAATCAAAGCCGGTATGGTATTCGCCTCGTAGTGCGACCCTTGCGCATAGCCCGCGACAGCTGAAGGCAGTTCTCCGCGAATCCGCGTGTGCAGCTGGTACAAAGAACGCGACGCTGCGAACGCCTGAGCCGACGATCCGAAGATCATCGTGAACACAATTCGAAACGTATTGTGAAAGCGCGCAATCGGATTGCTCATCAGAGACGAGTGCTGCTTTAGCGCCACGGCCACCCACGGATGAGCGAGTTGCAGCAGCGCAGCACGTCCTGCTCCGAGAAACAATGCGGCTTCGCGATTGATCCGCCAGCTGATGGAGCGCGGCCCGAAGATTCCCTCACGCGGATCCACAACTTTGCAGGCCACCGCTGCATGCAATGCCTCAAGATCGTTACGGCCAACGACCGGCGTCGATGCATCAATGTTTGCGCGATCCATCGTTGTCTTCGATCTTCGCAGACGAAGCCGCGCATGTTGACCTACGCCTAAATACAGCGCTCCATTTTTGCATCAAGAAAGCCGCCACCGCAATCCGCACTTCCATACCGCATTATGAATTAAGCCTCCCTCCGTGTGTTTCTCATCACAGCCGCAATGACCCTCAGCGACGAGACTTCCGATAGCGGGTCTTCTCCTCTGGCCGCGCTGTGGAGCATGACGCATGAGTGAACAGAAAATGGTGATTCTGGATGGGAACGAGGCTGCGGCCTCCGTCGCCTATCGACTTTCCGAAGTTGTCGCGATCTACCCCATTACCCCCTCGTCGCCCATGGCCGAGTGGGCCGATCAGTGGCGCTCGGAAGGAAAGAAAAATATCTGGGGCGCACTGCCCATCGTGGAAGAACTGCAGAGCGAAGGCGGAGCTGCGGGTGCTCTCCATGGCGCGTTGCAGGCCGGAGCTTTCGCCACCACATTCACCGCATCGCAGGGTCTCCTGCTGATGATCCCCAACATGTACAAGATCGCCGGCGAACTCACCCCGGCCACCATGCACGTCACGGCCCGCACTCTGGCCACGCACGCGCTCTCCATCTTCGGCGACCACTCCGACGTCATGGCTTGCCGCTCCACGGGCTGGGCCATGCTCGCGTCCAATTCTGTGCAGGAAGTCGCCGACATGGCGCTCGTTGCGCAGATTGCCACCCTCGAATCGCGCATCCCGTTTATCCATTTCTTCGACGGTTTCCGCACCTCGCACGAAGTCGGCAAGATCCTGCCCATCGAAGACGAAACCATCCGCGCCCTTCTCGACGACAAATACATTATCCAGTTCCGTCAGAACGCGCTCAGCCCCGACCGGCCCATCATTCGCGGAACCGCGCAGAATCCCGACGTCTTCTTCCAGGCGCGCGAAGCCTGCACGCCGATCCACGCCGCGGTCCCCGGAATCGTTCAGTCCGTCATGAATCGCTTTGCAGCGGTCACTGGCCGCCATTATCACTTGTTTGACTACGTGGGCGCGCCCGACGCCGAGCGCGTCATCGTCATCATGGGTTCCGGCGCAGAAGCTGCCGAAGAAGCTCTCGATGCGCTCAACAACAAGGGCGAAAAGCTCGGCCTCCTCAAAGTCCGCCTTTATCGCCCCCTCGACGCCAGCGCCTTCCTCGCCGCTTTGCCCGCGACCGTCAAGTCCATCGCGGTTCTCGATCGCTGCAAGGAACCAGGCGCTGCCGGGGAACCGCTCTATCAGGATCTCGTCACGATTCTGTCCGAAAATTCGGCCACTCTGCCGTTCGGCAAACCAACGGTCATCGGCGGACGCTACGGTCTCTCTTCGAAAGAATTCACCCCCGCGATGGTTAAGGGCATCTATGACGAGCTGGCCAAAGCCACGCCCAAAAACCACTTCACCATCGGCATCGACGACGACATCAGCCACACCAGCCTGACTTACGATCCGACGTTCTCCACCGAAGATCCCAAAACCGTCCGCGCACTCTTCTATGGCCTCGGCTCCGACGGCACGGTTGGCGCAAACAAGAACTCGATCAAGATCATCGGCACTGAGACGCCGAACTACGCCCAAGGCTATTTCGTCTATGACTCGAAGAAGTCAGGCTCGATGACCACCTCGCATCTGCGCTTCGGACCCAATCCGATTCATTCCACCTATCTGATTACCCGCGCCAGCTTTGTCGCCTGCCACAATTTCAGCTTCCTCGAGAAGATGAATGTTCTGGAGGCAGCGATCCCCGGAGCAGTCTTCCTGCTCAATTCGCCGTACTCGGCCGCGGAAGTCTGGGACAAGCTGCCCAAAACCATGCAGCAGGAGATGATCGCAAAGAAGATCGAGTTCTACGTGATCGACGGCTACAAGGTGGCCCGCGAAGCCGAAATGGGCACGCGCATCAACACCATCATGCAGACCTGCTTCTTCGCCATCAGCGGCGTTCTTCCGCGTGAAGAAGCCATCGAGCAGATCAAGAAGGCCATCAAGAAAACCTATGGAAAGCGCGGCGAAGCCGTCGTTCAGAAAAACTTCGCGGCCGTCGATCACGCCCTCGCCCACCTCGAAAAAGTCGAACTGCCGACAACCGCAGAGTCCAACTTCGACATCGTCGGCGTCATCTCCGGCAAAGCGCCCAAATTCGTCCATGATGTTCTGGGCAAAATCGCCGCAGGACAGGGCGACCAGCTTCCGGTCAGCGCCATCCCCGCCGGCGGCGCCTTCCCCACCGGTACCACGCAATGGGAGAAGCGCAACATCGCGCAGTTCATTCCCGTCTGGGATAAGGATCTCTGCATCCAGTGCGGCAAATGCGTCATGGTTTGCCCGCATGCCGTGATTCGCTCCAAGGTCTACAGCGCTGAATTAGGTGACAAATCTCCCACCACCTTCCAATGGGCCAAGCCCAAGTGGAAAGGCATGGAGCAGGATCGCTACACGCTTCAGGTCGCTCCGGAGGATTGCACCGGCTGCGCGGTCTGCGTCGAGATCTGTCCGGTCAAGAGCAAGAGCGACGCCAGTCACAAGGCCATCAACATGGCTGCTCAGGCTCCTCTTCGCGAACCGGAGCGCGATAACTGGGACTTCTTCCTAAGCTTGCCTGAAGTCGACCGCAGCAAGCTCTCGCACGGCCAGGTGAAGGATCTGCAGCTTCTTCAACCGCTCTTCGAGTTTTCGGGCGCCTGCGCCGGCTGTGGCGAAACACCCTACATCAAGCTGCTCACCCAACTCTTCGGCGACCGGCTCTACATAGCCAACGCCACCGGCTGCTCGTCCATCTACGGCGGCAACCTTCCCACCACGCCCTACAGTTCCAACGCGCAAGGACGCGGCCCCACATGGGCCAACTCGCTCTTCGAAGACAACGCCGAGTTCGGCTTCGGCATGCGCACCGCCCTCGATCAGCAGAAGACCTTCGCTGAAACCCTGGTCACGCGCCTCGCCTCGACCATAGGCCCGGACTTCGCAGCATCGCTCCTCCACGCACCGCAAAAAACCGAAGCGGAGATGAATGCGCAACGTGAACGCGTCAACGACCTGAAGAAAAAGTTGCTCTCGGTCGACTCTTCCGACGCCCGCAACCTGCTCGCCATCGCCGACAACCTGGTCCGCAAGAGCGTCTGGATTCTCGGCGGCGACGGCTGGGCCTTTGATATCGGCTTCGGCGGTCTCGACCATGTCCTCGGCTCAGGCAAAAACGTCAACATCCTTGTGCTCGACACCGAGGTCTACTCCAACACCGGCGGCCAGGCATCCAAGGCCACGCCGCGCGGCGCAGTCGCGAAATTCGCAGCCAGCGGAAAAACCAGCAGCCGCAAAGATCTCGCCATGGAAGCCGTCAGCTACGGCTACGTCTACGTCGCGCAGGTCGCAATGGGCGGCAACGACACCCACGTCATCAAGGCATTTCAGGAAGCCGAAGCCCACGACGGTCCATCGATCATCATCGCGTACTCAAGCTGCATCGCCCACGGTTACGATCTCGTCCACGGCCTCGAACAACAAAAACTCGCAGTCCAATCGGGCTACTGGCCATTGATGCGCTACAACCCGGCTCTACGCGCGGAAGGCAAAAACCCCTTCCAACTCGATTCCAAGGCCCCCTCGATCCGGCTTAAGGACTATGCCTATCGCGAAGCACGCTACACCATGCTTGCCCGCGGCAATCCCGAACATGCAGCGGCGCTGCTCAAAGAAGCGCAGGACGATGTGGAGCGCCAATGGCGCGTCTACTCGGCACGCGCAGCAATGGCCGGCCGTGGCGATACTCCGAACATAGCTCCAGCGGAAACGCCTGAGGAGCAATTAACCAGCACGCCTGCCGGAGGTGCGCAATGATCGACTTCTCAACCCGCTATCTGGGCCTCAAATTAAACGGACCGATCGTCGTCTCCTCCACGCCACTCTCCGAGTCGCTGGACAACATTCGCCGGATGGAGGACGTGGGCGCATCGGCAATCGTCCTCACATCCCTCTTTGAAGAACAGCTGGCCCTCGAATCCCGCGCCCTCGACGAAGACCTGTCGCGCGGCACCGAATCCTTCGCCGAATCGCTCGACTACCTGCCCGACCAGAGCGACTACCGCATGACACAGGATGTTTACCTCGAGCACCTGCGACGCGCCAAGGCAGCAGTCAAAATCCCGATCATCGCGAGCCTGAACGGCAACACCGTCGGCGGCTGGGTGCGCTTCGCCAAGGAGATGGAATCGGCCGGCGCCGACGCCATCGAATTGAACACCTACGCCTTGGCAACAGACAGCAGCCAGACATCCAGCGAAATCGAAATCCGCGTCCTCGAACTCGTCGAGAAAGTCTGCCAGGAAGTTAAAGTCCCGGTCTCCGTCAAGCTCTCGCAATCGTTCACCAGCCTGCCCCATCTTGTCGCGCGACTCCAGGACGCCGGTGCACGCGGAGTTGTCCTCTTCAATCGCTTCTACCAGCCAGACTTCGATATCGAAACATTGGAAGTTAGGCCGACCCTGCACTTCTCCACGCCGTCCGAACTGCTGCCGCGCCTGCACTGGGCAGCAATCCTCTATGGCCACCTCAACATCGACCTCGCCATCACCGGCGGCGTTCACTCCGCCGAAGATGTGTTGAAGAGCATCATGGCGGGAGCCAACATGACCATGATGGCCTCGGCCCTGCACATCCATGGCATCGAACACATAGGCCGCGTCCTTTCTGACATGCAGTATTGGTTAGAGAAGCGCGAGTACACATCGCTCTGGGAAACGCGCGGCTGCCTCAGCCGCCGCTCCGTCCCCGACACGTCGCCCTTCGATCGCGGCAACTACATCAAGACGCTAAGCTCCTACAGCCTGCGCCAAACCGTAGCCGCCTTCTGACCAAGCAAGGCAGAGGAACCGGGGAGAAGTGTTAGGGCGATCTTGGGCTGCTGAAGTCGGAATCAGCATTAAGCCGATGGGAATATGTGCCGATCAATTATTGTCGTCTAGCCTGCATAGCGGTTGCGACTAAGACCTTCATGGCCGTTAGAGCATCACCGAGGATACGCTCTGCGAACATGTTCAATCGAAATTGAAGAATTCCGGAGATTGTAGGTTGGACCTCATCGACCCGTGCTGAGAAGACATCGTTTCCTTCGGGCGTAAGCAGTTTCAGATCATCATCGCCAGCTGCATCCTTAGGGACGAACAGGATATAGTTTCGAGCCACCGTCGACCTGGCTGGCGCTGTGCTTGACAAGACCACCGAAAGAGCTCTTCTTTGCCTGAGGGGCTCCCGATGAGTCGAAGGGACATTCGACACTGGCGGAGTTGGGGGGGGAGCAATAGCTGGTGGAGCAGTGGGGGTTCTCATCGAACGTCGTGGCTGCGGCGGCTTAGGCGGCTTAGCGTTAGGAAGCGCGGTGAGCGACACACTAGCATTCAAGGTCACCTTTGCGCTCGGTCGCTGGGCATAGAGCTTCGTGAGCTCCTCCGAGATTATGTTCAAGAGTTTCGCCCCAAACTCGTCAACTTGTTCATCGGTATACCCACCCCGGGTTAGGTAAAGCCGCTCGATGTCAGCAAGTTCCGACATCGGGTTCGGCATCACTGCGGTCCTGATGCTGTCTTCGACGAGGTTCATGGTGTCCAGCATTCGGTCCGTCATGAAATGGACGAACTGCTGGTATTCTCCAGAATCCGCAGCCTCAAGTGCATTCAGATAAAGGTTTCTGCTCCGTAAGAATCACAATCGGCATTGACATCGCCCTATATGCGAAGACGGAAGCCAGTGCTCTTGCCACCCGACCATTTCCATCCGCGAAGGGGTGAACCACCACGAGACCGTAGTGTGCGTATGCAGCCTGGATCGCCGGGTGGGCTGTGATGAACTCCGGACTCCTAAGTTCTGTCACTAGCCTCTGCATCTCAGGAGGAGTCATATCAACAGGAGCATAGGAATGATCTGTTCCTTTCGGGTTCTGACATGGTTCGAAAGACTTTTATATTGCCCCTTGGGCAATGGCTGCTGCTGGGGCCCGACGGCGGTAACGACAGCATAGGTGTCCTGCGCCCGGAGGGTGTTTTAAATTTTGTGTAAGTGCAAGTTCCTCAAACCGAGGAGGGACGTATGAGAATCGACAAGGAATTGATCGATAAGCTGCTTGGCGATTACAAGGGACCAGAGGA
>OBLW0100001205.1_pt1 | contig 22233 bp, 14 predicted proteins | sample 1520161 | NCBI WGS metagenome assembly OBLW01 (sample SAMEA3539309, study PRJEB22396) | soil metagenome | biome: tundra; feature: field; material: soil | place: USA | collected 2010-05 | depth 0.15 m | reverse complement strand
CGCCCTTCTGTACGCTGAAGGAAATTCCGCGTAGCGCCTCAACCTCAATTTTGCCCACGTGATACGTCTTCCGCAGGTTTTTTGCTTCGATGAATGCTTCGGCCATGCCTGATAAGAATCTTACACGAAGGCCTGTGCCGAGTGCGGGCCCGCGCTGTGTCACTACTCAAACTGTCTGGGAGCCAGGCCTTCAGATGTGCCCGACAAACCACCCGGAAATGGAATAGCTAGGAGCCAGAAGCTAGGAGCTAGAAGCTGAAACTCAGGCCGCGCCGATTTGGTGCGAAATCTGCGGAGGCCGTTGCTGCATGCGTTTGGGTCCACGCTTGCGCACCAGCAGGAGCCGCACCCGTTCCAACAGATCGACGGGCGCGTACATCCCCTTGGTGAGGAAAACGTCCGCCTGCGAGTCGTGATCGTAAATGCGAACCTTGCTGGAGATGAGGATGGCCGGTGTGTGCGGCGACAGATCCTTGATCTTCGCAATCAATTGCGGTCCGTCCAGTCCCGGCATCGCCATGTCGGCAATCACCAGGTCGACTCCGCCCTGTTGGAAACGCGCCAGCGCCTCTTCGCCTCGGGAAAAACTCGCTACGCGGTAGCCGCGCGTTTCCAGCATGATTTTACGGTGGGATAGAGATTGTTCGTTGTCATCGACACACAGGATTGTGCGTTTTGGTTTCATCAGCCTTCCGCATTCTGTCGGGCGCGATCGCAATTCGCAAAACCAACAGAGGCTTTTCTCGATATGAAGAATGTCAGAGCGAACTGAATGCTAACGGGAAGCACGCTCACTGTAAAGTAGCGTCGATGCCAATGGGACGTTCTGGCCATTGATTTTCCTTCGCGTAAGTGCACCACTGTGTTTTCCGCAGCTTGCGCGATGCACATCAAAGGAAAACTTCGGCGCGCATCACTTCGATTGCGTTGCCGCCAACGCGCACGTTAACTATACGGTTATCGCGCTGGTTGCTCGGATCGTTTTCCCGGCGCGACGCCCGCACAAAAATCCGGCTCGGCCTTTGCATTTCGATGCCCTGCTCGATCAGGACGCGCTCGTCGGATTTCGCCACTCCGTGGGCCACCATCCACGCGGCTGTACAGCCCGCCGCCGAACCCGTAGCCGGGTCCTCGCCATTATAAAACATCATCCGGGCGTGCAAACGGGCCGCCGGATCGACTGTTTCGCGCGCAACGAAGTAGAAAAATTTTCCTCCGGTCTTCGCCAGGTAGTCGTCGGCGCGGCTCAAGTCGACTCTCAACTTCTGTAGGACCGCCAGTGACCTCAGCGGTGTCACGGTGTACGCGAGCCCCGTCGACACCGTCTCAATTGGCAGCGACGGATCGAAGTCCTCCATGCTCAACCCCGTAGCCCGCGCGACCGCCTCCCGGTCATGTTGCATTCCAAACACCGGATCGATCTGGGTCATCTCTCCAAACGCCGCTTGACCCGCCGTCGCCTCAAATCGCACCGGAACTTTTCCCACGTTCAATTCGAGCGTGACCCCTTCGGCGCCCGATTCTCCCCTCAATGCAAACGCCGTCCCCAGCGTAGGATGCCCCGCGAACGGCAGCTCTTCCTGCACCGTGAAAATCCTTACCCGCACGCCGCGCTCCCGTTCCGTCTCCGCATCGCGCGGCAGGATGAAAGTCGTTTCCGACAGATTCATTTCCTTCGCGATCGCCTGCATCTCCGCGTCGCTCAGTCCCCGCCCGTCGAAAAACACCGCCAGGGAATTTCCTTCCAGTGCCTTGGACGAAAACACGTCCCACTGCGCCATGCCCAGCCGCCGCGCTTTGCTCATAACGTCCCCATCAAGCCGTGAATTGCTCGCCACAGAAAGGGATGCGCGCGATCCCGCAGCGATGCAGAAAAGATTTGGAAAGGCGCGGCGGTCATTGCGCCCGGTGATGGGTAATAGTGCAGTTTGGATCCTAGTCTCTCTGAAGGCGTCATCACGAAGCCGGCGCAGTTCAGCCGGGCGAGGGATCTCGCGCGGAGCTTCGCGAACGCACTACCAGGGTGCACGCGAGATCCTTCCCTCCGCCTGAGAAACGGCTCCGGTCAGGATGACGCCCTGGGAAGCGAGAGCTTCGGAAAACAAACTGCACTATTTGCCCATTGCGCCCGGTCGTTTGACAGTGGAAGTTGGCGCCTCTATCCTAAACAACATGTTTTTCCCGTTCACCTCCGTTGCCATGTGTTGTTGTCCATCGGCCCCGGCGGGTGGGTAAGGGAAATCAGCCACATTCTTCCCAGCCCACCCGGTAAAGCGGGTGGGTTTTATTTTTATCCGCTATTTGCCAAGTCTGGAAACCTGGGCGGATCGACTTTCCGTATCCTGAGCGATTTGAATTTACCAAGGAGAGCATCATGACCACCGCGACTGAAACCTATAGCGTTCCCCGGATCAACGACACGGCCCCCGATTTCACCGCTGAGACCACCCAGGGGACGATCCACTTTCACGAGTGGATCGGCGATGGCTGGGCCATCCTCTTCTCCCATCCCAAGGACTTCACCCCGGTCTGCACCACCGAGCTCGGAACCATGGCCAAACTCCAGCCGGAATTCGCCAAGCGCAACACCAAAGTGATCGGACTCAGCGTCGACCCCGTCACCAACCACAGCAAGTGGGCGGCGGACATCGAAGAAACACAGGGGGCGAAAGTGAACTACCCCATGATCGGCGACCCGCAACTCAAAATCGCCAAGCTCTACGGTATGCTGCCCGCCGCGGCCGGCGACACCTCCGAGGGCCGGACTGCCAACGACAATGCAACCGTGCGCACCGTCTTCGTCGTCGGTCCCGATAAGAAGATCAAGCTGCAATTGAGTTATCCCATGGCCACCGGACGCAACTTCGACGAAATCCTCCGGGTAGTCGACTCCCTGCAGCTGACCGCCAAGCACCAGGTCGCCACACCCGCCAACTGGAAACCTGGCGATGACGTGATCATTAGCGGCGCCGTCTCCAACGAAGAAGCGCAGAAGAAATATCCCGGCGGCTGGAAGACCCTGAAGCCTTATCTCCGGGTCGTTGCTCAGCCCAAATAGTTGCCGGCCTGGGATGATGAAGTGCTCAAAGTAAAGATCGTTGTGCGCACACAACGAAATCGAGGTTGTTGCTATTCTTGCGAAGCTGGTTTGAAAGAAGACTTCACGCGGTCTGTGAGCGTGAACCACCGATTTCCGTGCTTTCTAAGTAAATCAGGAACACAGGAGGTTCCTGATTTATGACGTTTCGACGGGTTGTAACGGCTGGATTGCTTTTGGTCATCGCGGTTAGTGGTGAAGCACACTTGGACACGCCGACCCCACCGCAGTTGGTAAATGAGAGTCCCGTCGTCGCACCCTACACGGCGACGGCAGGCTCAACATTGATCCTTAACAAGTAGAACAACCCCGGGGGGGCTGTCCCACCCTCACGCCACCCCGACTGAGGCTGCCCCATCTTTCGCGGTTTTCGAAAGATGGGGAGCACCGGCCTCGACAGGTCCGCGCCCTCGAAACTCCGAGAATCGATTCGAGGTGCCCACCCTTGCAAAAAATGCAAGGATGGTGCAGCCTCGTTCGTGGTAGCGCTGGCAAAGCGAGGCAGGGGTGGGCCAGTCCCCTCGTCGCGCTCTGGCGTTTTTCTTTTGGCCTAACGGAAGCGCATGCGGTCCGGTGATCGTCCCGGTCTTCAAAACCGGCGGGTGGCAGGCAATCCTGTCACCGGTGGGTTCGACCCCCACTCGCTTCCGCCATTTTTCATGCTTTCTTTTGCAAGGGAATGCGCCGGCGGACACCACACTAAAATCCCACCCATGCGGTAATGCATTACTGTCCCTGCCGGTCCCTTTTCGCGCTACCCGATGGACCTCCGATACCTGTCGCCCAACTGCCCTTCATCGTATTCTCTGCTCATCCCTCCCCCGGAGAAAAACCGATGGGCTCCCCCCAGCGACAAGAAAGACGAGACTTTCGCTACCCTCTGCACCTGCCAGTCCTGATCCGCATGGCTCTGCGCAAAGAAATGCACGTCCGATCCGAGAACATCAGCCTGGGCGGCATTCTGCTGTCCAGCGCCTTTCTGATCCCTGAGGGTTCCGCGGTCGAGGTTTCGGTTGGAGTCACTCACCTGCCCGACCCGGGTATCCTCTTAAGTGCGCATGGCAGAGTTCTCCGCGTGCGACCGAAAGACACGGGCGACTTTGCGGTTGCAGTCAAGTTAGACGGGGCGTTCAAACTCCCGCTCTCGAAATCACAGCCCTCCCCCATCTCCAAAGAAAAGAAACCGCCCTTCCCGGAAACGCGGAAGAGCGCAGTCGTGCCCGTTCATCGGATCAATTTTGCGCCTGCCTGGCATACCGAGACCTAGACGGGCCATCTACTCCTTCCCCGGTTCGATCCACGGTCGTCGTGAAAAAGGGTACGCGTGTTTTCCACGTACCCTACCCCCTCCTGAGACATGTCCTCGCCGGATAAAATATGGGGGAAGGCCCACCGGCGGGACCGGAGTTAGAGCGTCCCGAATCATACAGGAGACTCGAAAACCCTCCCTACCCATCGGTGCCAGGGCATAGCACTCCAGTGCCATTTTCCACTTTCCCGTCACCCCCTATGCTCCTTCTTGAGCAGCACTTGGGGGAGGGCTGATCAACATACGTCCCAAGACTCAAATCGAGTCTGGGGCGTTTTGTTTTGCGCGCTAGAACGCCAGCGTTACCCCAGTCGCGCTTGTGCTCAGTTTTAAAGACGGCAATCTCACCTTGCAGGACTCGAAGACAGTCTGCGCGGTTCCTGACCCCATGAGACTTCTCGGCCCCCACCACGATTGATCCGGTGACGCTCCCCCCCGCAGCCATAGGCTCTTCCGCGCGGTATACTCCCACTGCAAGCCCCATGGCCAACATCCTCTACGGAGTCAACGGCGAAGGCGCAGGCCACTCCACCCGCGCCAAGGAAGTGCTCTCTCACCTCGTTGCCCGGGGACACTCCGTCCACGTGGCGTCCTTTGACCGCGGCCTGCAAAACCTGAAGCCTCACTTTGACGTCACCGAAATTTACGGCTTCCGGTTCGCCTACGTGAACAACCGTGTCCGCTACAAGCGCACCATCGCGAAGAATCTGATCACGGTCCCCGAAGCCGCCAGGAGTATGTCCCGCCTAAAGGACCTCGTCGACGAATGGAAGACAGACCTCGTCATCACCGACTTCGAGCCGCTCTCCTGTCACGTAGGACACAAGAAGAATCTCCCCATCATCTCCATCGACAACCAGCACTGCCTCACCAATGTCGTTGTGTCTTATCCGAAGCAGTACCGCGCCGACGCCGCTGCAGCCAAACTCGTGACCCGCCTGATGACCCCGCGTGCCAATGCGTACCTGGTAATTTCTTTCTTCACCGCGCCCATCCGCAAGCGCAACACGTTCCTGTTTCCTCCCCTGTTGCGGCAGGAAATCCTCGATGCCACGTCTACGGAAGGCGACCATGTCCTCGTCTACGTGACCTCACCTGCACCCGCGCTCGCAAAGTTGCTTAGTTCGGTCCGCTGCCGCTTCATCGCCTACGGTTTCGGCCGGGAGGGTAAAAATGAGGCAGGGAACATCCTTTATAAGAAACCTTCTCTCGACGGCTTCTTCGCCGACCTTACCGGCGCCCGCGCCATCGTCGCCAACTCCGGATTCTCGCTCGTCACCGAGGCTCTGCATCTGGGCAAGCCCTACCTGGCCGTCCCTGTAAGCCACCAGTTCGAGCAGATCTTCAACGCGTATTGGCTCGACAAATCCGGCTACGGCGCCTACTGGGAGGACTTAAACAAAGAACGTGTCGAAGCTTTCCTCTACAACCTGCCCCACTATCGCGAAGCGCTGGCGCACTATCCGCGACAAGGCAACCGCGCCCTCCTCGAAAAGCTGGATACCCTGATCGCGGGCTATGCCGCCGCATAACAGCCCGTGCAGAAACTGGGATTGCGGGGAAGCGCTGATTTTGGGTGGCGCAGCGCTTTCAGCGCTGCGATAAGGCCTTTGCCTTTCTCTATATGTCAGGGCTTTAAGCGTGTGCGTGAGAACTCGTCTTGTAGATTCGGAGTGGCACAAGAGCGGCGATTTTCAGCCGCGAAGCGGCGCAAGAATACAGCCCACGGCGAAAGCCGTGGGTGCGAGTGGGAAATGATCCAGCCCCAGCGGGGCGAAAGAGTAGTTCTCACGCACACTCTTTAGCCCCTGAGGGACGTCGCTAGACGGCCTCCGAGAGCACCTGTACGAACGTAACCTCCGACTGCCCCACCCTCGGCGATACCATATTTCGAGCACGCCGTTCCCTCAACGGGTCGTTACTGGAGGTTTCTCCATGCAGACGCTGCGCATTGCCGTTATTGTTGGAGCCATCGCTTTCCTGTGCGCCTTTCCGGCGTACGCTCAGGACTCGCAATCTCTCGGAGATGTGGCTCGCCAGGCCCGTCTGCAAAAGCAGCAGAAAGAAGCCCCAGCCAAAGATACTTCGGCGAAGGACGCGTCGAGCAACGATGCGTCGGCCACGAGCTCAGCCGCGCAAGATCCGCAGCCGCCCAAGCCACCTCACGTCTTCACCAACGACGAGATTCCCGAACACGTCGGACCGACCGCGACTTCCGTGGGCGGTCCCCAGACTTACAGCACGCCCGACGCCCCGAACACCGGTAACCGGGATGCTCGAGCGGACCAATGGAAGTCCCAGATTCGGGCCCAGAAGAACTCCATCGCTTCTCTACAGCGCGAAATCGCCAGCCTCAGCGAGTCTGTCCACTATGCCGGGGGAAACTGCGTTCGCAACTGCGTCGAGCGGAACGAACGCCAGAAGGAAAAGCAGGATCGGGCGGAGAGTATGAAAGTGCAGCTGGAAGAACAGCAAAAGCGTCTGGAAGACATGCAGGAATCCGCCCGCAAGCAGGGCTTCGGAAGCTCCGTCTACGATCAGTAAACCGATCGCCTAAGGGGAAACGGTCCCAACAAAACCGGGTGCCCCATTTCTCGCGTTCTTTGCGAGAAGTGGGGCTCTTTCTTGCGACCAACCGCTACCGCTTCTTCCCCGGATACGGATTCGCATACTTCAACACAGTCGACAAATCGATTCCACGAACAATGCTGTCCGAGTGATAGAACAGCCCCCAGGAATCGATCGTCGAATTGTCCGGAAACACGCAGGCTTCAAGAATCTGGTCGATGCCGCCCGTCGCGACCCATCCTCCGCCCGCAAGATCCGTAGCGCCAATCTCCGCTCCGCCCAACTGCGTGCAATAGTACGACGCCGGATTCCCCTGCCCTTGCCCGTTCCACGGCACCTGCGCGTAATACGCCAGCGCTGCCAGAGTTGGCTTGGTCGTAAATAGCGTCTCGAGTGAAAGGTGAATGCGCGACCCGTCCGACGCCAGTGTGTACTGGCAAAAGACCTCGACCCCGGCGAGTGGTAGCCAATTCTGCTGTGCATTGTTTGTGCCGTACACCGCGTACCGGACTTCCACCAATCCGCCGGTCGAGGTGCAGTACGCCGCCTCCACCCCGAGTTTCCCCGGCTTCGCGCTCTTCTTGGCTTCTGCGACTGCGTTGAAGGCAGCCCCCGACAGCGCCAGAATCATCACCACCCCTGCTATTGCTCGAACCACGCGCATGTGATTCCCCCCTTGCCTTTTTCAATTGAACAGTCTGATCAGCCGCGAAAGTCTATCACGAGGCCTCGTCCGGCGCTGCAAAATTCATCCGCCCACAGCCCAAACCCCGCTTCCCGTAAGCCTTTCGTACGCATCCTGTGACGGCAGGCCACAATCAAACCCACCGGAAATGCCTCCGAAAAACCCTTGCGCGGAAATCAATTTGCTCTCAGCGGTTTTTCACATTCCCCAAAACCGCTCAGCCATGCGAAATTAGTGCATGGCCTTAGTCGTCCGTCCTTCGCCCATTCATTCCGTCGGTGTCTACACCTCGAAGCCCATCCGCAAGGGAACTCGCCTGATCGAGTATGACGGTGAGCGCATCACCGCCGAAGAGGCCGACCGCCGTTACGATGGCGTCTCCCGCACGTACCTCTATGGCCTGGATGACGGCAAGACCGTGATCGACGGTCATGGCATGGGTGCTTACCTGAATCACTCCTGCGATCCCAACTGCGAGGTCGACGAGATCAAAGGCCGCGTCTGGATCTTCGCCATCCGCGACATCGCCCCCGGCGAAGAACTCCTCTGGGACTACAACCTCTACGATGACGACGATCCTGCCCCCTGCCACTGCGGCTCCCGCAAGTGCCGCGGCACTATGTACTCAAGGGAGTGGATGGCCAAAATGCGCCGCCAAGCCGCGCGCAAGAAGAAAAAGAAGTCGGCAGCCCGGAAAACCAAAGCTGTCAGAAAAGATAGGCCCGGCCGCCAAGCGGCATAAAAAAGCCCGGCGGAGGGGCCGGGCTGGAATATGACTGCGAGTCCCGTCAGGGACCGTACCCGAGCTACGACCCAGACTCCGCGGGAACCTCAACCCGAGCCGGCGTCTTTCCGTGCTCCCGCCATCCCTCAATAATCAAATACAGCACCGGAATGAAAAACAAATTCAGGATGGTCGACATGATCATTCCGCCAAACACCGTCGTGCCCACCGAATGTCTGCTATTCTCCCCCGCGCCCGTCGCGAGCACCAGCGGCACCACGCCCAGAATAAACGCCAGCGAAGTCATCAGAATCGGCCGCAACCGAATCGTCGCCCCCTGTATTGCCGCTTCCACCAGCGGCATCCCGCGCTGGCGTAACTGTTCGGCGAATTCAACAATCAGAATCGCATTTTTGCTCGACAGTCCAACCAGCATCACCAGCCCGACCTGGCAGTAGACGTCATTCTGCAATCCGCGTATCCACTGCGCGCCCAACGCTCCCAGCAGCGCCATCGGCACCGCCAGCAACACAATGAACGGCAAAACGAAACTCTCATACTGTGCCGAGAGCGTCAGGTACACGACCAGCGTGCCAAGTCCAAACAGAAGCAACGACGTCCCGCCCGCCTGCAATTCTTCGAGCGACAGCCCCGTCCAACTGTAAGAGAATCCTTGCGGCATCTTCTTCGCCAGGGTCTCCATTGCCGCGATCGCCTGCCCGGAACTATATCCCGGCGCCGGCGAACCATCGATCTCCGCCGACCGGAACAGGTTGTAATGGCTGATCACCTGCGGGGTGGTCGTCTGCGTGATGCTGATCAGATTATCCAGTGGCACCATGGCTCCGCTGTCGGAGCGCACGTAAAACTGTTTCATGTTCTGCGCTTCGGCCCGGAATTGTTTGTCCGCCTGCACATACACCCGGTACGAACGGTTGTTGAAATCGAAATCGTTCACATACGCCGAGCCCATGTACACGCCCAGCGTGTCCGTGATCTGCGACAGGGGCACGTGCAGGCTCTTCGCCTTCTCGCGGTCGATGGTCACCAGATATTGCGGATCGTTCGCGGTAAATGAACTAAACAGGCGGACCAGATCCTTGCGCTGCCCCGCTTGCTGCATCAGCCCTTGCGCTGTGCCCGCCAGTTCTTCGAGCTTGTGCGAAGCCTGATCCTGCACCACGAACTGAAATCCGCCGAACTGTCCCAACCCTTGAATCGGCGGAGGCAGCGTGGCGAACACGATCGCGCCCGAAATCCCAAACATTCTCGGACGCACGCGGGCGAGAATCGCCGATGCGGTGTGTGCGTCCCCTTTGCGCTGCGAATAGGGTTTCAAGGGGACGAAAATAATTCCCTGGTTGGCAGCCGCACCCGAAAAACTGAAGCCGGCCACGGAAAAAGTTCCCTCCGCTTCCGGCACGTCGGCCAGCATATCTGAGACCTGTTTGCCGATCGCCTTCGTGTATTCCAGCGATGCCCCCGACGGTGCCTGGATGACGATGATGAAATATCCCTGGTCTTCGTCAGGCACGAATCCCGTCGGCACCCGCGTGAACACAAAATACGTGAGCCCCAAGCCGGCGAAAAACACCACCGCCATCGCCAGCTTGTATCCCAGCACGAAATGCAGCAGGCGACGGTACCCACGGGTGACGGCAACGACGCCGTCGTCAAACTTCTGCAGCCACCACCACTTTTGTCGGTGGGAGTCCTTCAGCAGAATCGCCCCCAGCACCGGAGCCAGAGTGAGCGCGTTGAAGGCGGAAATGGCAATGGAAAATGCGATGGTCAGCGCAAACTGGCGAAACAGAATGCCGGTCGTCCCGGGAAAGAACGCAACCGGCACAAAAACGGCAACCAGCACCAGCGAGGTGGCGATGACGGCGCTGGTAATCTCGGCGGTGGCTGCTGCTGCCGCTTTGTGCGAGTCGTGCTCGCCCTCAGCGATATGGCGCTCAATGTTTTCAATCACGACGATCGCGTCGTCGACGACCAGGCCGACGGCGAGTGTGATCCCGAACAACGTGAGCGTGTTGATGGAGAAGCCGAGTAACTTCACAAAGATGAAGGTGCCGACGAGCGAAACCGGAGTGGCGATAAAGTGAATCATCGTCGTCCTCCAGTCGCCCAGAAAGATAAAGATGACCACGATGACCAGCAGAATCGCCGAACCTACCGTGAAGACCACGTCGCGAATCGACTCGCCCACGGCGTCGGTGGTGTCGAAGGCGACTTTATAGTGCATGCCCGGCGGGAAACTCTTCGAGAGTCGCTCGAGTTCGGCGATGGCCTTGCGATCCACGTCGAGCGCGTTCGCAGTGGACAGTTGCGTTACGCCGATTCCCACCGCGTCCTGCCCGTCGAATTGCAGATCGTTTGCGTAGCTTTCCGAGCCCAGTTCAGCATGGCCCACGTCTTTCAATCGGATCAGCGTGCCGTCGGCGTTCGTCTTCAGAATGATGTTGTCGAACTGCGCCGGTTCGCTTAACCGGCCCACGGCTCGTACGCTGACCTGGTACTGCTGCCCCAGCATCGAGGGCTGCTGTCCAACTTGTCCGGCCGCGACTTCTACGTTCTGCTCCGAGAGTGCGCTTACTACGTCGGGGGCAGTCAGCGCGCGTCCGGCCATGCGCACCGGATCCAGCCACAACCGCATGGAGTATTTGCGCTCGCCGAAGATGATCACATCGGCGACTCCCGGGATGCGTTTCAGCGCGTCCTTGACGTAAACGTCGATGTAGTTGCTCATGAACAGCGTCGGGTAATTCTGCTGTTTGTCGGAGAAGACGGCCGCGCCGAATACAAAGTTCTGCGAAGTCTTTGCAGTAGTGATGCCAACCGCTTTTACCGCGCCGGGAAGCCGTCCCTGGGCCGTATTCACGCGGTTCTGAATGTCGACCGTCGCCAGATCCGGATCGCGATTCAGGTCGAATGTGGCGATCACGTTGCTGGTTCCATCGTTGCCGCTGGTGGAGGTGATGTACTTCATCCCCTCCGCCCCATTGATCTGCTGCTCGATGGGAATCGTGACTGCGCTTTCCACCGTCTGCGCGCTCGCCCCGATGTATACGCTGGTCACTCCCACCTGCGGCGGCGTCAGATTCGGAAACTGAGCGATCGGCAGTGTAGGAATCACCGCTGCGCCCCCCAGAAGAATCAACAGCGCGCAGACGGTCGCAAATACCGGACGATTGATAAAGAACTTAACGAACATGAGGATTCCCGTATGCGGCGCCTGCGCCGCTCAATGAATCACAACTGTGTTGGAAACGGCTTCCGGCTTCCGCTGCCCGGCTTCCGGTTCAGAGCCTCGAATTGCAATCCCAGCAACTGCGAATGAATGTTCAAATCGCGACGACCGGAAGCCGAAAGCCGAGAGCCGGAAACTCTAGCTCAGCGGAATCACCGGCACCCCATCCAGCAGAAATTGCGTCCCCGAAACAATGATCTTATCGCCGGGCTTCAGGCCGGCCTGTACCTCGTAATCGTTGCCCACCGTCTGTCCGATCGTGAGAGGCTTTTGTCGTGCCACAAACGCGCCGCCATTCTGCGCCTCGGCCACGAATGCAAAATATTGCCCTCCCAGTCGCGACACGGCCAGGATCGGAACTTCCGGATTCTGGTGCGTTCCCCACACCACCCGCGCCCGAATAAACTGAGACTGCCGCAGCGCGTCGTTCCCGTTGGCAATGCGCGCCTTCACCAGCACCGTCTGCGTCGTGTTATCGACCTGCGGAGAAATAAAGCTGATCCTCGAATCCGCCAGCACCTTCCCCTCGCCGTCCAACACCTGCACCGGCAGATTCATCTTGAGCTGTGACGAATGCTCGATCGGCACATATACATAAGCTTCCAGGCTTCCCGGCTGGTCAATCGTCGTTAACTGCGTGGCGGTCGTCACTCGGTCGCCCACGTGCACCGGAACATCTCCCACAATGCCGCTGTGCAACGCAACTACCTTGTAGTAATGCAACTGCACCTGCTGCTCGTTCACCTGGGCATCGAGCGCTTCCATCTGTGCCTGCGCTGCGTCCAGGGTCGACTTCGCCTGATCCAGATCCTGTTTGCTCACCACGCCCGCGGCCGAAAGTCCCTGCGTGCGCTCGAACTGCTTCTTCGCCCAGCTGAGTTGCGCCTCTTGCGCCGCCCGCGCACTCTCCTGGCTCTTTACCGTGGACTGCTGCTTCAGCGGATCGATGTCGATCATCGGTGTGCCCGCCTCAACCCGCTCCCCTGAATGCACCAGAATACGGGTGATTTGCCCTTCGACCTGCGGCATAATCACCGCCGAGTCTCGCGACTTCACGGTGGCCACGTACTCGCTCGCGTCATTCACCGCTACCGCTTTCGCCTCCAACACCTTGACGGGCATCGCCCCTGGCCCGCCTGCGTGCGGATTCTGCGCAGCATTGCTGGAACAGCCCACGGTGATTGCGCTCGCCGCTAAACCCGCAGCCAGCAAGCTCTTTACTGCCAATCCTTGAAAGTTATTTGCCATAAGTCGCAAGCCGATTTGCCCTACCTTAATGTACCTAAATGTATCGCGAACTGCGCCGAGTCGCCTCGGACCCCACCCAGCAGCCCTCGACCCACCCTCAAATTAGACGTGGAAAACCACCCCAAGTCACGCGCTGCCTTAAAGATTCCCCAACTTGGGCTGGGGACGCAAAATAAAATCCGGACCCCGGGCGAAGGTTGCCCCGTCGCGGCTCTCCCAATCAGGGTTTCAGGGTCAGGAATGCCACCCCGTATCCGTTCAAGGTCATCGTCATCTGGGCTCCTGGAGTCACTCCGGCCGCCACCGGTCCCGTGCCTACGTTTGTACTATTGTCGATGGTCACCAGGGTCCCACTGGAGAACGTTCCCAGGGCAGACACATCCACCTGCACGCTTCGCGCCGCTCCCGGCCCATTGTTATCGCTCGCCGCGTTGACCGCGTGATTCGCCACCATGATCACGACACTGCCGTCGCCGTTGATCACCGGCAGCGTCTCCAACTCCGCGTCGTCGGTGGCCGTGTACTGCAGCAGTTGCGCCCCCGACGCCGGAGGAAATTCCTGCCCCAGCCAGAAGTCCACCCAATAGCTGAGTTGCACCGCGCCGTTATTGTAGTCAACCTCGCCGTACTGCTGATCGGCGCCGTAATCCCAGTGATACAGCGCCTGCACCCCCGCCTTGCCAAACTGCGAGAAAACATATGGCCGCCACGCCGCAAAGAATGCACTCGATCCGCGAACGTCGTCCACAAACACCTGCCCAGGATTGCAGTTGCTCATCCCGTTGGCCGCCGAGTAGTCCGCATTGACATTATTCTCCGTGACCCAGACAGGTACGCTTGCCAGCGCCGGATTCGTCGCCATCTGCGTATAGAAAAACCGCACGTCCGACACAAATCCCGGGATCGTACCCATCAGCGTCGCGTCGCTGTCTTTCTGGTTGCAGGTCGAATAAAAATGTGTCGCCATCACGTCCACCTGCGCCGTCACTCCGCTGACAAACGCCGGAACCCAGTTCTGCGGCTGTTGGTAGAAGTCCGCCAATTCCAGCGCCGCGAACTTGATCGTCGGATCGACCGCCTGCATCGCCGGCACCACCGCGTTGTACATGTCGATGTACTGCTGCGGCGTCAGAGAGTTGTTGATGTTGGGCTCGTTGTAAATCCCCCACCAGGTGACTTTGTCCGCTGGATATGCCGGCGAAACGTACAACTGGCCGTTCGCCGAGAATCCGCCCGTGTTGTAGTACTCCACCAGATTCTGCGTGTATCCGGCAAACTGTGCGAATGTCAGGTCGAGAAAGGGGTTCCCACTATTGTTTCCCGAGTACATAAACGGAGGCGCCTTCGCAATCTGAAATTCCGGACTGTGATCGCCCACCCCCAGCACCGGCTGCGTGATCGCGTCAAGAGTAGAAAAATCCCACGCGGTGGAAGTTGTCCCCGCAGAACCCTGCGGCACGCCCTGCGAAACTCCCTGCAACCGAATGTGGTGAGGTCCCAGCGTGCCCAGCGGTGTAGTCGCGCTCGGATTTAACGTGAAGAATGCGGAGTCCCACTCCGCCGGCTGAAACGATGTCGACATCGCCACGCTGAACGGCCCATTTGTGTTCTTGGAAATCACGACTGACTCAGGCGTGGAGTTTGTTCCCCCGCCACCCCCACCGCCCGACCCCATCGATCCTCCGCCACACCCCAAAGCCAGCACCAGCGGCCCGAAGACCATAGCAAGTCTGCCAATTTTCATGACAGAAGATTCTACGCCAACAATATCGATTTTGCGGTGACCTGACTTTGAGAACTGAGAACTAAGTCTCTTGTCATTCCGAGCGCAGCCGGAGCGAACGCGACGGCAACCGAGGAATCTGCTGCCCCTCACCCCGCAATCATCTTCCCCAAAATCTCCTTCACGACCTTCGCCGCCACGGTCGCCGTCACTCCAGCCACATCCCGCACCGGGTTGTACTCCACCAAATCGGCGCCCACGATTTCTCCCTCAATCGCGTGCAGATGGGCAATCGCCTCCCGCACCGACATCCCCCCGGGTTCGCGATGCGAAACCCCCGGCGCAAACGCCGGATCGAGAACATCCATATCGAACGTGATATACACCGGCCCCGCGACCTTCAACTTTTCGTACGCAGGCAGCCCCTGCATCTCCACCACTTCCACCCCAAACCTCTGCGCCTGCTCCCGCTGGTGCCGGTTGATGGTGCGAATCCCCATCTGCACCAATCGCTTCGCCAGTCCCGCCTCCATGATGCGTGCAAACGGACAAGCATGCGACAGCCGGTTCCCCTCAAACTCGTCATACAAATCCGGATGCGCGTCGAAATGAAAAATCGTCAGCTCCGGATACCTTCGCGCAAACGCTTTCACGATGGGATAAGTGATCGAGTGATCCCCACCCAGCGACACCGGCCGCTTCCCCTGCTCAATCAACTCGCCCACTCCCGCCTTAATCGCTGCGAACGCATCCTTCTCCGCAAAAGCAAGATCCCCCGCATCCCCATACCCGCCCGCCACGCCTAAGTCCACGCCCGACTCCGACCACGAGTTCGACGCATCGCACCGCAGCGCCTCCCGAATTTTCGGCGGAGCGTCCCCCGCCCCGCGCAAATAAGAAGAGTAGCCATCAAACGGAATTCCAAGCAGAGTTGGCAAGCCTGTTGTTTTCATGACTTCGAGAATCATAAACGCCAAGGGATTAAATCGTCCCTCGCGACTCCTTGTCATTCCGACACTCGAGCGAAGCGAGAAAGGAGGAATCTGCTGTCCCGAACCCGTCCGCACTTCCCTCCATCCTGTGCAAATTTCGTAACCTCCACTTTACGTTTCTTCACACACCTCTCCATTCCGTTGAAAACTCAACTCGTGCCCTCAACATCCAATCCCCACCTCTGTGAATTACTTTTGATCTGCAATTCATCTCCGCGTCACCTGCCCGTAACCCCACCCCCGCTACCTTCACTCAGTAGCTCTCTCAGGAGGAAAACTATGTCAGCACCCGGTTTCCTGGCGCAAGCCAGGCAGCACCTCGCCGTTGCCACCAGCCTTGTCGCACTTGTCGCGAATCTCGGCTCGCCGCTTCCCGTAGCCGCTCAAGATTCCGCCAAGGATTCCACCGCCACCCCCATCAAGCACGTGATCGTCATCATTGGCGAGAACCGCACCTTCGACCACGTTTTCGCCACCTACCAACCGCGCAGTGGCGAAACCGTCTCGAACTTGCTGTCCAAAGGCATCGTCAATTCCGATGGGACTCCCGGCCCCAACTTTTCGATGGCCAGCCAGTCTGCCGCAACTGACACCAGCGCCACCGGCTATCAACTGAGTCCCTCCGGCAACGTCGCCTATCCCGTGTTGCCTCCAGTACTCGCCGGCGGCTACACCACTCCGCCGTTTCCTGACGTCGCGACCGCCAAGCTGTATGAGTACGGCCTTCCGGCAAGCTATTACGTCTATCTCACCACCGGCGGTACCGGACTCAACCACGGGGACGTCGACACTCGCATTCCGAACGCCTCGAGTCTGCCCTCTGGCCCCTTCCAGCTAACCTCGGCTACCCACCCCTACGATTCCTACGACAACAGCCCAGTCCACCGCTTCTACCAGATGTGGCAGCAGGGCGATTGCAGCACAGCCAAGGCTACCTCGTCGAATCCCAGCGGATGCACTGGCGACCTTTTCCCCTGGGTTGAAACCACCATCGGCGCCGGCTCCAACGGACTTGCTCAGTCTGCGCTCTTCAATGACACCACCACCAAAGAAGGCTCGACATCGATGGGCTTCTACAACATGCAGCAAGGGGACGCGCCTTACCTGAAATATCTCGCCGACCACTACGCCATGAGCGACAACTACCACCAGGCCGTCATGGGTGGCACCGGCGCCAATCACGTCATGCTCGGTTCGGCCGATGCGATCTGGTTTTCCGATGCCAACGGAAATCCTGCTGAGCCCCCGCACAACCAACTCGTTGCCGCCGGAACCGCGAACGCAGGCATCGTCGACGAGATTGAAAACCCCAATCCCCAGGACGGCACCAATAACTGGTATTCCGAAGATGGCTATGGTGGCGGCTCTTACGGTTCGGCTTCCTACGGTGGCGGAACCTACACCGACTGCTCCGACCTCAGCCAGCCCGGCGTCGCCGAGATCACCAGCTATCTGGGCGCGCTCTCTCAGCCCATCGGCCCCAACTGCGATCCCGGCCACTTCTATCTCCTGAACAACTACAATCCCGGATACTACGGTGACGGCAGCAGCGCCTACGCCGACATCGGCAACCCGGCCGAAACTGTTTTCACCATTCCTCCCTCGCCCCTGCGCACCATCGGCGATGCGTTGAATGAAAAGCACATCACCTGGGCCTATTTCGGCGACCAGTGGAATACCTACCTCGCCAATCCCTACAACAACTACGTCACTCCCGATAACACCTACTGCAACATCTGCAACCCCTTCCTGTACTCCACCTCGATCATGACCAGTCCCACCCACGCCATTCACAATCAGGACACGCTCAATCTGTATCACGGCATCAAGGCCGGTCACCTGCCCGCGGTCTCCTACGTGAAACCCGACGGCTGGCTCGACGGCCACCCGGCGTCTTCCAAGCTCAATCTGTTCGAGGGCTTCGTAAAGAAGATCGTGGATATGGTCCAGTCCAATCAGGATCTGTGGGCCAGCACTGCCATCATCGTCACCTTTGACGAAGGCGGCGGCTACTACGACTCCGGCTACACGCAGCCTCTCGACTTTTTTGGCGATGGCACCCGCATTCCCACCCTGGTTATTTCTCCCTATACCCAGGCCGGTCACATCTCGCACACCTACACCGACCACGCTTCGATCCTGAAGTTCATCGAAGCCAACTGGGGCCTGGCTCCGCTCACCACTCGCAGCCGTGACAATTTCCCCAACCCCACCACCAGTGCGACGAACCCCTACGTTCCATTGAATAGCCCTGCCATCGGCGATCTAATGGACCTGTTCAGCTTCAGCAGCCACAAGAAGTAACCGCAGTTTTTCAGAGGGTGCCCCCACCCTTGTCGCGCTTTTCGCGACAGGGTGGGGTTTTTGACTTAGGGTTCTCTGTGTCCTCCGCGTCCTCTGTGGTTGATTTCCTGGTTTTCCAGACCGAATCCTGCCGGGTGCCCCATTTCTCGCGTGTTTTCGCGAGAAGGGGGGATTTCGACTTCGCCAGCTAATGATTTCCCTCTGTGTCCTTCGCGTCCTCTGTGGTGAGCCTTTTGGGTTTCCTCCGCATCCTTTATCCTAGGTACCAGCACTCATATGACCCCGAAATCCAAGACTTCCAATGGCGGCTCTCGCGCCGCCGTAGCAGAAACCACCAACGCCTCCAACCCCGAGCGCGATCGCGTCTTCAACGCCTACCGCCAGTGGGGATATCTCGAGGGTGACCTCGACCCCCTCGGTTTCCTCCGCCCCCGCGAAACGCCCGAACTGGAGCGCGAAGGCGAGTACGCCCGCGAAGCCCGCGCGATCTACTCGAGCACCATCGGCGTCGAAATCAATCACATCTACTCCCCCGAACGCCGCCGCTGGATTTACGAGCAGATGGAATCGCCCTCTCAGGGTTTCGAGGTCACAGAAGAAATACAGCAGCGCATCCTCGACCTGCTCCTCCGCGCCGACATCTTCGAGCAAGTCATGCAGCAGCGCTATCTCGGCAGCAAGCGCTTCTCCCTCGAAGGCGTCACCGCTCTGATCCCGCTGGTCGACGAAGTTCTCGATACCGCCGCCCAGCGCGGCGCCATCGAGCTCGTCATGGGTATGAGCCATCGCGGCCGCCTCAACGTCATCGCCCACGTCGCCCAGCGCGCCCCTCAGGAGATCTTTGCCGGATTCGAAGACGTCGATCCGCGCAGCGTTCTTGGCTCCGGCGACGTGAAATACCACATGGGCGCGACCGGCGAATACACCACGCGCAGTGGCGGAAAAGTTCATATCCACCTGGTCTCGAATCCCAGCCACCTGGAAGCCGTCGACCCCGTCACCGTCGGCCGCACTCGCGCCAAGCAGGACCGCACTGGCGAAGGCGGCCGCGAAAAATATCTCCCCCTGCTCGTGCACGGCGACGCCGCGTTCGCCGGACAAGGCATCCTCGCCGAGACGATGAACTACGCCGACCTCCCCGGATACACCGTCGGCGGCACCATCCACGTCGTCGTCAACAATCTCCTCGGTTTCACCACCAGCTACACCGAAGAGCACTCGACCCGCTTCGCCGCCTGCATCGCGCGCCGCCAGTCGATTCCTATCTTCCACGTCAACGGCGAAGACGTCGACGCCGTCGTCCGCGTCGCCCGCCTCGCCACTGAGTACCGCTACAAGTTCGGCACGGACGTGGTTATCGATCTCATCGGCTACCGCCGCCACGGCCACAGCGAAGTCGACGACCCCACCATCACGCAGCCTCTTCTCTATAAGAAGATCAAAGAGCATCCGCCGCTCTGGGAAATCTACGCCGACGACATCGGCGCCACCGACGCGCAAGCCCAGGCCGTCGCCATCCGCGCCGAATTTGAAGCCGCGCAGAAACAAGCCGGCAGCATCAAGCAAAAGCCATTGATGCGCGACCTCCCGCAATACTGGAACAATTATTACGGCGGTCTCTACAAGCCCGAATTCGAAGTCGAGACCGGACTCTCGTCCGAAGAACTCTCGGATCTTACGACTCGCCTGACTACGTACCCCGACGGCTTCCACATTCATCCGAAAGTAAAGAAGCTCCTCGAACAGCGCGCGGAAATGGGCGTCGGCAAGCGCCCCGTCGACTACGGCATGGCCGAAGCGCTCGCCTTCGCGAGCCTGGTGAAAACCGGCACCCACGTGCGTTTCAGCGGACAAGACTCCCGCCGCGGCACCTTCAACCAGCGCCACTCCGTTCTCACCGACATCGAAAACGAAAACGAACACGTGCCGCTGGAAAACGTCGCCCCCGGTCAGGCCCGCTGCGAAATCTACAACTCGACGCTTTCCGAAGCCGGAGTCCTCGGGTTCGAATACGGATACAGCCGCGACTATCCCGAATCTCTCGTCCTCTGGGAAGCCCAGTTCGGCGACTTCGTCAACGTCGCGCAGGCCATCATCGACCAGTTCATCAGCGCCGGAGAAGCCAAGTGGAACCTGCTCTCCGGCGTCGTCCTGCTCCTGCCCCACGGCTACGAAGGCCAGGGTCCGGAACATTCCAGCGCGAGAATCGAGCGCTTCATCCAGCTCGCCGCCAAGCACAATATCCAGATCGCACAGCCCAGCAACGCCGCGCAGTATTTCCATCTCCTGCGCCGTCAGGCCCTGCGCCACTGGCGCAAGCCCTTGGTCGTGTTCACCCCAAAAAGCATGCTCCGTCATCCCGACGCCAGTTCACCCATCGAAGACTTCACCCACAAGAATTTCCTGAACGTCATCCCAGACACCACAGTGGCCGAAGCCGACCGCATCCTGATCTGCACCGGAAAGATCGGCCACGAACTCCAGGCCGAACGCAAGAAAAGAAAAGACACCAGCACCGCGATCGTCTTCCTCGAACAGCTCTATCCATTTCCCGAGCAGGAAGTCGCCGCCGAATTCGACCGCCACGGCAAAAACGCAGACATCGTCTGGGTCCAAGAAGAGCCCGCGAACATGGGCGCATTGTTCAACATGCTCCCCCGCCTGAAACGCATCGCCGGAGACCGTCCCGTGCTGAGCGTAAAACGCAGCTCCGGCGCCAGCCCCGCGACGGGCAGCGCGAAAGCGCACGAAGTAGAACAGAAGACGTTGCTAACCCTGGCCTTCACCACCAAGGCATAGTCAGGGGCGACCCGATGTATGTGGGGACAGCCGCCCCCGGCTGTCCGCCGACCGAAACTCGGCAAGGTTTTTGTGTAGAGCGGGCACTCCTGCCCGCTTGCCGTAGCCCGGACACTCGATCTTCGTAAGGTCGCGCTGTCGACATCTAGCGTTCGTTACGATTCCTGGCGATGTGGCGCGGCGCCCCCGCCCGCGCTCTCTCCGCGAATGTTACTCTTCTGTGTCCATGCCCCGCCTTCCCCAACCCCTTCGCATCGCCATCGATACCGGCGGCACCTTCACCGACTGCGTCTGGATCGATCCCGCAACCCGCCGCCTCCGCATGCTGAAAGTTTTCTCAACCCCTGCCGATCCCTCCCAAGCCATCGTCGAAGCCCTGCGCCGGGTGCCCCATGCCTGCCCTGAGCGGAGTCGAAGGGTCTCGCGTTCTTTGCGAGACGTGGGGATCTCATCGACTGACCATCCAGACTTCATCCTCCTCCACGGCACCACCGTCGGCACCAACACGCTGCTCGAACGCAAAGGCGCCCGCACTGCCCTGGTCACCACCGCCGGCTTCGAAGACGCCATCGAAATCGGACGCCAGGCCCGCCCCAAGCTCTACGATTTCTTCTTCGACCGTATCGAGCCGCTAGTCTCGCAAGACCTCCGCTTCGGCATCAACGAACGTACCGCCGCCAACGGCGAAATTCTCGCTGCACCAACGCCGGAAGAATTGCGCTCACTCGCGGATCAACTCGCGAAAGCCCGGCCGCAGTCCATCGCCATCTCGCTACTCTTCTCCTTCGCAAATCCCAAGAACGAAGAAGCAGTCGCGGAAGCGCTGCAGCCCTTAGCCGTCCCGCTTTCCATCTCCCACCAAATCCTCCCCGAATTCCGCGAATACGAACGCACCTCCACGGTCGTCATCAACGCCTACCTGCAACCAGTCATGCAAAGTTACCTGGAGAATCTAGAAAGAAGATCCCGTAGAGACGTTGCTCGCAACGTCTCTCTGACCACGAGCACGCTCCATGTGGCCGCGGGCGCCTCGCCCGCGCAGGCTAGGGCAACGAGCCAAGGAGGGGAGACCATCGAGGTGTCGCAGCTTGTCAGCGCAGCAAGGCCGGCCAATGCGGAAGATGAGCCGTTGACTGTTGTCCGCGCGGAAGTGGGAGAGCGGCGCTTCAGCGCCGCGAAGCGTGCCGATGTGGAAGAGAGGCCCCGTGCTGTCGTCCGCGCAACCGTGGAAGAGCGGCCCTTCAGGGCCGCGAAAAGCGTTGCAAGGAACAGGGCTTTAGCCCCCGTGTCGTGGCTTCCCCCGGAAGCCGAAAGCCGAAAGCCGGAAGCCCCCGCACGCATCTTCGTCATGCAATCCTCCGGCGGCATCACCGCCCTCTCCACCGCCGCCCGCGAACCCGTCCGCACCGTCCTCTCCGGCCCCGCCGGAGGCGTAGTCGGCGCCGTCGCCACCGCCCGCGCCAGCGGATTCGAAAACATCATCGCCTTCGACATGGGAGGCACTTCCACCGACGTCTCTCTCGTCGAAGGC
>OBLW0100001203.1_pt1 | contig 22252 bp, 22 predicted proteins | sample 1520161 | NCBI WGS metagenome assembly OBLW01 (sample SAMEA3539309, study PRJEB22396) | soil metagenome | biome: tundra; feature: field; material: soil | place: USA | collected 2010-05 | depth 0.15 m | reverse complement strand
GCCTAAGTGACTGGAGTTCAGACGTGTGCTCTTCCGATCTCTTCATACGGCCGGAGCGAGCGCTAACGGGCAAGTCAAGTTCGAGGGCCACATCCGCAAACTACTGCTCAACTGGCCGGTCACCGCTCTCCCTGGTGGCCGGCCATTTAATATCGTGTAATTGGTTCAATCGACGCGCTGTCCGCGCGGGAGTAACAGGAGCACTATGAAAGTCTATTCAAGGCGAAGCTTTCTAGGAGGAGCAGGCATGACAGTTGCAGCCTGCGCCGCTCACCCTTTGTTGGGCATGGGCGAGGCATCGAAGTCTCCATTAAAGGTTTCAGTTATCAACGATGAGATATCGCAGGATTTCGACCACGCCTGTTCTGTCATTGCACACGATTTCGGCTTAAGGTGGATAGAACTGCGCTCGATGTGGGACAAGAACGTCACGGATCTGAGCGCGACGCAGATCGACGAAGCGAACAAGATCCTCACCAAATACAACCTGCAAGTTACGGATATTGCCAGCCCACTCTTCAAGACCGATTGGCCTGGAGCCCCGAAGTCTCCCTATGGATCAAAGGGCGACCTGCACGGCGCGGCCGAGGTTACGTTCAAGCAGCAGGACGAGATACTGGAGCGGTCTATCGCGTTGGCAAAGCAGTTCAAGACCGGAAAGGTCCGCTGCTTCGACTTCTGGCGGCTGGACGATGTAACTCCCTACCGTGCCGCCATCGATGAGAAGCTGCGATCGGCTGCGGAAGCCGCTGGAAAGCAGGGAATTCTGCTTGTGCTCGAAAACGAGTTTGCCTGCAACACCGCTACCGGCCGCGAGGCCGCGAGGACTATGAATGCGGTTCAGACGCCGCATCTGGCGCTCAACTGGGATCCGGCGAATGCCGTCATGCGCGGCGAACTGGACGCCTTTCCCGGTGGCTGGGAGGCCTTGCCTAAAGATCGCATTCACCACTGCCACTGCAAGAATGCCGTCAAGAGCGCGGAAGGCAAGATCGAGTGGTCGCCGGTCGACAAGGGATTCATCGACTGGGCAGCGCAGTTCCGCGCGCTTAAGCAAATTGGCTTTCGCGACGCTGTCAGCCTTGAGACGCACTGGCATGGAGCCGCCACTCCCGAGGAATCTTCCCGCATCAGCTGGGCGGGGATGAAGCAAGCCCTGAAAGATTCGGGAACCCTTTAACCTGCGGAAGGATCTGTTTCAACCGCAGACGCACGTGTTCGGCCCGACAGTTGCTCTCAAGATGAAGATGGAGAAATAGGAATGGTAACTCGACGTGAATTTATCGACACACTTGCGGTGGGAGCGGCCGGTATGGCTATCGGGGCGACCGCCAAGAGCTATGGCCAAATACTCGGTTCCAACGACCGCCTCAACATTGCGGTGATCGGCCTGAATGGCCGCGCCTCTGCTCATCTTGCCTCTCTCAAGGCAAATATGAAAACAGCGCGCGTCTCGCATGTCTGCGATGTGGATAGCACGATTCTGAAAAAGTTTGCGGGCGACGCCGAGCATGAGCTGGGTTATGCCCCCGCAACCGAAAATGACTTTCGCAACATCCTCCAGTTGAAGGAAGTGGATGCTATTACCATCGCTACACCCGACCACTGGCACGCGCCCATGGCCATCGCCGGCGTGCAGGCAGGCAAGCACGTATATGTTGAGAAGCCATGCAGCCACAACCCCGCCGAGGGAGCGCTTCTTGTCGAGGTTCAGCAGAAGTATGGAAAGCTCGTGCAGATGGGTAATCAGCGGCGCTCAAACCCGCTCATCATCGAAGCTGTCGATAAGATTCGCAATGGACTCATCGGCACTCCTTACCTCGGCAAAGGCTGGTACAGCAATACAAGAAAATCGATTGGATTTGGGAAAGAAGTCCCCGTGCCGCCAACACTCGATTGGGATCTCTGGCAGGGACCCGCGCCACGCAGGTCCTATAAGGACAATGTTCATCCCTATAACTGGCATTGGTTCAAGATATACGGAACCGGCGAGACACTCAACAACGGCACCCATGAGATCGATGTCTGCCGCTGGGCGCTTGGCGTTGATTATCCACAACGGATTACTTCGCAGGGCGGAAGATACCACTTCAAGGACGATTGGCAGTTTTATGACACCCTGGTAACCAGCTTCGACTACGGTGACAAGATGATCTCTTGGGAAGGAAAGTGCTGCTCCGGGATGAAATACTACGGCCGTGATCGGGGATCGACGATTATGGGAACCACCGGCTCAATGCTTATCGACGGCAGCGGCTATGAGGTCTACGATCTCAAGGGGAATAAAACCAGCGAAGCTGTGCTTGGCACTGCAAACGCATCTTCCGACCTTACCGGCCGCGACGCCATGACCGATGCGCACTTCGCCAATTTCATCGCGGCAATTCGCAAGGGAGAAAAGCTCAACTCTCCCATCGCTGGCGGCAACGTCGCCGTAACCATGCTTCAACTTTCCAACATCGCCTGGGAAGTGAACCGGGAACTCGCGCTCGGCACAAAAGACGGAAAGATACTGAACGATCCGGAAGCAATGAAGATGTGGGGCCGCGAATATGAGAACGGTTGGGCGCCGCATCTCTAAAGCGCCGAAAGCCCGCACATGCTGCTGCCGGCCAGCGCGAAGAGCTATTGAGCAGCTAACAATTGTATGGAGCATCCGAGGAGTTTTCTACTTATGAAGCAATCCTTTTCACGCCGCAATTTCGTTCAGTCAGGCGCGCTTCTTGCCGCGGCCTGCGCTACGTCGAGCGCTGTCCCTTCTTTCGGGGAGCCGTCGCACAAATCCGCTAAGCCTTCGCCGATTCAGTTAGGGCTGGCCAGCTACACATTCCGCAATTTTACCCGCACGCAGTTGATCGGTTTCATGAAGCAGCTCAACCTGGATGGGCTGAATGCCAAAGATGTGAAAGATCACCTTCCCAGCGACCCAATGGAAGAAGTAAAAGCATTGCAGGATTATGCGGCAGCAGGCATCAAGCTGCACGCAGCGGGAGCGATTTACTTTCCCAAAGACGAGGATGCGGATATCCGCGGCAAGTTCGAGTATTGCAAGCGGGCTGGCATTTCCATCATTGTTGCCGGCGATCCGACGCCGCAGACCCTTCCGCGCATTGAGAAGTTTGTGAAAGAGTACGACATCCGGCTCGCGCTTCACAACCATGGACCGGAGGATAAGCTGTGGCCCTCTCCGCTGGATGTGTTGAAGTCGATCGAGAACATGGACCCACGGATTGGATGCTGCATCGATGTAGGCCACACCGTGCGAGCCGGCACTGACGTCGTCGAGGCGATTCACGCAGTGGGGGCGCGTCTCTTCGACGTTCACATGAAGGATCTGACGGATTCTCACAGCAAGGAGAGTCAAGTCGCAGTAGGAGACGGCCTGATGCCGGTGCGCGAGATGTTTGAAGCCCTCGTCGCGATCAAGTACAAGGGTTTTGTCGATCTCGAATACGAGGTTCATGCCGACGATCCCATGCCTGGTGTTATCGGCAGCTTTGCTTACATGCGCGGCGTTCTGGCAGGCATGGGATTTGCCAGCCATGGATGAGGCGCCCAATTGCGATATTGACAAGCCGATACGTCCATCGCGGCGGTGCGAGGGAAGCGCGTAAATTGCCGGTTTCCAGACCGGCTCACGAAAGTTTAAGATAGAGGCACATTCTTGCTCCGGAAAGACTTCTTTTCCGTCATGACAGTTTCCGTCTCAATGTGTATACTGTGGTCTGACCTCGCAAGAGGTCAGACCACAGCACGCCTCCGCGAAAAGGTACAGTTCGAATCATGTTGATCCACGAAGACCGTCTGTTTCCCGCCGAACCCGGTACAAGAACCATAGCCAGGGCGCTCTATGCGCATATCAAGGCGTTGCCGATCGTAAGCCCTCATGGGCATACGCAGGCGGCTTGGTTTGCGAAAAACGAGCCGTTCCCCAATCCAGCCAGCCTCTTCGTGCAGCCCGATCACTACGTCTACCGGATGCTATTGAGTCAGGGTATCTCGATGGAGGCCCTCGAAATTGGGCAGCCGGAGATGAAGGATCCACGCAAGGTCTGGAGCATCTTTGCAAGCCATTACTACTTGTTTCGTGGGACTCCGACGCGCATCTGGCTGGATTTTTCCTTTCAGGAGCTCTTTGGGCTGGAAGAGCGGTTCTCTGCAAAGACTGCTAACCTCTATTTCGATACCATCTCCGAGAAGCTGGAGACACCGGAGTTCCTTCCCCGAGCCCTCTACAAGCGCTTCAATCTTGAAGTGCTGGCCACTACCGACTCTCCTCTCGACTCGCTAGCCGATCTCAAGACCATCCGCGAATCGGGCTGGAAGGCACGGATCATTCCAAACTTCCGTCCGGACCCGGTGGTCGATGCGGAGTTTAAAGGATTTGCAGAAAACATTGCGCTGCTGGGCGAGCAGACCGGCGAAGACACTGCGACATGGAAGGGCTACCTGACCGCGCTGCGCAAGGCGCGAGTCCGTTTCAAGGAGCTCGGCTGCACTGCCACCGACCACGGCCATCTCACCGCGCAAACAGCCGACTTGCCCAAGGCTGAGGCCGAGGAGCTTTTTCGCAAAGTATTCACGGGTAAAGCCGATCCGGCGCAGCAGGAACTCTTCCGTGCGCAGATGCTCACCGAGATGGCGCAGATGAGCCTGGAAGATGGGCTGATCATGCAGATTCACCCTGGGAGCGTTCGCAACCATAACCGCAAAGTTTATGAGCGCTTTGGCCGCGATGTAGGCTGCGACATTCCGCGGCCCACCAATTATGTAGACGCACTTCGTCCCTTGCTTGATCGCTTCGGCAATGAGCCTGGCCTGACCATTATTCTTTTTACGCTGGACGAATCTACCTACACCCGTGAACTTGCCCCGCTGGCCGGCCATTATCCGTGCTTGCGCCTCGGCCCATCGTGGTGGTTCAATGACAGTCCCGAGGGAATGATGCGTTTCCGGGAGCAGGTAACGGAGACCGCGGGCTTCTACAACACGGTTGGGTTCAACGACGACACCCGCGCCTTCCTTTCCATTCCTGCGCGGCACGACGTGGCGCGGCGTATCGATTGTGCCTTCCTGGCCCGGCTCGTAGCCGAACACCGGCTGGGAGAAGACGAGGCCTTCGAGGTTGCGCACGAACTGACCTATGGTTTGGTAAAGAAGGCTTATCGGTTGTAAGGAGAACGGGAATGGGCAAGCAGAGTTCCAGCGGGTTCAGCGAAGCGGGGATTGCGCAGACCGTAAAGATCGGGCATGTGCGCTGGACCATCTGCGCCATGCTCTTTGCTGCCACTACGATCAACTATATGGACCGGCAGGTTTTGGGGCTTCTGAAGCCCACGCTGATGCACAGCGTGGGCCAGGGTGGCATCGGCCTGACCGAAGAGAGCTTCGGGACTGTAGTAGCATTTTTTACGCTTTTCTATGCGCTCGGCCAGTTGTTCGCGGGCCGCTTTGTCGATAAGGTGGGCACCCGCGTCGGCTACATGGTTATCATGGCGCTCTGGAGCCTCTCGGCGATGAGCCATGCGCTGGTCAACTCAGTGCTTCAGTTGGGCATTGCGCGCGCCTGCCTTGGAATCGGCGAATCCGGCAACTTCCCGGCGGCCAACAAAGCAAACGCCGAGTGGTTTCCTCAAAAGGAGCGATCCTTCTCATTCGGCATCTTTAACTGCGGCGCAAATGTCGGTGTGATTCTGGCCACCGTGCTGGTGCCTGTAGCGACATACCGCTTTGGGTGGCATTCCGCTTTTCTGATCACCGGCTTCTTCTCGGCATCGTGGATCGTGCTGTGGTACTTCAAATATCACAAGCCAACAGAACACCCGACGCTCTCCGCCGCGGAACTTGCTTATATCAACCAGGAGCCCCCGGAGAAGTCTGGCCCATCCATGTCGTGGATCAAGCTGTTCGGTTTCCGCCAGACCTGGGCCTATGCTATTCCGAAATTTCTTACAGACCCCATCTGGTGGTTCTATCTCTACTGGCTGCCGGGTTACTTCAGCGATAAGTTCCATCTGAGCCTGGTTGGCCTCGGGCTGCCGATCCTGATCGTCTATAACGCTTCTGCCATCGGAAGCATCTACGGCGGCTATCTGCCCGCGTCGTTTATTCGTATGGGGCTTTCGGCAGAGCGCGCGCGGCTGGCGGCCATGACGCTATGCGCCTGTCTCATCGTACCTGTCTTCCTGATCAACTATTTGCATGCAGATAACTTCGGTAAGTGGGCTGCTATCGGATTGCTCAGCATGGCGGCGGCGGCGCATCAAGGATGGTCAGCCAATTTATTTACCACGGCGTCGGATATGTTCCCGCGCAGCGCGGTGGGCTCCGCCACGGGAATCGGCACCATGGCGGGAGCGGTCGGTGGCTTCCTGCTGGCCAAGTTTGCCGGGCACCTGTTGCAGATTACGGGCAGTTATTCGATCCTCTTTATCATCGCCGCCAGCGTTTATCTTTTGTCGCTGCTTATCAACGTCCTGCTCGCTCCAGGGCTGAAAAGGGTGGAATTAACCGCATGAGCCTCTACTGCTCAATAGGAAGTACCGATACCGATCTGACGCCGCAGCAGTTGAACGATTTGCTCGTGGAAGGCCTCGCCAAGCTGGGTCCACGCAACAAGGTGCTTGCGGTGCCGCCCGACCAGACCCGCGAGCACTCCCGCGCCGGCGAACTGACCCGCTATGCGTGGCAACATTACGGCGACCGGCTCAAAGCGGTTCTTCCCGCGCTCGGCACGCATACCGCCATGCGGCCAGACCAGATCGCGCATATGTTCGGCGATGTGCCGCAGGAGTTGTTCCGCGTCCATAACTGGCGCACCGACATCGAGACGCTTGGCGAGGTTCCGGCCGAGTTCATCCGCGAACAGTCGGAAGGCAAGCTGAACTATGCGTGGCCGGCGCAAGTCAATAAGCTCATCTCGCAGGGCGGCTTCGATCTGATCCTTTCCATCGGACAGGTCGTGCCCCATGAAGTCATCGGGATGGCAAACTACAACAAAAACATCGTCGTAGGTACAGGTGGCCGCGATGGAATCAACCGCAGCCACTATCTGGGCGCCGTCTACGGAATGGAACGTATCCTCGGCCGCGCCGACAATCCCGTCCGCCGCGTTTTTAACTACGCCTCCGAACATTTCCTGACCCACTTGCCCATCGTTTATGTGCAAACTGTTGTGGGACGCAGGGCTGACGGTGGGTTGGCTGTTCGAGGCCTGTATATCGGCGATGACATCGAGTGCTTCAATCTGGCCGCGGAACTGAGTCTCAAGGTCAACTTCGAGATTGTGAATGAACCCATCAAGAAAGCCGTGGTCTATCTCGATCCAAGCGAGTTTCATTCCACCTGGCTGGGCAACAAGGCCGTCTACCGCACACGCATGGCGCTGGCTGACGATGCGGAGTTGATCGTACTCGCCCCGGGAGTAAAGGAATTTGGCGAAGACAAGACCATCGACAGTCTGATCCGCAAATACGGCTATCGCGGAACCCCGGCTACGCTTGAGGCAGTCAATGCCCATCCCGATCTTGCCAACGATCTGAGCGCAGCCGCGCATCTAATCCACGGATCGTCCGAAGGGCGTTTCAAGATTACATGGTGCCCCGGCCACCTCACCAAAGAAGAGGTCGAGGGAGTCGGATTCAGTTACGGAGATTTGCAGGCGATGCTTACGCGCTTTGACCCAGACAGGCTCTCGCTCGGAGTAAACCAGGTCGATGGTGAAGAGATATTCTTCATCTCCAACCCCGGATTGGGGTTGTGGGCACATCGCAGCCGTCTGTGAGCGGAGAGAACCGTCTTCGTGTCCGCAAAGATTCAGGAGTTACCGTCGAAACAACTGACGAAATTTGAAAAGGGGTGCAAATTGGATAAGACAACAGCCGTTGAAAGTGGGCAGAAGCCTGAGAATGCGAAGTCAGACTCCCTGGATCTGGCGGAACTCACGAAGATGTACGACTTCACGGGGAAGACTGTGGCCATTACCGGCGGCGCAGGAGTTCTGGGCGGCGAAATTGCCGGCGCACTGGCTGGGTGCGGCGCATCGGTCGCCATCCTGGACATGAATGCGGATGCGGGCAAGACGTTGATCGAAAACATGGGAGCGCGCGGCAAGCAGCTCACGTTCTTCAAGTGCGATGTGCTGAATCGCGAGAGCATTGGCCAAACAGCTCAGGAGGTGGTGAGTCATTTCGGCAAGCTGGATTGCCTGATCAACGGCGCGGGAGGCAATAAGCCGCAAGCCACAACCAGCGCTGAATTGAAGTTCTTCGATCTTCCCACCGACGCCGTGCGCTGGGTCTTCGACCTGAATGTGCTGGGTACGATTCTGCCCTCCCAGGCATTTGGCAAGGTCATGGCAGATCAGGGCTATGGCACGATTTTGAATATCTCCTCGATGAACTCATTCCGTCCGTTGACCCGCATCCCCGCCTACTCGGCTGCAAAAGCCGCAGTCAGCAATTTCACGCAATGGCTGGCCGTTCACATGGCTCAGGAATATACTCCGAAGATTCGCGTGAACGCCATCGCGCCCGGCTTCTTCCTCACCAATCAAAACCGCTTTCTGCTCACCGACAAGGAAACCGGCGACTGGACCCCCCGCGGCAAGACGATCGTCGGGCACACGCCGATGGGCCGCCTTGGCGAATCCAAAGATCTCTTTGGCTGCGTGCTGTGGCTGCTCTCGCCTGCTTCAGAGTTCGTGACCGGCGTTGTGATTCCGATTGATGGCGGTTTTTCCGCATTCAGCGGCGTATAGGCGCTGAGCATAATCATCTCCGCGTGCTCGTAACTTGAACTAACAATAGTCTTTTGGAAGCGCGAATGACGCGCTCCTCAGTTTGATTCTTTTGAAATGGAGAATGTATGTCAGAAGCATCGTGTGATATCGGCCTCATCGGCCTTGCTGTCATGGGACAGAATCTCGTCCTCAACATGAACGACCACGGCTACAAAGTTGCCGTTTTCAACCGCACCGTGTCCAAAGTGGACGACTTTATTGCAAACGAAGCAAAAGGGACGCAGGTCGTCGGAGCCCACTCCATCGAGGATCTGGCTGCTCTGCTCAAGCGCCCCCGCCGCATCATGCTGATGGTCAAGGCCGGCGACACAGTGGATCAGATGATCGACCATATTCTGCCGCACCTGGAGGCGGGCGACATCGTGATCGACGGCGGCAACTCGCTCTTCACCGACTCAAACCGCCGCACCAAAACTCTAGCGGACAAGGGCATCCTCTTCATCGGTACGGGAGTTTCAGGCGGCGAAGAAGGCGCTCGCTTCGGTCCGTCGATCATGCCGGGAGGCAATCCGGCCGCGTGGCCGCATGTGAAAGACATCTTCCAGGCCATCTCCGCCAAAGTCGAAGACGGAACCCCCTGCTGCGACTGGGTAGGCGAAAATGGCGCCGGGCACTACGTCAAGATGGTCCATAACGGCATCGAGTACGGCGACATGCAGTTGATCTGCGAAGCATACGATCTGTTGCAGCGCGGCCTCGGCCTCAATGCCGACGAACTGGCCGAAGTCTTCACTGACTGGAACAAGGGTGAGCTGGACAGTTATCTGATTGAGATTTCCAGCCAGATATTTGCAAAAAAAGACGAAGACGGGAAGCCGATTGTCGACAAGATTCTCGACACAGCCGGCCAGAAGGGCACGGGCAAGTGGACTGTGTTCAGTTCGCTTGACCTTGGCCAGCCTGTCACTCTCATCGGCGAGTCGGTTTTCGCGCGCTGCCTGTCGGCCTTGAAGGAAGAGCGCGTCAACGCGTCGAAGATACTCCAAGGGCCGGTGGCCAAGACCGCGGCCAGCGACCGCACAGAGTTTATTGAGAATGTGCGCCGCGCCCTCTACTGCTCAAAGATCATCTCGTACGCACAAGGTTATATGCTGCTCAGGGCTGCTGCCAAGGAGAACGGCTGGAACCTCAACATGGGCGGCATCGCGCTCATGTGGCGTGGCGGATGCATCATTCGCAGCCGCTTTCTGGGCAAGATCAAAGATGCCTTCGACAAGAATCCGGCGATCGAGAATCTGCTGCTCGACAGCTTCTTCTTCGAGGCGCTCAACAAATATCAAGCCTCGTGGCGCAAGGCGCTGATTCACGCAGTCGAGATGGGCGTGCCCACCCCGGCATTCTCTACCGCACTGGCGTTTTTTGACGGCTACCGGACCGCTCGGCTGCCCGCCAATCTGCTCCAGGCGCAACGCGATTACTTTGGCGCGCACACATACGAGCGTATCGACAAACCACGCGGCGAGTTCTCGCATACCAACTGGACTGGCCGGGGAGGCCGGGTTTCGTCCTCGACTTACACAGTATAAGGATGTGCGGTCCTTCGCAATTTGCACCGCGCGCATTTCCAAGAACCGCCGAGGACAACTTTCCAACGAAAGCAGCCTTCGGCGGTTCCTGTATGTCCATGCAATTGCTTAAACTCTGAACAAGCAATCGGAAGCTGGCTTAATTCCAAGCAACGCCCGGCAATTAATTTCTGATAAAATCAGACGCGATCGTGCCGTCCCCAAAAGCCTTGCACGATTTGATTTTCTAAAAGCTTATTCGGAGATGAAAATGGCCAGGATGCCGACGCCGCGCTTCTCTTTCACCAACAACCTCAGTGCGTCGAACAAAATTCCACGGCAGATTAATCGAAATCTTATCTTCAACCAGATCCGTATCAAGCAACCCATATCGCGCGCGGATTTGGCACGAGTCTCTGGACTGCAGAGAAGCACCGTCTCGCTCATCGTGGAGGAGTTGCTTGCCGACCAATGGATCGTTGAAGGATCGATGGGCCGGCTTCCTCGCGGCCGAAGACCTACCTTTCTGAATTTGAACGTTCAGCGAGGCGTGCTTGCCTTGGATATTCATCCTTCGCGGACCACGCTGGCCGTAACGGACCTCGGTGGCAGAATCGTTGCACAAGACATCATCGAGCTTCCCGCCAATCCACAAAAGGTCCTCGGCGCTATTGTAGATGCGATCCGAATGATGATTGCCACCAATAGCGACCGCTCTTTCGACGGCATCGGCATCAGCCTGCCAGGGCGATTTGATCCTCACCTGGAGAGATTTGTCTTCGCGCCCAATGTGACTTGGCCTATTCAACGCATCAAGTCCCGTGTGGAGCAGGCCACCGGCCTGCGGGTCGTGGTGGACAATGTCGCCAATGCCTGCGCCTTGTCCGAGGTCTGGTTCGGCGATAGCGACGGAATGCACGATCTGGTTGTGGTCAACGTGTCGGAAGGAATAGGCACAGGCATCTTCGCCAATGGCCGCATTGTCCGCGGAGAGGGAGGCTCGGCCGGTGAGTTTGGCCATGTACAGGTTGACCCGAATGGACTGCCATGCGGCTGCGGAAGCAGGGGATGCTGGGAGACGGTAGCCTCCAATCGCGCCGGCATGCGTTACTACACTGAAATCGCCCACAAGCCGTCGCCTCCCTTTGACGATCTGCTCAAGCTTACCGAAGCGGGAAACCCCGCTGCGACGCAGGCTATCGAGATGATGTGCGCCGCGCTCGGTCGCGGCATGCACATGATCGCGTCTGCCCTGGCGCCAAGCGAGATCGTGGTCGTGGGCGATATTACCCCGCTTTGGCATTTGGCCGGCCTCATGATCGAGGCCGAAATGCGCCGGAACCCGCTGGTCAGAGTTCCCATTGTCCGGGCCGCTCACGAAGGCAATAAGGCGCGATTGCGCAGCGCTGTCGCCTTGGTCATGCACGAGAATCCGCTCTAAGAGAAGCGACTCGAAATCTGCCATGCTGAGCGGGGACGTTGCAAAGCAATCGGAAGATCCTTGAGCGTCCAGGAGTTCTCCGGTAGCGTGTTCCAAAATGAATCTGGTAACCATTCCTGCACAGCGCCGGCGTCTTGGGTTGTGTGAAATGGTACGGCCTGCCGTGCCGGGGGTCGCGCAAATGCCTCGGATTTTGTATCCTTAAGTTACAGCCCGCTTCTTGGCGGCGATTCCAACGGAGGAGACTTTCATGGCAGAGACTGTGAAGAAGACGAAAGCAACCGCGAAGCCACGCAAGACCCCAACCAAGAAAATGACAGTCGCTGATGCGGCAGAGGCGGTATCTCCGTCCCGTGAGGAAATTGAACGGCTCGCGAAGGAGTACTGGGCAGGACGCGGTTTCCAGGAAGGATTCGCTGAGCAGGATTGGCTCAGAGCCGAGCAGGAACTGCGGAAGAAGGCTTCCTAGGCGGGAACAACCGGGCTTAAATCATTGTGACGGACGCTACAAGGGTTAAAGCCTTGATCGGGTAGCTGCGTCATTTTTTGAGAATACTCCAGACTCGAGTGTGTATCCCAGGTCTTCGAAGCGAGACCAGGGATACCCTGCAAATGCCCGGCTGCGTGACTTGTCCGGTAAATTCAATTGACAACTCGCCCGGACTGCTGTGATCCTTGTTTCGCCGAGGGAATCCTCAGTTTCTAGCGCATGCCTTAGCGCTATCGAGGTCAATCATGTTCGGATTTAGCAATGCGCCGGCGAAGCTGCGAGTGACCTTCCGGACCGTGGCAATCCTGATATTGACCGCTTTCTTTCTTGGAACCGGATGCAAGACTTCAGACGATGCCGCAGCCGCCTCGATACAGATGTCCGCTACAGCGAAGGCGCTCTCAGGCTATTACGTTGCGCTCGGTACAATTCTCGATGATACCGATCGGATCTACATTTTGAACGAGAAGTTACTCTCAAAGCCCTATACCGCGGAAAACCGGCAACTGCTCAAGAACAACGAAACAGAGCTGGCAAAACGGGCTGCGCTCGCCGCCGATTTCTCTACGCTGGCAAGCCAATTTGCGGCGCTGAGCGGCTCAACCGTTCCTGCCGATGTTGCGGCGTCGGCGGCTAACCTCGAAACCGAGATTGAGTCGCTGAAATCCGCGACGCTGTCGACCAGCGATCAGAATGCGCTCACCTTCGCGCTCCAGCTTTTTGTTACGGCGATCAAGGAACACAAGGAGCGCGATGCCGCCAGGGCGATGGACGGTTTTGCGAAAGGATTAACTACACTGTTCATTCATGAAGGCGCGGTCTGGAACTCCGTGGAAACGGTCCATACGCAGGTGGCGGCAAATCTGGCGATGTATTTGGTGGACCATGACGGCACGGATAACTCCGTGCTTCTCAAGGTAGCGATTCATCCATTCGGTTTGTCGCCGGCTACCCCTGCGGGCGACCTGAAGGCCGCTCTAACTCCGTTAGCCAAACAGCAGATTGCAACGCGTACAGCCGCTCTCGACGATTCCTTTGCGAAAGCGACCGATGCGATGGCTAAGTCGCTGCAAGAGATGTCCGATAGGATACATGCAGTTGCCGAGGATAAGCCCATGCCGCTCCGTATGGCTCCGATTGCGCTTAGCACCGTAGACAAGTGGGCTGCCCAGGTTGCGGCAATCTAACGAAGAGGTCACACAATGCCGGATGTTTTATCGACAGTGCAGGCGACGTTTCTTTCGATCGACAGACAGTACAATCTTCTCCGCGCTGCTTGCACAACACAGCAGCAGCGGGATGCTCTAAGCAATCAGTACGCAGAGGCTCAGGAAGCATATCTGGCTTGTATCGGCAAGATGCTTAGGGATGACGATCCAGAGATAGCCGCCCTCAGCACCCAACTGAAAGCCGCAAATGCAAAGGTCGCGCGCGCAGTCAGCGAAATGGGCAACATGAGCAAAGTCATCGATGACATCACAACAGCTGTCTCCATCGGAGCCCTGCTTGTGGGCAAGATAGCTGCGTAGAGATATTCCTCGCACGCAGGCGTCCCTGCTCCCAACAATCGATTAAACACAGCGAGGCGGTCCATCCTCCCACAAGGAATGGGCCGCCTCGCTGCATTCCGGAGTTATGGGCTTACCTGCCGGAAATCGATCCTCGGAGAAGAGACACTCATGCGCTTTAGAGCGTTCGCTTAAATAGCGGCGTAGCGATCAGCAGGGTGCCGATGCCGAAGACGAAAAGGAAGAGCAGATCGAATTGGATGGCGGCGAATCCCCCATCCTTGAGCAGAATAGCTTTGAAGCCGTGGACACAGTAGGTGAATGGATCAATGATGGCGATGGCGCGCAGCCAGGGCGGAAATGCGGCAATGGGATACATCGCGCCGGATGGGTAAAACAGAAGTAGGTTGAGAACACCGAACATGGCGCGGGGGACGAGTGGATCGTCGACGCGGACCATCATAAGAAACATCATGCCGTTGAAAGCGATGGAAGTAACAATAATCAGGCAGAGGAGTTCGAGGTCGGCCTCAGGATGGAAGATGACGCCGAGGCCGGCCATCAGGGAGCCAATCACTGTAAGACAGATACCGGAGAGCACGGCCTTGATGGAGCCGGCCAGATTAAGGCCCATCACCAGTTCAAGACGCGTGATAGGAGTTACAAGATAGCCCTCGTGTACGCCGCGCGCTTTGTCATCGATGTATAACATGCCCCCGCCGATCATCACGGAGATATACATGGCCAGCGCGCAACAGGCGGGGAGCAGGAATTTCATGTAATCCACGTAGGGATATAGCTCCACGATCTGAAGGGCAATTGCGGTGGCTACGCGGGGCTGGATGACGGGTGCGGTGAGCGCGCTTACCAGCGCCTGCATTTCTGCTTCGATGCTACTCGAAGTGAAGAGGTCGGAGTTATCGACGACCAGGCCGATGCGGGGCGCATCCTGCGCATACACGCGGCGCGAATATTGGACGGGAATAATGACGGCAGCGTCGATCTTGCCGGTGCGAACGTCTTCACGAGCCTTGTTCTCGTCGGTGTACTCCACAGTGGTGAAGGTCTTGATATTGGCGGCGATCGCGTCAAAGCTTTCGTGAATTCTGACGGCCTGAGGACCGTGATCGTAGTCGACAATGGCGACGTGCGCGCCAGTGATCTTGCCCCCGAAGGCATTGCCCATGATGAGCAACTGTAGGATGGGCATCATGAGGGACATGATCATCAGGGTGGGCGACCGGAAGAATTTGCGCATCTCGCGCTCGACAATTGCGAACATTCTGGTCATGGCTGTGCTCCCGGACGGGGCGGCATAGTGAAGGCCGGCGGCTTAACCAGCTCATCGCGAAGCTGGCGGCCCGTGTAATGGACGAAGACATCGTCGAGGGTGGTGTTCTGGACGCTGAGTGAAGTAAGAGTCTCACCGAGTGAGGCTGCTAACTCGACTAACTGCATGGTGGTCTTGGAGCCGGAGGATGTTAGTACACGATAGTAGCCGGCGCTTTCGGCCTGCACGCTGGAGACGCCTTCAAGGCCTTCAAGGCGCGCCTGCCACTCAGGGGTTTCGCGGTCAAAATGTACCTCGACGACATTGGCTCCTGGCACGCTATGCTTCAGCTCAAGAGGTGTGCCAAGTGCGACGAGAGTGCCATGATCGACAATGGCGATGCGGTCGCAGAGCTTGTCCGCTTCTTCCATGTAGTGGGTGGTGAGCAGCATGGTCAGATGCCGGGTGTCCCTCAGGTGGTTAAGCATCTCCCACACGGCGATGCGCGACACGGGATCTAGGCCGGTGGTGGGCTCATCGAGAAAGAAGATATGCGGGTTGTGGACCAGGCCGCGGGCAATTTCCACGCGTCGGCGCATTCCGCCTGAGAGTGTCTTGACCTGTGCGCCGCGCCACTTCACCAGATCAACGGCTTCAAGAACATCGTTGATATTCTTTTCGCGCTCGGCTTTAGGAACGCTATAAAGCTTGGCGTAGATACTGAGGTTCTCTTCGACGGTGAGGTCGGGGTCGCTGGTGAGGGCTTGGGGAATGACGCCGATCATGCGGCGAACGGCGTCAGGGTCTTTGGCCACATCGAATCCGGCAACGGTTGCATGGCCACTGGTAATGGGCACCAGCGTGGTCATCATGCGGATGAGAGTGCTTTTGCCGGCGCCGTTGGGGCCGAGCAAACCGAAGATTTCACCGTCGGAGACCGAGAACGTGACGCCTTTCACGGCCTCGAAAGCTCCATAGCGCTTCACAATCTGGTCAACGGCTATCGCAGGATTCTCGGTGCCGATGCCGGCCTTCCGCGCGAAATCGGGCTGAGTTGGGGCAGTCACTGTTTCACCAACTTGTTTTTGGGAATGTAGACCTCGGCAGTCATGCCCGGGACGAAGCGTTCTCCGGGATTGTCGATGAGAAGTTTCAACTGAATGGTCTTGATGTCGCGCTTGCGGCTGCTCACGTCGCGCTGGGTGGCGAAGTCGGCTTCGGCGGACTTAACGATGATTTTGCCCTGAATCGTGTCCCCCGCAGGCATGACAACGCGGAGCGAGTCGCCCAGTTGAACGGTGTCTGCCTGGGTCTCAGGCAGCGGCGCATAGATCCACGTCTGGGTTAGGTCCATGATGGTCACAATGGGCGCGCCGGCGGCGATAACCTCGCCCTGACGCGCGGCGCGAACGTTGACCTTGCCGCTGACCGGGGCAAAGACCTGTGAGTAGCCGGCCTCGACTTTGGCCTGGTCCGCAAGTGCACGGGCATTCTCAACCTGCCCGCGGGTGGATTGCACTGTGCGGGCCGCGACAGTGGCAAGCAGCTCGTGGGCGCGTGCCTCGCGCAGCGAGGCCTCAGCGGCGGAGACGTTCTGCGTGGCCGCATCGACGGCTGCCTTGGCCGCTTGCAGCATGGTGGCCGCGTCGTCCTTGGCCTGCTCGCTCATAATGCCCTGCTGTGCCAGCGCAACCGTGCGGCTTGTGTCAGCCTGCTGGTGATCGTACTGGGCCTGGGCCTGGGCCAGCGAAGACCTGGCGGCTTTGACGAGCGCCTCGGCGTTGGCGGCAGCTGAACCCACCTCGCCAACGGTCTGACGCTCCGTTTCAAGGGTTTCGCCGAGCTTTGAGGTCTGGCTGGCCGCAGTCGCTTCGGCTGCCTTGCGCGCCGCCTGCAGGTCATCGCTCTCGATGATGGCGATAAGCTGGCCGGCCTTCACATCCTGGCCCTCGTCGACGGTGAGGGTCTGGATGCGTCCGGGAATCTTGGCGCTGACCACCACTTCATTGGCGTCCACGGTGCCGATCAACTGCAGGTCGCCGGTGGGCCTGACGGTGACAAAGTACCAGATCAGCGATCCGAGCGTGAGTAACCCCAGGATCAAAAAAACTCGATTACGTGCGTTCACTTGTGCCTCACTTCTACAGACGTTTGGGCAGCTTTGATATTGCCGTTTTTGAAATTTGCCATGCGGGAAGGATCGGCTGGCGACTCAATGTGCTCCGGCATGGGAGTTGATGCTAGAACCCGCAGGGCCACGCCTGCACCGTGCGCCCTGTCAACGAAGATCGTTTGGCCGAGGTATTCGATGGCCACCTTGCGACGAAATGCAAGCGCCGCGGGGGTCAGAGGGTCATAGCCTTGCGCCAGTTTCGTCAACGGCGCGGAGAGAAAGTAGAAGACATTTGCTCCGAGCCCGGCGTAGATCAACTGAGTCCACTCAACCGGGATGAGCTCGCCGGCTGCTATCCCTTCTTCCACGAGGGTATCGACCCTGCTCCACAAAGGCCGCATCAGCTTCTCGGCAATTGGCCCCAGGGCGTTGGCTTCGCCTCGATGGAGGCGAATCATCTCCTGCTGCATCAGGCTTTGGAATTCGCGGTTGGAGTACATGCGGTCAAAGTGGTTGAGCGCAATGCGAAGGAATCGTTCGCCAGCCGGGGCATCGGTTTCGAGGACCGCAAAACTGTTGGCCCGGACACCTTCGACCACCGTTTCCAGAGCCGCCTGATAGAGCTCATCTTTGCTGCGGAAGTAGTAGTAAAGCAGCGCCTTGTTCACCCCGGCTGCTTCGGCGATCTGCTCAGTTCGGGCGCCAGCCAGGCCATTCGAGCTGAATTCGCGAATCGCTGCGTCGAGAATGCGGGTGCGCGTTTGGTCGGCGCGTTCGGTCTGTGTTCGGGTTAGAGGAGTCGTTGTCAATGTTTTAACTAACTGGTTAGTAAATTACGTCAGAAGCCGCTAATTTGCAAGGCTTTCCGGTAAATAATCCGTTAATCTAGCACAATATATTTGGAATCAAAGAGATGGGAGCTGCTCTTCAGATGTTGGAGGACGGCTCGCGGCCGGATATACTTGTTTGGCTTTGCTTCTCAGGCAAAGAGGCTGATCTGGCTGCTCGGGGATTTAAGAGCTGGCTGCCTGAGGGACTCTTCATCGTCGGAATCAGCTAGGTCTTCAAACTCGTCGTCTGCGCCGTCCTCTTCGGCGCCATCGTCTTCGGCTCCACGCGCGGATTTCTGGCTGCTGGGGGAGTAAGTCTCGTCGCCCGTCCTCGCCGAGTTCTCGACCCTTGCCATGGGCATTGGCTCAAGATCCGGCTCAAGCGCGCGCGTGAGCAGCATCGGGCTGAGGTTGACGATTGGAGAGATTCCCATCCGCGGTCGCTCCTGGACAAAGTCAGGATCAAGGGCTTGTCATAGCCTGTATATCGACATGCAGACGGCAAACTTTAACTTTTCTTGAAGAGAATGTCCGATTTCGATACATTCGTACCCTGGTGGACAGCGTACGCGTTTCAAAACACGCCCCATTCATAACTGATCTTCGGGCTGCACCTGGACTCAGTGACTTCCACGGTTGCGACTCCTCTAGGGTTCTTCACAATATTGAAAAGAGTTTCGGTCTGGATCGCGCCCTTGCTGTCGCTTTTAACAGCAACGATAGTATCCCCGGCGTGGGCCGGCGCGATTGCTCCGTCGCTGCCGACGAGAGACACTCCTGCGCTTTCGCTGTCGGAGAAGCGGATGTGTATGTCACTGTTTGGCAGGAAGCCGGAACCCTCAATCTTGGCTAGCTCGAACTTTGCCGAGAGCCGAATAGCGCTGAGTTTGCACCCTTTGTCTGCCGATTGGACAGGGTCTGGAACGACGGAAATCGGGATTCGGAGGTTTGGGGCGAGAAAAACGGATCGCCTTGGCTCTCCCTTCAGTAGGTTTTGCTGCACGAAGACAATCGGGATGTCGAACTTGTCGCCATTGTGACATTGCGACGGAGTTCTGCCCGCACAGATCATCAGGCCGTCGCTGTTCAGGGTGATGCCGTTGATCCCTGGTACCGCTTTGTCGGTGTTGACCGGGAACTGAACCTGACGAAAGGTGGTGCCGGGTGGCACTCCCTTGACAACCATGCTGTACCGCACCTCCAGGTCCTTTCCAGAAGTGCCTTTGCGATAGACCTCCCTGGCCTCGATCAATACGCCCGGAGGAACCGTTTGCTCGAATTCATTCTGCAGGCGAACCAGTTCCGGAGCCTGTGCGGCAAGGTCCTTGAAGCTCGCCTTATTCGATTGTGCGCAGGCGAAGGCACAGAGAAGAGTGATCAAAACCGTGGGGGCAACGGTACGGAGATTCATGGACAGCATGTTACCGCAGTAGCCCTGGAATCGACGACGGAATTGCGGATCGATATGAAGATTGGCAAGAACGAAGGAATCAGCGGGCGGAGGGCAAATACCGCCGAAGTGGCCAGAACCTGCTGAGCAGGAGTTGTTAGACTGGGAGCATGGTGGATGAGCTGGAGTTCCGCAATCTGGCCGAGACGGCCCTCAACTCGCTGATGCAGCATTTGATCAAGCGCGAGGAGGAAGACGAGGCCGGGTTCGAGGTTGAGGGACAGGGCGGGCTGCTGAACGTGGTGTTTGAGGAACCGCCGGGCAAGTTTGTGATTACGCCAAATGCGCCGGTGCGGCAGATATGGATTTCCGCGCTTTCAACCAGCTTCAAACTTGACTGGGACGGAGAGGCTTCAGCGTTCGTGCTGCCGCGGACCGGCGAGCATCTGATGGCGCTTGTGGATCGGCTGATTGTGGAGCAACTCGCGAGCTAACGTCCGCCAGCTGGGCTTGCGGCCTGCTGCTTCACAAACTCGAAAGTGCAGGCGCGGCCCACGATGCTGAGGCCTTGGCTCTTTGTCCCTGGGCCTTCAGTCTCTTCGAATGGAGCCTCGATGTCGTAACTATAGTCCTCGCCTTGGTGGGTGAAGACTCCACGGGCATATTTCCCGAAGGCGACGATGCCGTTGGCAGACAGTATGGCGGAGCCATCGTCCGCTATTGGGCTTTCAATCAGCAGGTAGCAGGGTTCCCCGATGAACCAATATTCTATCGGTGCGTTCATGCAAAGGTCCGCCGCCGCCGCCGAATTGCAAGGGGCGGACGGTCCGGCGCAAAGGCCAGACCGTCCGCCGGCTTCTACTGTAAGGAATAGACGGTCTTGAGTACCTTTTCCGCAACGCTCTTAGGGAGCGGCGCATAGGAGAGAGATGAGACTTCACTCTCGCCCGAGGTGACGATCCAACTGAGGAGATCCTTGATAACCTTGCCCTTGGCCGGATCGGCGGAATGAATGGGAATAAGGAGCCATGTGAAGCTGGAGATGGGATAAGCGTCGGCTCCGGGCGCGTTGGTGATGGAGACGCGGTAGTCGGCGGGCATCTGCTTGATACTCGCCGCCGCCTCCGTGACCCCCTCGATCGATGCGGTGATGAAGTTACCTGCGGGGTTCTTGACCGAGCCAAAACTGATGTGGTTTTGCAGAGCATAGATGAGCTCTACGTAACCGATGGCGCCTGGCAACTGGCGCACCAGACCTGCCACGCCTTCATTGCCCTTGCCGCCTACGCCCACTGGCCAACTGGGCGAGGCGCCCTTGCCGGGACCGTTGGCCCACTCCGCGCTGACCTTGCTGAGGTAGTCGGTAAAGATATAGGTGGTGCCACTGCCGTCCGAGCGGTGAACCACAATGATCTTCTGATCTGGCAATTTGACGCCTGGATTGTCTTTGGCGATGCGGCCGTCGTTCCAGGTGGTGATTTTGCCCAGGAAGATGTCGGACAGCACGTCGGAGCTGAACTTGAGTTCATTGACTCCGGGAACATTGAAGACGGGAACGACTGCGCCGAGTACGGTGGGAATATGAACGAGCTTGATTTTGGAAGCGGCGATCTGCTCATCGGTCATGGGACCGTCGGAGGCGCCGAAGTCTACCGTTCCTGCTGTGATTTGGCGGATGCCGCCGCCGGAGCCGATGGACTGGTAATTGATTTCAACGCCCGGATGCGCGGCGCTATATTCGCTGAACCACTTGGAATAGATCGGATAGGGGAAGGTCGCGCCCGCCCCGGTCAATTTCTGGGCCTGAGCGGCGCTCATAGCCAAAACGAACAACAAAACCGCAACCAACGTCTTTTTCACGGATAGCTCCCTTGCAGATTTCCTGCCGGTTCTGATTCTCTACCTGTTATGTTACGGGCGTTTGAATAGATAGGGGTTTAAGTGAATTACCTGTTCTTCAGTGAAAAATCAAGAAGCGTTTGCCATGGCCAAAAGGCGGTCCTGTTTGCTCCGGTGGCAGGGGTGTGCTAACCTTGATTTCTGTGCCGTTGTGTGTGCGGAGCGGGAGTGTGTCCGTGTGCGCTGCCGGGACGGTTTTTTAGTGTTTCCGGACTGTTTTCGGGGTGGTATCCGGGTGGATAGGGCTGGCGTAGCTCAGCTGGTAGAGCATCTGATTTGTAATCAGAGGGTCGGGGGTTCAAATCCCTTCGCCAGCTCCACTTAGATGAACCGAAAAAGGGTGCGGTACTGAGATTGCAAGAATTGTTCGGCGATCGGTTTTTTTGAGCGCCGGGCCTGTCCTCCGCGGTGATCCCACAGAGGTGCAAGCTCCGAAGTGCCGGAGAATTTCCGGACGGGGCTTGATGCGTTGAATGAGACGCCGTGGGATGGTTTTGGCCGGGAAGCAGGCAGAGTTTGCGGGGTTCCCACGGACAGGACTTCGTGCGTGGGGTGATTGGGCACAGGTGGCCGAGCGGTTAATGGCAGCAGACTGTAAATCTGCCGCTCCTTGGAGCTACGGAGGTTCGAATCCTCCCCTGTGCACCATGAATTGAGGGTTGGAATGCGCGAAGAGCCGCAGCCGGGTGAGCGCAAGGGTTTCACGGGCGCGGATTCGGAGCTGGAACGGCGGTTTCGTTGGGCTTTGGCGCTGTATGTACTCTTGGCGGCGCTGGCGTGGTTCACGATGGGCGAGGGAACGATTATCGTCCTGGGCAGGCCGGTTGAGATGAGGTTGGTTCCGCTGGTTGTGATTGGCGCAATGGCATTGCGCACGGTATTGGCCCGGCAGGCGGAGAAGATTCGCCGTGGCGGGGATGGGGGCGGAAGTTAGGCGCCCAGGGGCTTCAAAAGAGGGCTGATGTAGCTCAGTTGGTAGAGCACTCCCTTGGTAAGGGAGAGGTCA
>OBLW0100001202.1_pt1 | contig 22265 bp, 20 predicted proteins | sample 1520161 | NCBI WGS metagenome assembly OBLW01 (sample SAMEA3539309, study PRJEB22396) | soil metagenome | biome: tundra; feature: field; material: soil | place: USA | collected 2010-05 | depth 0.15 m | reverse complement strand
CGAGGGTCCTCGCCGGATACCAGGAATTGCATGCTGCCAATTTATTCGCCGCAGGCGGGAGCCTTGCGAGTCTTCTTGGCGTTGTTTTTGTGATTCATTTCCACGGTAGTCTTCCCATGCTGGTGGCCGTTTATGCCGGTTCTCAGGCAGCGGCGAACGCGGTTTGTCTAGCATGGATCTGCCTATTTCGAAAACCCTGGCTGAGGCCCTTGCCGTCCCGCTTCCGGGCGCATCTGATTGGAAATATCTTCCATTCCGGCGGGCAGTTCTTTCTCATCCAGATCGCCGGCCTCGTGGTCTTCAACACTGACAATCTTGTGATCTCACACTATTTGAGCCCTGCACAAGTCACCCCATACAACGTCACATGGAAAATTGTGAGTTACATCACTGCGGCGCAGGTCATTTTCTTCCCGGCTCTCTGGCCCGCGTATTCTGAGGCGTACGCCAAGGGCGACCTGGCATGGATTCGGTCAGCGTATGCGCGGAATCGATGGATTACGATTGCAGTTCTTGCAGGAGGCTGCGCGGTTCTATTGCTGGCTGGCCGTCGGATCATCGACCTATGGGCAGGAGCAGCGGCCGTTCCTTCCGTGGGTCTATTGTGGCTCATGTGCGCGTGGATGATCATTCTGTCCTTCACCCTTAATCAATCGTGCCTTATGGGAGCGACCTCTTGCTTAGGTAAACAGGCCATTATCGGGCCTCTCGCCTCCGCCATCAACCTGCTCTTGTCCATTCTTTGGGTTAGATCCTTAGGCACGCTGGGTGTGCTCCTCGCAACTGTTGTTTCTTATGTCATCTTCGTAGTCGCTTTCCAAGTATGGGAGGTGCGAAGAATCCTGCGAGGAGATTTTCTCCCTGACCGGTCAATAGACCGGATGATTTGAGAAATGAGGAGATTCACGATGCACGCGGCGGTTAGCACACTTCCCGACAAACTACTTCGACTGACCCAGCCTCTTCCGTGGCCTGCAAACTCAGCTGCGTTCAATGTGCTGCGGCGCATCTTTGAAGCCCGTGGCAGGGCAACCGGCGAACTTACGCGAATCCGGTTTGGAAACATAGAAATAACAGCCCCCCTGGATCATCCAGCAGTATATTGGCGATACCGTCCAATCGGACTCAATCAGAACTATCTATTGCTCGTGCAGCAGGCACTCAAGGTACGCAAGGGTTTGATCATTGATGTGGGAGCCAATATTGGTGACGGAGTGGCCTTGCTGCGTGGCTTCGGAGTTGATGCTCCGATCCTTGCTATCGAGGGCGCAGAAGTCTGGTTTACTCTTCTACGCTCTAACACTAGTGGATTTTCCGCTGTGGCACGCGAAAACGTCTTTCTCGGCACTGGGGAGCAGGAGAACCATCTTGCACTGCAAGTGGAGGCTGGTACCTCGAAGCTCGTTCCTGGCGATTCGGATATCAAGACGACCTCGCTCGACACGATCATGACACGTTATAGGGAACACCCCGCCATCTTGCTGAAGACAGATACAGATGGATTTGACGTAAGGGTACTATTTGGGGCACGTTCCTTATTGATGGAACAAAAACCGGTCCTTTTTGTTGAGGTCGATGAAGGGCTCCTTCGTGAACAAGGGAATTGCTCGAAGCAATTAATCGATTATCTTTCTCATTGTGGTTATTCGTTTGTGGCGGCATGGGACAATTGGGGACGCTGGCTCGGCTCTCGGCCGCTCTCCGAGGGAATTGAAGATCTGATTGCACGCAATCCCGGAGGCTCGAATACTCCATATCTTGATGTTGCCGTGTTCTCTGATGTGGATCGAACCATTCTCGAGTCCGTAAAAGGCGCCTTTCTTCATGGAGATTAAGCGGCAGTTCTGGGCAGCCGGGAAATCAGCGCTGAAAGCGCTGATCTCTCTTGTAAGTGCGATTCCTTTCCGAGGAGGGAAAATAGAACCTGCGCAAAATATGCGGGCCCCCCGGCGGATCCTCTTGATGAATGGAGCTCATATTGGAGATGTGATTGTTGCTACATCCGTTATTCCTATTATTCGCAGCGCCTTTCCATCTGCAGAAATTGGAGTAGTGACCGGCACCTGGTCTCACATGGTCGTACAAAATCATCCAGACGTGATGTATACATATTGTGTCGATCACTGGTCACTCAATCGTGCTTCTGACAATCTACTTCGAAAGATTGTGCAGTTCAGAAAAACGTGGCGTCTAGCTCTCAGGGAGATTCGAGAGCATCGATACGATATAGCGATCTCGCTGTACTCCCATTTTCCTGACTTTTTGGATCTCAGTTGGGCTGCGCGAATCCCGATAAGAATTGGATTCAAACAAAGCTTGCTGTCGAGTCTTGCAACCGACATCGTCGATTTATCGAATGAACCATTTATGCACCAGGGGGCGCGGTTGGCGGAATTGTTGCGAGTTTTGCCGATCGATCCCGACCATTTTCGGCTGCGTAGATCCTCGCTGGCCCCGAGCGATGAACCCTCTCTCCAGGAGGTCTGTTCGGTGCTTCAGGTTCAGAGCCTTGAAGGGATTCGTTACCGCATTCTTCACATGGGAACCGGCGCGAGAGAGCGCGAGCTTCCTTATAGCTTCTGGAGATCGCTCGCCGAGAGCCTTTCTGCGGAATGCACTTTGCTCTTTACAGGTCGCGGGGAGCATGAAGAGGAGAACGTCATCAGGGTTACACGGGGACTCGATCATTGTGTGAATGCGTGCAATCGGCTCTCTTGGAGCGGCTTTGTAAGTGCTGTTCGAAATGCGGAAATGCTTTATGGTGTCGAATCCATGGCTGGACACGTGGCGGCCGCGGTCGGCACAAGGTGTGCGGTTGTTTACGCAGGCGCAGCGGGTGTCGCCAGGTGGCGACCCGAAGGAGAACACAGTATGGTCTTCACCAATCACGTGCTATGTGCTCCATGCTTTCGGCCGACTGGATGCGCGGCTATGACCTGCCTGCGAGAGATCAGGCCGGACGATCTTGTTCGCTTCGGACAAAGGTAAAGACCGTGGCTTCGTTCCGAAAAGAAATATCCGATTCGGAGATTCAAGGAGTGTAATACGGCATCAAGTTATCAGGTTCCAGAAGCTCTCACGAATGACGCGCTCTTTCGCCACGCGACGCGAAGGCTAGAGGACACGCGCTTGTCTCCGGTCGCTCGTTGTAAAGTCTGCGGCGGGGAGGCGCACCCATTCGACGTCGTGGACTTCAATAAGTCCTGCGAAACGTCTGCCTACTCTAACAACATGAGCATCGTCCCGATCATCTACCGCCGATGCGACAAGTGCCAGTTCATCTATACGGACTTTTTCGATGACTTCACAAGCGACCAATGGCGTTTCTATGTCTATAACGATGACTATGTTAAGGTCGATCCTGAATACCTGACAATACGTCCTCGTGTGAATGCGCGTATGCTCAGTGCCTTTCTAGCGGGCAGAAAGAAGCACATCACAGGCTTGGACTATGGGGGCGGCAATGGGATGACTGCCGCGCTACTGCGTCAACAAGGGTGGACTTACGATTCGTACGATCCTTTTGGTCATACGGATATGCAGCCCGAACGAATTGGCCAATACAATTTTTGCTCAGCTATTGAGGTCTTCGAGCACAGTCCCGACCCTAAAGGGTCGTTGCAGTCCATTGTTGAGAAGGTAAGCAAGGGTAGGGCGATGATCATGATCAGCACGGTCGCTACCGACGGTGCCGTGTCGAAGGAAACGCGTCTGTCCTGGTGGTATGCGGCTCCGCGCAACGGCCATGTTTCGCTTTACTCCCATAAATCTCTCAAGGTACTGGCGTCCCATTTCGGTCTCACATGCGTCTTCATCAAGAGCGGGCCGTTCTTTCTGACGCGCGGCTACAGTGAAAACGAAGCCCGTCGGCTGATATTGCAGGGGAAATTGCTACGGCGACTGAGACGAATCTTCAGTAAGTGAGTCTGAGGTGTGAATGTCAAAAGTGAGTATGCTGAGCAGAGCTTCGTGAACCTGGATTTTCACCTCGAGGATTAACCCAAGGATTAACCAAGGAACCACATACTATTCAATGGAATCGATAGCAGGTCACAATACCGCGTACCCCGATATGCCGCGCTCGCACTCTGCGACGAACGCAGAAGCATATCTGATGATCCATCGCTATCTTCCTGCGGCGGCGTTCTACTTCTTCCTCAACCGTGCCGGACTTCCATTGGGGCTCTTCTATACCACTCTTTTTGCGCCAATTCTCTTTGTCTGGCTGTATCTCAATGGACGCCGCTGGCTGACAGCGAAGTTCTTGTTAGCTTTATCGCCATTCATCGTGGCACAGCTGGCCGATGGCGTTGCGTCTCCGATGCAGTATCTAAGATCGCTTTTGTTGATGTGGACTGTCTATATAGCGGTATACGCGTTCTGCTGGGCGCTTCTAAATTCCACAAATGTCGCCCGGTTGTTCGAACAGCTAATTTTTCTCAACTTCTGCGTTGCGATCCTCGCTCTCGTCATCCGCCCAACGCCGCTGTGGCCGCTTTTGTGGTCCGATAGCGGGCGGGTCATTGCTGCTGGCAGTTCGCATTTGTTGCGGCTTAACCTGCTCTCCACTACGGAACCATGGGCCTACGGTGAACTCATGCTTCCGTTGTTACTCTTTGCGGCTTTCCGGTTACTGCGCGATAGCCGAATGCGTAATCTCGCGTATTTTGGGATGATCGTCTTTCCTTTTTTGCTCTGCCAGTCTTTTGGATGGATTGGCATGGGATTGGCTGGGATCGCCATACTAATACTCGCCAATCTAAAGCAGCTCTTTACTCGAGCAAAGTCCTGGATCGTGATTCTGTGCGTAGCCGTGGTAGTGAGCCCGTTTCTCTTGATACAGAATCCAATTTCGGCGCGGACATTTCAGGTCATCGCAGGAGGAGATGGCTCCACCAACCTGCGGACGATTGGCGGTTACATCGGGGCATACGCAGCCGCCTCATCGAAAAGCCTGTGGTGGGGGGTAGGCCTTGGACAGGTGAAATTCTTTGATTTTTCAAGCGTTGGTTTTGGCATTGATAATACCCTTCCAAACGCTGCAGCACTCACCTTCGCAGAGTTCGGGATAATCGGACTCCTGGTGAGGTTCTCGTTGGAGCTGTATCTTTTTGCAAGAACACGAGTTTATCAGAGTCCTTTAAGACTGGCCATGTTCATAGTGGCGTTTATTTCCCAACTCACAGGAAGTAATATGGATGACGTTCAGTCATACATGCTTTGGCTGCTTGCCTTCTACCCATTTTTTGACGATAACCAAAGCGATCGTGCCAAATCGGAGGTCACTGTTGCATAAGGTCTCCGAAAGCAGAGAAAGCAGATAGGGCTTGGTCAGATGTCGAAACACCTTCAAACAGGTCTATCTTGTATCTTATGGATGACCCAAAACAAGACAATGGTCTTGGTGCGTTTTAGGGTGCGCGCTTGAGATATCTGACTGATCAGACGGCCGGACAGGCCGGCTTCTAGGAGGGGTGTTCGTGTCGGAGAATTCAGAGTTTATCAAGAAATACTCAACAGGCAGCAAGGCGCGAGATTGGTTCTATGAGAAGTGGCTTTCACTGGGAATAACCAAAACACTGAAGCGGAGACGCGTTGAATTTGTCGATTCCGTACTTGGCGGAGCCCTGTCGAATGCACGCACGATTCTGGAAATTGGCTGCGGGTCAGGTCGGGATTTCGTCAAATCGATGGCCAATAGCAAGGCGCATATCTATGGCCTCGACCCCTTCAACGCAGGAATTGTTCAGCCTAACTTCACCTTTATTGAGGGAGATATCGCTGAAATCCCCTATCCCGACCAGTTCTTTGACGTCACGCTATCTTTTGGGGTGTTAGAGCATATTGAACCTTTCGAGAAGCTATCTCTTGGGATAAAGGAAATGGCAAGGGTCAGTAAGCGTTATTGCATGATTGTCCCGTGTATCGCAACGCGTTTTGAACCGCATCAATGGGAATACCGTTGGCAACTCAAGCGTCCGAATGATCGCCAGTTACATCTCAATTATCTAAGTGACGCTGCATGGCTTCAGTTCGAAGGCTTCAAAAACGCCAGAACCGTGAGATTCAGTTATGTGCCCGGTTTAATAACGTCTGTCCTGATTTATCTGTCTTGAGCTCGTTGTCTAGCAACAGGGCGTGATGTGTGATTCCACTGATCTGATGTATATACTATAGTCGCGATTCGGCGACAACTTTGGGGCGATGGATGATTCTCGGCGCAGTTGATGACCGTATCCAGAACTTACTGGCGCTTCCAAAAGCAGGAGGAAGTTGCCTGATTCTGTTGATGCGCCACTTGGGTGATGCTGTCATCGCGTCCGGCATCATGAATGCGCTGCACTCGCACAATCCCACCATGACCGTGGATATTCTTGGCCGGCGCGAACTCAGGGGAGTGGCAGCCTCCTTCGGCCATTTCGCGGAATACATTGAAGCTGATCTTCCGTTTTTCGGTCATCATCGTAGGAACCTTGGAGCGATGTGGTCCGCATTCCAAGCGATGCGACTGGTCCGGCGTCGCAAATACGATTACTGCATAAATGTAATTGGGGATTTCAGGGAGAATCTGATCGGCAAGCTTGCTGGCGCAAAATGGAATGTCGCTCCTGTGTGGGAACGGGGCCATATTTTCAAGAACAAGATGACGGACACCAATGCGAGTTGGCTTGCAAATCGCGGCATAAAGATTCCTTCCTTCAATTCGAATTACTACGATTCGCTCGAACATTTTGCCCATCAGTTGGGCTTGCAGGGTCTCGAGTGGCGTGGGGAATCGCGCAGCTCGGAAGGGCCGAACGTTGTCCGATCCATCGGATTGCACCCGGGCGCTTCTCATGCCTCAAGACGATGGCCGAACGACAAATGGAGGCTTTTGGCAAGAGAGCTCAACGCGCGCGGCTACAAGGTCAAGGTGCTCGGATCTCCCTTCGAGCGCGATGGCCTGCTTGCTACATTTCGCGAAGAGATTGCCAGCGGCGAGTTAGAAGTCTCGACGGAAGATATGCCTGGATTGCTATCATCTCTTTCCAAAGTCGATCTACTTGTCGGAATGGATAGTTTTTCTGTTCACGCTGCACACGCGCTGAACATTCCGACCATTGTATTGAATGGCTCGTCGGATCCATCAATCATGACTCCGCCTGGTGGAGCCGCTGTGTCTGCAGGCCATCTATGCAAGCAATTTCCGTGTTATTACGATTATCCCTGCGTAGGGACAGAGGGCGAATACGTCTGCGTGCGCGGAATCGAAGTCGAGGCAGTATTGAAGGCGTTTGATAGCACGATCAAAAACAATCGTGAGACGGGAGTTGTCTGAACATACTCACAGGAATGGTCGGACCACCAGCATATGATCCGCCTCCGACCTAGTGAGCTGTGAATGACGATTTCCGGCCTTGCTACTTCCCAAGAGATTGGGGCGGGCGAAGACCCGGCTACAGGCGACGATCGAACAAAAGGTACGGAGAGTCTGGAACAATGCAAATTGCACGTCGGGTCTGTCCAACCAAGTTTCTTTATGTTCGCCCCAGGCTTTCTGCGCCTAACCCGCGTATTCTGGATATCGGCTGCGGAAATAAATCGCCAAGTTTAACGAAGCATTGGTTTCCAAACTGTCATTATTCCGGCGCGGATATTCAACGCTATAACAACGACGACGAGGATTTTGCGGCGATGGATTCATTCTATCCGCTCGATGTGGATGGTGGTGGCTACTCAGTAATTCCGGATTGCAGTTTTGATTTCATCATCCTTCATCATGTGATAGAGCACATGCCGAATCCGGACCCGATTTTGGCGGTGATTTGCTCCAAGCTGAAGCCGGGAGGCTATATCTGGATTGCATTTCCCTCAGTGCGCAGTCTGGCAATGGCGCCTGCCGCAGAGGGAACTCTGCAGTTCTGTGACGATGACACACATATCCACGTGCCAGGAATTCGAGAGGTCTCGAATGTACTTCTTAAGCATGGAGTTAGGGTTCTTCACGCGGGTCGAACCCAGGATTTTGTTCGAACTTTCGTAGGCATTGCGGTCTTGCCATGGGCATTGCTGAAGAAAGCGTTAACGGGTCGATTCTCGGTCTACGGGCTATGGTATGTCCTGGGATTTGAAGATCATGTATTTGGTCAACGGATATCCCGGTAAGTAATATTACATCTCACAGACAATGGGAGGCCAGTGCACATAGCACTAAAGTTTTGAAGCGGCGTCTTCTAGCGTAAATAACCGTGCTATCGGTTGAAAGGCTTCCGATGTCAAATGATAAGGAATCCGGGAGAGGCAGATGAGAAAGCTGAGGATCCTGGCGGTCGCGGCAGTGGCGATTGAGACGCTCTGCCTGAGCGCGTGCACACAGACTGTACCTGATCGCTGGATAGTCAGCAACACGAGCGGAGAATTTAATGCGAGCCTTTTTGCTTCTCCGCAGGCGGCTGTAAATGCCGCTGAGACCGCGGGTGGCGGTACGGTTTTCTTTCCGTGCGGGATCTATACCGGGACGGTCCGGATCACTTCAAGTGGAATCACGCTGAAGGGTGCTAATCGCAATTGTGCGATTCTTCAGCAGCCGAGCGGCTCTGTTGATGAGCTGACTATAGATGCTACCTCGGCTGGTTCCGGTGGGCTTAACTATATTCAAGTTGAAGACCTGACGTTGAGGGCTGCACAAAATGCTACCGGGAGCGGCCTTGTTTTCATAGGTGTTCTGCCGACCTTCCAGCCAAACGATTGGGACTATTTTCTAAACCTCACAATCTTCGGTTTCTACAACGGCATCGACATTCGAGGCCGCACAATCTGGACAAAGTTCGATCATGTGCAGAGTGTATTCTCGCGCAACAATGGCTTGAATGTAGTTACTTCTGGAGTTGTGAATACAGTCGATTTTCTCGACTCCCAATTTGCCTGGTCTCAGAAATACGGAATCTACTGGAATACGTCCTCGGCCCCGACTCTGTCGCAACTCGTCAACTTTATAGAAACCAATGTGCAGGACAACCAACTGTCGAATAGTTCCACGACCAACTGCGCGGGAGCTTACTTTAACGGCATTAATACAGCCAGCTTTCAGAACTCAGAGTTTGAATCTAATTGTCCAAACTCCACAGACGGTAATGCGACAGAGGTGTTGTTAACCGGAACATATGCGGAGGCTTTCAATTTCTTTGGGAATACATTTAATTCCATCATCAATTACGACATTATCAATACGACAACCCAGACCTCAGGCTTCATTACTGGAAACACATTCTTGAACTACACCACACACTCAATGAAGACTGCGATTACGGGCCCAGAATCGGTGATACAAGTGGGATCGAATGCAGGGAGCAGTCCGCTCTACATTGCGGACATTGGTGGAAACGATCATGTGATCGACCTTATTTCAGGCAAAGATGCTCTTCATGCCGTCAATTCCGTTACGGACAATACGATCTCGGTTGCGGGTCTGTCGTATGTCGAAATCTATTACGGTCCCTACACGCTCAACACCATGACCGGTGGGTTTCCTGGTCAGAAGGTCACGCTCGAAGCACGCGCAGGCGGCGAGATCACGATCAACAATAACTTGAGCGTAGGTGGCTTTCTTACGCCGACCGGACAACCAATCACGATTCCTCTTAATGGGAAGCTTTCCTTTGTGTTGGCTTCTGACGGCGTGTGGCACCCGGATAGCCCTCCAATTCTTGCGGGAACTAGCGCGAGTATCGGAGGCTTGCCGCTCAATGCCGGCCAGTGCGCATCTGGATCGGTCACGATTCCGGGAGCTCAAATAGGAATGGCTGGAATCGCTACGGCTTCTGACGGAAGTTATCAGAGCGGCTTCACCGTGCAGGCACTCGGCACGGCGAGCAATATGGCCATGGTGAACGTGTGCGCGATTGCTGCTGGCACTCCCGCCCCAAAGAGTTATAACGTCAGGCTCCTGCAGTGACATGAAGCAACGGTCGTCTTTCGCTTCAGACTGGCCGGGATCGCCGGCGATTCTCGCTACGGAATGTGAGAACGCACTTTGCAGGTTCGCAGCAACTCCAGATAGGCTTCGGTGACGTGGTCCCAGAGATAATGCACCCGAATTCGATTTGCGGCAGCGTTGCGCAGAATGCCCTTGTCAATTTCTCCGGCATCAATGCAATCCAGGGTCGAAGCCAGTTCGCCCGAAGTTCTGAAGAACACGCCCGCATCTCCGAGGACCTCTCGATTAAATGGGTTGTCGTGCGCAATGACCAGGTTTGAACAGGCCATAGCCTCCAGCAGCGATGGGTTTGTGCCTCCGACGCTGTGGCCGTGCATGTAGGCTCGTGCGTAGAAGCGTAGTGCCTCGAGCTTTTTGCGGTCGTAGACCTCTCCAATAAAACGAACCTGGTCGGTGCGATGCGCAAGCAGCGTTTTCACATACGCGTTGGGATTTTCCACATTCCCCAAAATGACAAGAGGCAGATCGGAATTCGATCGCTCGAAGCCTTCGATAATTTCGAGCACATGATTTTCGGGCTCAAGGCGGCAGACAACGATGTAGTAGCCTTCGGGATTAAGGCCCCATTCCTTGATCAGCATCTCGTTTGGCGTTTCAGTGGGAGGAACTGCGCCGTAAGCGATCGTCGAGATTTTTTTCACTCCGAGATATCGGCCGCGCAAATACGCGGCAATCGCAGCTGCATCGGCAATGATGCGCGACGCAAACAGAACACTCAGCGCTTCAGCCAATGCAAGATAGGTTCGCTGAGGCCAATTGAACTTCGTCCGTCTCCATTCGATCCCGTCGGTGTTGACCCATACGTCTGAGCCGAAAAGCCGCGGGACCCATGCTGCAAATGCGCCACCGAGACCGAGCATATAAACTACATCGAATCCGCGCCAGGCTACACAAAAGCATCGTGCGTCCCAGAACATCTCAGAATATTTGCCGAGCTTCGGGAACTTGACGAATTTCAGTGTGACTCCCCGATAAGTCTCCTCGCTTTTGGGCGAGGGAGCGGGGCAAAACACGGTGACGTTCACTCCGTGTTCGACGAGCCTGGTTGCCAATTGCTCCGCAAACGTTTCAAATCCACCATAACGCGCTGGGATTCCCCGCGATCCCAGAATGGCCAGTCTGATCAAGACGATCTCCTCGTCCTTTCTTCGTTCCCGGGACCGCCGGAAATGAATGGGGATTGCCTCGTGGGCGTGTTCCTTATGAGAACAGCAATCTGTCAATGCGCTTTTTGCGTAGTGTAAGCTTTATTGTATTCGCTGTGTTTGAGATCAGATCCAATGACGTTCACTCCGTCGATTCCTTTGGCGCCCAGCCCTCATAGCGCAGCGGCGCCTGCGCAAACTGCAACCGGCGCTATGCCTGATGTTTTTACCATCGACGTCGAAGACTGGTTTCACATCATGGAGGTCACGGGCACGCCGGAACTTGCTATCTGGGATTCGCTTCCGACACGGGTTGAGGCGAATTTCCGGACGCTGCTGGAGCTTCTTGGCGAGCGCAACGTCAAGGCCACCTGCTTTGCTCTGGGCTGGATTGCCAGACGCTTTCCTCAGTTACTGCGCGAGGCAGCGGACCTCGGCCACGATGTCGCCAGCCACGGCTATGGACATCAGCTCGTGCATGGCCTCTCGCCCGCACAGTTTCGAGAGGATATCCGCACGGCGAAGGCTGCCATCGAAGATGCCACAGGTCGCTGCGTGAAGGGCTACCGGGCGCCTGGATTCTCAATCACCCGCGACACGCCCTGGGCCTTCGATGAAATCATTGAAGCTGGATATCTTTATGACAGTTCTGTTTTCCCCGCGGCTCACGGGCACGGAGGAATGCCCGGGGCCCCGCGGCATCCGTACCATGTTCGTTCCACGGCTGGGCGATTGATCGAGTTTCCCGTCAGCATCTCCGACACGCCGTTCGGTCCGCAGTGTTTTTTCGGCGGCGGCTATCTGCGCCTGATTCCTTTGTGGCTGGTGATGACGATGGCGGAACGTGTACGAAACGAGGGACGAGGCGTCGTTTGGTACATTCACCCCCGTGAGATCGATCCGCGCCATCCGCGGCTGCAGATGTCGCTGAAACGGCGCTTCCGATCCTACGTTAATTTGCGAGGGACGGCCGGGAAACTTAAAGCGATTCTTCTGACGGGAAAGTTTGCCACTTTCGATGAACTGACATCGCGCATGACAGAGATGGTCTTTGTAGAAACTTAGGGGCGTGCCGATCAATTCGGAAGCAGCGCAGACAGTTGGGAAACACTGGTTGAGCCCGCAATTGTTTCCATGTCCAAAACCACGCCGAATCGTTCCTGGAATGCAAGACATATGTTCAATTGCCCCAGGGAATCCCAACCCGGCAAGGTTTCCATTGAGGCGTCTGCACTTACCGAGCCTTCCGGGAGATTCAAGACAGAAGCAATCAAAGCCGTTACCAACGCGGTGTTCGTGGTTGTCATGGGATTATCTTCTCATAAGTTTTGCGGCCGTCCTGCTCTTCAGAAAGGAGGGCGAAGCCATGGGAATCGTAAAACGCGGCGACCTGCTGATTCTTGGGTGTGGGGATGAATTCAGCCATAATCCTCTGACAGCCCCGGGTGCGAAATAGGTCACAAACTTTGCTCAGGATCCGGTCCTCAACCTTGCGGCCAATGACGCGACAGCTCATCAGAAGGGAATCGATCCTGGATTCTGCAAAGTCCACAATCGCCAGCGCTACAGCCCCTTCGGAGCCAAAGCGGTCCTTGTACTCCAATAGAACTACGGCATCATCGGGGCTGTCTAGAAAGTGCTGGATGTCGGGAATCTGATAGCGCCGCGTCGTCAGGTTGAATTGATTTGTCTTCTGCGTCATCTGAGCGATTCGATTGATCTGCTCCACAGGATCAACGTAGAGCACGCAGTCGATTTGCAGGCTATCAAGAAAAGAATCGAAGTCGAGTGTGCGCGACAATTGCTGACGCTCTTCATTCACTCTGTATTGCGTTGTCTTGTCCTGGTCTTCTGCGGTCAGCGTGTATTTCCCAAACCAGGCAGGGACAATTTCGCGCAGGAACCAGGAGGGCAGATTCTCGACTCGTGCTGGGAATTCGGGGACCGATACACCTGGTAATGCCGTGCGGACCAACTCTCGTTCCACCGGATTGTCATCAATAAAAAGGAAGCTGTCGACGCCCAGGTTCAAGGTCTCGGCGATGTTCAAAATGCTTTGCGGCTTCGGATCCCAGTTTGCGCGAATGCATGCGAAGTCCTCGCGGCGCAGAATCATCATCGAATTCCGATCAAATACCTCATCCAGATCTCCGGGATTATTCTTGCTGCAGATCGCCAGGAGCACTCCCGCGCGTTTCATTGCCTTCAGCGCGCGCTGAAAATCCCGGTAACAGCGTCCCACCCCATCTTCAGACAGCGCGATCCCAAGTGCCCCTGCTTCGCCCAGGATTCCGCCCCAGATGGTATTGTCGAGGTCGAGAACCAGCACCTTGCGGGCTCGGTAGCCATATGCGTCGGCTGCCTGATGCAACAGGGTCGCTAATGAGCGGAACATCTGATTGCTGTAGCGAATTCGCCCGAGATACCAGAACGCTTCCGACAACAGCGCATCTTCCCCACGCCTCCGAAACAGCAATTCGGTATCGACGAGCAGCAAATTGGGGTTGGCCCGCGCAATTGCAATGAGCCGTTCGTTGAGCTGGGATTCGACTGACCTGAGAGACCGCGGGTGCAGGAGATCGGCGAAGTTCAGCCAGCGCCCGCTTCCAAATGAGAAGGTATTGGCAATAACTACCTTCTCTGTATGTGCGGCGCAGAATGAGGCAAGAGCGGTCAGGAACGATTCACATTGCACCGGCGCCCCGGCGCCATACAATGCGTCGCCCATCATTGTGTCACTGTCAAACAAGCAAAGGATGCGACCGAATTCAGAGGAGGCCGCCGCCGATGCCGGATTGGAAAGGTCGAGAAGGATGCTATTGAATTCCCCGCAGGACACATCCCACGGTTTTAGAAACGCCACCAAGGGTTGCATATTGGTATTACTCAGGAGCAACGTCCGCATCACTTCTCCAGGCCGGGCCTTCAACAGCACAGATATCGTCTTTCGAGTCTTGAATCAAGCTCCAGTTGCATCGATGCATCGCGCTGTTCATCAGTATCTACTCGCGCATCGCGTTAAATTACATCGCTATCTCCGAGTGCCAAATAGAAATTGTCACGGCAAATTTCGAATCCCTGTGGAGTGATCCACTGCGCGTAGACCGTCGTCTTGCGCGGAAGATAGCGCGGAGGAACGGCGAAAAGCGGCACTGTTCTTGATGCGCAAAGCGGTCCCCAGCCTGTGTTTCCCAGGATTATCGCCATCTCCGCGCCATCCCGCGATGCCTGGGAGATGTTTGCAAGAGATGCAGTTCGCCATGCCTCCGCTCTCAATTCCGGTCGTCCGAATGCATCGACAATAAACAAGCAATCCATTCCATCATAAACAGCGCGACGGGTTACGAAATATCCGCGCAGTATTCCTTTTTCGCGGATGAAGAATACCTTGTATCGAAAGACCGGACTGCGCCGATAACGCCATTGGAGGAACGCTGCGGAACGCAATCCGATGACGCGATCTCCCCAGTCGGCCGAAAGCATCTGCTCCAGTTCGGAAGTTTCGGGCCACTCCGTCTCGATTTGAGCATTTCCCAAACGGCTGCCGAGCCAGGTTGCGGCGGCAATGAACAACCGCCATGGCCAATCCACGATGGGCGCAAGTGGTCCACTGCGAAGTTTGCCTGACGTTTGAAGCACCGCAGCGGGTCGGAGCGGAGCAACGGCCACATCCAGATCAAAATATCCGTGCATTTTTACAAACTTCTCCCACACCGCAGCTCCCGCAGCGTTCGGCGCCATGATCAAGAGAAAGTCGAAACCGGAGAGTTGCTTCAACCCGATGACAAGCTGAAGGAGCGAAGCCATACCCCGCTCGTTTGGATGGACAAGGAAATCCACAATGTGGGCGGCCTTATAACGCTTCTGCCGGTGCACGAACTGGCGCGTGAGCGCGACCATGCGGGCGACCAGTTCGCCATGTTTATATAGATGGATTCCTACGGACGGTCCTTGAGGATTCTCGATGAATTTCCATCGCAGGTGGTTCACTTGCGATACGGCAGCCTGATCACCATATTCGACGCGTGAAAGCCTTGCATACGGCTCGATGTGCTCCTCACCGACTCGCTCGATCCGTAACTCAAGATCCATGTCTGGAAATCCTCGCGCGTCCGGGGATTCGGCTGGAGACACCCTCCGCCAAGCCGCTCAAAATCATGCGATTCGGATGCGTCAAAGGGCAGCACATCGGCATAGTGAAGGGGCTGAGCATTCCATGAGTTGCTTCTCAAGTATACATTTGCAGTCGGCCGCCAAAGACACTTGAAACGGCCGTTCCCCTCAGCTCACGTGAACGATCGGGCGGTGTCTGACGTCAGGCACGGCCTTGCGCAAAACTTCGTGCGCAATCGGAGCCACGTCTCCTTCGCCAAGGAACAGGAAGCGAAAAATGTTCGCGACGGGGTTCCCCTCTTTCCACTTGAAATAAATGTGAGGAACGCGTCCTGTGGTGCGTTCAACATGGATCAGAAAGGCGCAATCGAATTGGCCACAATGGGGTTCGTGCGTGGAGGATGCAGTGGTGGCCCAGTTTTTCCCCTTCGACGGTAAGCTGCTGATCGAATTCTGACGCATCGGTGCGCTCCACCTCGAAAAAGACAATTTTGGCAGTGGCAGGAAGGCCGTAGATCGATCGGACGAGGCGGCTGACACGGACAAGATCCTCCGAAGTAGGGGGGTGGGCTTTCGAGGGATGACGCGGATGACTTGATGGCGGGCGCTCTCGAGAATACTGGAGGCATCTTTCGAAAGATGAACGCCCGTAATGCGCAACTCCGTCGAGCGCGTGGCTCGCGAGATGAACGAAACAAGAAGAATGGTGGCGATGAAAAAGCAGGAGACCTTCAGACCTTCAGGGCGTTCCCCGATATTCATCGTCGTGGTGTAGATGAAGATCAGCGTCACAATAAGATACGCCCATCGCACCCGCCGTCGCCACACTCGATTTCTACGGCGGCCTTCGGTCTCGCTCCTCTACGAACTGTGGCCCGGTTGCATTTGGATGCCTCAGAAGACTACCCTCACGACGTCCGACACTCTCCTCCTATCATCGGCAGCCTCGCATGATTCTTCATCGTCAGCCCGACTGAAGGCTGACGCTAGTCGCGCTGACTGGCAGCCAGCTTCCTAGAGCCGCTTAATGAAGGAGACCGCCTCTTCCAATTGAGGGAATTGTTGTTCTTCCGCCTTGAACTCGCGCGAGTGCACGCAGCGGCGGAGCCCACGCATTCTGACGGGATGTTTCAAATGCAGCATTTCGTGATAGAGCAGATATTCGACGGCATAGCGCGGGCTCGACGGCCGGTCGAACACCCGGCTCACGACGATGGTGTTGTGCGTGGCGTCATAGTGTCCCAGCGAACGCTTGGCCATCCCCTCGCTCCAGGTGAGATCGGGCCGGCCTAACAGACCCCCGAAGAACCGCATGTTCAGCGAGTCGAAGACCTCTTCAAGGTTGTAGAAGCGGCCTTCAGGACCGGAATAGCGCTTGGTGCCCCGGGCGTGGCGGATGAGTTCGGTCTGCCGTGTGACGGCTGCGCTTGACGCAAACCGTTTGAAACGCACGTTGTGGCCTGCGTCGATCGGCTTTCGATAGAGCTTGGCCAACAGAATGTGTGCAATGGCGCGCAGCACGCTCTCTGGGGCGCCCTCCAGCAAGTCAGACAAGCTGACCAGGATCCTGCCTTCGCGCAGACGGATGGTCGTATTCAGCGATGTGAATCGACGCAAGCGAACCAGGATGAGCGGCATCGGCGCTCGAGGGCGCAATGCCCGGTACTCCTCCTGAAAGATAGGAACAAAATTGGCGGCCACCAATTACAGCTTACAGCGTTCTATTGCCGGATTGCAGTCCACGGTTGCGGAGAGCCTTCCGGCGTGGTGCTACGTTGAGAGGCGCGAGCTGTTTGGTGTGGTTGACTTCACTGCGGCTCTGCACGGTCCTGGCCTCGCTGATCCTTGTGCAGGTTGAAGTAGTCGGTCTGTTCGCTCAGCATTTGTTTCGCCTGCTCGGCCAGGTCCTGGCTGCTGTCGATGGCTTCCTTCAGAGAGAGCTCGAAGCCGGATTCGGTAGGAAGGTCGTGCAGGGTTCCGAGCCAGTGCGGCGAGGAGTCGCTCAACAGCTTGAGGGACTTGCGCATATCTGCTTTGCGGTCGCCGTATTGATCCAGATTCGAGCCAAGCTCGTCCATCAGAGCCGCAAGGTTCTGCAACTCATTGTCAAGCCGGTACACGCGTGCGGAGGAGTGCGCTCTCTTGGTGAGTCCAGCGATGGTCTCCACGTGATCGTCGATGAACTTCGCGTAGAGCTTGACGCGCGCATCGGGATCGATCCCCGCTTCGCGAATCTGCTCGACCTCGGCCGGGGTCAACGTCTGGCGTTGCTCCTTCTGCGCCAGCAACGGGCCGACTGAGAGCAGGGAAGTGAGAACCAAAATTGACCAACGGGACATGCAGGAACCCCCGACGGGTCTCATTCAATCACAAACGGGCTTGTCAGAAAAGAGGCTGGGGCGGGTCTGGGGTACGAAGCTACCTATGCGCAGGCAGAATGAGAATGGCGGGAGACTACTTTTTGAAGACCTGCATCATGGCTTCGTTGTCGGCCTGGTTTACCTGGGCCAGAGTTTCCTCCAGCAGGGGGCGTGTCTCGTAATCGCTGGCGTGAAGCATCTCGTTCAGACGGAAGGCCGTATGGCGCAGCAGGATCTCAGCATTCTTCAGCCGCTTGTCGTTACCGCCGCCGAACGAGAGATGTAGCTTATGCGCAAGCAATTGCACGCGCTGCAGCAGCGCATTGCCCTTCTGCACATCGCCGGCGGAGTATTGGCGGAGGCTGAATTCAGTCATCTGATGGATCAGTTCGGCGTAGAGGTAGCATTGCTCGCGCGGCGGTGCCTGCTCGATCTTGCTCTCAAGCGCGGCGATCGTGTCTGGATTGGGGGCTTTTTCGTCCGCGGAATAAGCGCCAGCCGGAATTGCAATCGCCGGGGTGAGGATGAGAATCGCCAACGCCGTCTGATACCGCATGAGGAACCTCCGCTGTTGCGGAACGCGAGCGGTTCAAGTGGGAACCACTCTACCCCAGGCCGTGACTATAGGAGCTTCTCAGCGGCATTTGCAAGGGAAATAGTGCCGCCCAGGAGCCCGATCGCCCCAGCGCATCCCACTGGACAACAATTTATCCGATCCAGTTCCGCACATTGTAGCTCGAAATCACTGCTTGCGTTCGAGCAATTGAAGCCGTTGGCGTGCCTGCCATTCCTGATCTGGGAATTTGCCGGCGGCCGAGTCTAGAAAGTGGTGGTAGTAGGTGATAGCCGCCGCCTTCTCGTGCAATGTGTCGTAGGATGTTGCCCATAGAAAGTAGGTTGATGGCACCTCCGGCAAGTACTTTGACCGCATGGTAAGGGCGTGAAGTGTGATAGCGGGCTGGCCGGTCTTCACGGCCGCAAACGCCAGCCCACTCCATGCATCTCCGCTTGCGGTATCGATTCTAGTGGTCTTTTCGAAGACACTGAAAGCTTCAGCGTATTTCAGTTGCCGGATCAGATTCTGCCCGTGCGCAAGCAGCAGGGCCGGATCGTCCGGTTCGGCGGCAAGCAAGCCGATGTAGAGTTTATCGGCGCCCGCCGCGTCGCCCGCCTGGGTCATCACGTCGGCCAGCAATCGGGTGATTGCCGGGTCCCGGGGATGCGCATCGTGCAGCTTCTGCAACAGGGGCAGAGCCTCAGCCTTGTCCTGCGCAGCGAGGTCCATGGCTAATTCAGCGTTTAGCGTGGGGTCGTCGGGCAATTGCTGCAGCGCCGCACGCAGCAGGGACTCTGCCCCAGGATACTTTTCCTGCGCCATCAGCAGATGCGCGAGCCCGGCGTTTGCCTGAACAGACTTTGGATCCTTCGCCAGAATGCGTCGGTAGGCAGCTTCCGCGGCTTCATGCTGTCCTTCGGATTCGGCTAGACTGGCCGCCAGAAGCGTATCGGCTGGCGTCTCCGGAGTCAGTTTGAGGGCTTCGAGAAGATCGTCGGAAGCCTGGACCGCATCTCCTGCTTTTCCCGGACCTGGCTTGTCAATCTCAGCCAGCGCTCGCCAGGCGCGGGCTTTCAGTGCAGGTCCAGCTTCGCCCGGGTCCAGCGTCGTGGCGGCAACCAGCTCAGGGCGCGCGTCGGCCAGGTTCTTCTGTCGAGCGAGCAAGAGGCCCAGGGAAAGATGTGCCTCAAAAGACCGCGGGTCGGCTACCGTCGCCCGGCGATAGAAGGTCACGGCATCGTCCAGTCGGTTTTGGGCATCCGCCACGTATCCGGCATCGAAAAGCGCGCGCGGGTCCGATGCATGAGCCGTAAGCCATGCGTCCAGCTTTGCCTCGGCCGTCTTCCAGTCGGATTTGACGATGGCGGCCTCCGCTTCCGCAACCGGTTGGGCGACAGGCTCTGTGGCGGCGCTCGATTTCGTTTCTGGCGTGGTAGGCGGATTCTCTTTGGGACGATCTTGCCCCGGGCTCTGGGCAAAGCTTGTTGCGGACGCAAGGAGAAAGACGAAAAAAACAGGACGAAGCACGAATTACCTCAATCTCATTTTAATTGGCGGCTGACAATTGGACGCGTCTCGCTTCGCTTTCGGCAAGATTGAGGGGCCGCAGTGCATCTTTCCTACGAACCGATTGCATCCAATGGGACTGGAGGGAAATAATGCCGAAAACACCCAATCCGGTTCCCGAAAACAAGCCGATTCCAGGAAGCAAACCTTTTCCCGCAAGCAAACCTGACATCCCCAATGTGGATATCTCAGAGAAGTCTTCGAGCGATGCCCACCAAAGGGTAGAGCGCGAAGCCGACAAGGCCGCCCATAAAGCGGCAAAAGCAGAACAGGAGTATGACCGGCAGCATCCAACTATCTCGAAATAAGTGAAGTAGATATATAGATCCACTCCTGAGTGGCCGCGTCGCGTCGCATCCTTGTCAGATTCGGCGCGCGCCTCCTTAGGTTACTAACAGGCACTACTAAAAGTCGTTTATCTAATGCGAAAGGCTCTCTCCATAACTCACCAAAAAGGGTAATTGTCTGGCGCATCTTTTTGCACTTTAATAGCATCTAATTGAAGTAAAGCAGTAGAGTCCATTGGGTCCCCAATAGCACGAAACTGGGTGTTCATCCCATTCGAGGTAAGACTATGCCACTCAATGCAATGCAGTATTTTCCTCTTGGTTCTGCCTATCTCTGTCAGGATTGCAACTGCATCGGAAACTGTGCAAGGCAGTGCCCCGCGTGCGCTTCCACAGCTTTAATGGGGCTGGCTGTGGTGCTCGACCGCGCTTGCGAGGAGCGCCTGATTGCACAGCCGGTTTACTCCTGGCCTCCGGCGATGGCCGCCTGAAGAACAAATTATTCTGTAGCTCGCAGTTATTAAGGCGGGCTCGCGGAATAAGTGAAGCAGTCTGCGATAACCGCGCGATGAGATCGCAGGGCGTTTGAGCAAAGCTCTTGGCGACCGCCGGTTGAGTTAGTTAACTCAATCGCTGCGATTGAGCGCATTTCAGCAAGGCCTTCGGCCGATGGCAGGTCGGCCAGAACCCTCCCGCTTTTCACCCGCACGTCCCCATTAGGCCGGTGTGAGCGCACGCCCTATAATAAAGAATGGCTGCTTGCGTCTTGAGCCCCTCCGAGGGAACAGGGATGCGGCCAGAGTACTTTCCCGGTGCTTTTTCGATTGAATCCATTGAACGATGCCATCATCATCCGCGGTGCGCGGACACACAATCTAAAGAACATCTCCTGCGAGATTCCTCACGGCAAACTGACGGTGGTCAGCGGCGTGTCGGGGTCAGGCAAGAGTTCGTTGGCCTTCGACACGATCTACGCCGAGGGGCAGCGGCGCTATGTCGAGTCGCTTTCGGCGTATGCCCGTCAGTTTCTTGAGCGGATCGAAAAGCCCGACGTCGATGAAATCGACGGACTTGCCCCTGCCATCGCCATCAAGCAGAAGAACACCACCCGCAACCCGCGTTCGACCGTCGCTACGGCGACCGAGATTTACGATTACCTGCGCCTGTTGTATGCGCGCTGCGGCGAAGTGCACTGCATCTATTGCGATGGCCTCGTCAAGCGGGATTCCATCGACGAGGTGGCCGAGGCAATTCTGGCCCTGGGAGAAGGGACGCGGCTGAATGCATTGTTTCCGGTGCGTCATCATGCGCCCGCGGCCGAGCCGGCTCAAGCGACGCGGCGGGCGGCAAAACCCGCGGCCAAGGCCGTAACAACAAATCCCAAATCTGCCCCGGATTCTTCGCTGACCGAAGCCTCGAGAGCGCGCTTGGTCGAGCTGCGCGCCGGTGGATTTAACCGGCTTTATCAGCGTGGCAATATCTTTGAGTTCTCAACGCCGGAGTCTCTGCTGGATCTCGACTTCACGCTTCCGGTGTTTGTCCTCCTGGACAGAATTGTCGTCAGTCCCGACAATCGCGCTCGCATCGTGGATGCGGCGGAGATTGCCTATCGCGAGGCGGCCGAGGTCATTTTTGAAGAGGTACCACGAGAGGAGACAGCGGAGCGCGCACGGCACCGCTTCTCGGGTGAATTTGAATGCACAAGCTGCCATCGTCCAGGCAAAGAGCCTGAGCCGCGGCTGTTCAGCTTCAACAATCCTTTCGGCGCCTGCCCCCGCTGTCAGGGATTTGGCAACACAGTCGATTACGATCTGAACCTCGTGATCCCCGACAAGGGTCTCAGCCTGAATGACGGCGCCATCGACCCGTGGGAGCGGCCTAAATATCGCTCGTGGTTCACCGATCTACGCAAACAGGCTGCAGAACTGGGCGTCCTCATGGACGTGCCCTGGCGGGATTTGCCCGAGGCCGCTCGCGAAACGGTGCTGCGGGGCAAGGGCAGCTTCGTCGGTGTCCACGGCTTCTTTGCGCAAATGGAGCGCAAGAAATACAAGCTGCATGTGCGCGTTATGCTCAGCAGATATCGCGGTTATGCGGAGTGCCCGGACTGCCGCGGCCAGCGCCTTCGCGCCGAAGCGCGTTCCGTGCGCCTGAACGGCCTGAACATCTGCCAGGCAACGGCGCTGACCATTGCCAAGGCCAACGAGTTCTTTGCTGCGTTGAAACTCAGCCCGATGCAGGAGGAGATTGCTGGCCCGATTT
>OBLW0100001200.1_pt1 | contig 22274 bp, 18 predicted proteins | sample 1520161 | NCBI WGS metagenome assembly OBLW01 (sample SAMEA3539309, study PRJEB22396) | soil metagenome | biome: tundra; feature: field; material: soil | place: USA | collected 2010-05 | depth 0.15 m | reverse complement strand
TGTACCCTTCAGGAGAACCCTTTTTCATCCGCGCCCTTATACATTCAAACAGACGATCGTTCTTTGTCGTCTTGCTTTGCGCACCATCAATCCAGGCGAGCCCCTCTTCGGGAAATTCGACGGCTCTTAGCCTGTCGGCGACAATATCGCAGGCCTTCTCGCGGGAATTCCGTGAAGCATCCCCTCCACGCTGATATCCTCGTCGATCTCGGGCCAGTGTATGCCGGAACCACTCCCGATGATCTCAAATCGTGAACGCTGCTCAGGAGATGCTTCGGAGAGTCGCCACGACCATGCCAAAGGAACACTAATCGTGCGGCCGTCTATCAACTGGGCGGAAATTACATCGTCAGAGACTGAAACACTCTGAATCCGGGCCTCAACGTTCGCCGCAGTGCTCATGCCAAGCCCCCAAAATGCTATCGACGTTGCGTACCACTTCGGCGCGAATCTGATTCAATTCTCGCGCCGAAAAACCATCGTTGCGGCTCAATGCCACATGTCTGAGCCACCGTTTTCAGTCGCCGCAACTTCAAAATAATTATCTCATTGCGGTTTTTCTGGCTTATGTATTTATGACATGATGTAAATATGAGAACCACGGTGGATCTGCCCGACGACCTGTTCCGGCGCACCAAAGCGCTCGCCGCCATGCGAGGCAACAGCTTTAAGGACTTGGTCGTGCACGCCATCGAAACCGAAATCGCCGGCCGGAGCCCATCTGAAGCCGGTCATGCGGCGCACCGTACGCGGCTCCCCTTGATCCGGCTGCGGAGCATCCGCAAGCTCGATCTCGCCGGATTCGACTTCGATGACCTGCTTACCTGACGTAAATGTGTGGGTAGCACTGGCGGTGGCGGAGCACGTCCACCATTCGGCGGCAAAGCTCTGGTTCGATGCGATTCAAAATGATTCCATCGCTTTTTGTCGCGTCACCCAGATGGGCTTTCTGCGTCTGTTGACCAACCCTCGGGTGATGGCGGCCGATGCCCTCACTCCATCCCGCGCCTGGCGCGTGCTGGACGCGTTTTACGAGGACAGCCGTGTTCTGCTCTCGCCGGAGCCGCCTGGATTAGAACTTTCCTGGCGCGCGCTCATGAGGCAGCGGCAGCCGGGCGCCAATGTTTGGACGGATGCCTATCTGGCCGCATTCGCTTCCTCCGCCGGATATACGATGATCACGTTCGACAAGGGCTTCCGCAGATTCGACAAACTGAAACTGCGCTTGCTGGAATGATGGACGCTGCTTTGGGGGCTTCCCGAATCAGGCGAATGCGATGGTGACCGGGCTGGGATTGTGGATGATCTGCCCGGTGGGCGTCAGGCGGCCCGTGGCGCCATCGGCGTGAAAGGCGACGATGGTGTCGGACTGTTCGTTGGCCGCGTATAGATAACGGTACGTCGGGTCGAAACAGACGAAGCGCGGGGTCCGGCCCTGGGTGGACACCCAACCCGTCGAAGTCAGCAGGCCCGTGGTTGGATCGGCCGCGAAGATCGCGATGCTGTCGTGGCCGCAGTTGGAACAGTAGACGAAGCGGCCTCCGGGAGAGACCAGGATTTCGTGGCTCATGCTCTCGCCGGTGAAATCCGAAGGAAGCGTCGGCAGGAGTTGCGCGGGCCGCAGGTGGCCGCGCTCCGACTCCCAGTAATACGTGACCACGCTGCTGCCGATTTCGTTCACCACCCAGACGATGGGCAGCGTCGGGTGGAACGCGGCGTGGCGCGGCCCGGAGCCGGTGCGCGCCGCGACGGAGCCTTGCACCGTGGGGGTCAAGGCGCCGGTAGCCGGGTCGAAAACCAGGACGAACACGCGGTCGAGGCCCTTGTCGGGAACCACGATGTAGCGCCCCGAAGGATCGAACACAATCTGGTGCGGGTGTGCGGCTATCTGCTCCACGCGATGCGGGCCGGGCTGCCCCGGCAAGGGGACTACGTGCACCGCGTCGGCCAGCCCGCCATCCGGCCGGATGGGCAGGACAGAGACGCTGCCGGTTGCGTAATTCGCCACCAGCAGAAACCGGCCGCTCGGGTCGATGGCCTGGTGCACGCCATTACGGCCTCCGGCCTCGGCGCGATTCAGCAAGGCGATACGGCCCGTGTCGCGATCCACGGTAAAAGCCGTGGCGTAAGTCTCATCGCCGTGCACGGAGTAGAGATGCCGCTGATCGCGGCTGAAGAGCAGATAGGACGGATTGACCAGGTCGCCGAGCAGTTGCATCTGGGTCCAGGCGTCGGTTTGGGGATCCCGCCGATAAACGTGGATGCCGTCGCCGCGGGCGTAGCGTTGCACGGTGGTGAAGCAGCCGACATAGGCGTGGAGCTCGCGCACGGCGCCGGCTTGTTGCCCGCGCATGGGGAGCGCTGCCGCCACAGCCGAACCGAGTACGGCGCGGCGCGTGGGCTGGCTGCTGGGGATCTGTGACATGCGCCTTGAGGATAACCGCGCGCGGGGAGCGCCGTCAATTCCAGGCATCGCCGGAATTCAGTCTAATATGGAGATTCGGGTTTTCAAAGGAGTCATTCATGGTGCGTAGCTTGTTCGGCGCGCTGGCGATTCTTGCGCTTGCCGCGGCCGTATGCGTCGTGTCCGGGCAAGGGGCCCTTTCGGTTCAGGGACTGCGCTGCGAGTACCTGGCGAACCCCTTGGGGATCGACGTGGAAAAGCCGCGGCTGACGTGGACGCTCAGCCCCGGGCCGAACGGGCGCAGCCAGAGCGCCTACCGCATCCTCGCCGCAAGCAGTCCGGACAAGCTGCAAAAGGACCAGGGCGACCTCTGGGATTCGGGCAAAGTCAACGCTCCGCGGACGGCCTGGGTGGAATACGCCGGCCGGCCCCTGGCCACCAGCGAGCGCGTGTACTGGAAGGTGCGGGCGTGGGACGAGGGCGGCAGGCAATCCGCCTGGAGCGGCCCCGCTCAGTGGTCCATGGGCCTGCTCAAGGATTCGGATTGGTACGGCGAGACTATCGGAATGGCGCGGCCGGCCGACGTCCGTGAGGGCACGCCGCAGCCGTTCCCGTGGCTACGAAAGACCTTCGACCTGAAGCAGAAGCCGGCGCGGGCCACGGCCTACGTGAACCCGCTGGGGTATTACGAGTTGTACGTCAATGGCAGGAAGGTGGACGATCGCGTGCTCGCGCCGACCGTGAGCGATTTTTCCAAGCGCACGTTCTACGTCACGCACGATATCGCGGACTACCTCACGGCCGGCAGGAACTCGGTGGCCCTGTGGCTGGGACGCGGCTGGTACGTGCGGGGACACGCGGGCGTGATCCACGACGGGCCGCTGGTGCGGGCGCAGTTCGATATAGTCATGGCCGATGGCAGTGCGGTGAAGATCGGCACGGACGCCACCTGGAAGGTGAAGGCCAGCCCCATCACGCCGGTCGGCCGTGGAATTGCCTTTGGCGATTACGGTGGAGAGCATTACGACGCGCGCCTTGATCTGGAGGGCTGGAGCTCCACCACCCTGGACGATTCCGGCTGGGCCGCAGCCACGGTGTTCAGTCCGCCGAAGACCACCACCTCGGCCCAGATGGTAGAGCCCAATCGCATCATGGAGACCCTCGCGGCGGTCAAGATCGATGAGGTCCCGGCCGGCGGATGGCTCATCGACATGGGCAAGAACTTCGTCGGGTGGCTCGAGTTGAAGCTGCCCGCGAACACCGAAGCCGGCGTGAGCTTGCGCATCGACTACGCCGACTGGCCGCCCGCGCCCGGGCGCCCATGGGGCACGTGGAACCAGCGCGACGAGTACGTGACCAAGGCCGGCGAGCAGACCGTGCGTTCGCGGTTCAACTATCACGGCTTTCGCTATGCGCACGTGACCGGACTGAAGCCGAAGCCCGCGCTCGCGGACGTGAAGGGCGACTTCATCCGGACCAGTTACAGCCGTGCAGGGGACTTCGAATCTTCCAACGACGTGCTGAACCGCATATACAAGACAGTTACCTGGACTTACGAAAACCTCACCCTGGGCGGCTACGTGGTGGATTGCCCCACGCGGGAGCGGCTGGGGTACGGCGGGGACGCGGGCACGTCGCTCGAAACCGCGCTGTTCAACTTCGATACCGGCGGGCTGTACACCAAGTGGGCCGCCAACTGGCGCGACGCGCAGAACCCGCAAACCGGCGACCTGCCTTACACCGCCCCGAACTACGGCGATCACGGCGGCGGCGGACCCATGTGGTGCGGCTTCGTGGTGACCATGCCCTGGCAGGTCTACCTGACTTACGGCGACCGGCGCGCCCTCGAAATCAATTACCCCATGATGCAGAAGTGGCTGGCGTTCGCCGAGTCCAAGACCGTGGACCACATCATGCAGAAGTACCTGAGCTTTGCACGGAGCGATCCGCAGTGGAATTTCCTGGGCGATTGGGTGACGCCCAAGCATCCCGGCCTGAGCGATCCCTCGCGTAACCCGGTGGACGCGCAGTTCATCAACAACCTGCACTATCTCTACACGCTGCAACTGGCGGTCAAGATCGCGGGCGTTCTGGGCAAGCCGCAGGACGCGGCCATGTACGGGCAGCGCGCGGCGACGCTCGCCCGCGCGCTGCAAGAGAAGTTCTGGGACGCCTCCAAGGGTGTCTACGTTACTGGCCAGCAGCCGTACCTGGCGTTTCCGCTTTTGCTCAACGTCACGCCCGCGGACCTGCGCCCGCAAGTGATGAAGATCCTGGAACAGACCATCCTCGTGAAAGACCAGGGACACATCGACGCGGGCATGCACGGAACCTATTTCCTGCTGAAGTACCTGATGCAGCAGGACCGCAACGACCTGATCTTCACCATGGTGAACCAGACCACCTATCCCGGCTGGGGCGACATGCTGCGCCAGGGCGCCACCACCATTTGGGAAGACTGGACGGGTAGCGACTCGCACATTCACGACACCCTGATCTCCGTCGGGTCGTGGTTCATTCAGGGCATCGGAGGCATCCGGATCGACGAGGCTGCGCCGGGGTTCCGCCACTTCCTGATCAAGCCGGGAATCGTGGGCGACCTGACGTTCGCGCGCGCGAAATACCAGTCGATCCACGGCGAAATCGCGAGCGATTGGCGCATCGAAAACGGGACTCTGAAGCTCGACGTGACGGTTCCGCCGGGGACCACCGCCACGGTCTACATGCCGGGCGCCGGTCCGGCCCAGGTCACGCCGCGGTCGGCCCGCGTGAAGGCTGCCGGAACCCAGAACGGCCGCGCGGTGTTCGAGGTCGAATCGGGAAAGTACTCGTTCGAGGCAAAGCTGCCGGCGGCGCGGCCATAGAGTTCGTGCGAGTGGCCGAAGAGAGCTGCTCCTGAGATAATCGAAAGGAGGGACGGGCAACGATGCAGATTAGGTTAGAGCTGCCGGAGGATATCGCCGAAGGACTTGAGTCGAGGTGGAAGGATCTGCCCCGTGCGGCTCTTGAGAGCCTGGCGCTTGAGGCATATCGATCGCGCGCCCTCACTGCCGCTCAGCTTCGGCGGCTCCTTAGTTTCGAGACGCGGATGCAGGTGGACGCCTTTCTGAAGGAGCACGAAATCTACGATTACTCGGCAGCAGATTTTGAACAGGACCGAGAAACTCTGCGCGAAATCCGAATGAGAGCGGATCGGCCCTAAGCCGGCCTCCCCAATGGTCGTCGTTGCGGACACCTCACCGGTCAACTACCTCGTTCTGATCGACCAGATCCAGATCCTGCCCCGGCTCTACGCCAGAATTCTGATCCCGCCCGCCGTCCTCGAAGAGCTGAAACATCCAGTCGCGCCGGAGCCTGTTCGAGACTGGGCCGCGCACCCGCCTGGGTGGTTGGAGGTTCTGAGCCCCAAGAGCAGCGTCACCGTTGCGCAACTCGACCTTGGGGAAAGCGAGGCGATTGCCCTCGCAACCGAGATGCATGTCGAAGTGCTGCTCATTGACGAGCAGGCCGGACGACGAGAAGCGGTGCGCCGCGGGCTAAAGGTGGCCGGCACGCTTTCCGTCCTCGATGAAGCCGACCAGGCCGGGTTGATCGATTTCGATGCAGCCGTCGCTCGCTTGCGCCAGACCAGCTTCAGGGTTTCGCAAGCGGTCCTGACCGAGATCAAAGGAAAACGATCCCGCTAATTGGTAGTGGGCTGCTTTGTGATAATGGCCCACCGCCTCATCGACCGGGATGGAGGAAATGAGACAAGTGGTTCCACAAAGCGCGCCGGGATATATAATCGACACTCTCGGAGGCTTCCATGTCAGCGGAAAACATAAAGAGACTGTACAGCCGGCGGGGCCTGGCCCAGGCGGCTGGGCTCGGAGGCATGCTGCCGGCGCTGGCCGCGGGGGCACAAAGCGGCCCGGCGCCGGCGCCCGCCGGCACGTTCCTCGATGTGCGCGGGTTCGGCGCCAAAGGGGACGGCAAGAGCGACGACACCAAGGCGATTCAAAGCGCCATCGATGCGGCCGCGGGAGGCGGGGCGGTGTTCCTTTCGCCGGGCATTTATCGAACCGCCGAATTGCAGATGCGGCCGAAAACCAGCATCGTCGGTGTTGCGGCCTGGGACTACGGAAGCTCGGGGGGCTCCGTGCTCCGCCTGCTGGATGAGAATGCCACCTGCCTGCTGAACATCACGGGCGCCTTCGGCGTGACCATCGACGGGCTCTCGCTCGAAGGCGGCCGGCTCGGCAAGGGCGTGCATGGGATTTTTCTCAACAAGAAGGAATACGCCAGAGAGGACGCGTTCCGCATCGAGCGTTCCAGGATTGCCAGCTTCTCGGGCGACGGCGTGCGTCTGATTCGGGCCTGGTGCTACACCATTCGTCACTGCATGATGGGCAGAAACGGCGGCGACGGCGTATACATGAGGGGTTGGGACGGGTTCTTGCTCGACAACTGGTTCTCCGGTAACCAAGGGGCCGGATTCGCGGCGCGCGAAGAGAACGCCTCCTGCACGTTCACCGGGAATCGGATCGAGTGGAATCGCGCGGGCATCGAACTGGTCGGCGGCGACAGTTACAACATCACCGGCAACTTCTTCGATCGCTCGGGGACCTCCGCGCTGATTCTGCGGAAGGGCCCCCAGGGCCCCGTCGCCATGGTGACCGTCACCGGCAACATAGTGAGGCGGAGCGGAAAATCGGCCAACGCCGACACCTACGACTCGGCCCAGGTGATGCTCGACGGCTGCCGCGGCGTCGTCTTCACTGGGAACACGCTGCAAGCGGGACGTGACGATAACGGGCGCGGCGCCTGGTCGCCTTCCTACGGCATCGCGTACAAGGATCTTCAGCACTGCGTGGTCACCGGCAACGCCCTGCACAACGGCGCTCTGAAGCAACTGATGGTGGACCTGGGCGGCAATGACGAGAGCGTCGTGGTGAAAGACAACCCAGGCGGACTGTTCCAGCCGCCCGCGCCGGCGCCCCCTGCGTAACCAATTGACAATGAAGTCCGCTTTAAGAATATAGTGAGTCTATGCTACCTCGCCGTCTTGCTGTCTGCTTTGCCGCCTGCCTCCCGTTGATGGGGGCGGGCTTCCGCGCCGCCGCGGTGAAGGTCGATATCACGCCGCACACTCCCCAATGGCTCCTCGGCTACGATGCGCGTCAGTCGATAGGCGTGCATGACCCCATCTATCACCGCGTAGTGGCCATGGAGTCCGGCGACACGCAGTTCTACCTGATTTCGACCGACATCTGCCTGTATTCGCCGGCTTTCTACGACGAGGTGGCCGCGCAACTGCAAAAAGAGTTGGGGATCGATCCCAAGAACGTTTGGTGGAGCACCACGCACACGCACGCGGCGCCGGAAGTCGGCCCTCCGGGCGTGACCAAAGTCTTCCAGCCGAACCGTTTCACTCACGAATGGGACCGCGAGTATGCCGCCTTCGTCACGAAGAGCCTGATTGACGCCGTCCGCAGCGCGCGCGACAATCTCGAACCCGCGCGCATCGCCATCGGCGAAGGGTTCGCCATGGCCAATATCAACCGCCGCGCCAAGGACGACAACGGCCGCGTATCGCTCGGCTTGAATCCGGACGGCCCCGCCGACCGGCAAATCGGTCTGATCCGCCTGGAGAGACCCGATGGCAGCCTCATCTCCGTGATCATGAACTACGCCATGCACGGCACCGTGATGTCCGGACAGAATGTCTTGATCAGCGGCGACGCTCCCGGCACTGTCACCGCCTATCTGGAACAGAAACTGGGCGGGGTAGTCTTGTATGAGCAGGGCGCGGCCGGCAACCTGGCCCCCATCTACAGCGTGTATTCGTCCCCAAGCGCCGGACATCTTTCGGAATTCAAGGTTCTCCTCGGAGACAAGGTGATCGAGGCGTTGAAGCAGTTGGGCCCTGCCACCGATACGGTGACTATATCGACCGCCGCCAGCACGATTGAGACTCCGCGGAAAGACACGCTCGGCTGGTCCGACGACCTCGCCGCCTTTGCGGGAACCGCGGAAGGTCGCCCGACGGTCAAAATGCCGGTGCGCTTCCTGCGTATCAACGACATGGTCGCCTGGGCGCTCCCGGTGGAGATGTTCTGCGAAATCGCCCTCAACGTGCGAGACCACTCTCCCTTCCCGCACACCTTCTATTTCGGATACACGAACGGCTGGCTGGGTTATCTTCCAACGGCGCAGGGATTTAAGGACGGAGGCTATGAGCCCCAGACCTCGCCGTTCACCGGGCAGGTGGAAGCGGATGTGAATCGGGCCGTGATCGCCTTTATCCAGGGTCTCCCGAAGCCGCACTGAGGATTCATCATGTTCAGCCGTTCCCTCGCTATCTGCTTCGCCGCCTGTCTCCCACTGACCGCGGCGGGCTTCCGCGCCTCCACCGTGCGCGTGGACATCACGCCGGAAACTCCCCAATGGCTTCTGGGCTACGCCGCGCGCCAATCGACAGGTGTGCATGACCACATCTATCACCGCGTGGTGGCCATGGACTCCGGCGATGCGCAGTTCTACCTCATCTCGACCGACGTCGCCGCGTACGCGCCGAACTTCTACGATGAGGTGGCCGCTCAACTGCAGAAAGAGACGGGGATCGATCCCAAGAACGTCTGGTGGAGCGTCACGCACACGCATTCCGCTCCGGAACTGGGCCCTCCGGGCCTGGCCACTGCCTTCCTGCCGGGCCGTTACGATCACGACTGGGACCACGCGTATGCCGCCTTCGTCACGAAGAGCCTGATTGACGCCGTCCGTACCGCGCGCGACAAGCTGGAACCCGCGCGCATCGCCATCGGCGAGGGGTTCGCCATGGCCAATATCAACCGGCGGGCCAAAGACGAGAACGGGCGCATATCGTTGGGGTTGAATCCGGACGGTCCCGCCGACCGGCAAATCGGCCTGATCCGTCTGGAGAAACCCGATGGCAGCCTCATCGCCGTCATCGTGAACTACGCCATGCACGGCACCGTGATGGGCGGACAGAATCAGATGATCAGCGGCGACGCCCCTGGCGTCGTCACCGCCTATCTGGAGCAAAAGCTGGGCGGGACGGTTTTGTATGTGCAAGGCGCGGCCGGCAACATGGCGCCGATCTATAGCGGGTATCCGTCCCCAAGCGCCGGACACCTTACGGAGTTCCAGGTTCTCCTGGGCGACAAGGTTCTCGAGGCGTTGCAGAAGTTGGGTCCCGCCACCGACGCGGTGACCATGTCGACCGCCGCCATAACGGTGGATACCCCGCGCAAAGACAAGCTCGGCTGGGTCGATTACCTCGCTGCCTATTCGGGAACCGAAGGGGGAAGACCCATGGTCAAATTGCCGGTGCGATTCCTGCGCATCAACGACATGGTCGCCTGGGCGCTCCCGGTGGAGATGTTCTGCGAGATCGCCCTCAACGTGCGAGACCACTCGCCCTTTTCGCACACCTTCTATTTCGGATACACCAACGGCTGGCTGGGGTATCTTCCGACGGCGCAAGGATTCCAGGACGGAGGCTACGAGCCCGATACCTCGCCGTACACCGGGCAGGCGGAGGCGGATGTGAATCGCGCGGTGATCGGGTTCATACAAGGTCTCCGGCGCTGAATTGAGAGGTACATCATGGTCCGCCACTGTCTCGCTATCTGCTTTGCCGCCTGCCTCCCGCTGACCGGGGCCGGCTTCCGCGCTTCCGCGGTGAAGGTCGACATCACGCCGGACGCTTCCAAATGGCTAGTGGGCTACGCCGCGCGCCAATCGACAGGCGTGCATGACCACATCTACCACCGCGTGGTAGCTATGGATTCCGGCGATACCCAGTTCTACCTCATCTCGACCGACATCTGCCTGTACTCCCCGAGCCTCTACGACGACGTGGCCGCTCAACTGCAAAAGGAGACCGGGATCGATCCCAAGAACGTTTGGTGGAGCACCACGCACACGCATTCCGCGCCCGAAGTTGGCCCCCCGGGCCTGCCGACGGTCTTCCTGCCCGACCGTTACACGCACGACTGGGACCACGCGTATACCGCCACCGTCACCAAGAGCCTGATTGACGCCGTCCGTAGTGCGCGCGACAAGCTGGAGCCCGCGCGCATCGCCATCGGCGAGGGGATGGCCATGGCCAATATCAACCGGCGGGCCAAGGATGTGACCGGCCGCGTAGCGCTGGGGTTGAATCCGGACGGTCCCGCCGACCGGCAAATCGGTCTGATCCGTCTGGAGAAACCCGATGGCAGCCTCATCGCCGTCGTCATGAACTACGCCATGCATGGCACCGTGATGGACGGACGCAATCTGTCGATCAGCGGCGACGCTCCTGGTACTGTCACCGCCTTTCTGGAGCGAAAGCTGGGCGGGACGGTTCTGTATGTGCAAGGGGCGGCCGGGAACCTGTCACCCATCTACCACGGGTACCCGGACGCCAGCAACGGACCTCTTCCGGCGTTCGACGTTCTACTGGGAGACAAGGTCCTCGACGCGTTGCAGCGGTTGGGTCCCGCCACCGACACGGTGACCATGTCGACCGCCGCCGGCATGATCGTTACCCCGCGGAAAGACAAGCTCGGCTGGACCGACGACCTCGGCGCCTATACGGGAACCGAAGGGGGACGCTCCATGGTCAAACTGCCGGTGCGCTTCCTGCGCATCAACGACGCGTTCGTCTGGTCGCTCCCGGTGGAGATGTTCTGCGAGATCGCCCTCAACGTGAGGAACCGCTCACCCTTTTCGCACACCTTCTATTTCGGATACACGAACGGCTGGCTGGGTTACCTTCCGACGGCGCAGGCGTTTGAGGAGGGGGGCTATGAACCCGATACCTCGCCGTACACCGGGCAGGCGGAAGCGGATGTGAATCGCGCCGTGCTCGGGTTCATCCAGGGTCTCCGGCGCTGAATTGAGAGGTACATCATGCTCCGCCACCGTCTCGCTATCTGCTTTGCCGCCTGCCTCCCGCTGACCGGGGCCGGCTTCCGCGCCTCCGCGGTAAAGGTGGACATCACGCCGGAGACTCCCCAATTTCTCCTGGGCTACGACGCGCGCCAATCGATCGGCGTGATGAACCACATCTACCACCGCGTGGTGGCCATGGATTCCGGCAATGCGCAGTTCTACCTCATTTCGACGGACATCTGCGAGTTCTCGCCGGGCCTCTACGATGAGGTGACCGGTGAACTGCAGAAAGAGACGGGGATCGACCCCAAGAACGTGTGGTGGAGCGCCACGCACACGCATGCCGCACCGGAACTCGGCCCTACGGGCATTCACAAAGCCTTCTCTAACCTGGCGGGCCGTTTCACTCACGAATGGGACCGCGAGTATGCCGCTTTCGTCACGAAGAGCCTGATAGACGCTGTCCGCAGCGCGCGCGACAAGCTGGAGCCTGCGCGCATCGCCTTCGGCGAAGGGTTCGCCACGGCCAACATCAACCGGCGAGGCAAAGACGAGAACGGCCGCGTATCGCTGGGGTTGAATCCGGAGGGTCCCGCCGACCGGCAAATCGGCCTGATCCGTCTGGAGAAACCCGATGGCAGCCTCATCGCCGTGATCATGAACTACGCCATGCACGGCACCGTGATGAGCGGAAGCAATCTGATGATCAGCGGCGACGCTCCGGGCACTGTCACCGCCTATCTGGAGCAGAAGTTGGGCGGAACGGTCTTGTATGTGCAAGGCGCGTCCGGCAACATGGCTCCGATCTACAGCGTGTATCCGTCGGCCAGCGCCGGACATCTTTCGGAGTTCCGGGTACTGCTGGGAGACAAAGTGATCGAGGCATTGCAGAAGTTGGGTCCAGTCACCGACGCGGTGACCATGTCCACGGCCGCGGTGACCGTCAATACTCCGCAGAAAGACAACCTCACCTGGCCCAGCGAGCTCGCCGCCTACGCGGGAACCGAAGGGGGGCGGCCCACGGTCAAATTGCCGGCGCGTTTCCTGCGCATCAACGACACGGTCATCTGGTCGCTCCCGGTGGAGCTGTTCAGCGAGATCGCCGTAAACGTGCGGAACCATTCGCCCTTCCCCCACACCTTCTATTTCGGATACACGAACGGCTGGCTAGGTTACTTTCCGACGGCGCAAGGGTTCCAGGAGGGAGGCTATGAACCCCAGACCTCGGTGCTCACCGGACAGGCCGAAGCGGATCTGAATCGCGCCGTGATCGGGTTCATCCAAGGCCTCCCCCGCTGAACCGTGCGAAAATGAAGGCATGGAGAAGCCATTCGCCAGCGGCCCGGCCGAGTTGTTCGCCCGAATCGACAACCAGGTTGTGAACAACGCCGCGGCGGCCGCTTCCGAAGGCATCGTGCTGACCAAGCTCGATTGGGCGGTCAACTGGGCGCGCAAGAATTCCATCTGGCCCATGACGTTCGGCTTGGCCTGCTGCGCCATTGAGATGATGTCGATGAGCGCCTCGCGCTTCGATATCGCACGCTTCGGCGCGGAGGTTTTCCGCGGATCGCCCCGGCAATCCGACCTGATGATCATCGCCGGGCGCGTGGCCAACAAGATGGCTCCCGTCATCCGCCATTTGTATCAGCAGATGCCGGAGCCGAAATGGGTCATCTCGATGGGCGCCTGCGCCACCTCCACCGGCGTTTTCAACAACTACGCTCTGATTCCGGTGAACCAGGTTGTCCCCGTCGACGTGTACGTGCCGGGATGCCCCCCGCGTCCGGAGCAGCTCATCTACGCCCTGATGCTCCTGCAACAGAAGATTCAGGACCAGAGCGGAACGATGAAGCAGGTGCTAAACCTGGCGTAGGGTAAACATGGGGAATGGCAAGCAGAGGCTCTGGCGCGGCAGATGCGCGTTCGTTTTCGTCACCGCACTGGGAGTTCACGGCATGACGGCCCAACAGGTACGCACCGCGAACGGCGTCCTGGAGGGCGTGGTCAGTCCGGATGGCAAGGTTCGGACCTTCAAAGGCATCCCCTACGCAGCGGCTCCGGTTGGCCCCTTGCGTTGGAAGGCGCCGCAGCCGGCCGCGCCATGGACCGGCGTCCGGAAGGCGGCCGACTATCCGCCGCGCTGCATGCAAGGGCCCATCTACCCCGACATGATCTTCAACGATGCGGGGCCCAGCGAAGACTGCCTGTATCTGAACTTGTGGATGCCGGCGGTCCCCGAGCAGCCGAAGCTGCCGGTGATGGTCTGGGTGCATGGCGGCGGCTTCGTCGCGGGCGCCACTTCGGAACCGCGCCAGGACGCCGGCACCCTATCGAAAAAGGGCGTCATGGTGGTCACCATGAACTACCGGCTGGGCATTTTCGGGTTCTTTTCGCACCCGGATCTCGCCCGGGAATCGGGCCACAAGGCGTCGGGCAACTACGGGCTTTTGGACCAGGTGGCCTCCCTCAAGTGGGTCAAGGACAACATCGCCACGTTCGGCGGCGACCCGGACAACGTCACCATCTTCGGCGAGTCGGCCGGATCTTTTTCCGTCAGCGCGCTGATGGCGTCCCCGCTGGCGCAGGGCCTTTTCAAACGCGCCATCGGCGAGAGCGGCGCCTTCTTCGGCGACACGCTGAAGTTACAGCCGCACGCCCGGACGGAAAAGTCCGACGGCGAGTTCGCCAGGTCGGCGCTCGGAACCACGACCCTCGCCGAACTCCGTGCTAAGCCCGCGGCCGAGATCCTCGAAGCCTCGCTCAAGGGGGACAAGTTCCGCTTCGAGCCGAATATCGACGGGTACTTCCTGCCCGATGACGTACGCTCGACCTATTTCCGCGGCAAGCAGGCTCACGTCCCGTTGCTGGCGGGATGGAACGCCGATGAGGGGAGCTATCGGACCATCTTCGGAGAGGAGCAGCCGACCCCGCAAAACTACGTCGCACGCGTCCGCGCCCTGTTCGGCAACAAGGCCGACTCCGTCCTGAGCCTTTATCCGGGCGCCACGGCCGATCAGGCCAAACGCTCCGCGCAAGATCTCGCCGGCGACCAGTTTATCGGCTACGCCACCTGGAAATGGCTGGAGGCGCACCTGGAGACGGGGAAGTCTCCCGTCTTCCGCTACGAGTTCGATCAAACGCTGCCGTTGTCCGCGGCCGACGCGGCGCCTTCCGCTCCGCACGCCTCCGAAATCGAGTTTGTCTTCCAGGCGCTCTCGTCCAGAAAGCTGCCGTGGCGGCCCGAAGACCGGAGACTGTCCGACATGATGGGCAGTTACTGGACTAACTTCGCGAAGACCGGCGATCCCAATGGCGCGGGCTTACCGCCATGGCCGTCCTACAGCCGCAAGGACGATTACCAGGTCATGCATCTGACCGCCGAGCCGAGTGCGGCGGCAGACGCGCACAGGGCGAGGTACTTGTTCCTGGACGAAGACCGGTAGGGGTGGGACACGACGTGGGGCAGGTTGGCCGCAAGGCAACCTGCGGGCCGATTGCCAATCGGCCCGCGCGGCGATTGGCAATCGCCGCGCAGGATGTCATCCTGCCCCACTAATACTAATGGCTGCGGCATGGCTGAAGCCATGCGCGCCTTCACGCTTTGTGCAGATCGTAGTCGAAGGGTTCGTCCAGCAGATGCAGGAAAGGCTCGTCATCCTTCGGGAGATAGACGGTCTTGAGCGGGGTGCGGGGAAAATCGGTGAGTTTTCGGGCGACGGGGCCGGTGGCGGTCCATTCGTACACCGGGATCTCCCACGGATTGAATGTGTCGGTCAGGCCGCGCTCCTTGGCGATCCGGTAGAGATGCACGTTGCCGGGCTCGTGGCCCGCCAGCCAGAGGCCGATGACGTCCACACGGAACTTGTCCTTGCCGAAGAAGACGATGTTCGTCAGGTGGTCGTCGCCCGTGGCGAAGCCGTCGCCGTCGCGACCGTAGATGCCCTCCACCATGGCCAGACCGGTTTTCATGGTGCTCATGTTGTCGCAGGCCTTGTGCGCCCAGATCTCCTGATCGATGGGCAGCAGGTGGGCGCTGTTACCGCGCGAGCCCGTGCTGTCGTAGCGGCTGTAGCCCATTTTCACGTGGCGGTCGAAGAAGCCCTTGACCAGTTCTTCGGCGCGGGGGTTGATGTCCGGCTTCAGGTCGTTATTCACGCCCAGCACGGCTTTCCACCCGCCGCAGAAATCGGTGTAGGGATGCGCCACCAGGCCTTGCTCGTTCTTCACGGTCTGCGTGAGACCCATGCTGTGGGCCTTCCACTTGGCGATATTGAGCAGCCACGTATCGGGCTCGCCCACGGGGGCGTAGTGGGGGATGCGCCGGTAGATGACGCCATCGGGCACGGTGGCCCAGTTGGTTTTCCAGCTTTCCCGCAGATTCTTCATGCGGCGCTCGGAATCCTCGGTGACCACGCCCAGGCTGTCGTTGATGTCGAGCAGGCCCCGGATATTCCAGTCGGCGTAATTGGTGGAATCGGCCATGTGAAAGCGCTTGAGGCCGAGTTGCTGAAGGCCCTGCACCATCCCCTGGTAGAACTGCGGGTCGGTGCCGACGCCAAAGACCTCCTCGGGGGCGCGGCGGGCGTTAATGCTGGTGGCGTTGGGCTTGAGGAGCACGCGGTGCGTGATGGGGATGCCCGCGTCGTCGCGCCCCACGAAAATGGATTGCGCCAGCTTCAGCCCTTCCAGGCGCTTGGCTTCGGCATCCATCTTATGCGCGACGTTGGTGCGGCGGATGAAGACGGCCTTGGGGTTCTTTTCGATGAACGAGTGCAGGCTGAAATACCTGGCGGGCCGCGAGGCCGCGCGCACCATGGATTCGGGGACCAGCGCCCCGGCCAGGGCAGCCAGGCCGCCCTTCAACGCATCCCTTCGAGTCATGCTCATACGATACCCAGGCTAATCGAATATTACCACAGCCACACGGTTGAGCGACGGCAGCTCCACTTCCGTGCTGGCGCCGCGCTTGTAGGTGCGCGGCGAGACGTTGGCATCCTCGGGGCGCAGCACAGTGGCCGATTGGAAGACGCCGTAGCGGCGGACTAATATGGCGGAGCGCGCTGGCGAGCCGTAATTGATTACCTGCAGCGCAGCCTTCGCGCCAGGCGCAGCCCGCGACGCGGTGACGATTCCCCCGGAGAGGTTCCACGCGCGCGCCGGCCGGCGGTCTCCCACCAGGTCAACCATGTCCAACGCGAATTCCCCGGGATCGGAGACCGCATCCTTATAGGCCACCAGGCTGCCCGAGCCCAGTTTGTAGACCTCGCGGTCTTCAAATCCCTTCGTCAACTTCATGCCTGGCACGCGCCACCAGGACCTTTCCGTAGCGGCGTCGATCACCACGGCGGCTCCGGCGCGCGCATGCGCCAGCAAAACCCTTTGCAATTCCGGCGATGGCGCGGCAAGACCGGCGGCCACCACCAGCGGATGGTTCGCCGGGTCCGGCGCGGGCGGCCGCTTGGCCGATACCAAAGCTGGGGAGGCGCTGTGGCGAAACAGGAGGGCGGCGACCTCGCGGCTGGCATCGCCGGCGTCCACCAGCACGGTGACCGCGTCCAGGGGCTTTTGCAGGAACAAGGACCGATGCTGTTTGAGCCAGCGCGCGGTCTGGCCCATGCGCGTCCACGCCGCCAGGGACGCTTTGTCGCCCGCGAGCAGAGTATCCCGGTAGGACGATTCCGGAGTCAGGATGAAGTTGCCCCCGGCGCTCCAGGCATCGACCAGCGCCAGTTCCAGCGCGCCCGAGGGCAGCACGCGCCCGGGGTCGATGCCGGCGTCATGGTCGGGCGCATAGCCGAGGACCGGCTCGCGGTCCGGATAGAGCGCGCGCAGCCAGGCGGCCAGGTAGCCGTTCGCGGTTACCCAGGCCTGGCGGGTGGCCCCAGCCTCGACGGCGCCATTGCCTCCGCGGGCCCCGGCTTGCGCGCCGGGCCACAAGCCAGCCTTTGCGACGACGGTTTCCGACGGCTTGGCAAGGGCGTACTCCTCCAGGCTGGCAAGACGAATCGCATCGGCGGGAAACACTTCCGCACCGGCCGCCCGGCACGCCGCTGCGACGCCATCGCCGGGCGTACGCAGCCACACCGCGTCTATGCCCCCAGGCTGCAGCAGAGGGGCGCAATTCGCGGTGGAATCCCACCGCAGGACGATTTTTCCCGCGAGGTCGGCTGGCATAGGAACGGCGCGGTCTCAGACCTTCGGCTTGGGCAGTTGATTCTTCCAGAATGCTTCGTAGTCGCACACCGCGTCCTTGATGGGCACGCCGCGAACATCGATCTTAGCCAGGTCGGCCGAGCCTATGCCCACCGCCTCGGCCAGCAGCATCATGTTATCGGCGTACTGGAAGGTTTCGTCGGCCGGCGTCAATTGATCCTTGGGGTGATTGTCCGGGCCTTTGTAGAGGCGGTACGGGGCTTCATGCCGCCCGGCGCGCGGATTGTAGCCCATGGTGGCCATGGCAACCGCATCGGTGTTCACACAGTTGCGCCCCACCACCAGCAGGCCGGGCTTGATGGGCTTGGCGCCCAACACCCACGGACCTTCGCCGCCGACGGTGGATACGATTCCGTCGCAAATGGCCAGGTCCACCGGGCGCGCTCCATGGATATCCACCAGGATGCGCGGCAGACGCCATCCTTCGTAGCGGTTCGACTGGGGATCGAGCTCCGCCGGCGCGCCGGAGGGCGCCTGCGTCTGCCCGTAGTGGAAGATTCGCTCGCGGCCTCCGTATAGAGCCGTGGGCGTTACGCCGAACATGTTCTTAATGGACATGGTGACGCCCATCTCTTCGTGGCCCTTCATCTTGCCCAGGCTCACGAAGAAATCGCAATCCTCATAAGAGCGGTTCAGATTGAAGGCCGGGAAGATATAGGGCTTGGTCTTGACCTTGAGAGTGGAGTACGGCTTGCCTTGGGGGCCGTCCGTGTCCTCGAATTCCACCACGGGCGCGGCGTTCTTGAGGGCAGCGACGTCCCATCCGCCAGAGAGCAGCTTGTCTTCGAGTTTGGCATCCGCCCTGCGGCCTCCGGCGCTTTCCAGGATGCGTATGCGCTTGGCGCCGAGTTTGCCCAGCACCGCGGTGACGGCGCCAACCACCTCGGGGTGCACCCAGTGGGTGTCCCCGGGGGTGTAGCCTTCGAAACGGTTCGAGCCCGTCAGGTTGACCTTGATGGCCACAGTCTTGCCTGCCACCTGGCTTGAGATGCCGCCAATCTGGTCGAACATCTTCTGGAATTGCGCTACCAAGTCTTCGTCGTAGCTGGCCACCTTCGCAACCGAAACGGGAAGCGCGGGCGCCGCGGCGCCCGCCGCGGGCGCTTGGGGGGCAGCCTGAGCGCGAGGAGCGGCGAAAGCGCCGGCCGCCAGAGAGCAACCGGCCAGCCAATCGCGCCGGGAGAAGCCACCGTGAGCGTTTTTCATGGGATCACTCCTTGTTTAACATCATTCCAGCAGCAACGCGCCCCACAACGGGAGCTTGGGTATGGAAACGTCTGTCTTACCTTCTTCCCGCTTCATGGCGAGCGTGACAGGCTCCGCCTCCGGCACGTACCAGCGCGCCGTTTTGAAGAGTCCCGCGACCCTTATGGTGATGGCTTCGGCGGGGGAACCGGCATAGTTCAGCAATTGGACGAGCAACGGCTTACCCGCACCGCCGGAGCTGGCGTAGACGATGGCCGTCAGGGCGTTGAACGCGACCACTCCCCGGTCCTGGGTAGAGAGCAGGTCTCGCATGTCCCGCGCCACGGACTCCGGATCGGGGTCTTTGTAAACGGCCACGCGTCCCTTGTCCAAAAGCCTTTCGGCGTACGGGTCGTCCTTGGGAGGATCCCCCCATGAGGGACCGGCCACCACCAGGCCGCCCCGCCCGGCGAACGCGCGCAAGACGCTTCGCTCCTGGTCGGACGGAGGAGCGAGTCCAGTGGCCAGCACCGCCCGAAAGCCGGCCAGCGAGGCGGCGCCGAGTTGCGAGCGGAGGATCAAGCGGTAAGGAATCTGGCGGCGCGCCACCAGCTTCAAATACTCCTCCTGCATGTCCGGATCCGCGGAGGCGGCATCCAGGATCAGGGCCAGATTCCCGTAGGGCGCGAACTTCCGCCACTCGTCATGCTTCTCCGCGAAGCCCAGGAATGTCTCGACGCGGCGCCACACGGCCAGGGCCGCGGCATCGTTGGCTCGCAACTTGGCTCGCAGGGCGTCGTCCAGAGCGACTATCCAGCGGCCGCCGGCCACCGCCGCGTCCGCGACGCAGCGGGCGTAGTCCGCCGCCGAGCCGCCATCGGGCTGCCGGTCGATCCAGACCGGCCGCCAGTTCCGCCCCACGCGGAACGAGCGCACCAGCCAGATGTTGGAATCGATCCAAGGCTCGCTCGACGGGCCGGACCGAATGCCCATATCCGCGAGGTTGCGGGCACTGGGCGAGACTCCCTGGACTGCCGCCACCGTGCGACTGGCAGTCCGCCCAAGCGCCGGATCCCGCAGAATGGGGATCACCGGAACGACGGACGCAAGCGCTTGCTCCAATTTGCCGGTGAACTCCGCCACGCTTGGAAAATCCCCGTCCGGAACGAGTCCGTCCAGGCCCGCATCCACGGCTGCCGCGGCGGCCTTGGATGGGTCCGAACCGGGATAGACCAGACCCAGCACGGCGATATCGCGTTTGTGGGCCTCCACGGCGTAGGCTTTGACGAGCTGCCGTTGGCGCCGTTCCAGTTCCGCATCGGCGCCGGCGCTCCAAGTCACCAGCAGACAGTTCACCGGCGAGCCATTCAGGAGGTTGAGGGACGCGGCATCGTACCAGTTTGCGATGGCGTCGCGAGTGGCGGCGTCGGCCGGCAAGTCCTTCGCCTGGGCGCGCCGGAAGACTTCGAGCGGCCCGCCCTGCCAGCGCGCGGGCGTCCAGGAACCGGGCGCGGTCCTGTTCGCGCCCCACAAAACAGAGGGCAGGCACAGTAGAAACGAAATGAAGACGCGGTTGCCCAGAACCACCATTTTCGCGCGACCGGACTCGATTATCTTTCATATCGTCACCGGGCGCAACCCGTATGGGCGTATAATTCCGATTGGTACTGATTCGAAGAAGGCAGGCCAGGAGGCCCGCCCCACGGAAGACTGGAGGGACGATGTCAAGTCGATCGGCCGGGGTCAACAGGCGGGAACTGTTCCTGCGGGGAGGGGCGTCGGCAGCCGCGCTGGCGCTGTTCGGAAGTATCCGGCGGGCGGCGGCGGCGCCCCTGGAATACGGCGCGCGGCTGTACCGCTCCATCGGCGTGCGGCCGGTGCTGAACGCGCGCGGCACCTTCACCATCATCACCGGATCGCAAACCCTTCCGGAAGTCAAGCGCGCCATGGAAGACGCTTCGCTCGCCTACGTCCAAATGGACGAGTTGATGGACGGGGTGAGCAAGCGCCTGGCGGAGTTGACCGGGGCCGAGTGGGGCATTGTGACCGGCGGCTGCTGCGCGGCGGTGACCAACTGCACGGCGGCTTGCATCGCCGGAACCAATCCGGAGCGCATGGAGCGCCTCCCCAACCTGGAGGGGCTGAAGAGTGAAGTGATCATTCCCGCCTATTCGCGCAACGTGTACGACCACGCCGTGCGTATGTTGGGCGTGAAAATCATTACCGTCACCGATCCGGCGGCGCTCGAATCCTCGTTCAACGAGCGCACCGCCATGGTTTACATCCTGGGCGGCAACGGGGACGAGGGACCGCTGGGGACCAAAGCCATCTCGGACGTCGCCAAGCGGCGCAACGTGCCGGTGATTGTGGATGCGGCGGCGGAAGTTCTGACGATTCCCAACGTTCACCTGGCGCGCGGGGCAACGGCAGTCGCCTATAGCGGCGGGAAGTGCATCCGCGGACCGCAGGCCGCGGGCCTACTGCTGGGCGAGAAGAACCTGCTGCAAGCGGCCTGGGCCAACGCCGCGCCGCACCATGCATTCGGAAGGTCTCTGAAAGTGGGCAAAGAAGAGATCATGGGCATGCTGGCGGCGGTGGAGATGTGGGTGAAGCGCGACCACGACGCCGAATGGAAGCTGTGGGAGAGCTGGCTGGGGACCATTTCCGACAGCGTCAAGCGGATCGACGGCGTAACCACGCGGGTAAACCAGCCGAGGGAGGGCCTTTCCAATCGCACGCCGAGCCTCTCCATACAGTGGGACGGCGCCAAGCTGGGCATCACCGGGTCGGAAGTGGCCAAGCTGGTGCTCGATACCGAGCCGCGCATCGTGCTGGCCTCCGGCAATGGCGCCAGGCCGAACGCCATGGCGAGTTCGGTATCGGTGGTTCCCTACATGCTGATCGCGGGCGACGAGAAGGTGATTGCGGATCGCCTGTACCAGGTGCTCTCGAAGCCGCCGAAATTCGAGGAAACCGCGCTGCCCACGGGCGAGACGGCGAGTGTCGCCGGACAGTGGGAAGCGCGGTTGGAATTCGACCGGGGTTCGGCGGTCCACACGCTTTTCCTGGAGCAACAGGGCGCGCGGCTCATGGGCACGCACCGCGGCGAGTACTCCACCGGCGACATTACCGGCACGGTGGCGGCCAAGACGGTGCGCTTTCGTGGTTCTCATCGGATCGAAGGCCAGAGCATTTCCTATGATTTCTCGGGGACCGTGGATGGCGACAAGATGGCCGGCGCCATCAATTTGGGCGAGTATGGCGAGGCGAAGTGGTCAGCCCAGAGGCATCAGTACGGGGCCGGCGGCAGGCGGGCGGGCTAGCCCCACTGGGCGCCAAGTTAGCGCTTCACGGCGATGGCGGAAATCTCGATCTTTGCGCCGCCGATCAAACCCGCAACCTGCACGGTGGCTCTGGCTGGTTTGGGGTTTGGCATGAGCCGCTTATAGACATCGTTCATCTTGGGAACGTCATTCAGGTCCGTAACATAAACAGTCACAGACGTGATGTCCGTCATCTTAAAGCCGGCTTTCACGACTATTCTTTCGATTGCCGCAATGGTGTTCGTGGTTTGCTGCGTGATGTCGGTCCC
>OBLW0100001199.1_pt1 | contig 22275 bp, 16 predicted proteins | sample 1520161 | NCBI WGS metagenome assembly OBLW01 (sample SAMEA3539309, study PRJEB22396) | soil metagenome | biome: tundra; feature: field; material: soil | place: USA | collected 2010-05 | depth 0.15 m | reverse complement strand
CAGCCTGGAGCATTTTCGGAATACACGTAGACTTTTTAAGCGCATTGAAAGGTGGCTTTTTCTTGAGGAAAAAGCCACTTAGCATAGTGCCTTCGGTCTACACTAATCCCGAAAATGCTATAGCCCGAGAAACCAGCATTCAGCAGAATCTAGGTGAATCCGGTACTATGGGGCATCGGAGAAGACCAGATGGAACGAATGCTTGCGACGCCTGCTGATGCGGAAATCATTTTAAGACTTTACGAACTGCGCACTGAATCGGTGTTGCGGCAGGCCCGTGCGTGGGTGGTCGGCGAGTTCTGGCCATCGACGGCGGAGGAACTGTTTACCGTTTTGTTGAACCCGGCCGAACCGCATAACGCGTTTTTGCGTCAGGTGCTGAGCTATTGGGAGATGGCGGCGGCGATGGTGCTGCACGGCGCGGTTTCAGCGGAACTTTTTGTGGATTGCAACGGCGAAGGATTTTTTCTGCTGGCGAAGTTTTCGCACATCCTTGAAGGGGTGCGGGAGCAGAATCCGGGGTTCCTGATCAAGACCTCGGAGTTGGTGAACCGGTTTTCGGCGGCATCGCAGCGCTACGAAGTGGTTCTGAAGGCTCTTGAAGCGCGGCGAGCGCGGATGTCGGCTAAGTAAGAATCCTGGTGTGTTTTTTTGATGTTAAGAAAAGTTCATCCTCGGGTCCCTTGTGGAAGTATGGCCCGGGAGAGCATGATAGTAGCGGCTTTAGAAATTCCCCAATCCCCTGGAGGTTAATCGTGAAGCGTGTACTTTTTGTGATGGTAGCTGTATTCGCCCTGACCGCGCTCGCGGCCAAGGCCGCCGATTCAAGCAAGATCAACGGCTACATCTCCGACTCCATGTGCGGCGCCAAGCATATGGGCACCGGGGCGGAGTGTGTGAAGAAGTGCATCTCGGGCGGCATGAAGCCGGTGTTTGTGGACGAGGCGAACAAGGCCGTCTGGACGATCGACAACCCGGATGCTGTGAAGGACTTTTACGGCAGCCATGTGACCGTAACGGCGACCGCCGATGATTCGACGAAGACCGTCCACGTGGATGCGATCGAAGCAGCCAAGTAGGTTCTTCAAGGAAAACTGAATACTCAAAGGGACTCGCCACGCCGCGCAATCTCTGGTAGTGTCGTATCCGTCAGCCTCTCTGTGGTCATTTTTTGACTAAATTTGGGGCCAAAACGGAATCGAAGATGGCTCGAGCAATCTGGAATGGCAAGGTTGTTGCCGAAAGCGAAACGACGGAGACGGTAGAGGGGAATGTGTATTTCCCCGAGGCGAGCCTCAAGCGGGAGTATTTTCGCCCCAGTTCCACGACTTCAACGGATCCCTGGAAGGGCCAGGCGCGCTACCTGAGCCTGCTGATCGATGGGCAGGACAACCCGGACGCGGCCTGGTACTACCCCGATCCGAAGCCTGCTGCGCGCAAACTCAAAGGGTACGTGGCCTTCTGGCGGGGCGTTGACGTGGTGCCGTAACGAGAGGTTCTCGGAGGCCCGGTTTGAAGAAGCTTGCCCTCAGGGGCTAAAGCCCAGTTGACTTGCTCGGGTAATATACGGGCTGAAGCCCGTACCCTTCAAACTATCCCACCGCGGAATTTTTTAACATGGAGAGAGGATGCGCGTTCGCATAGTCCTGTTTGTTTGCCTGCTTACAATTTTGCCGGCCGGGTGCGTACAGCATCGGCCGGTAGTTTCGTCTGCGGCTGTGCCAACGCTGAAGGGCGATCCGGCGCATCCGGATAGCACGCGCGGCTGGGTGGATACAAAGCTCTGCTTTGGCCTGGGACTGGCGGACCATCCCGAACAGGGTATCAGTGAGACAGAATGGCGGGGCTTTCTGGACCGCGAAGTAACGCCGCGCTTTCCTTCGGGGCTGAGCGTGGTGGACGTGTACGGGCAGTGGCAAGGGAAGGACGAACGCGCACCGGAGCGGCTGCGGTCGAAGATGCTGATTATCTACTACGCCGATACGGCGGAGAACCGGGAAAAGATTGAGGCGATCCGCGGGGTGTGGAAACGGAAGACGGGGGATCAGTCGGTGTTGCGGGTTACGGAGCCGGCGGATGTTTCGTTTTGAAGAATAGTGAACAGTGAACAGGGGTCAGGGAAAGTGTCCCTGGGTGAGGGTTGTGCTATTCCACCCTTGGCGCAAAAGACAAAGGCGCGCCAAGGATGGGGCACCCAGATTTGCGCCAAGGCGGACCCAGATTTACGTAAAGGATGGGGCACCCGGCTAATAGGCTTGGAGCTGGTCGAGGGGCAGGCGGACTCGGAAGCAGGTAGAGCCGGGCTCGGAGCGGACACTCATGTGTCCGCGGTGCTTGCGGACGATGCGCATGGCGTTGTCGAGTCCGAGTCCGAGACCTTGGCCGGGGGCCTTGGTGGTGAAGAAGGGCTCGAAGATGCGTTCCTGCAACTCGGGAGGAATGCCGGGGCCAGTATCCCAGATCTCAACCAATAACATTTCGCCTTCGAGTCGACAGGCAAGGCGGAGCCGTCCCTGGTTACCCAGTGCGTCGAGGGCGTTTTCGATCAGCGCGGTCCAGACCTGGTTGAGTTCGCCGCCGTAGGCGTTGATGCGGGGCAGATTGGGCTCATAGTCGCGCTCGATTTCTACCTTTGTCATGCGCGACTGGAGCATTTGCACGGTGGCGTCGAGTCCGGCGGGTACATCGACTTCGAGGATGGGGGCGCGGTCCATGCCGGAATAGGCCTTAATGGCGTCGATGAGGTCGAAGATGCGGGCGGTGGAGTGAGCCAGGGTTTGGACCGAGCGCGAGGCGCGGAGGTAGCGGGCGAAGAACTCGAGGGAGACACAGGTTTCGTTGGCGCCAAGCAGGGTGCGCAACTGATCGAGGTCGGTGGCGTTGACGCCTTGCTCGGCCAATTGCGGTGCAACTTCCCAAGGGTTGGGGCAGCCGAGGACGCCGAGCCAGGTGCGAATTGATTCTTCGCGGGCGATGAAGTCGAGGGGGTTCTGTTCATGCAACTGGCCGGGGAGCGAGACGATGCGATTGAGGATGTTCTCTTCCCAGGATTGAACGGCGAGAATCTGCTCGTTGGTCAGGCAGAGGTTGACGAGCTTGAAGCGGTTGAGGCGGTTGGCGCTGAGTGCTTCAGCAAGGCTGGCGGCGGCGCTTTGAGCGGCCGAGGCGGGATTGTTGAGCTCGTGCGCCAGGTTGCCGGCGAGCTTGCCGAGGGCATTGAGCTTTTCAGCCTGCTGCTCGATTCGGGTAACTTCGCGCACGCGGTCGAGGAGCGTGGAGACGACGCGTTGGGCCATGGACGGGATGGCCTGAAGCATCTCCGGAAAAAGGGTCTTGGGAATGAGGAGAGCCCAGACGGGGGAGATGGCGAATCCCTGGCCGCCGTAGGTTTTCATGCGGGAGAAAGGGAGCACGCCGGTCATTTGCCCGGCGCGGCCGATGAACAGGGCCATGGGGCTGCCGTGCTGGCGGCGCACGTGAATTTCGCCTTTGAGGATGAGGATCATGTTTGTGGCTTGAGCGCCCTCTTCGAAGAGAACATCGCCGGCGTTGGCTATAAACTCCTTACCATGGCGCGCGAGCCAGAGGCGGTCTTCCAGAGGCAGGTCGTGGAGCGGCCCGATGTGCTTAAGGGCCTCGGCGATCTCGTTGACAGGGGTGGGCGAGGCTGGCGAGATTATGGTTTGGGAGAGCATCCGGGGACCTCCGGGCTGACTGATTCAGAATAGCCGATAGCGAGAACTACTTTCCACGAGAGCGGCCGGGGGATATTTCGAGGGCGGGTGTGAGAGGGGCTTGGAAAGGTACTTAAGTGTATTCGTTTCGACGAGTTGTGGGGTAACTTTACAGATTCCTTATGAGTTACTGTGAGACGCTTGTAATCAAGTGACAAAAGTGATCGTCTAACTCAAAAGACAAATATGGTGCCCCCGACCACTTCACACATCCCCAAGGAAGACAGATCCGCCGTTCGCAGGCTGCTGCCGTTTATTGTTCTGGTGGCGCTGGCGCTCCGCCTTGCAGTAATTCCTCTCGACAATTTTGAAGATCTGATGGATGCCAACCATCTCCACGCGTGGGAGCAGGGCAATGTGGCGCAGGCGCTTGTCGCGGGTCATGGGTTCGGGAGTCCGTTTGTTTCGAACCAGCCCTCGGCGATCATGCCGCCGGTGTATCCGCTGATTGTGGCGGGTTTTTTCAGGGTGTTCGGGGTTCACACGGCGACTTCGATTGTTGCGATTCATGGATTCGATTGTCTGATCAACGCGCTGGCGTGCATTCCAATATTCCTGCTGGCGCGGCGGAGTTTTGGGGAGCGGGTTGGATTGTGGGCGGCGTGGGCATGGGCCTTTTCACCGTATGGGATCTATTTTTCGGCGGCATGGGCGTGGTCGACGCACTTGCTGTTGCTGTGCGTGTGCTGGTTGCTCTACCTGGCGCAGGATATTGAACAGTCTCCGCGGCTCGGACTATGGGCGGGGTTTGGTTTGCTGGCGGGGTTTGCGGGGCTTACCGAGCCGTCCATCCTGGTGGTTATTCCATTTCTGCTGGCGCTGGCGGCGTGGAGACTGGCGCGCGAGGGCAAGCGCTGGCTGCTGCCTGGTGTGGTTGCATCACTGACATTGGCTGCAACTATCTCGCCCTGGCTGATTCGCGACGCGCTTGTGTTTCATCGCTTCATTCCCATGCGCGACAGCATGGGACTGGAACTTTGGATGGGCAACAACGGCGACAGCACTCGTTGGACGAGCGACGATCAGCATCCGCTGCATGACATGAAGGAACTGGCCGCGTACGACAAAGGCGAACTGGCTTACATGGACCAGAAGTCTCAAGAGGCCAAGGCCTATATCCATGAGCACCCTGAATGGTATGCGTTGATGTGCGCGCGGCGGGCTGTTTATCTCTGGAGCGGCTACTGGAGCTTCAAGCCGGCCTATCTGGCCCAGGAGCCGACTGATCCGGAGAACATACCGTTTGCGAGCGGCCTGACTCTGCTGGGGCTGACGGGCTTATTGCTTGCTTGGCGGCGGAGCCGGTTCGATGCCATTCGCTACGCCGGCGTCATGTTCCTGTTTCCCGTGATGTACTACCTGAACCATCCTGAGCCTTACCATATGCGCCCGCTCGATCCGCTGATGGTGATTCTTGGCTGCTATGCGATTGTGAGCTGGAAGGAACGGGTCAGAGAGAGCGCGGCCGTTGCAACAGCGACAGGGGCAGTCCAGGAAGCTTGATGGATTGCCGAGGGCTGTGCGGGCACACATATTCGGTTGCTCCTGACGCTCTACGCATGCGGGAACGATTGTGAGTGTGGATGGATAGTCCGAAGCCCTTTGCTTTGGCCTGGCTAGTTTGCTGAGGAAGGCCAAAGCCGCGAAGACCCTATCCGAAGGTGCCGAACGGGGGAGGCGGGTTCTTACTTGCGCTGTTTTGCGTAGTCGACCATGCCCTGAAAGTCGACAACTACCACCGGCTCATTTCCTACTACCCAAGCGTCGTGTCCTGGCGGAATGTTGAGGACGTCACCGGCTTTCGAAGTCCATTCGGTGCCGTCATCCATTCGTGTGGTCAACTTGCCGGAGAGCTGGTAGCCGTAATGCGCGGCCTGGCAGCTATTGGTTTTGGCGATTGGCTTGACGCACGTAGACCACTTCCATCCGGGCTCGAAGGTTGCGCGACCGATCGAAGCTCCGGCGATCTTCACAAGCTCGACCTTGCCCTTGTCGAAGTTTCGAACCTCTTCGGGGGAATTCAGGCTCTTCATTTCGAACGTCGTCGTGACCATGGGAAAACCTCCTTTTCCTGACCGAATTATTTATCACAACCTGACATCATCTGTCGTTCAAAAAAGCGAGGCGGGAGTGCGGAAACGCTGCATTTCTTATCGATAGATGAATTGTGGCTGGATGACAGGCGAACCGGCGGCTGGCTGCGTTGTACAGGCGGATGCGCGACGTGTCTAATCGGGCTGAGTGGGGTGGTGCTATGATGGGCCGTTCTTGAGAAAGTCCCGGGAGACCCGCTCATGTTGAAAGCCTTTACAACTGCCCTGTCATTGCTTGTTGTCTCAGTTGTTGCGTTTGCGCAGCCCGCGCTGGAGAGTTTCGATTCGGCCACCAAGGTATTTCGGCTGGATGGGGGCGGGAGTTCTTATGTGTTCGGCGTGAATGCGCGCGGAGAGTTGCAGCAAGTCTATTGGGGTGGGAGGCTGGGGGCGTCGGATGCATTTCCGGTGGCCGTGGCGAAGCAGGAGTGGGCGTCGTTCGATTCGTCGTACACGACTACCCCACAGGAGTATGCGGGTTGGGGTGGCGGGTTGTTTATTGAGCCGGCGCTGAAGATAACATTTGTCGACGGGATTCGCGACCTGGTGCTGCACTACCAGAGCCACACTGCAACGACGAATGGGTTCGATGTGGTGCTGAAGGATATTTCGCGCCCGATTTTTGTGACGTTGCACTACACGATGGATCCGGGAAGCGGGATTTTGGCGCGTTGGGCAACGATTGAAAACAGGGGAACGCTGCCGGCGACGGTGGAGCAGGCCGCCGCCGCAGCTTGGACACTGCCGGCAGGGCAATACACGTTGAATTACCTGACCGGGCGCTGGGCCGGAGAGTGGACGCTGAACCAGGAAGCTGTTCATGCGGGAGCACGGGTGATCGAAAGCCGGCGAGGATCGACGGGGCACCAGGCGAATCCGTGGTTTGCGCTGCAGGCGGGCGAGGCAAATGAAGATCACGGCGAGGTGTGGTTTGGGGCGCTCGCGTGGAGCGGGTCGTGGCGGATTACGGTGGAACGGGATCAACTGGACGCGGTGCGGGTGACGGGCGGGTTCAATCCGTTTGATTTTGGATATGTGTTGCAACCCGGGATAGCGCTGGAGACGCCGGTTTTCTACGGCGGATACTCGGCGCATGGTTTGGGGGGAGCGTCGAGGCTGTTGCACCACTTTGAGCTGGAGCACATATTGCCGAAGGGGAGTGTGGCGGCTGGGAAGACAGCAGGAGCGGCGACCAAGGCACTGACGCCGAAACTTCGGCCGGTGATTTACAACTCCTGGGAAGCGACGGAGTTCAGAGTGAATGAAGCCGGACAGATGGCGCTCGCTGAGAAGGCAGCGGCGCTGGGAGTGGACCGGTTCGTGATGGACGATGGGTGGTTTGGGCAGCGCAAAGACGACCACGCGGGGCTGGGCGACTGGTACGTGAACAAGGAGAAGTTTCCTAATGGCCTGAAGCCTTTGATCGACAAGGTTCATGCGCTAGGGATGGACTTTGGGCTGTGGGTGGAACCGGAGATGGTGAACCCGGACTCGGATCTTTTTCGCAAACATTCAGACTGGGTGCTGAATTTCAAAGGGCGACCGAGCACACAGCAACGCAATCAACTGGTGTTGAACCTGGCGCGGCCGGATGTGCGCTCGTACGTTCTGGATTTTCTGGACAAGCTGCTGACGGAGAACGATATTGCATTTTTGAAATGGGACTACAACCGCAACTGGAGCGAGCCGGGATGGGATCAGATTCCGCCAGCGGAGCAGAAGCGGGTTTACGTGGACTATACGAGGAACCTGTACGGGATTCTCGCGGAGCTGAGGCGCAGACATCCGAAGGTGGAGATTGAATCGTGCTCGGGCGGCGGGGGACGCGTGGACCTGGGGATTCTGAAGTATGTGGACGAGGTGTGGCCTTCGGACAATACCGATCCGTTTGACCGGCTGACTCAGCAGAACGGATTTACGTATGCGTTCACGCCGCAGATCATGATGGCCTGGGTGACGGACTCGCCGCACTGGCAGAACAGGCGGGCGACTTCGTTGCAGTACCGGATGTTGAGCTCGATGCAGGGGTCGCTGGGGATTGGGGCGAACATTGAGAAGTGGATACCGGATGAAGCGGCGGTAGCCAAGCGGCTGATTGCGGCATACAAGGATGTGCAGGCGACGATTGCGCAGGGCGATTTGTATCGGCTGATTTCGCCGCTGGATGGGAGCGAGTTTTCAGCGACGGAGACGATGAATGCGGACAAGAGCCAGGGCGTTGTGTTTGCGTTTATTCATTCGACGCAGGAGGGGCGCGGGTTTCCGGTGCTGAAGCTGAAGGGGCTGGATGCGAAGGCGGAGTATGCGCTGAGCTCGATTGAGGGCAAAGCGCGGACGGGAACGCCGGCAGTGGCTAGCGGAGCGTGGTGGATGAATCATGGGCTGGAGATGGATGAAGGGTTCAAAGGGGATTTTCAGGCGGCGGCGTTTCGGCTGGATCGGAAGTGATGAAGCAGGGGATAGGGACTAGGGACTAGGGAATAGAAAGAGTGCATGGTTGAGAGTCTTGAATCCCGGGTCTCATCCGCCGCGGACCGCCACGGCGGATGACCCTGGGGCACTCATTTCAACGGCTTAGTTAACAGAGTTAGTTGAGTTACTTAGTTACTTAGTTACTTGAGTCGCATAATTAGTTAGCGGGTGTTGGGGCGGCGACTATTTCATTTGCCATGCGTTTTAGGGTGGGGAGGATTGAGTCGCCATCCGGCGTTCCCCACGGGCCATCCTGCTGGACCATGAAAACCAATATGCGGCCGGTTGCCGGGTCGATGTCGATGGCGTTCTTATAGGCGCCACCGTGACCGAAACTGCCGTTGGAAACGGCCCAACCGAAGCCGTAGTCGGTGCCGCCGAGGCCGCCGTTCTGAGTGCTGGTCATTTGATGGAGGGCCCGCTCGGAGATGTAACGCTTGCCGTCGAGCGTACCGCCATTGAGGATCATGCGGCAAAACTTTTCCATGTCAGCGGCGGTAGAGAAGAGGCCTCCTGCGGGCATGGGATAGCGGTGCGCACGGTCGCTGAGCGGGTAGGTGAGCTGATCGATCGGAGTCGCCTCGAGATCGCTGGCCTGCTTCGAAAGCTTGTACGTTGTGGCAATGCGTGCTGTCTGCTCTGCGCTTGGCCAGAAGGTGGTGTCGCTCATGCCGAGGGGATCGAAGAGGCGCTTCTGCATGAATTGCTCATAGGGCATTCCACTGACAACTTCAATGATGCGGGCGGCAGTGTTTAGGCCTTCGTTGGAGTAGCTGTAGTCAGTGAACGGCTGAAAGAGCAGCGGCTCGGCGGCGTAGGTGCGTACGGCGTTCTTGAGCGGCAAGAGGTCGAGCGCGCCGGGCTGTGCCGCGGACTTGAAGGGCAGGCCGCTGGTGTGGGAGAGAATTTCGCGAACGAGAATGGGATGGTCCGCAGGGACGAGTTGCGAGGGCTTTACGGGAGCAGGTGACGTTTGTTTCGGGTCGGGACGGCTGCGGTAGACCTTCTGGCCTTTGAACTCGGGGAGATATTTCTCAACGGGGTCGTTGAGATTGACCTTGCCCTCATCGACAAGCATCATGAGCGCGGTGGCGGTGATGGGTTTGGAGACGGATGCGATCCAGAAGAGGGCATCCGGCGGCATGGGAGTTTTTGCTGCCAGATCGCGAAGGCCGATGGGCTGCAGGTAGACGGTGTGATCTTTGGTGGCGACTAGCGTGACGGCGCCTGCGATGGTGTGGTTTTTGACCAGCGGCTGCAGATACGAATGGATGGGATCGGGCGATGCAAGTTGCGATTTTGGAGCGGCGGCTGCGGCAACCAAGTTCTTTAATGGCTCGAGGACTACGAAGTCTACGAGTTCACTTGGCTTGTTTGCGTCGCGGAGGATGCCTGCCTGTGCGTCTTGCCAGCCGGCAGGAGGGGCAGTGCCGGAACGGAGATAGGATAACGCTTCGATGCCCATCGAACCGAGTTTAGGCCACGCGGCGATATGGACGGAGGCTTCCTGAAGGAGCGGGGAGTTGGCTTCCAGCTTGTCGAGCGCAGGAGCTGCTGCAACCCAGGAGTGAAAGAGCGCGTCGAGTTTGTCGGTGCTGGCCGTGTCGCCGTGAATGGCTGCGTCGACAAGGATGGGCATCTCGTGGCGGAGGGGCGGATCGGGGCGGACTGAATCAACGAGGCGGTCGAAGACGGTGGCGGGCGAGGGGCGCTGCTCGCGGCTGCGCACGTGAAAGGCGACGGGCTGGAGCGTGTTGATGAAGACTTCGAGCGGCTGGATTTGCGTGGAGCCTGCGAGGTTGCGCATGACTCGAACGGGACTGGACATGTGCATGAGGCCTTCGGCTTCAAGACGAAGGGACTCGATGGGGAGCCGGCGGTACATGTCGTTGGTGTCGCGATCGGCGGCGGGCGACCAGAGGCGCTCGGCAACGACGGCGGCGATGGGCCAGATGCGGGAGTCGATGGTGGCGGGAATGACTTGCTCGCCCCACATGCAGGCTTCGCCGCCGAGGATGAGCCTGGCTTGATCGGGCGTGAGGTCAGTGCCCGAGGGGAGTGGATCGGCGAGGTACATGTCGGCGGTTGGAAACATTTGATCGAGGTAGTATGGGCGTGATAGGAAACCGCGATGACCTTGCTTGGCGGCGTTGATGAGGAACTCGATGCCATGCCAGTTCTGAATCACTGCATCCTGCGGGAGGGTGGGGCTCAGGATCTCATCCCAGCCGACCATTTGCTTGTGGTGGGCGGCAAGGATCTTTTGGACGCGCGTGCTGAAGTAAGACTGCAACTCTTCGGTGGTCTTGAAGCCGTGGGCATCCATGAAGGCTTTGATTTGCGGGTTGGCGCGCCAGTGCTTGCCGTTGCTCTCGTCGCCGCCGATGTGCATGTATGGATCGGGAAAGAGACTGGCCATTTCGCCGAGGAAAGCGTCGATGAAGACATAAGTGGATTCGCGAGTCGGATCGAAGGCGGCATCCATGACGCCGAACTTATCGGAGATTGCGTAGGGACCGGGCGCGCTGCCGAGGTCCGGATAACCGACCAGCCAACTCTGGATGTGACCGGGCATATCGAACTCAGGGACAACGCGGATGCCGCGGGCTGAAGCGTAGGCAATGACTTCGCGGACTTGCTGCTGCGTGTAGTACTGACCGTTGGAGCCGAGCTCGGTGACCTTGGGATAGACGCGGCTTTCAATGCGGAAGCCCTGGTCCTCGGTGAGGTGCCAGTGGAGGACGTTGAGCTTGACGGCGGCCATTCCGTCGAGAGTGCGGAGAATGTTGGCAACCGGGAGGAAGTGACGGCCGGGATCGAGCATGAGTCCGCGCCAGGGAAAGCGGGGCGTGTCTTCAATGTGGACGGCGGGAAAGACGTAGGTGGAGCCGGAGGTCTGAAGGAGTTGAAGGAGCGTCTCCATGCCGTGGAGGGCGCCTATGTCGGTTTTGGCGCGGAGGGCGATGGAGCGATCGGTGATGTCGAGGGTGTAGCTTTCATCGACGTCGAGCTGGGGAACGGCTTGCGTGGAGACGGTGGCGACGTCGATGGTGAAGGTTGGCTGGCTGCCTTCGGGGGCTGAAGATTTTGCGAGGGAGATGCCGGTGCGTGTTTCGAGGCGGCTGATGAGACGCACGGCTGCATCGCTGAGGCGCGGGCCGGAGTCGCCGTGAAGAGTGTAGGAGAAGGATGGATCGATGCGCAGGGCGCCGGGCTTGCGTTCCAGCGTGGAGGGCAACGGCATGAGGGTGTTGACGAAGCTGGGTGCGGCGGACTGGGATGGCTGCGCGGAGATTGAAGCGGCGAGGAGGAGGGCGGCGATGATTGCGGATTGCGTAAAGCGGAAGATGGAAGGCTGCGAATGAGCGATCATTTTCTTAACTCCAGGGTGCTTCTGGATTTTAGTATGCGGGGGTGTTGTGGCGGGACGCGGGGCGGAGTTGGCATTCCCTCAGGGGCTAAAGCCCACGTTGATACTGCGGAGTCCATGTACGGGCTGAAGCCCGTACCCTTCAAAGTGACCGACCGCTGGTTTGAGGCATTCCGCTGTCTCCGCATCCTGTTGGTTTAGACTTGGCGGATTGAAGACTTTGCCACCTCGCTGGGAACTAGTAACTGTGAACGGTGTTGAGGGGAACTTGAGTTTTGGAACCAATGCAGCGAGTCAGCCCCGCTGCGCGGGATAGCGAGTCAGCAAGTCAGCGGATGATGTGGGAGGAAGAGTTTATTGCACTCCGGTGGATTGCGGAACAAGGAAGATTCGGCTTTTCGTTCTGAAATCGGGCGGCGGTGTTTCAGGTAAGGCGACTATGGCACAGAGGAGCTCGGCCAATATGCAAGTTCAGGCAAGACAGCGTGCGATGGCGAAGGTATTTAACTTTGCATTTTTGTTGATTGCGGGCTTGGGAGTTTCTGCGGTCTCAGCATGGGGCCAGAAGGGTCTCGAGTTGCGGGGCGAGCGGCTGACGGCGCGATTCGAGGTCGTCCATGGCGGGTTGAAGGTAGCGGAGATTGTTGATGGGAGGAGCGGGGCGAAGCTGTTGCCGGGGGAGGCGTTCAGCTTGCAATTGCGCGATGGGCGGGTGATTGCGGCATCGCGGATGAAGATGAAGGCGGCTCCGGTGGAAGAGCAGATTGCGGCCACTCCTGCGGCGTCGAGTGCGGCGGAGCGGGTGGCGGGGCGAAGGGTGTGCGCGGAGCTGAGTGAGGACGATGTTTCGATGGCCGTGCACTGGTGCGCGGTGTTGCGCGCGGGCGCGAATTATCTGCGGCAGGAGGTGGTGCTGAAGGCCGGGGCGCAAGCGGTTGATATTGCCGAGGTGCGGATGTTTGACTTCGACGTGCCAGGTGCGGAGGTGGTGGGGAAAGTGCCTGGGTCGCCGCTGGTGGCCGGGAATTTCTTTTTCGGGTTTGAGTTTCCGCTGTCGGAGAGTGCGGTGAAAGATGGGCGAGCAACGGCGGTGCTCATGCGTGTGTTACCGCTGGAAGCAGGGAATTCGATTACCTATTCATCGGTGATTGGGGTGGCGGCTCCAGGGCAGATGCGGCGGGATTTTCTTGCGTATATCGAGCAAGAGCGGGCGCATCCGTACCGGACTTTTCTGCATTACAACTCTTGGTACGACATTGGGTATGGTAACCGGTTTGATGAGGCGGCGGCGCTGGATCGTGTGCATGCGTTCGGCGATGAGCTGGTGAAGAAGCGCGGCGTGAAGATGGACTCGTTTCTGTTTGATGACGGATGGGACGATACGCAGACGCTGTGGCATTTCAATCAAGGACTACCGAATGGATTTACAAAGATTCATGAGTCGGCGGATACTTATGGATTTGGGATTGGTGTGTGGCTATCGCCGTGGGGTGGCTATTCGACCGCGAAGAAGCAGCGGATTGCGGCGGGAGAGAAGGCGGGATACGAGACGGTGAAGGGCGGCTTCGCTCTGTCGGCGCCGAAGTATTACGGGCTGTTTGAGGCGACGTGCCTGGAGATGATTACGAAGTACGGCGTGAACCAGTTCAAGTTTGACGGGACGGGGAATGCGAGCACGGTGTTTCCGGGGAGCTTGTTTGACAGCGATTTTTCGGCGGCGATTCATTTGATCGAGAGGCTGCGTCAGGAGGAGCCGAATATCTTTATCAATTTGACAACGGGGACGCGGCCTTCGCCGTTCTGGCTGCGGTATGCGGACTCGATTTGGAGAGATGGGGACGATCATAGCTTTGATGGAGTGGGAACGTGGCGGCAGAAGTGGATAACGTACCGCGATGAGCAGACATATCGGAATATCGTAGAGGGCGGGCCGCTGTATCCGCTGAATTCGCTGATGCTGCACGGAATTATTTATGCGGAGAAGGCGAAGAATCTTGACACCGATCCGGGCGGCGATTTTCCCGATGAAGTGCGCGATTATTTTGGGAGCGGAACACAGTTGCAGGAGATGTACGTGACGCCGGGCCTGCTCACGAAGACGGATTGGGATGTGCTGGCGGAGGCGGCGAAGTGGTCGCGGACGAATGCGGCAGTGTTGAAGGACACGCATTGGATTGGCGGCGATCCGGGGAAGCTTGAGGTGTATGGGTGGGCTTCGTGGACGCCGGCGAAGGGGATTGTGGTGCTGCGGAATCCTTCGGACAAGGCGCAGGAGTTTTTGCTCGATGTGGGGAAGGCGTTTGAGGTGCCGGTGGGGGCGGCGCGGAGTTATTTGGCGCGGAGTCCATGGGCTGAGGACTCAAAGAAGGTGGCGATACGACTCGACGCGGGGAAACCGTGGCGGGTGGCGCTGAAGCCGTTTGAGGTTTTGACGCTGGATGCGGAGCCGGTGAGCAGTACACAGTGAACAGTGAACAGAAAAACCGCTCGGTTGAGAGTCTTGCTGTCCCACCCATTCCGCAAAAAACCGCGGAATGGATGGGGCACGGGGCACTCCTGCTACGGCTGAAGGTGTACGGAGCCGTCGAGCATTGGAGTGGGTTTGCCTTCGATGGTTCTGCCGGGGGCGCCTTCGAGGTCAAAGACAATTACGTCGTTGGCTCCCTGCTTGAGCCAGGGGGCGGGGAGATAGAGGGTCTTCTGCGGGCCGATGTTCCAGATGCGTCCTAGCGGGTGGCCGTTGATCCAGACGAAGCCTTTGGTGAAGTTGCTGGTGTCGAGATAAGTGTCGGCGATGTGGTCGACTTGCAATGTGCCGCGGTAGAAGCAGGGGCCTGCGCAGGCGGCGGTGTGGAAGGCGAGCTTGTCTGGGGTACTCATGGGGAGGAAATAGATTTGCCAGTTGGTGATGGGTTTGCCGGCGAGGGTGACCTGGTTAGTGATTCCCTTGCGCTCGCCTCGAATGACGGTGGTGAAGTTGACACGGCCGGTGTTCTCGACGAGGATGTCGAGGCGCGATTTCGCCGCGGGGATGTGGATTGAAAGGTGATTCTGGTCGAGGCGGCGATCGAGAGTGCCGATGAGCTTTTCGTTGATGTAGATGCTTGCGTAGTCGTGGAGGCTATCAAGGACAAGATCGAAATCGCCGGCGCTGGTGTCGAAGGTGCGATAGAGGATGTAGCCGTAGGCCTGATCGAGATCTTCCATGGAGAGAAGCTGTTTGGAAGCGACGGGTTTTGGGAGCATTTGCCAGAGGGAGGCGGACCGCTCGAGCTTGACTGCGGGAATGGCTGCGGGCGGATCGACTGAGGGGACAGACGGCGGGGTGATGCCGGTGGCTTTGGAGATTACGTCGCGGAAGAGGCTGAACTTCGGCGTAGTGCGGCCACTTTCATCGAGAGGGGCGTCGTAGTCGTAGCTGGTGGTGTCTGGCTCGTAGTTCTTGCCATTGCTGTTGGCGCCGTTCATCCAGCCGAAGCTGGTGCCGCCGTGAAACATGTAGATGCTGATGGAGTAGCCCTGCTGGAGAATCCAGGCGAGCTCGTCAGCTTGCTTTTGGGCGTCGGTGGTGTGGTGTTTTTCTCCCCAGTGATCGAACCATCCGGCCCAGTATTCGCCGTTCATGAAGGGGCCGTTGGGGCGGAGTTTGTGGAGCTTTGCGAAATCGTTCTTGGCGTCGCCGGTGCCGAAGTTGATGACGGCGGGCAGTTCGGGCAGTGAGCCGTCGGGGAGTTGGTCGGCGCCGTCGGCGGTGTAGAGCTGGGCTTTGGTGAAGCCGGCGTCGAGGAGGTCGTGGTGAATCTGCTCCATGTAGGCGTGGTCTTTGCCGAAGGAGCCGTACTCGTTTTCAACCTGGACGGCGATGATGGGGCCGCCGTTGGCAATCTGGAGGGGCGCGAGTTCCTTGCCGAGGCGGAGGAGCCAGCGGCGAGTCGGGTCCATGAATTTGGGATCGGTGCTGCGGACGACGATGGAGTGGTCTTTGAGGAGCCAGGCGGGATAGCCGCCCCACTCCCACTCGGCGCAGACGTAGGGGCCGGGGCGGAGGATTACGTAGAGGCCTTCGCTCTGCGCTTCGCGGATGAATTCGGCGATGTCGTTCTGGCCGGTGAAGTCGTAGACGCCGGGGCGGGGCTCGTGGACGTTCCAGAAGACGTAGGTGGTGATGGCGTTCAGGCCCATCGCTTTGGCCATGCGCAGGCGGGCACGCCAGTAGGCGCGGGGGACGCGAGGGTAGTGCAATTCGCCGGAGATGATTTGGAAGGGTTTTCCGTCGAGGAGGAACTTGCCATTTTCGACGCGGAAGGAGTGGGGGGCGGGTGCCTGGGTCGCCTGTGCTGTTGCGGTAAGAGCGAAGAGGCCGGAGAGGACGAAGGCGGAAAGAAGCTTGAAGGGTTTTCTCATTGAGATGGAAGTGGCCGGTGGTGAGGCGGGCCGCGACTCCTTTCGAACGGGCGCAAGGGTGATGATGGTGTCTGAAAAACGTCTGGACAAGGACCCTGCGCGACGCACTCATCATAAGTGATCGGGGGTGATTAAGGTGGATGCGAGCGTGTAGACTTGGCGTTTGGATGGCGAAAAGGCGAAAGGGTGGGGCACGGTGCAGTTGTGGTGAAAGTATCGGTTTCTGTTTGAGGATCGTGCTATCCCACCCTTGGCGCAAAAACAAAGACGCGCTGCCCCGACCCAGAGGGTACCCCGGCACCCAGATGGGTCACCCAGAGTGGTTAGAGATTGAGGGTTGTTTATTCGCCGGCTAAGGGAGATTGGTTGATGAAGATTGTGTTTGCGGCTTCGGAGTGCGTGCCGTTTGCGAAGACCGGCGGCCTGGCTGATGTGGTGGGCGCGCTGGGGCCGGAGATGGTGAAACTGGGGCACGAGGTGACAGTGTACCTGCCGCTGTATGCGCGAGTGCGGCCGCACATCGAGGGTGAGCTAAAGTATGTGGCGCAGTCGATCACGATTCCGTTTGAATACTACAACCGATTTGTGGGAATTGTGGATGGCGGTACGCGGGACGGGGTGAAGTACTACTTTGTGGATTGCCCGGAACTGTTTGACCGGCAGGAGCTTTACGGAACGCGGACTGGCGATTATCCGGACAATGCTGAGCGGTTCGGGTTGTTTTGCAGGGCGATGGTGGAAGCAACGAAACGGCTTGGCGTGCCTGACGTGTTTCACGTTCATGACTGGCAGGCGGCGATGGTGCCGGTGTACCTGCGGACGGTTTACGCGGGTGACCCGATGCTGCGCGGGGCCGCGGTGGTGTTGACGATTCACAACGCGGGCTACCAAGGGACGTTTCCGCCGGTGACGACGGAGATGCTGTTGCTTCCGTGGGAGATTTTCACCATGGACAAGCTGGAGCAGTTCGACCGGTTTAATTTTTTAAAGGGCGGGCTCGTCTATTCCGACATTTTGACCACGGTGAGCCGCAAGTATGCAGAGGAGATTCAGACGGCAGAGTTCGGCGAGGGGTTGGACACCGTGCTCCGTGGACGGGCGGCGGACCTGCGCGGGATTTTGAACGGCGTGGATTATGACAAGTGGGATCCGAAGACAGACGGAAATTTGGCGGCGCACTACACAGCGGAGGATTTGACGGGCAAGGCTGCGTGCCGCGTGGATCTGCTGCATGCGTTTGGTCTCGAAGAGGTGGAAGAGACGACACCAGTGATTGGGATTGTGTCGCGCTTTGCGACGCAGAAGGGCTTCGACCTGGTGCAGGAGATTGCCGGGAAGCTATCGGACAGAGAGGTTGCGGTTGTGGCGCTGGGCACGGGCGAGCCGGTGTACGAAAAGTTTTTCCGCGATTGGGCGTTCTGGCATAAGGCGAATGTGGGTGTGCAGATTCGCTATGACGATGCGCTGGCGCACAAGATCGAGGCGGGGGCGGATATGTTTCTGATGCCGTCGAAGTATGAGCCTTGCGGGCTGAACCAGATTTATTCGCTGAAGTATGGGACGGTGCCGGTGGTGCGTGCAATGGGCGGACTGGACGACACGATTGAAGAGTGGAACGCGGAACTTGGAACGGGGACGGGATTCAAGTTTTCGGGGTACACGGCGAATGGATTGCTGGCGGCTGTGGATCGGGCGCTTGAGGCTTTCCGCGACAAGGCGGGATGGACGAAGTTGATGCGAAACGGGATGACGCGGAACTATAGCTGGGCGCAGACGGCGCGGGAGTATGCGGCTGTTTATGAGGAAGCGGCTCGGCGGCGGTCGTAACGGGAGGGAATAGCGAATCGAAGAACTCCTCGGCTGAGGTTTGTGCTTTCCCACCCATGCGACGAAGATTCAAGAAGCGGGTCCTTCGACTCCGCTTCGCTTTGCTCAGGATGACGGCATGGATGGGGCACCCGTCGGCGCGGCGGGCGGGGAGTAGGGGATAGGGAGACTGCTTCGCAGAGATGTTGTCATTCCCATGTCCCAGAATCGGGACATGGGGCACCCAGATCATTTTTGAATGTTAGGATCGCGCCTATGACTATGGAACAACCGACACGCCGCGAGGTTCTGAAGGGGATGGCTGCTGCATCGCTGGTTCCTGCAAAACTGAATTCCGAAACTATGGCTTCACCGCTTTGCTTCACTAGCGCTTTGGAGATGGCGCAGATGATTCGTGAGAAGAAGCTGTCTGCGCGCGAGGCGCTGGCGGAACACTTGAAACAGATTGAGCGCGTGAATCCCAAGGTGAATGCGATTGTGACGCTGGTGCCCGAGATGGCGGCTGAGGCCGCGGCGAAGGCGGATGAGATGCAGGCGCACAACGAAAAATTGGGGCCGCTGCATGGGCTGCCGGTTGCGCACAAGGATCTGATTGAGACGCGCGGAATTCGCACGACGTTTGGATCTCCTCTGTTCAAGGACTATGTCCCGAAGGAAGACGACCTGGTTGTGGAACGGATGCGGCGGGCGGGAGCAATCATTATCGGAAAGACGAACACGCCGGAGTTTGGAGCGGGATCGCAGACGTTTAATACAGTTTTTGGTGAGACGCATAACCCTTACGATTTGACGAAGACCTGCGGAGGTTCGTCGGGCGGTGCGGCTGTGGCGCTGGCGTGCGGAATGACGCCTGTGGCGAGCGGTTCAGATGCAGGCGGGTCGCTGAGGAATCCGGCGGCGTACTGCAACGTTGTGGGTTTCAGGCCTTCGATTGGAAGGGTGCCGAATCCGAAGGCGGGATTTGGGTGGTCGACGCTGAGCACATCGGGATGCCTGGGGCGATCGGTGGGCGACCTTGCGCTGGGGCTGAGCACGATTGCGGGTCCCGATGGTGGCGCGCCGCTTTCGATCAACGAACCGGGAGAGATGTTTGCGCGGCCGCTCGGGCGGGACTTCAAAGGCGTGCGCGTGGCGTGGTTCAAAGACCTGGGTGGAGTTCCGTTTGATGCGCGGGTGCGGACGGTGGTGGATGGACATCGCGCGACGTTTGAATCGCTGGGGTGTGTTGTGGAAGAGACGGAGCCGGACTTTGCGCCTGCGGAGATTTCGTTTCGTGTGATTCGCGCATGGGTTGCGGCGTCTACGTATGGAGCCCAACTGCACGATCATCCGGATGCGTTCAAGGACACGTTGAAGGAGGAGATCGAACAAGGGATGCGGCTGAGTGGCGCGGATGTTGCGCGCGCGGAGATTGCGCACGGACAGATGTGGCGGCGGTTTCAGACGTTTCTTGAGAAGTATGAATACTTCGTACTGCCGACGACGCAGTTGCCGCCGTTTGACGTGATGATGCCTTATCCGACGGAAATTGCAGGCGTGAAGTTTTCAAACTACATCGACTGGATGAAGGCTTGCTGGTACATCTCCGCGACGGGGAATCCGGCGGCTTCGGTGCCGGGCGGGTTTACGGCGGAGGGGCTTCCGGTTGGAGTGCAGATTGTGGGGCGGGACAAGGCGGACTTCAGCGTGCTGCAGATGGCGCATGCATTTGAAGAGGCTACGGGGTTTGGAAAGAAGAGACCGGCGATTGCGTAGGTGGGTCGGGATTATGGGTGGGAGTTCGAGAATCCCAGGTCTCAGAAGCGAGACCCATTCGACTTCGCTCAGGGCAGGCTCTGGGGCACCCGGCACGTTGTGAGTCTCCTGCCTGCCGTGGTTGGTTTCTGATAACCTGTGAACGCTTGAACGAGAGACTTTGAGTGGAGGTTTGCGATGCGTATTCGGTTGATGGCAGCGTGTTGTGTATTGGGTATGGGTTCTCTGGCTGCGTGGGCGCAGGCGGGTGGCGCGGCGAAGGGGCCTGACGCCGGAACTATTGTGACGCCGGCGGTGGCACTCGATTCTGAGCTGAGCCTGATTGAAGGGGAGATGATGGGCGCGGTGAAGGCGATGCCGGCGGAGAAGTTCGGATTTGCGCCTAGCGCGACGATCTTTGTTCCGGGTCAGACGACGGACTTTGCAACTGTGAGGACATTTGCGCAGCAGGCGACCCATGTGGCGCAGGCCAACTACTTCTTCTTTGCAATGCTCAGCGGAATGAAGCCGGATGTGGATATGAAGTCATTCGCCAAGATGACGAGCAAGGAGGATGCTGTGGCGGCGCTGGCCGGTTCGTTTGCGTTTGGTCACAAAGCGATTGCGACGTTGACGGCAGCAAATGCGTTTGAGGTTTTGAAAACGCCGGAGCCGGGCATACAGACGCGTTCGACATTTGCGGGGTTTGCCATCTCACATGCCAACGACCACTATGGGCAGATGGTGGAGTATTTGCGGATGAACGGGCTTGTGCCTCCGACTAGCTCAAAGTAGGTATTTGAGCGGTTCGCATTGTCGCGAGGAGCTATGAAGACGCTGGCCAATGCCAAGGATAAGGCGGAGATCATGCGGCGGCTGGAGGCTATTGGGCCGGTGAGCCGACGGCGCTGGGGGAAGATGACGGTTGCCGAGATGGTCTGCCATTTGAGCGATGCTTTTCGCGTGGCCATGAGCGAGAAGACAGCGAAGCCGGTCAGCAATTTGTTTACAAGATCGATGATGAAATGGGCAGCGCTGCGGTTGCGGTTCCAGTGGCCTCACGGATTTTCTACAGTGCCGGAGTGCGAGGCGGGGGTTGGGGGTACTACTCCATCAGAAATGGAGCGAGACCTGAGAGAACTGCGGGAACTGCTGGAGAGATTCTCGAAGCAGCCACGGAGGTTCAGGTTCGCCGAGCACCCGATCTTCGGAAAGCTGTCGGATGCAGAATGGCTGCGTTGGGGGTATCTGCACACGGACCATCATCTGCGGCAGTTTGGGGTTTAGGGGCGAGCTGGCCGGCCTATTTTCAACGCGTCTTCGACAATGTCGGCTGCCTGCTCGAGTCCGTCTATCTGCTGAATGGAGGCCTGCAGTTTGCGCGCTGCACTGCGATAGGATTCGTCTTCTAGGACTGCGCGCAAGGCCCAACGCAGGTGCTTTGCAGTCAGCCTAAGCGGGGACACGACGAGACCCGCTCCACGCGCTGCGACACGCGCTGCGACTCCTGGCTGGTCGTTACCGAGGGGGATGCACACCAGAGGTTTTCCCTCTGCCAGCGACTCGAGCACGGTGTTCATGCCGGCATGGGTGATGACTGCGGCAGATCGTTTTAACAGTTCCAATTGCGGCACATACTTTTCGACAATCGGATTACCACTTAATGCGCCAAGCCGCTCCCGGTCGATGCCGCCGCCAAGCGAGATGACCAGTTGCACCGGAATGCTCGCGCAGGCTTCGGCAATGATGCGAAAGACTCTCTCCGATCCGTTCTGCAGCGTGCCGAGAGATGCGTAGACGAGCGGGCGACCGTCCAGCCGGTTCCAATCGAAGTCGATCCTGGGCCGCTGTTGGACATCTATAAATGGGCCCGTGTAATGGAGCAGGGGATGCCGATTGCGCATCTCAATCTCAAACTCAAGCGCGGCTGGAAGTTGTGCGACCTGAGCCAGGGTGGATAGCGCGTCGTCCCATTGCTTCATCGGCTTCAGTCCCCACGCCGAACGATGCTGATTCACCACGGAGAAGATGGGCGCAGCGACGCGAGAGAGAAAGCGCATGGCGATTTCGTTACGCGACCGGCTACCCGGACCCTGGCCAGCGGGCCAGCCAAAACAATAGGGCGGAATCCGGTTGTCCCATACCATGGGCGGGATGAGTGCGATCGACACGAAGGGCAGACCAAGATAGTCCGCAACGTTGCCGCCGAATTCTGCTTCGTCAACGAGAAATGCTTCGACATTGGCGCGGCGAGCTGCTTCCGGTCCGTCGCGGAGCACCATGCGCGCGGTGTTCGTTATGCGCTCGAGAGTGAAGCGGAAGCTGGCGAGGCCGCGCAGTTCGCTCAAGTGCTGGTCCAGTTTCAGCAATGTTCCAGGAGGGAAGTCGCTCTGGCCGATCAGGCCGAACTCAATCCCTGCGGCTCTGACGCGGGCCTCTACGTCGGCGATTCCGAAGATTACGACTGTGTGGCCGCGCTGCTGAAGGCGACGCGCTAGCGCAGACAAAGGGTTGATGTGCCCGGTTCCTGGGAAACAAAACGCGCCGATCCTTGCCAAGCTTCACTCCCGCTGTTGTTGGATGAGATTAGAGCATTTTCGGAATACACGTAGACTTTTTAAGAGCATTGAAAGGTGGCTTT